>Ga0163144_10031400_pt1 | contig 10129 bp, 6 predicted proteins | sample OliLak19BULKMAT1_FD_123175 | JGI IMG/M metagenome (GOLD analysis project Ga0163144, IMG submission 123175) | Freshwater microbial mat bacterial communities from Lake Vanda, McMurdo Dry Valleys, Antarctica - Oligotrophic Lake LV.19.BULKMAT1 | ecosystem: Environmental > Aquatic > Freshwater > Lake...
AGGCAAAGTCCAACCCTTTGGCCACATCGACGGCCAACTTAGTCGCCACGAGCGGTTCCAAATGGCCGCGGACGCGGAGGAACTCGCGGAGGTTCCGCCCCTCGACGAACTCCATCACGATGTAATGCGAGCCGTGCGAACAGGCGATGTCATAAACTCCCACGATGTTGGGATGCTTGAGGACCGAGCCGACCTCGCCCTCTTTCTCGAATTGCTCGATTTTATCGGCCTCGTGCGAAAAGCGGTTCCGCAAGACCTTGACCGCCACGACTTGGCCGGTGTCGCGGTTCACCGCGCGATAGACGCGCGCGAACGAGCCGTGCCCGACCGGATAGAGCACTTTGTTGTGGCCGTAGTAAAAGCCGTGCTTGTCTCCGCGCAATAGCCGTTCGAGCTGATGCGCGGTGAGCAGATCGTGTCGCAGGAGAATGTGTTTCATCTCCTCGATGTCGATCTCACGCCCGGCCACGTCGCCCCAAATGATCCGCGCGCCGCGGTCATCAAGCAGATCGTAATCGATGGCGCGCTGAACGAGTTGTTCAGCGGTCATAACGGACATGCGGGGGCCTCCAACACAGATCCCATGCCTAGGCAAATCGTGGGGAAGGTCGGCGTGGCGGTTCCGCACTGCGCGCCGATCCTCACAAAGTCTGAATAATTGATCCTAATTCAAGCGGCCGGATTTCGCAATCAGGAATGAACATGACGCGCAGATCGGGCTTTTTTTGGCGAGAACCCTCATTGGCGGGACCGAATTACAAAACTCAGGCGGGTGCGGCCGGGTCATACGTCGCCCCCGCCTAGGGAGATTCGTGGCGTTACTCAGCATTTATTCGCCGCCGGGTCACGCTTCTTCCGATTTCCGCTTATATTCATCCCGCTCGCGGCGGGTTGCTTCCAAATCGAACATCAGATACTTCATATCGAGCCGCAATTGGCTTAAGGCGTCTTGCACAAGGTTCAAAATCCGGCGGCGGCGGCGGGTACTTTCGACCACGCGTGCAAAAACCGGCTCAATCGCCGCTTGTTGCTCCAGCGGCAAGCGTTGTAGGGCTTGGGCCAATTCGATGATGTCGATCGGCAGTTCTTCCGGCAGGGGTTTCACGATTTGACTTGCGTTGCTCATGGCGGGCTCCTGAACGGCGGCGAAGAGAAGATACTTTTTACCAGAGCAGAGGGCGTGCCAAGATTCAAGCTGGGGGCGGGAAAATCCGCCATCTCTTTATCAGATAACGACTTAAGTTCAAGCCAGTAGGCAAAATCGCGGCCGCAGGGTGTTGTTAAAACGCCTCAATTGCCCTGGCCGCTGATTGTAAACCTTGATACAAGGTCAGCTTGCGCCGATTTACGCAAGTTGAAACAGGCGTGGCGAATTGGCGACGGATGAGGGACTGGGGATTGGGCGTTGGGCGCTGTGCGGAAAGAAATGTCAAATAACGAAAGTTGAGTCTGCTATGCAATTTGGTATCGCCATTCGACATTTCGGTTCTTCGACATTCGTCCTTCCACGAACCATGCTCGCCAAATCTCGCGGTTAATCAATGCTCCCTCGCTTCCTCTTCTGCCTCCCGCTGCTCGTTTTGCCATTCCGGCAAATCGAGAGCACGTGCGCGGAAGAGCTCAGTGAATCTACCGTTTGGCAAGAGCCGGATGATTCGCGGCAGGTCACCTGGAGCCTGCAAGGGAGCGATGCCAAACTGCGCATTGACAAGCACGAGCGCGTCCTCGGCACGGCCCGCGCGGGGCAATGGTTCGAGGAACTCCGCTTCACTTGCGGGAACGGCACATTTCTCTATCTGGGTCGACAGATTCCACCTTGCCGCGTCCGGCCCGAGTTGGTTCCCAGTTTGTGGCTCAAGTCCGACCGTGCCGGTTTGCAGCTCATGGCGCGGGTTGTCTTTCCGCATGAGCAAGACCCGCAAACGCAACAGCCGATGACGGCCGTCATCCAAGGCCGCGCGCTGGCCCGCGCCGAGACATGGGAACTGCTCGCCATCGACAACGTGCCGCTGTTGGTCGAACGCCAGGCGCGCGTCCTCCGCGCGCGGTTCGGTGCGAAAGTCAATCTTGCCGATCCTTATCTCGATCTCCTGATCATCAATGCCTATGGCGGCGCGGGAAGCGCCACGCTCGCCTGGGACGACGTTAAAATCGCGGGCTGTGAGCCGTTGGCTCTAGCGGCGGCTTCATCCTCGGGACAAACCGCCGCGGCAAACGGCGCGACGAGCGGCGCGGCGAGCGGCGCGGCGAGCGGCGCGGCGAATGTTGTTCCCGCGCAATTTAACGCGGCGGTGAACGATCCAGTTGCGGCCGTATCGCAATTACCATCGGCCGAGCTTCCCATCGCGCGGTTTCAAGGCTCGGTATTGGCCCTCAACGGACGGCCGATGTTTCCTCGCGTGATTGAATATCGCGGCGAGCCGTTCAGCTATTTGCTGGAGTTGGGCTTTAACGCCGTACGGCTCAACACGGTCCCCTCGCCGGAGTTACTCGCCGAAGCAAGGCAGTCCGGGATGTGGCTGATCGCCCCGCCCCCGGCCGTGGTGGCGAATGCGACTTCCGCGCAACTCAAAGCAACCGCAAACAGCCTCGACCCGGCGGCGAATGCGATTTCCCCGGCAACGAATTTCGCCTTGCCCGAACTAGGGGCAATGTGGGATCCCGTGCTTGTTTGGTCGGTGGGGGAAAACTTGTCGGCGGTCGATACGCCCACGATCAGCGCGTTGGCCAAGCAACTTCGTCAGGCCGACACGCGCCGCTCGCGGCCGCTGATGTGCAACGCCGAAAGCGATTTGCGGCTGCTCAGCCGCCAGGTCGAAATTCTTAGCTTCAGCCGCTGGCCATTGGGGAGCAGCCTGGAACTGACCGATTATCAAACCTGGCTCCGTGCCAGGGCGTTGTTGGCGCGGCCCGGCACGCCGTTTTGGGCGGTGATCGGCACGCAACCTCCCGCCGCCGTGCGGCGTCAGTGGCAAGCACTCACCGGCCGCGACTGGTCAACCGCCACTTGCGAGCCGGACTCGCTGCGGTTGCAAGTTTGGTTGGCGGTTGGGGCCGGCGCGCGGGGCTTGGAGTTTTCTTCCGCCTCGCGGTTAGACGGCGCCGATCCGGCCGCGCGACTCCGCGCGACCGCGCTGGCGATCATCAATCACGAACTCGATTTGATCGAACCGTGGGCCGCGGCGGGGAGCTTTGTCAGCGCGGTCGAAGCGAGCCACCCGCATGTGAAGGCGGTGCTGCTGCAATACGATAGTTCGCGCGTGATGTTGGCCGCGCGTGTATCTCCCGGCGCGCAGCAAGTTCCGCAACATGCCGACGAAGCGGTTCGCTTTTTGGTTCCCGGCGTACCCGAATCGCACGAAGTTTTGGAACTGACGGCCGCCGGCGCGCAACGGCTCAAAACCAAGCGGATCACGGGTGGGGTTTCGGTGACGCTGGAACATTTCGACGACACGGCCATGATCCTGCTCACGCCCGACCCGGTGGTGATCAACAGCCTGACGCGGCGGCTCCGCGCGGTCGGAACGCGGGCCGCCGAGTTGCAACGCACGTTGAGCGGGCAATTGCTCAGCCAGGTCGAGCAAGGCGAAAATCAATTGCCCGTCCTGCAACGCGACGAGCAACAAACGGCCAAATGGCTGGCCGCCGCGCGGAAGCAACTCGACGAGGCCGACCGCTTCGCCCAAGCCGGCGACCGTCCGGCCGCCTACAACGCCGCGCGGTTGGCGGTCGCGCCGTTGGGAATGCTCCGCCGCACCGCCTGGGAACGGGGAACCAAAGCGCTCGGCTCGCCGGTCGCCAGTCCGTTCTCCGGCCAGCTCGACACGTTGGCAATCCACTGGCGCTGGATCGAAGGTTTGCGCGGCACGCTGCCGCAAGAAAATCGCTTGCCCGGCGGCGATATGGAAAATCTCAACCTGCTTCTGCAAACCGGTTGGCGGCATGTTCGGCAGCAGGTCAACGGCGTTAACAGCGACGTCGGCCTGGTGCGCGATCCTGACGACGAAGATCTAAACGGCAGCGCGCTGCGGCTTCGCGTGCAAGGGAGCAATGCCGCGAATTCAGCGCCCCCCGATAATCCCCGCGCGACCGCATCGGTCACAACTCCGGTTGCCCCCCCGGCAACGAACAATGCCGCCGCGACTTTTTCCGCAACACCCGCAGTAGTTCCGTCCGGTATCCTCGAAACGCCGCCCCTCTGGATCATTTCGCCCCCGCTCGCCGTCCGTCCGGGGGAGTGGATATGTTTACGCGGACGGGTCAAAATCAAAAAGCCGATCACTGGCAGCATCGACGGCCTGATGGTCCTCGACTCGGTCGGTGGCGAACCGCTGGCCGAACGCTTCGGTCAAACCAGCGGGTGGGACGAGTTCGTCCTCTACCGCATCGTCCCCGCCGACACGACGCAAATGACGGTCACCTTCGCCTTGACCGGGTTAGGCGAAGCCTGGATCGACGATGTCAGCGTGCGGGCGATGGAGAGAAAATAAACGATGAACGATGAGGTGAAATGCAGAATGATCAATGCGGAATTCAGAATATCGGCAGAGCTATGGTGGAATTTGAGGTATGCTGGAATCGTATTGTTATCATCAATTGCTGCTACTTCCTGAATTTCATTCTGCATTCATCATTCTGAATTCTGCATTATTTGCATCATGTCTGCTCCCCTCCACGACTGTTGGTATCTCACCGGTCCCACGGCGGGGGGGAAGACGGCGGTCAGTTTGCGGTTGGCGGCGGCTTTGAACGCCGAGATTCTTTCGCTCGATTCGATGGCCGTTTATCGCGGCTTAGACATCGGCACCGCCAAGCCGAGCGCCGCCGAGCGGGCCGCGATGCCGCATCACTTGCTCGACCTCCGCGATCCGCACGAGGAATTCTCGGTGGCCGAATACCGCGCCGCCGCGATTGAGGCCGTGCAAGACATTCTCGCCCGCGGCAAAACGCCGCTCTTTGTCGGTGGCACGCCGTTGTATTTGAAAGCCTTGTTGCGGGGTCTGTTTCAAGGACCGCCGGCTGATTGGGATTTGCGCCGCCAGTACGAAGCCTTGGCCGCGGCGCAAGGGGCCGAGGCGCTGCACGCCAGGCTGCAAGCGGTCGATCCGGCCGCCGCCGCCAAGTTCCCTCCCGGCGATCAACGCCGCATCATCCGCGGATTGGAGGTCTTTACCCTCACCGGGCGACCATTGAGCGAGCAGCAACGCGAGTTCGACCGTCCCGTGCCGCAAGAATCCGTGCGGGTCTTCATGCTCGATTGGCCCCGGCCGTTGCTCTATGAGCGAATCAACGCCCGCGTGGAACAGATGTTCGCCGCCGGGCTAGTCGCCGAAACGGCTCGGCTCCTCGCGTTGCCGCGCGGCCTGGGCCGAACCGCGCGACAAGCGGTGGGCTACCGCGAAGTGCTGGCCCATTTAGAAACCGGCGTTCCGCTGGTCGAAACAATCACGCTTGCACGACAAAACACTCGCCAATTCGCCAAACGGCAAGGAACCTGGTTCCGCAGCCTCAGCGAATGCCGCTTCGTGTCGATGTCACCGGAGCTATCCGCGGATGATGTTTGCTCGCGGATTCTCAGTGCAAGCGAATGCGATTAATCTGCGTGTGCCATTGGCTTCCCGCCAGCGCTTTCTGTTTACGCGACATTGGTTTCCTCTCGCGCACGCAAGAAGTTCCTTGTAATTCGCGTCAAGCAACGAAAATTCGCGGTTAAAATTCCTCAGTGCTTCAGTTCAAAATCTGCGGTAGCCTCACCCACTCCGATGAGCTAAAGTAAAAATACATTGATGCCATCTTAATTTCACTTTCCTTTCTCGCTTTCCTGATGGAACCCACTCCTCCCAGCGAACCAAAACCCGCCTCTCCCTCGCTCCCCAAGCGAACTCGCCGCTCATTTCTCAAACGGGCGATCTGGGGGACGGCCGGGCTACTGACCGCGGGCTTGGTTTACACCGGCATCGAAGCGTGCTGGATCAATGTGGTGCGGAAAAAAATCGCCGTGCCCCGGCTTCCCCTACCTTGGCAAGGAACCACCGTTGCCTTGTTGACCGATCTGCATCACGGGCCGTACACGGGGTTAGGTTACATCCGCCGGATTGTCGAACTGACCAATGCCCTTGAACCTGATCTGATTTTTCTCACCGGAGATTATGTCCACCGCGATCCGAAGTATATCGCCCCCTGCCAAGCGGTTCTCGCCGACCTTCGCGGCAAGCTGGGCGTTTATGCCGTGCCGGGGAATCACGATTATTACGAAGGGATCGATCGCTGGCTCAATGCCTTGCCGAAATCGATTCAAAACGTCACCAACGGCGGCGTGTGGTTGGATAAACAAGGAACCGGACTGCGGATCGCCGGGATCGATGATCTCTGGAACGGTAAACCCGACTTGGCCGCCGCGCTGGAAACGACTGGCGCGCTCGAAGCCTGTTTGCTCCTCTGCCACAATCCCGACTTTGTCGAAATTGGGCTAACCGATCCGCGAGTCAGTTTGGTCTTGAGCGGCCACACGCACGGAGGCCAGGCGGTTTTTCCGTTGATCGGCGCGCCGATTGTGCCGAGCTATTTTGGCCAAAAATATCTGCACGGTTTGGTCCAAGGACCGCATGCCCTGGTGTATGTCTCACGCGGACTCGGGACCATCACGCCGCCGCTCCGCTTCTGCTCCCCGCCCGAACTCACGCTGATCGAGTTGGCCTGCCAAGGGGAAGAGATTTAAGGGGATTCGCCGCTCCAGACGACTCCCCTGCCATTGCCCTGCCCCTTGCCGCTAAGGTACGATACGAGTTTTCGCCAACCAAGGCGACGGTGCGGGGTCGGCCCTCGCCGCCCCCTTGCTCTTTAGCTTCCCACGCGGATAACAGGTGTCTTGATGTCGATTGATCCGTATTCCCCGTGTCCCGGCGGGACCGGCAAGAAGGTCAAATTCTGCTGCCAGGATTTGCTCAACGAATTGGGCAAGGTCGAAAGCCAAATGGCCGGCGGGCAACTCGCCGCCTGCATGGATAACGTCAAACAGCTCGACGAAAAATATCCCGACCGTCCCTGCCTGCTCTCGTACAAATTTCTGCTCGGTTGGCTGAACCGCCAACCCGACATGGTCAATGATTCGCTGGAGCGATTTTCGGCCAAGTTTCCCGATAATCCGATCGCCCGCGCCAACCGCGCGATGGCCTTGGCCCAAAACGGCACCATGTTGCCGGCGATCCACGCGCTGCAGGACGCCTTCGACGTCTGCGGTGACGAAATGCCCTCCCGCGTGTATGACGCGATCACGCTCCTCTCGCAGGCGCTCTTCGGCAGCGGACATGTGTTGCCGGCGCGCGGGTTGCTGACGCTATTGATGATCATCTCGCGCGGGCAAGACCAGACAGTGATGCGGATGCTGATGGAGTTGGAAAATTCGCAGCATGTGCCGATGCTCTTCAAAGACGTTCCCGGTTTCCGCGAATGCGCCAAAGACGCGCTATACCGCAAACCGTTCGAGGGAGCGCTTCGCAACGCGGGGCGCGGGGCGTGGCGCGCGGCGGAACGCGCCTGGGCCGAGATGCTCAAGCAAAACGAGGAAGATCCCGCGATCTGGAAAAACCTGGCGATCGTCCGCGGCTATCTGGCTGATTATCAAGGAGCCGCCGAGGCATGGCGCAAATTTGCCGGACTCGACGTGCCGCAAGATGAGGAGATCGAAGCCGAAGCTACCGCGCAACTTCTCGGCCGCGACAAAGCCGAAGGTGAAGTCGATGATCTCACCGTCACAGTTCCGCTGACCGATTACGAGGCGTTTGAATCCGCCTTGGAAAACAGCCGCATGGCCGAACGCAAGCCGGTCGATCCGGGGCAGTACGCCGAGCAAGGCGTGCCACCTCCCCGCGCGATCTTTGCCATCTTCGACAAGCCGCGTCTCGATGCCGCCCCGAATATTTCGCGGCAGCAAATTCCGTTGATCCTGGCCCAGGCCAATCTCTACGGCAAAGAGACCGACCGCGAAGCCCGCGTTCAGATCGACCTTTATCGCACGCATTTAGACTCGGTGCTGGCCACGCTCCGCTCGTTGGGCGGCGGAGCGTTGGGGAATAGCGTCGAGGAAGAAATCTTTGGCAAAGTTTCGGCGTTGGAACTGGCCCTCAGTTGGCAATGGCGCTTGCCCGAAAAAACCGGCTGGAAAGAACGCGTGCGGCTGCTCCGCGAACAGCGCGAACACATCCTGGTCAATATTTGGCCCACGTTGCGGCTGCCGCTGCTCGACAATCTCACCCCCGATGAAGCGGCCGCCGATTGGAACATGCGCGATCGGCTGCAAGCGGCGATCATGCTTTTGGAAATGACCGACGCCAGCGACGCAGCGCAAGGCCTCTTCGTCAAGTTGCGCGAACGGCTCAGCTTGCCCCCGGCCGAAAAACTGACGCCCGACAAAATCGATTTGAAGACGGCGCGGCTCCCCCGCTTCTTGCACTTGGACCTGGAGAAATTCGACGACGAACAACTCAAGAAATGCTTTGAACGCGTGATGGTGGCGCAGTTCATGCCCGCCGCACGGCAATTGGCCAAGGAAATTCTCCGCCGCCCTCAACTCGGGCCGGTCGAGTTCCGGCTCTCGGCCTATAGCGTCCTGGTCCGCGTTACCGAAGACGCCGATGAGGCGCTGGGTTATGTAGAGGCGGCTCGCAATCTGGCCGAGAAAAACAAGCAAACAACCGCGCCGTGGGATCTGGAAGAACTCACGCTCCGGATCATACGCCAGGAATCGGCCGAAGTCGGCAAACTCATCGAACATCTCAGCCGCGCCCACATGAAAGAGCAGGGCGTGCCAGAGGCGCTCTTCCAAATCCTGGCCAAAGCGGGCATGGTCGGTCCCAACGGCGAAATGCTGGTCCCCGGCGGCGGCCCGGCCACCGCCCCGTCTCCGATTATCACCTCGCCGGAGGGGAATTCCGGCGAAGGAAAACTCTGGACCCCCGATGGCGCAACGGGGGGCGAGAAGAAATCGAGCCTGTGGATCCCGGATTAGCGTTGATATTTCCGTAGGGTGGAGCAAGCCGCCAATAATTTCGTTTGGCGAGTAAAGTTAATCGGCGCCGGTCCACCAAAGAGATAAATGGTGGACCGGCGCCGAATTTCACAACTCGTCAAACATCTCAGTCGCGGCTTGCTCCACCCTACAATATTTCACACCGCCCCCAACCCCCGATCAAAGTTCTCTTGATCGCGGCGGTAGAGCGCCAGCGTCGATTCAAACAACTCGCCCGGAATTCTCCAGACCGGGCTTTCGTCGGTGTGGGCGTTGCTGTGCGCGACCAGTAGCCGATACATGAACTTGAACAGATGTCGCGGCACGCGCAGGCTTCGCAACGCGTCGAGCAATTGCCGCTCGGTGATGCTCTCGGCCAGCAATCCCTTCAGGCTCGGCGTTTTCCCTGGTCCCGCGCATGCCCGCAGCCGCGCATTGGCCACGTCATAAAGCGCCTCCCCCGTCCAAATTAACGACGGGATCAAATTTTGCTTGTCGAGCCGCGCCCGTTCGTAAAACGTCTTCTCCTCGCGATCCACGAACCGCGCCAATTCAATCGGCAACAGCAGCTTAATGCCGATCCCCGGGTGCTTGAGAAATTTGTTATCCAGCATCGGCCAGAGCAGCGCCCGCATTTGTTCGGCGTTGCCGTTGATCAAATGCGGTTCATCGACGCGGTCCACCAGCACGATAATCCCCGTATAACCCAGCGCGCGGAGCAGGCCCTGAAACTTGACAAGCAATTCGTAGCGGTCGTCGGTTCGTTCTTTATTTGGCAGCGGCTGATTAGTGATATCGCCCGTCTTAAATCGCATCAGAATTTGCCGCAGCGGCTGAGTCTGTAGATTGGCCACGCGGATCGTGCGGACCACCGCGCGGGCTTCAAAAAACCACTTCGTCGCGCGCCACAACCGCGGCAGCCACCCGGCCAAGATCATTAGATATGGCCACGGCGTCATCAGCCAGGACCAATTCTCGGTGTTGTTCAGGCCGAGCGTGATCATGAGCACCGCGACCGACAACGTCACCGCGATCCCCACAGCCAAATCCCAATGCGATTGCCAGGTCCGAAAGCGGAGCCGCTTGGCCAGACGCAGCCAACGCGAACGCGCCGTTTCGGCC
>Ga0163144_10031401_pt1 | contig 10128 bp, 6 predicted proteins | sample OliLak19BULKMAT1_FD_123175 | JGI IMG/M metagenome (GOLD analysis project Ga0163144, IMG submission 123175) | Freshwater microbial mat bacterial communities from Lake Vanda, McMurdo Dry Valleys, Antarctica - Oligotrophic Lake LV.19.BULKMAT1 | ecosystem: Environmental > Aquatic > Freshwater > Lake...
GCAGCACCAGCACCTGTTATTGCCGCCGCTGCGCCCGCGCCGGTGCCAGTAAGTACGGTAGCAGTCAGCACGCCAGCCGCCGCTGCACCTGCGGATAATGCAAGCGAGGCCACCGGCGATTTGCCGCACGCCAGTCCCGGCGTGCGTTTGTTCGCGCGCGAAATAGGCGTTGATTTGCGCAAAATTAAGGCCGGTTCGGGCCGTAAAGGCCGAATTATGAAAGAAGACGTGCAAAGCTTCGTCAAAACGGCCCTAGCAGCGCCTGCAACAGCGGCAAGTTCGGGCAGCATCAGCGGCGGTGGAAGTTTAAACTTAATTCCCTGGCCGCAGGTCGATTTCAGCAAGTTTGGTGCCACTGAAAGCAAGCCGCTTTCTCGCATCAAGAAAATTTCTGGCGCTAACTTATTGCGCAACTGGGTGATGATTCCCCATGTGACGCAGCAAGACGAAGCCGACATCACTGAAATGGAAGCGTTCCGCAAGAAGCTCGGGGAAGAAAACAAAGATTTAAAGCTTACACCGTTGATTTTCCTGATTAAAGCGCTGGTCGCTGCGCTGAAGAAATTTCCGAATTTTAACGCCTCGCTTGATCCGAACGGCGAAAATTTAATTCTGAAAAAATACTTCAATATTGGCATTGCGGTGGATACGCCCGATGGCCTGATGGTGCCGGTGATTCGCGATTGCGATAAAAAAGGCATGCTGGAGCTGGCAAAAGAACTCGGCGAAGTCAGCATAAAAGCGCGGGATAAAAAGCTCGGCCCGGCTGATATGCAGGGCGGCTGTTTCTCCATCTCCAGCCTCGGCGGGATTGGTGGCACCGGCTTTACGCCGATTGTCAACGCGCCGGAAGTGGCGATTTTAGGCGTCTGCAAATCGCAAATGAAGCCGGTCTGGAATGGCGAAGCGTTTATGCCGCGGCTAATGCTGCCGCTGTCGGTCAGCTACGATCACCGCGTGATTGACGGTGCTGAAGCGGCGCGTTTTACTGTTTTTTTAGCGCAGCAGCTGGGTGATATTCGCAGGCTTTTGCTGTAGGCGACGAGTGCTGGTACCGCTGTCAGATTTGTCTGACAGCGGCTTTGCAGTCCATCTGAGATGGGTTGTGATGGATTTGCGGCACGCTGTGATGCTCAGCCCGCTCATAAATCTAGGCCATGAATCTGCACGTCAAGTTAATTGCTTCAATTTGTATGATTGCGCTAAGCGCATCAGCTGCGGTGCCTGCATCGCGCACGGTGTTTCGATGCACGGGTGCTAATGAACTGGTGCGCTATCAGGATCAGCCGTGTGATCGGCTTGAACTGAGCCGCGCGCTAAAGGTGTCAGCCGTTGATCCAGTGCTGCCAAAAACTGCGCCTCAGCCGGTAGTCCGCGTGCCTACGAAATCCCAGCGCCGCAAAGCTAGCGCCCAGAACGGTGGTCAGAATTACGCTTTAGCCAATGCGCCGCCGGTAGCGCGTAAACAACGGCGCAGAAACCCCAAAGCGCATTTGGTGACTCAGCTTCCACAAGGTGGTTGTCCGGCCACCTATGAAGACGCGGGCGTCTATGTGCAGGGCAAATCGAGCTGGCAAGCGCCGGGTGGCAGCAGTGGGAAAAGCAAAGCGCCGCTCTCGGCGATTTACGCGCACTACCGCAGCTTGCCGGGTAAAACGTATTTGAAAAATCAGGGGCTTTGGCCCGCACACTGCCCACCTTGAGCGGCTAATGCAGTTTTATCTGCACATGTGCGCCAAGCGCTGCTACTATCGTGAAATCTTTGAGACCAACCCCGAAGCTTAGATGCGGATAGAAATCGGCCACGGCACCCACACAGGGCTGCGACGTGGACACAACGAGGACACGCTGCTAGTCGATGAAAACATCGGCCTTTGCGTCGTGGCTGATGGTATGGGCGGATTGGCCTCTGGTGAAGTGGCTTCAGCGATGGCGCGTGACATCGTCGGCCAAGCGGTGCTAGACGGCACTGCAATCGTGAGCGCCATCGAACAGGCGCACGCGGCTATATTGGCGCAGATCGACGCTTCTGACCCAGATCGGCGCATGGGTTCGACAATTGTTGTGATCAAATGGCAGGAAAAAAACTTTGAAATTGCCTGGGTCGGCGACAGCCGCATCTATCGCTGCGATAATGATGTGCTCAAGCAAATCAGCCGGGATCATTCCTATGTGCAAGTGCTGATTGACCGCAATTTAATCACGCCCGAAGAAGCGCGCCGCAGCCCGCACAAGAACTTGGTGACCCAGGCGCTTGGCGCAGTCAGCGAAGGCGAGCTGAAAGTCGACGTCGATTCCGGTAAAATTCTGCACGGCACGCAGATTTTACTGTGTTCAGATGGCCTAACCGGCGATGTCGAAGACCACAGCATTGCAGATATTTTGGCGGACGAAAGCCGCGTGCAAGATGCCGTTGATGCGCTGATTCAAGCGGCACTTAATGGCGGCGGTAACGACAACATCACGGTGGTACTGCTGCGGTTTTTTGACGAATAGCGCAGCCGCTCACGTTTTGCCAATGGCTTTGAAGATTGAATACACCTCCAAAATCTGCAGCTGCTATTGAAAAGCTTGGCTTACGCGCGCAGCTGATTTGGTGGGTTTGCCGCGCATTGGGTGCGCTACCCTTGTCAATATTGCAGATTTCAGGCCGTGGATTAGGGCAGGTTCTGGCGCGCTTGCCGATACGTGAAACAAAGGTCGCATTGCGCAATGCGGCGCTGTGTTTTCCAGAATTGAGCGCAGCCGAGCAGCGCCAGCTCGCCAAACGAGCGGTAGTGCAAACGGTGCAGAGCGTGTTTGAGCTGCCCTGGATTTGGACTCGATCATCGGCAACTCTACAAGCAAGAATCGATGCCGTTCAAGGGTTTGAGCTGCTCAAGCACGCGCTGCTCGCAAATCGTGGCGTCATCATTGCCGCGCCACACTTTGGCGCATGGGAGCTGCTCAACCGTTGGCTGGCCGCGCAAACGCCGATGAGTGTTTTATATCGTCAGCCAAAATCAGCCTGGCTTGAGCCGCTGCTGATCAAATGCCGTGCCGCCCCCGGCGTTTCGCTACTGCGAGCCGAGCCTAGCGCGGTGCGAACGCTGCTCAAGCGCCTGCAAGCGAGGCTAGTCATTGGCATTTTGCCGGATCAACAGCCCAAAGCAGGCGAGGGTGAATTTGCCGATTTTTTTGGTGTTCCGGCCCTGACCATGACGCTGCTGCCCAAACTTGCGCTGCGCACCAATGCCTGCGTGCTGCTGTGTTCAGCCCAGCGCACCGCAAAGGGCCGCTTTGTGATTTGCATTGAGGCCGCCGAGCCAATTGTTACCAATGCGGCTTCGCTAAACGCCAACGTAGAGCGCATCGCAAGGCGCGACCCATCCCAATATCAGCTCACTTACAAGCGCTTTTCGATGCGGCCAGAAGGTGCGGAAAAGCGGTATTTGTGAGGGTGCTTTGATCGTGGAAAATGGAAGGTTACATCAGTGCTACGCCATTGTGACGTAGCGTTTTGGAAAACCTCGCGCGAATTGAAAGCCGCATCAAACTGAGGAGCGGCATCTGCGCTTAGCAAATTGCTGGGCACGCCAGGCGTTGGCTTCAGCGGGGAACCTCGATACGACCAGATGAAGGTGATTGCTCATGACGGCATCGATATTACGAACGGTGAGAGTTGTCATAAGGCGCTCAATTGACAGCAATGCTAACTGCGGGGGCAAATTGCACGAGAAAATCAAGCAACCCTTTGTACCGCCGGTGCAGCAATGAAAGCAGCCTTGATTGGCACCTGTGCGGTTACTTCCTATCTACCGGCTTACTAGCCGAACACGCCGGTTTTGCCAGCAGCGGCATGAACAACGCACTGCGCTTGGCATCCTTCGTGCCACCCAGCTTGCCGCGCGCCACTTCCTTGCCGTGCAGGCCCGCTTCAAGGGCATGGTAAGTCCAGTAGATCCAGCCGTTCTGCGCATACTTCGGGTGTGCCGCGACATCAGATCATCGATAGCGTTAATCACTAACGCAGTGCAGCGGTGGCGTGCTAGTGAAATCTGACATTCTTGGGTGCGCTGGCTTTTGCTTCTACGAAGTTAGCTAGCTTATTTTATTGCGCCAATTAAACCACGATTCCAGCCCAGCGCTTTTTCCAGCTTTGCGGATGAAACGCTGGAATTGCCAGCGCCGTAATGCGTTCGCCGGCATCACGCCAGAACGAACGGAAAGCGCGCTTTTCGTTGTGTTTGTAAAAGTGCGACAGATAAGCCCAATCGCAGTGAAAGTAATCCGAGAGCCATTGATCCAGCTCGTGTACGCCAGCCTCGTGAAACAACGCAAGTGAATAGCGTGCAGCGTCTAATTCGTAGTCGTAAAGTTCCTTCATACGCTCAGCGCTGAGATTGGGATCCGGCGTCTGATTGCCAATAGTCCGTCCACTTTCTGACAAATTCCACTGAACCGTGTGGCCAAAAAGGTGCGCAACAATAAACAGCGCGTCCTCAGCTGAATTTTCAAAGTCCACTTTGATGCTGGCACCGTCAAGATCGCCGGTGAAAGGATCGAGTACATCAGTGATAACGACGGGAATGTGGTAGCGCCGTTCAATGTAGCGCTCGATGCGGTTGAATGCTGCGGCAAAGGCTGCTTCATTATGTGTGGCGCTCATCGGCTTTTGGCATCCCGTGCAATTTGCACCGATTGTAGAGTAATTGCCACAGCCTAGCAGCGGCGTAGGCCGATTTAGGGTGCTGCCGTCACAATGCTCAACATAATTTTGCTGGCGCGCAGATCAAATTTGACTCGCCCCTTCAGTTTGAACCGCGCCCAGACAGCGATACCATTGATGAGCGATACCATTGAAGAATGAAGCCACTCAAAAAGACCGTTTACAAGCCACGCGATGGCGTCTTATTTCTGCAATAAAGAACTTCTAATATAGGGTGACACTATGACAGCCAAACTCAGCCTGCCAGCACTTTGGGAATCCTTGCAGCAATACCCGATGAGCAACGGGGATGCGCACTTAAGCTTCGTCGCTCGGCTTGCACGCGAACAGCGTTGGACTGCGGCATTTGCTGCGCGCGCGGTGCTTGAATACAAGCGTTTTTGCTATTTATGCGTGCTACGCAGTGGCAAAGTGACGCCTTCTTATTGGGTTGATCAGGTCTGGCATTTGCATCTGACCTACACGCAAGACTATTGGCTGAAGTTTTGTCCGCAGATTTTGGGAATGCAGCTGCATCATCAGCCGACCGAAGCTGGGCCTGCCGACGATGCGCGTTTTCGCGAGCAATATGCGCAGACTTTACAGCTTTATGAAACGGAGTTTGGTGAGCCCGCGCCGGATTTTTGGCCGGATTTAGCGGCGCAATTTTCCAACGCTCCCATGTTGCGGATGGTTAACGTGCGGCAATACTATGTGGTTCGCAAACCCAATCTGTGGCGCTGGTTGAGCCATGCGCTCGTGCCGGGCTTGGTTTTGACCAGCTTGAGTGGCGGCGCGCATGCACAAGGCGTCGCTGCGCTTTTAAATCCCTTTGATCTGGCAGGGCCGCAATTTTTAGTGCTATTTTTGATCGGGATTTTTGTCAGTATTATCATCAGCAAAATAGTGCGCGCCCTGCTGCTATCCGGTGGACAATTCCCGCGCCGAGCGCTGACTGCGATAGAGCTGGCAACCTTAATCGGCGGGCGCGAACGCGCTGTCAATACCGCTGAGGTGGAGTTAGTTCAGCAAGATAGGCTTTATGCAGGCGCTGATGGTGTGCTGAAAGTAGGCGTCCAAAAACTGGGCGGCGATGCGCACGGTTTGGATGGCATGCAGCTGGTTGCCATGTTGCGCGCGCAGAAATCGGGTGCTGAGCGCTATCACGCCAAACGCGCGCTGGCCAATCTGGAGCAAACGCTGATCGCTGATGGATTTATGCTGGCAAAGCCCGAGCGTCAGCGCATCGCGCTACTATCAGCGATTCCGCAAGTGGCGCTGCTGCTGCTGGGATTGTCGAAAATTGCAGTAGGTATCAGCCGCGGCAAGCCGGTGCTGTTTTTGACGCTGCTTTGTATCGTGTTGACGGTGATGATGCTGCTTCGTTTTTTTGCGATGCCGCGTCCGAGCAACGCTGGGCTTGCCGCAATTAAGGCCATGCGTAGAGCTTCGCTGCGCTTAGAAAAATCTCCGACCCAGGCTGAATGGGCCAAAGCCTTCGCGCTATTTGGTTATGGAGCATTGTTAGGAACATCACTCAGTGCATTTGCGCAGCAGCGTCAAGCGTCAGCTTCGAGCAGTGATGGTGGCGCATCATCGTCCGCTGGTTCTGACGACGGTGGTGGTAGCGGCTGCGGCGGCTGTGGTGGCGGTGATTAGCCACTAGTTGGCAAACTGCGCGTTATTTGCCCCAAGCATTAAAATGGCTTTGGCCGACAGGCGTGTGCGCTTTCGATGGCGTTGTAATTACTAAAAAATAATCACTAAACAATAATCACTAAACAACAAATACCAAAGCCCTTATTCCTGTGCTAGCGATTCGCCAAATAGCTCTTCTAAGCTTGCTTCATCGAACTTGAGCGCGCTTGAACTGCCGCCGGACAAAATTGCGTCGGCGAGTTTCGCTTTTTGCGCCTGCATGGCGAGGATTTTGTCCTCGACGGTGTCGGTGCAAATGAGCTTGTATACGAACACGGCTTTATCTTGGCCAATTCGATGCGCGCGATCGGTCGCCTGATTTTCTACCGCCGGATTCCACCACGGATCGTAGTGAATAACGGTGTCGGCGGCGGTTAGGTTCAGGCCAACGCCGCCCGCTTTTAAGCTAATCAGCATGAGCGGCACCGCGCCGGCTTGAAAACGCTGCACTGGCGTGGCGCGATCTAAGGTGCTGCCGTCCAAACGCTCAAACTGGATTTTCTTGGCGCGCAGATCGGATTCAATTAAATCAAGCATGGCGGTAAACTGCGAAAATAACAGAATTTTCCGGCCTTCTTCTAACAGCTCAGTCACCATTTCCAGCAGGTATTCGCGCTTCGCACTGCTGCGAACTTTGGCGGCGCTGCCGAGCTTGACCAGTGACGGATCGCAGCACACTTGCCGCAGCTTGAGCAGCGCGTCCAACACCACGATAGACGAGCTAGCCAGGCCGCGCTGTTGAATGGCGTTACGCACTTTGTCATGCATGGCCAAGCGCAGCGTCTCGTAAAGCTGGCGCTGTGGGCCGTCAATGGCTATGCGACGCAAAATTTCGGTTTTTTCTGGCAGCTCATGCGCCACCTGTTTTTTCGTGCGTCGAAGCATGAACGGTTTGAGCCTGGCGCTCAAACGCTGCTGCGCAGGCTGATCGCCCAGCTTTTCAATCGGTGAGCGAAAATTGCTAGTGAAGGATTTGCGGGTGCCAAATAGGCCGGGCAGCACCAAATCGGTTTGTGACCACAGCTCACCCAGGTGGTTTTCAATCGGCGTTCCGGTCATAGCGATTCGGCGGCGCGCGTTGATATTGCGCGCGGCGACCGCCGATTTTGCGCTGGCATTTTTAAGCGCCTGGGCTTCGTCAAAAACAGCTAGTTCAAAGGGAAACGCGGCTAGCTCAGTTTCATCACGAAACAAAAGCGCGTAGGTGGTGAACACCAAATCGGATTCTGGAATTTGGGCAAACTGACTGTGCCGCTGGCTGCCGTGCAAGGTGAGCGTTTTTAAGCTCGGCGCGAAGCGTTTGGCCTCTGCCTGCCAGTTAGGAACTAGGCTGGTGGGCATCACGATGAGCGTTGGTAACTTAGCGCGCCCGATTTGTTTTTCGTGCAGCACGTGCGCCAGAATTTGAATGGTTTTACCCAAGCCCATATCGTCGGCCAATAGCCCGCCCAGCCCGTGCTCGGCTAAAAAAGCCAGCCAGTGGATGCCCTCGCGCTGATAGTCGCGCAGCTCAGCATTGAGCGCTAACGGTGCGGCGATTGCCTCCGTGCTGCGTTCGCCGCGCATCGCGCTGGCAAGGCGGCGCATGGTTTCGGTGCTTTTGACTGCAAAATCGCTTGCGCTAAATTCATTGAGCACATTGGCGCGCAGCATTGGCAGGCGTACCGCATTACCCGATAGCGTTTCTAACCATTCCAAGATCGGCGCGCAAAATTCCCGAACACGGGCGCGCGGCAGTGCGATGCGGCGTTTTTCATCCAGCTTGGCGATCCAAGTGGCGTCACTTGGCTCATGGGCACCGGCCTGCATGCTGAGTTCGCGGCTCGCTAACGCTTTCACGATGATCGGCAACAGCGAAATGGTTTCGCCGCCAATATCAATGCCAAGCTCCAGATCGAACCAGCGCCCGCCGGTTTGCTCAACAACTTCGGTCACCCATTCTGGTGCAGCTTGCAGCAGCTCAAGCGGAAATGCCTCAGGGATTTCTAGCGCCATGCCTAGCTCACGGATGGTTTCAAAGCGCTCTAGCCAATCATCAGCGCCCATGTGCAGCTCATAGCTGCTGGCGCTTGCGGCCCAGTGGTCGGCAAAGCGATCCGGAACTTGCCAGAAATCAATGTTCTTAGAAATCTCAATAAAGCCCACATTGCGCAGCGCTTGGGTGAAAGCACGCTCGGCTGTGGCATCGCGTTCTATGGTTGTAAGCTGGCTGCCCTGCACCACGCTGAGTGTCAGGCCATAATCGCTAATGGTGCTGGCTAGGCCATAGTCAAACTGCAAAATGCCCAGCCAGTCCTGCTGATTTTTTTTGCGCGAATTGACAGCGGTCAGGCTCATGCAGGCTTTTGCTGAGCCTTTTATGATCGTTTCATGCAGCTCAACCGGCATTTTCAGGCCTTCGAGCACGTGCAGCTCACGCAGTTCACGGGTGATGGCCATGGCGTTACCCGGCAGTAGCTCAGGCACTGAACGCGTTGCGTGATAGGCCTGCGCTTCGACGCCTTCGATAGGGCCGATCAGGGCGCGCTCAAGATCCAGATACCATAGGGTTCGCAGTACCAGCACGCTCACGCCATTAAGCCCGATCAGGCTCAGCTTAAGCGTGCCATTAGGCTGCATGAGCCAATCAAGATCGGCAGCGCGGGCTGCACCGAGGCTCAACAATTGCCCGCTCGGCTTTTCAAAAACGCAGCGCTGCTCTTGCAGCAAATCCGTCAAGATCGCGTTGCCAATGCTGCCGCTGAGCTCGCGCTCGGTCGTTTTGACGACTTTGCAAACGCAAAGCCGACGCAGCAAATCTTCGGTCGCTTGCGACAGACCAAACACCGCTACTTCAACTTTCAGACTGCCTGCGCCATATTCACGCAAGCACTGCAAGGTTTGCGCCGGGCCGGTAGTGCCCGCTGAGTTGACGGCTTGCACCACCGCTTTTACCCGAAGGCTTTCGCCCTGCGTTGACAGCACAAACGTCAAGCGATAGCCCGCTTTAACCAGGCTGCGCTTGGCATTGAGCGCCGCTTGCTGCTGCTGGGTATGCTTCATCCACTCGTGCCAGTCGCGCATGTTTTGCTGCTCTTGCAGCTTTTGCAGCGCCTCAGGGCTGGGTGGCAGAGCGGCTTGGCTGCTATTTGCAATCGCTGATTCGCCATTTTCGGCGGCATGCTCGGCGGATTCGGCCGCTAAATCCGTGAGTGACATAATGACCGCTGCTAAGTGCTTGCACCAGCCGCCGCGCGGGCAGGCGCACTGGCCGATCACTTTGGATTGCGCCATGTTGACGCTCAACACGGCCGGATAGGCGGTGCGTTTGAGGCTTTCTGAGTCAACGCGCGCTTCAACAATCGTCACACGCGGATCAAACAGCACTTTTTTTAGATCAACGCCATCAACAAGCCGCTCGCCTGCATCGAGGGATCTGGCATCAAAGCGAGCTTCCCACGCATATTTTTGCAGCCATTCGCCCAGTTTTAGCGCGTACTGCAGTGATTCTTGACTAAGCATGCAGCGATATCCAAAGTTCGCAGCGGGGAACGCTTCGAGGGCCTAGAATTATAGCGGTAAGTCAAACGATCTGAGCGTTGTATCAGGCACTGAACGCAAAACCCGAGCGTTGCGAAGCGCCTGCGTTAAGTTGGGCTCAGCGGGTACGCAGATTTACAGCGGCCCAAACACTAGGCCGCCACGCTGATACCAAATGCGGCCGTTTTCCAAGTAGACCCGTAAATCGCGCAGGTAAAGCCCGC
>Ga0163144_10031403_pt1 | contig 10128 bp, 6 predicted proteins | sample OliLak19BULKMAT1_FD_123175 | JGI IMG/M metagenome (GOLD analysis project Ga0163144, IMG submission 123175) | Freshwater microbial mat bacterial communities from Lake Vanda, McMurdo Dry Valleys, Antarctica - Oligotrophic Lake LV.19.BULKMAT1 | ecosystem: Environmental > Aquatic > Freshwater > Lake...
AGCCATCTAGAAGAGTATTCATGATGATAGTACCCTTTGTACCAGTCATGAGAATGTTACGTGCTCCAAGGAGGCTCTTGGTCGGTAGCTTATAGACGAGTTTGGTAACTCCTTTTGGACTTGAGAATTGGTCGACCATTTCTGCACGCCTTTTGCCAAGCTCCATCTGCACAGGTCCAACATACTCGGCTGGCACTTCAACCACTAGCTCTTCTACCGGCTCCATGACAACACCATTCTCTAGATGAGTCACTACTTGTGGACGTCCGACTTCAAATTCGTAACCTTCACGGCGCATAGTTTCGATCAGTACCGAAAGATGCAGTTCTCCACGACCAGACACCAAGAAACCGATTCCTTCGTCTTCAACTAAAAGGCCTACATTTGTTTCAAGTTCTTGTTTGAGCCTATCGCCAATTTGACGTGATGTGGTGAACTCCCCTTCTTTGCCCTTGAGCGGGCTTGTATTTGGGCCAAGGTAGATTTTGAGTGTTGGCGCTGCAACTTCAATTCGTGGTAAGGCTTCTGGCGCATCTGCGCTGGCGATAGTGTCGCCGATTTTTGTGTTTGGTAGTCCTGTCACAGAAATAATATCGCCTGCGACTGCTGAGTCGATTTCGAAGAAGTTAGTACCAACAGTACGGTAAATGCGGTCAATTTTGCTTCTAACCTGACCTGTTTCGGTCATAAGTACGACCGCGTCGCCACGCTTCACTGAGCCACGCTCTACACGGCCGACTGAATATTTACCCTGGAAAGAATCATAGCGGAGTGCGGATACAAGAAGCTGAAGGTTTCCGCCTAGCTCAATAGTCGGAGCCGGTACATGTTCGGTGATAGCTTTAAATATAGGTACGAGATCTGCATTTTCGGTTGAGTCTGTCGGTGCGACAGTCCATGATTTTGCTTCACGGCCGATTGCATAATATACAGGATAGTGGAGTTGATCTTCATGTACGGCAAGTTCGAGGAATAAGTCTGCCAATTCGTTTTCGACTTGTGAAATTCGTGAAGCAGTTTTATCGATCTTGTTGATAACAACTATCGGCTTAAGCTCTAACTGTAGTGCTTTTGAAAGAACAAACTTTGTTTGAGGCATAGGGCCTTCCTGTGCATCCACAACAAGAATGACTCCATCAGCCATACGAAGAGTACGCTCAACTTCTCCAGAAAAATCTGCGTGTCCAGGAGTATCAATAATATTGATACGATAGCCTTCCCAGTCAACCGCTGTAATCTTGGCTGTAATAGTAATACCGCGCTCTTTTTCTTGATCTCCTGAGTCCATAATTAGGTCTTGAGTCATTTCGGCCTGATTGTCCCGAAAAGTATTAGATTGTTTTAATAGACCATCAACAAGTGTTGTTTTGCCGTGATCAACGTGCGCTATGATAGCTACGTTTCGAATTTTTGAAGCGTCGTTCATTGAGTACTCCCTATAATTAGTGCCCGAAATTGGCTTAAAAGGTGGAGAAACCAGGACCTGAAACAGCAGTGGCCCTGCTGATTGTTACCTTTTATCCCACGATGGGATATTTGGCTGATCCACCCTTTTGGACACTCGAAGTCTGAAAGATTCAGACCTGCTTAGTTGGTGATATTCTCCTTGAAGTATAGTTTACCACAATTTCGGCCAAAAATCACCTTAAATTGACTTGCTAACCTCTTACGCTAAAGCTATAATGATTATTATAGTAACTGGTGGACAAAAACAGAGATGAAAATACTCATGCTAGGCTGGGAATTGCCTCCGCATAACGCTGGAGGACTAGGGGTGGCTTGCTATCACATGTGCAAAGCCCTTGCTTCTCATGGTGCGGATATTGATTTCATCGTCCCCTACACCGCAGGACACCCTGATATAAATTTTATGAAAGTCATACCTGCAATTCCGGCAAGCGCAGACATCGTCCACAGCAGTATCGGTGCCTATGATAGTGTCCGCTTTACGAACGAACGGGGCGAGACAGAGCTCGTCGACACAGTCGACTACCACCGTATTTACGAAAAATCCATCCGATCTATCGTTAAAATGGCTGAATATGATGTGATCCATGCCTATGATTGGCTCACAATTCGACCTGCGATCTTAGCTAAGCAGCTCACCGGCAAACCGCTCATTGTCAATATGCATGCACTTGAGTACGACCGAGCGGGCGGCAAACGAGGTAATCCAATGGTGTGGGAAATAGAGTACCAAGGGATGATGATGGCCGATAGAGTTGTTACAGTTTCTGAGTACACCAAAAACGTCATCATGCGCGAATATCACATTCCTGGCGACAAAATAGAAGTCATCCATAACAGCTTCGATATATCGCTCTACGACGGACTGAGCGGAGAAAATGATTACCGCTATCTTATGCAGGCGCGCCGTAGCGGCTATAAGGTTGTTATGTACGTAGGTAGGCTCACGATTCAAAAAGGGCTGTACAATCTACTCCAAGCATTTCGAAAAGTAGTCGACAGGGCGCCAAAGACGTACCTACTGATTGTCGGTTCGGGAGACCAAGAGATTGAGCTACTCGAACTAGCAGCCGAACTTGGACTCAGTGGTAACGTCCTATTTACAGGCTTTCAACGTGGCAAGCAGTGGCGAGATGCTTTTGGAGTTGCCGACATTACTGTGATGCCATCAGTCAGTGAACCCTTTGGACTTACTCCATTTGAATCTGCAGCTTTTCGGGTGCCAGCACTTGTCAGTAAGCAGTCTGGTGTAGCTGAAGTGATGAGAACGGCTCTCAGGGTGGACTACTGGGATATTGATGAAATGGCCAACCAGATAGTAGCCGTGGTGCAAAACACCGATTTACAATTACAATTGACTGTCGATAGCTTTAACGAAATCGAACAACTGACGTGGAGCGACAATGCTCGCAAATTCATTCGGTTGTACGGGGAACACGCAGGAGTACTCACATGACAAAAAGTAGAGCAATAGTCCTCTACCTTCATGTTCATCAACCTTACAGAATCCGACACTACACAGTCTTTGACACCGGTTCTGCACACAATTATTTTGATGCTCCGTCAGGAAGTCGCGAAAATAACGCAGATGTTGCACGCAAAGTTGCTGGAAAATCATATATACCAACTAATGAACGTCTCATGAGAATGATTGAATCACACCCTGATTTTCGGCTTTCGATGTCAATAACGGGTACTGTGCTTGAGCAATTAGAAAACTACAGCCCTGAAGCGCTTGAAAGCTTTAAGAGAGTGATCGCTACTGGACGAGTAGAGATAGTAGCGGAAACATACCATCATTCACTCGCTTTCTTTTATTCTAAAACAGAATTTGAAGCACAGGTGAAAATGCATGCCGACAAGGTGTACCAATTGTTTGGTGTGACGCCGACGGCCTTTCGAAATACTGAGCTGAGTTATAACAACGACATTGCGGCTTGGGCTGATGGCGCAGGCTATAAAGCAATCCTGTGCGAAGGCTGGGACCCGGTTATGGGATGGCGTAGCCCAAATTTCGTTTATCGACCATCTGGTACAGAGAATATCCGTGTGCTCACCAAGAACTACAAGCTGAGCGATGATATAGCTTTTCGATTTAGCAATCGATCGTGGGAAGAATATCCCCTTACGACTGAAAAATTTATGAATTGGGCAAATGCATCGTGGGATCAGCCACTTCTTAACCTGTTTATGGACTACGAAACCTTTGGTGAGCACCAGTGGGAAGACAGCGGGATATTTGATTTTCTCGAGCACTTGCCTGCTGCTTGGTTGCAGAAACCCGAGCATACATTTATGACAGTCAGTGAAGCCGCAGGCGCATTTGAAGCTGCCGACTACTTGGATGTACCGCAGACTACGACGTGGGCAGACACTGAAAGAGACCTAACGGCATGGCTAGGTAACAAAATGCAGCAGGGTTCGATTGGCGCACTTTATGATCTAGAGCAGCAAGTGGTTAACTCAGGTGATCTACAGCTTATAGAAGATTGGCGCAAACTACAGGCGAGTGATAACTTTTACTATATGTGCACGAAGTGGTGGAGCGATGGTGATGTGCATGCCTATTTTAGCCCCTATGATACGCCTTATATCGCATATATGAACTTCATAAACGCCTACCATGACATCAAGTTTAGATTGATGGAAAAAGGGGCTGAAGTCTAGTGTCACGAAACGCAATACTAAGTAACGGTAAACTGGCAGTTGGTTTGGATGAACATGGGTTTGTGCATGATTTTTATTTCCCTTTCGTTGGGCTCAACAACGCTACAAGTGCACGATCTGTCCATCACAAAATGGGCATATGGGTAGACGGAACTTTTAGTTGGCTTGATAGCAGTGAATGGGAAGGTACGACAACACTAGACGAACATAGCTTGATTGCTCATACGACATTCCTATCCTCGAGACTCGGCATTTCAATACATATGCGAGACTTTGTAGACAGTGAGTATGACTTTTTTGGACGTGTTGTCATAGTCGAAAATAGACTCGACAAGCCACGAAATGTACGGTTATTTTTTGGTCAGATATTTCAAATATCTCGTGCAGGTCGCGCTGACACAGCGCTCTATACTATGGGAAGACACCCCTATATACTCACCTATAATCGATGTACGTCATTTATCGCAGGGCTACGGACTATGGACGGTGAGCCATTTGACCAATGGGCAGTTGGCAACTATCGCATTGAAGGTAAAGCCGGCACTTACACCGATGCAGAAGATGGTGAACTTTCGGGAAATCCAGTAGAGCACGGTGGGGTCGATTCAATTATACGGTCTAGCTTTACCCTCAAACCAAAGGGATCTTACCACCTTGACTATTGGGTAGTGGCGAGCGAAAAAGGGTACTCACGAGCTTCGCGAGTTCATAGAAATATAAGCACCAACGGTCTCTACACCTACCTCAATAGCACGGTTGCTTATTGGAAAGAGTGGTTATCGCGTAGTGTGTCTTTTGTCGACAGTTTGGACGTAAAGTATCAGAGTCTAGCTCGAAGGAGTTTACTTACAATCAAGGCTCACTGTGACGACCGAGGAGGTATCATTGCTAGCGCAGATAGTGGCATCTACAACTATGGGCGAGACTACTACAGCTATGTATGGCCGCGTGATGCTATGTATGCACTCAACCCGCTACTAAGCCTTGGCTACACAGATGAAGTACGAAAGTTCCTTGAGTTCATAATGCCACTGATACATCCTAAGGGCTACGTCCACCACAAATACTCTCCAGACTCAGCACCAGGAAGCACCTGGCATCCACTCGTGCAGGACGGCAAAGCAGAACTCAATATCCAAGAAGACGAGACGGCTTCCGTTGTCAGGCTAGCTATTGATTACATAGCCACAACAGATGATGCACGATTACACGAAAAACTAATTAAGAGAATCATTGTTCCTTGTTCAAACTTTATGGCCGGATACGTAGATGAAGTCACCGGCTTGCCGCATGCAAGCTACGATCTGTGGGAACAGATATTTTTGACAAATACTTACACAACGAGCATCGTCTACTCCACTCTTCTAAAAGCCAAAGCTGTCGTAGATTCATGCCAGCTTGATGTGGACACTTCTCAGTGGCAGCAGACCGCCGACAACATTGCTCAAAACATCGGAAAGCTATTTGATGAAAAAAACCAGTGGTTTGTGCGCGGGCTTCAGCCAGAAGCACATGGTCACAGCCAAGTAAAGGTGCTCGATATTGCTTCACTCTTTGGAATGTCTGAGTACGGGCCAGCTAAACCAGACGATACATCAGTTTATGCCACGCAGCGAGCAATTGAAGAAAATAACATTGTTGGCGGGGGTGTTATTCGATACCGTGGAGATGACTATATGAAGACAGATCCACTTGCTACCGCAAACCCTTGGCATGTATGCACCATATGGCTTGGAAGACACTACCTCAATACCGGGGATAGAGACAAAGCGATTAATATGCTAGATTGGTGCCTCGCACATACATCAGACAAAGGCATAATGAGCGAACAGATTAATCCATCAAACGGCGAGCCGAGGGGTGTTAGCCCACTTGTATGGTCACACGCCGAATATCTGACAATGCTACAGGCATTATTTACTCGTTAATTATTAACGATAACCCTCGGCCTGTTTATTGAACATTTCGGCATATCTGCCTTCTATTTTCAAGAGCTGCTCATGCGTACCGTCTTCTATGATGGTACCATTCTCAAGTACAACTATTCGATCGGCCTTACGGACAGTGCTGAAACGATGAGAGACTATTATTGCAGTTTTGCCGTCATGCTCAGAAAATATATTATTAAATATATCGTATTCAGCCTTGGAGTCGATGGCTGATGTCGGCTCATCTAAAATTAGCATGTTTGCTTTTCTATAAAATGCCCTCGCTAGCCCGACACGTTGCCACATTCCACCACTGGGCTCAACGCCGTCTACAAACGCTGGATCAAGATACGTATCGTACCCTTTTGGAAGTTGTTTTATGTAGTCATGCGAACCAGCAAGTTTAGCGGCTCGCTTCACATCGGCAAAGTTAGATACTTCGCCAGATATAGAGATATTGTCAGCAACAGAAAGAGGGTACTGGTTAAAGTCTTGAAACAAGGTCGCTACTTGGGCATACCAACTATTAATTTCTATGCCCTGAATGTTGACCCCATTGATCAGCAGTTCGCCTTCATCAAGATAGTAAAACCGCATCAACAGCTTTATAACTGTAGATTTACCTGCACCATTTTCACCTACGAGCGCTACTTTTTGTCCTGCATCTATCTTTAGGTTAAGATTTTTAAACGCGCTAGTTGCAGCACCAGGATATGTAAAGGTGGCATTTTTGAATTCTATAATAGGTGGCTCCTGGCTGGTTACTGCAACAGCATCAGGGTGATCAACTAATTTTGCAGTGTGCCGCAGAAAATATCTGTAGTCTGTCGAATACTTAAGCCCGTCTTGGATTCTGGCGAATGAAGAGAATAATCCAGATATAGCTCCATCTAATCTAAATACAATTCCTACATAGAAAAAGTACTGTTCTAAGTTTATAGTACCTGCTACTGCTCTGGTAAGTAGCCATGCTTGGCCGATAGATTCTCTTAAGAATTGTGATAATACAGATACTGAGGCTAGTGGGTTCAATTTGTGAACTTCTTTTTCCTGTAGATCATAGAAGTCCCTATTCATACGATCTGTAATATTCATAAGCTTCGGTTGCGCGGTGAGGGCTCGTATCTCAAATTGTTTTTTAGCCTGTGTAAGCAGCGACTGAATGCCCCAGTATATATGCCGAGAGTCATCTTTTTGGTCCCACATAAACCAGCTAATTTTAGCAAGTTTTGATTCATATATGAATCCTGGCAACATCATGAATACGAATAGTGGAATAAGCCACCATGCGACAAAACCTACTGTTACAATTGTAGCAATCGTGTTTACTACCGATTGGACAATTTGTAACACAGTAGTTGCAGAATTTGGGATCTGCCACTCTACCCCACTGCTTATCCGATTCATTTCATTTCTGATTTGATTATCATAAAAATCAGCCATATCAATGTTACAAAGCTGAACGAAGTATGCGTTCGTGACCCAACGTACTAATCGATAATAGACGAATTTTTGCATCATTTCGGCGAAAGTAAATAAACCATAACCCACTAAACCTGCGAGCGACCATAGTATAAACCAAGTTCTCAGCTCTCCCTTTACATCTAGTTCAGTAGATAGTATCGTGATAAGGAGAACGCTCATTTTAGCTGTGGCATAATACGCAAAAAGATTAACAGCGATCCTAATAATAGATGCTGTTAAGTACAGAATACTCGTCCAACGAGCATGTTCTAGGCTTATTCTAAATAGCCACCAAAAAGTTTTGATGATTTCGATATCTGGTTTACTATATTTTTTCATTTGCGTCCCTTTAACGATTAATCGTACAAAGTCCCCGCATCTATGAAAGATCTAGCCTTTACGTTTTTTGACTACGTTTACGCCGAGATTCTTTTTTGTTTCTACTTGCTTAGCAGCAACACGGTTTTTTGGGCAATATTTATTCAGTTCTATCTTGTCTGGAGTGTTCATTGTGTTCTTAGTAGTGTAGTAGTGCCTATGTCCACAAGCCTCACAAATGAGTCCAATAAGTTTCCGTTTCTCAGTTTTTTTAGCCATGATGTATGTAATATCCCTTAGATTTATATCAACTTTAGTACATATTAACAGATGTGGAGCAATTCGTCAAAAGTAAAATATGGAGCCATCGATGAGATTTGAACTCATGACCTTTTGCTTACCATGCAAACGCTCTACCCCTGAGCTACGACGGCACGCTTCTAACAGATTAAAGTCTACCATAAGGACTCCTATTTTTGGAGACAATTGTAGTACCTAGAAGCAAATTCTTGTGTTCGTGTTGCGTGGGCAGATAGACCATGGTTCAATTTAGTAGGGTAAGCAGGTGCGCTAATGGGTTCTGCGTATTCGCCGTTCCAAAATGATGGGTATATTCTGCGTTCAAATAACTTTTGAAATTCTAAAGGGTATGATTCTTTTAGTGTCGGGGCGTACTCGCATAGCGCCTTGTAACTATCTGCTGATAGGCTGAGCATGTGGGTAACGTCTATTGGTACTTCCCTACTTGGTCGTTCCATTATGTTTCTGCGCACAATGATGCCTACTGGATTTAGCATAGCTGTAGCGAGAAGTACCACTGCAAGCACATACCAACTTGAATAGTACAGTGTTCTACTGCTTAGTTTGCGCACAACCCATACCACTAGTAGTAACGACCCTGCAATAATGCAAACTAGGCCCATTCGAGCTACGAAACGAGTCATTGTCCACCCATAAGCTGATTCATACAGGCTAAGTCTCTTCCACGCAGTTATGGCTACAGATATGTTTAGTAGAATGAGACCTGTGCCGATGTAAGTATCTGTTCTCTTGTATTCGGCTATCTTTATAGCCTTTAAAGTTACATAAACAACTACAGATGCTAAGATTGTAGCTACAAGTAATTCCCCGTAACCACGTCTTGCGTAATCAGCATAGGTTACCCCTTCGGGTAGTGTTGCGCCGGAAAATAAATACTTTGCCTGCAGTATAAGATAAAAAGTAAATATCGCGCTTACCGTAACAAGAATAATGCGGGAATCCTTAGCAGGCAGAAACTGCTTGATGCTTGCCTGATCAATTAGTGTGACTTTTTTTCTAAGAACTAGCAGCGTAAGCCAAGAGAATGCAAGTACAGAAAAAATAACTATCGTAGCAGTACGGCCGATATTGAACTGACTTAACCAATTTCCTACAGAACTCAGCGAACTTCCAAGCCAAGAAAAGCTACTTTTAAACATAGTATCAGAACTAGAAAATAACCCTATAAACACTAGTCCTATCACTACAGCCAAGATAACACCTATTGATATTGTGCTTTTTTTAGTTTCTTTACGTTTACCACCAGGTAGTACTTCAGTAACTTTTTTTAGTCCTATAAATAAGCTACTTACAAGCCCGGCAACAAACTCTACAATCCTATTTATGAGTGGTAGTTCGAGAAAGTTATCAACATATAAATACCCAACCGCTATAGATATAAAAATAAGTGCTGATAGTACAGTCCAAAATACCACTATAGGTTCTGTACGCACATACACCATGAACAAGTTTAGTAATATAAACGCAATGTAAACTACGAATTTAGGGGTTACTTTTTGTTTTTTATAGGCAGCTAGTAATAGCAGCCCACTCCATGTGATACCCCAAAGTACAAAATTTAGGCCAAATATATCTTGTCTGAATAGCGTATCTGTAAAAATTCCAAGCACCAGTGAGGAGAATATAAGTACAAGAGCATGTTGCCTATTGAACTTCATTTGTCCAATTATAACATGTACTATTTAGCCCTCAATGCGTGGTACCATATTTATATGATAGTACTAGACATTGAAACGACAGGTCTTGATCCAGAAATACACGGGATCGTATCCATCGGAGCTGTTGATGTTAACAGCCCCGAAGATTCATTTTATGAGGAATGTCGAATCCGCGAAGGCGAGAAGATAGACGAAAATGCGCTTGATGTAAATGGCTTCACACTAGACGAATGCCGAGACAAGAACAAACAATCAACGCGAGATCTTATTCAGCATTTTGAAGCCTGGTTAGAATCGCGGTCAAT
>Ga0163144_10031404_pt1 | contig 10128 bp, 6 predicted proteins | sample OliLak19BULKMAT1_FD_123175 | JGI IMG/M metagenome (GOLD analysis project Ga0163144, IMG submission 123175) | Freshwater microbial mat bacterial communities from Lake Vanda, McMurdo Dry Valleys, Antarctica - Oligotrophic Lake LV.19.BULKMAT1 | ecosystem: Environmental > Aquatic > Freshwater > Lake...
AAATCGATAGAACTCGTCCATGCTCTGCTCGCTGCGATCGGTCCCGCCGAACCAGATCGGCCGATGCTTCTCCAGGTCACTGACCACGATGCGATACTCGTGCCCCTTGCGCACCGAGATCTCATCGACGCCGATGACCTTCGGTCGCGGCTTGCCCGCACGCTGCAGCTGCTCCCGCATGTACTGCTTCTCGAGCCGCTTCACCGTGTGCCAGTCGAGCTTCAGCTCCTCGGCGACGTCTTTGATCGTGCCGCTGCGACAGCGCTTGCCCACGTAATGCGCAAAGCGCTTGGTGTGCAAAGCGATCTCGAGGAAATCCTCCAACCGCTCGCGCTTCACCTTGCCGCAATGGCGGCACTGGACGCGCCGCACCTCCAGATCGAGGTAAATGCGGTGGTTCCCGCAAGCCAGGCCCCGCGCGTGACGTCGCCGGCGATCGTACCAGCCGAAGTGAACCGTTCCGCAGGTGCCGCAGAGCGTGGTTTTCTCCGCCGCACGAGCGTGATGAGCCGTGCTTGCGGGTCGCCGAAGATCCCCTGTAGCTTCTGCAGAGGAGAAAATCCGCGGAAGCGGTATGCATCCGCCAGGCGACGGGGCTTGCGTGACTTGGGCATCCGCAGACCATGCCAAATAACGCGCTCGCCTAAAAGCTGCTCCCGTGCTTGTTAAACTGGCACATCTGCGCTCTCCGCCTCCCAAATCACCCACATGTATTCACGAAGAGCCACAGAAAAAACTGATAAGTGTGTTCAATCTCCCTATTGTGCGGTGGCCGGCCGGAGGGCCTGGCCCTGCCAACCTGAAACTGCGTGATCATATGAACAATTCCTCCCGCCCAAATCCTCTGGACGAGCCGGCCGCCAATTGGTCGCCACCCTTTCGAGAATCATGGCGTGCTGATCTGGGGGCCTCCATCGTTGTGTTCCTGGTCGCGCTGCCCCTGTGCCTCGGGGTGGCGCTGGCGTCCGGCGCGCCGCTGTTCGCTGGCATCATCACTGGAGTCATCGGTGGCCTTGTCGTCGGCTTTGCCTCCGGCTCCCACCTGATGGTCAGTGGGCCGGCGGCGGGTCTGACCGCGATCGTGCTGACCGCCATCACGTCGCTTGGGTCCTATTCGGCATTTCTGACGGCAGTCGTGTTGTCGGGGTTCATGCAGGTGGCCTTGGGACTGATGCGTGCTGGTGTGATCGGTCTGTTCTTTCCGAATGCGGTGATACGCGGGATGCTGGCGGGCATCGGCATCATAATCATTCTGAAACAGCTGCCCCATGCGCTCGGTTACGACGCCGACTATGTGGGCGATGAGACGTTCAAGCAGCAGAATGAGGAAAACACCTTCACAGCCCTGCTCAGTTCGTTCGATCGAATCGAGCCGGGCGCGCTGCTCCTGAGCATGCTGGCGCTGGCCTTGCTGATCCTCTGGGACAAGCCCTTCATGAAGCGCTTCGCGCTACTGCCTGCGGCCCTGCTGGCGGTGGTGGTCGGCGTCGCGCTGAACGCGGGCTTCGCGGCCTTCGGCACGTCGTTCGCCCTGTCCGGCGATCATCTCGTCACCTTGCCCGTGATCACGTCGGCCGAAGAGCTCAAACAGGCGCTGTTCTATCCGGACTGGTCGGTCATCACGGACGGCGCCATCTGGGCGCTGGCGATCACGCTGGCCGTCGTTGCATCGCTTGAAACCCTGCTCAGTCTCGAAGCCACCGATCGCATGGATCCGCTGAAGCGCGAAGCACCCACCAACCGTGAACTGATCGCGCAGGGCGTCGGCAACAGTCTGTGCGGTCTGGTTGGCGGCTTGCCGATGACTGGCGTGATCGTGCGCAGCTCAGCGAACGTGTTTGCCGGTGCACGCACCAAGGCCTCCTCGATCATGCACGGCGCGCTGCTGCTCGGTTCGGTGCTGCTGATTCCGACGCTGCTGAACCGCATTCCGCTCGCCGTCCTGGCGTCGATCCTGATCTATACCGGCTGGAAGCTCGCGCATCCGCGCCAGCTGACCTACTTCTTCAAAAGGGGCTTCCATCAGTGGGTGCCGTTCGTGGTGACGACGCTCGCCATTCTGCTCACCGACCTCCTCAAGGGGATTGTGATCGGGCTCGTCACGAGTCTTGTCTTTATCCTGCTCGAGCATCTGCGCGCACCCAGTTTCCAGATCATTCCCGGGCAGGACAAGCTCATTCGAATCCGTCTCAACGAGCACCTGACCTTTCTTTCCAAAGCCAACCTGTCGGTGAGCCTGCAGAAGTTTCCGGCCGGTTCCGTCGTTGAGGTCGATGGCTCTGCCGTGCAACGCATTGATCACGATGTGGCGGAAGTGCTGCGAGAGTTCTTGGCGTCCGCCGCCGAACGCCACGTCGAGGTTCGGCTGGTGGGGCTCGAGCACATCAATGGCGGCAGCGGTCTGTCCCACTGATGCACCAGGCAGAGCCGGTCGCAGCCGACAGTCCTGTTGCCGCCGGCCTGGCGGCGGCGAGAGCGATCCTCCCGGATCAGGGGCCACTTGGCGTTTTCATTCATCACAACACGCTGCACGCGTTTCAGCATTTGCCATTTCATGAGGCGGTCCAGCGTGGCGCGGCCATGCTCGGCGCGCGTCCGTATCTCGAAATCGAAGCGTACCGCGCCGCGTATCGCGCCGGCCGTATCGAAGCGGTGGATCTCGACCACGCTTACGCCCTGAGAACACCAATGCCGCTCTTCGGCGTCATGGCCGCTGAACTAGGCGGGGCCGACCTGCGCCGCCTATGCATGCTGTTCGAACCTGATCGACCGGATGTGGCCGGCATCGAATTCAATCTGCGCAATGACTTTCTGACGCCTGCCAGCGCCGCGTGCTACCGGGCCTGCGTGGCTGCTGCGCAGCGCTGCCCGCCGCCTGGATTGCCGCCGCCCAGCATCTGGCCGCGCCATCGCGACGCCCTGCTCGCGCTTGGCGGCGGCGATGTGGATCTCACGGTCGCGCGCGAGTTGGTGCGGCTGTGCGCAGCGTATCTCGATCAAGGCCAGATGCTGTCGCCGATGCCGCACCGCGATCGCGGTTTCCTGCGGGCGGTGGCTGGTTTGTACGCCGATTCCGCATCGGCACCGCGCGGTGCGCACGAGATCAGTCGTGACTTTGCGCAGATCGCACGTACATCGCCAGATGCCGAGACCGTTATTCGGGAATCCCTGCATGCACTCGGGGTGCCCAATGGCGACATCGGGCGCTACGTCCTCGAGATGGCGACGGCGCTTGCGGGCTGGGCTGGAATGTTCGCCCGTATCGAATCGCATCCGGAGGATGGCGGTGGTTATCCGGGGTCACTCGCCGACTACCTGGCGGTACGCGCCGTGCTTGAGCGGCGGGCGGTGGAGCAGGAGTCTTTGCGCCTGAATCTGCCAGTCGAGTTTGGAATCTTGCGCTCCCGGCAATTGCCGGCGCGAGACCAGCAGACCGCGGACGCCGCGGTGCGCCTGTGGACGCTGGCTGAAGGCGCGGGATTTGAGGCCCGCGCTGTCGATGCGATGTCGGACATCGAGATCGCTCGCGTCTGGCAGGAGATCGGACGGTTCCCGATGCTGGAGCGCCGCGCAATCTGGCAGGAGGCCTATGAGGGCTGGTATCGCCGCCAGATACTCGATGCCATTGCCGCGCGGCGCGTGGCCGGACTGAGCATGCCGGTCGAGCGGCCGGCGGCGCAGTACATGTTCTGCATCGACGAACGGGAGGAATCGATACGCCGGGGGCTCGAAGAGCAGGGCGCACAGTTCGAAACATTGGGCGGCGCAGGCTTTTTTGGCATCGCGATCGACTATCAGGGAATTTACGACGCTGAGCCGACTGCGCACTGTCCGGTGGTCGTCACGCCCGATCACGAAGTTTTCGAAGCGCCGCTGTATGCTGCGCACGGATGGCATCACCGGCGGCAGCGCCTGCGCGACGCCTGGAATCATGCCCACCGCGCAGCCCACAGACGCTCGCGCACACTGACCGGTGGTGCAGGCCTGTCGTTCCTGCTGGGGCCGCTGGCGGTACTCGCCGCCGTGACCCGCGTGCTGATGCCACGGCATTCGCTGGATGTCGTCGCGCGTCTGCGCGATCGCCTGTTTCCGCGCCCGGCGACCCGGTTGTCGGCGTTGCGCGGCACGCCGCCCGGCACGCGCTCGGAGCGCGGGAAACTGCTCGGCTTTTCGCTCGAGGAGGCCACCGAGCGGGTGGCCGGCTTCCTGCGTGCCACCGGACTCTCGGAGCGCATGGCACCGATTGTCATCATTCTCGGCCACGGTTCGACAAGTCTGAACAACCCGCATGAATCAGCTCACGATTGCGGGGCCTGCGGCGGTCGTCGTGGCGGGGCGAATGCACGCCTGTTTGCCGACTTCGCCAATCAGGCGGAGATTCGCGCTGCCTTGCGCCAGCGAGGCATCATGATTCCAGCCGACACCTGGTTCGTTGGCGCGCTGCACGATACGGCGAACGACGCCGTGCACTACTACGATCTCGAGCAACTGCCGCCGACGTCCCTCGACGCTTTCGAAGCCGCTGATCGCGCGCTCGAGATTGCGCGCCAGCGCAGCGCGCAGGAACGCTGCCGGCGTTTCCACGCTGCGCCGCTGGGTCTTACGCCCGAGGCGGCGCTGCGTCACGTGGAGGCACGCGCTTCGCATTTCGGCCAACCGCGACCCGAGTATGGACATTGCACGAATGCGATTGCAGTGGTCGGCCGTCGCCGGCTGACGCGCGGCATCCATCTCGACCGACGGCCTTTTCTGATCAGCTATGACCCGGATATCGATGCCGACGGGGGTCTCGTTGAACGCGTGCTCGCCGCGGTCGGACCGGTCGGCGCGGGTATCAATCTCGAATACTACTTTTCGTCGGTCGATAACGAGCGCTACGGCTGCGGCACGAAGCTGCCACACAACGTCACGGGTTTGATTGGCATCATGAACGGCCATTTCAGCGATCTGCGGACCGGCCTGCCCTTGCAGATGGTGGAGCTGCATGAGCCGATGCGACTGCTGCTGATCGTCGAAGCCAGCCCCGCGACCTTGCTGCAGGTCGCGTCACGTCAGGCCGAGGTGCGCGAACTGGTGGTCAACGAATGGGTGCAGCTGGTTTCACTCGATCCAGCGTCAGGTGAGATGCAGGTGTTCGAGCAGGGCGGTTTTGTGCCCTATGTTCCGACGCGGCAATCGTTCCCGCTGGTGAGCTGCTCGCAGGACTGGCACGGTGGCGCGCGTGAGCACCTGACGCCTGCTCTGATCGACACCCCGGCGGGCGTGCACGCGCAAGCCTCGCCTCGGGCGGCCATTGGTGGCGTGCATGTTTGATCTCGGCCACCTGGCCCTGGTCGTGGCGATCCTGAGCCCGCTGCTGGCCGCGATCATCGCGGGCAGCAGCATGCTGATCGGCACCCGCATTCCGGGTGAGCGCACGGTCGTGCGCATGCTGTGGGCGGGTCTGCTCAGCGCGTTGCTGGCGAGCGCGTTCATCGCCACTGCCTATGCCACGTCGTGGCCTGTTCCCCTCCACGGCGAGATTGACTTTGGCAGCTGGATTGCCATTGGTGACTACGAGATCCCGGCGGTGTTTCTGGTTGACCAGTACGCGGTGGCCTTTTCACTGCTTGGTGCTGTCCTGACCGCGCTCGTCGCGCGTTTCTCGGAAACCTATCTGCACAAGGACCCCGGGTTCTTCCGCTTTTATGTGCTGCTGGGCCTGTTCGCAGCCGGGACTCAGTTGCTCGCATTCGCCGGTTCGCTCGATCTGTTCTTCGCCGGCTGGGAGGCCATCGGCATTGCTTCGGCGCTCTTCATCGGGTTCTTTCACGAGCGCGCAGAGCCGGTACGGTCGGCGATCAGGGCATTCACCACCTACCGGCTATGCGACGTCGCATTTCTGATTGCGATCGTCGCGACGCATGAGCTCGTGGGGTCCACGCGCCTGGCGGATCTCGGGCGTGCGGAATCATTGCCAACGCTGGAGGTGAGCCTGATTGCGTTTCTGCTGCTGATTGCGGCCTTCGGCAAATCGGCTCAGCTGCCGTTTTCTGGCTGGCTGGTGCGCGCCATGGAAGGGCCGACCCCGTCCAGCGCGTTGTTCTACGGCGGCATTTCGATACACGCGGGCCTCTATCTTTTGTTGCGGACGGCGCCGGTGCTGGGCATGGCACCATGGGCCGCGATGTTCGGCGCGACGGTCGGCCTGCTCACAGCATTCTATGCGTCGGCTGTGGTGCGCACGCAGGCGGATGCCAAGGGTGCGCTGGCCCAGGCGACGCTCGCGCAGATTGGCCTCATCCTCGCCGAGATCTGTTTCGGTTGGACGACGCTCGCGCTGGTGCATCTGATCACGCATGCGCTGCTGCGGGTCTGGCAATACCTGCGCGCGCCGAACATGCTGCACGACGCCCATCATCACGCGCATCACGAACACCGCACGCACGCCGCCACTGCAACCGACACCGCCCTGTCCCGCTTACGGCGCCGGCTTTACGTCGAGCAACTCCACCGCTTTCGGCTTGACGATCGGCTGGATGCGCTGGTGGCCCCGGTGCTGGCGCTCGCGCACTGGCTGCAACGCATCGACGAGCGCTGGTTCGATCGCGATGAGCGTCGCCGCACGGATACTGAAGCATGACGCCGGAACCCATCATCTTGCGTCTGTTTCTGTCGGCGCTTGTCGCACTGCTCGTCATCGCGCCGGACCTCATGGCGCGCGGACGACCATCCGCCGCCACCCTGCTCAACGCCACGCTGCCGGCACTGGCCTTGCTGATGCCGCATGGCACGCTGGCCTACGGCCTGCTTGCGTTGGCGACCGGTGCACAGGCGTATCAGGCCCGCCCGGCAGGACTTCAGGCAGTAGCGATGCTGCTGGTGTCGGCCCTGGCGCTAGGCGCGGCGGCGCTGCTGCTGGCCGGTCCGTCAGCACTGGCGTTCTACATGTCGATCCTCGCGCTCATCCTGCGTGCGGGCCTGCTCGGTCTGCATGGCGGCATGTCTGTGTTGTGGCGCAAGCTGCCGACCCTGCAGGTGCAGCAGTACACCACGCTGCTCGTGCTCGTCTTCAGCCATCTGCGCTTCAGTGACCACGCAACAGCCCAGGCGGCCGCAGATGCGATCGTCGTCCTCGGGGCGAGCTCAGCGCTTGTCTTTGGACTCACCTCTCTGGTTCAGCGAAATCTTGACGGGCTGCTCCGAGCGTCGATGCTGATGCACGGGGGCTTTATGATCGCTGCCACCGGCGCGGCCGGCAAAGGCCATGCCGTCGCAGCGCTGTTCGTCTCGCTGTCGATGACCCTGGCGGTGGTTGGCCTGTGCCTGATGGTGCTCGCACTCGAGGCACGGGTCGGCAAGGTAACGCTGCTGCATCCCGGCGGGCGCGCCCGCGCGTTTCCCCGGTTGGCGGCCGCCTTCGGCATCTTCGGCGCCGCAGGCGTTGGCATGCCGGGTACGGCCGGTTTCATCGCCGACGATTTGATCTTGCATGCGCTGTGGTCGGAGAGTGTTTACGCGACCATCGCCGTGGCACTCGCCAGTGCATTGCTGGCCATTGCGACGCTGCGCGCGATCACCCTATGTTTCATGGGGCCGCAGACCGGCTCCGTCGCACCTGATCTCCTTCCGGCCGAACGGCTGTTCGCATTCGGCCTCATCCTGCTGCTGCTCGTGAGCGGGCTCACCCCGCAACTCGTCGTAGGCGCTTCCGTGGGTCTGTTCGGGAGCATCTGAGCAACGCGACAAGGGATGTCGGCACTGGCGAGTGTCGAACGGCGGATATTGTACCGGACGGTCAGAATCCTTTACGACACGGGGACGCCGCACGAAGTGAATTGTAACGCCATACGATCGCGGGCACGGAGCCGGCCGTCGACTCGCGTGGGAAGCGGCTCTGAACCTGCGCCCCCTGCAGCATGACGGGGGACAAGCGCGGTTTCAGGCGGCGCGTCAAGCAGGCTTGGACGCGAGAGGCTTTGGGCCTCCGTCGGGCCGATTCCCGGCCCTGCAAGCCGCACTGGGCGGGGGACCCGAGGCCCGCGCACCTTGCTTGCGGGCGAACCGGTGCGGTAGCGTATCCATCGTGCGCAGATTCTGGATCCTGTCCGTACTCATCACACTGGTCGCCGGCAACGTGGCGGCTGCGGCGCACGTTTGCGATGCCTTGACCGGTCCGGTGAACACGAGCATGGCGCCTGCGGACGATTCCGCGGGCGACCCTTCGGGCGCCGGGGCAGTCGGGTTTTGCGACTTCTGCCTGTACGCGGCGACCGTCGCCATCGGCCAGCGGCCGCCGGAATTGCTGGGCACTTACAGCCTCACGAGTGTCGCCAGCCCTGCGGCCAGCACGGTCTTCAGCGATCCGCTGCTTTCACGACTCGACGAACCACCCAGGTAAGCCTCACCCAGTGGTCAGGTCGCGGAGCGACTAGCCCGCGGCCCATGTCGTCTTCCGTTCCCAGCGCCTGGTGCGCACTCGAGGCCCCGTCATGACCCACGTCACCGTATCGACACGGCTGCGCGTCTTCGCGCTGCTGGCGCTCAGTGCGCCTTCCGCTCTCCCGGCATCCGAGCGCATTCTGCTGACGCCGGCACAGCGGGCGAATGCGCGCATCGAGATCGGGGTACTGGGTGACGTGGGCAGTCAGTCGCCCACCGGGGTCACGGTCACGGGGCGCGTAGAGTCCGGCGCTGGCGGCCGAACCGTGCTCGCCGCACCGGCGGCCGGTGGCATCGTTGAACTCACCGCACAGCCGGGCAGCGCCCTGAAGCGCGGCCAGTCGATCCTCACGCTCGGCGGACCCGACGTCGCCGCGCTGCAGCGTACGGCCCGCGCGGCCCGTGCGGCGGCGACCGCCGCCGAGCAACGTGTGCGGCGCGACCGGAGCCTTTTGAAGGAAGGCGTGATTGCCGCAAGCCGGCTAGAACAGTCGGAAGCCGAGTACGCCACCGCCAGCGCGCAGTTGCGCCAGTCGACCAGCGCCCTGCCTGGCGCGGACCTGTTCTCCCGCGATGGCGAGCTCGTGGTTCGCGCGCCGGTCGCGGGAATGCTCGCCGGCCCCTCGCTCGCGCTCGGCGAGCGGGTGGAACCGGGCGATACGCTGGCCGTCATCGGCACGCCGAGCCAGCTTCGCGTCGCGCTTGCGGCGAGTCCGGAAGTTGCGCGCAGCCTGCGCGCAGGCGATGCGCTGGTCGTGCGGGGTCGAGGCTGCGAGGCGCGGGCGGTGCTGCGCTCCGTCGGGGTCGGGGTCGAGTCCAACCAGGTGGTGGCCGTCGACGCACTGATCACCGACCGCGACAGTTGCCTGCTGCCCGGCGAAACGGTCACGGCCTCGGTGGCCCCACATTCCTCTGCAAAGGGCAGTTATGCGCTACCGCCACGGGCGTTCGTCCGCCGCGGCGCTGAAGTCTTCATCTTCGTCGAGCGGGCCGACGGTTTCGAGCCGGTGCTGCTGGATCCGCAGGCGGCCCGCGCGGGTTTCGCACGCAGCGACCTGCTGCGTCGCGGCGACCGCGTGGCCATCACCGGTTCGGCGCTCTTGAAGGGCGCCTGGATCGGCATCGCGGAGGAAGAGTAGATGATCGAACGGATCGTCGCCTTCGCGCTGTCCCAGCGGCTGCTGGTTTCGCTCGCGGCGCTGTGCCTTGTCGTGGGCGGGACGTTTGCGCTGATCCGGCTGCCGATCGACGCCTTTCCGGACATCTCGACCACCCAGACCAAGATCATCCTCAAGGCACCGGGCATGACGCCAGAGGAAGTCGAATCGCGCATCGTCGTGCCGATCGAGCAGGAACTTCTCGGCATACCGAACCAGACCATCCTGCGCTCGATGGCCAAGAATGGCATTGCCGACATCACGCTGGAGTTCGAGGACGCGACCGACGTCTACTGGGCGCGCCAGCAGGTCAGCGAGCGCCTCGCCGCCGTGATGGCGGACCTGCCGGCGAGCGTCTCCGGGGGTCTCGCGCCGATCGCGACGCCATTGAGCGACGTGTACATGTTCACGATCGAAGGTCCGATCACCCTCGAGGAACGCCGCGCCCTGCTCGACTGGGTCATCCGCCCGCGCCTGCGCACACTCGAGGGCGTCGCCGACATCAACGCGCTCGGCGGCCTCGTCCGCACCTACGAAGTGAGGCCCGACA
>Ga0163144_10031408_pt1 | contig 10127 bp, 11 predicted proteins | sample OliLak19BULKMAT1_FD_123175 | JGI IMG/M metagenome (GOLD analysis project Ga0163144, IMG submission 123175) | Freshwater microbial mat bacterial communities from Lake Vanda, McMurdo Dry Valleys, Antarctica - Oligotrophic Lake LV.19.BULKMAT1 | ecosystem: Environmental > Aquatic > Freshwater >...
ATATTCAGCACGTCCCGCACGGCCGCGCCGGTCGGCGAGGTCACGATCCCGATGGTCGTCGGGAAACGCGGCAGCGCCCGCTTCCGCTCCGCATCGAAGAGCCCCTCCGCCTCCAGCTTCCGCTTCAGCGCCTCGAACTTCGCCTGCAACAACCCCGCCCCGCTCGCCTGCACGAGTTGCACATTGATCTGATACTGCCCGCGCGCCTCATACACCGTCAGTGCCCCGCGCACCTGCACCTGCAAGCCGTCCGCCAGCGCCAGCTGCTTCAGCCGCAATCCACCCCGCGCAAACCACACGCACGACACCTGCGCGCTCGCATCCTTCAGCGTAAAATACTGATGCCCCGACGGCTGCCGCCGGTAATTGCTCACCTCCCCCTCCACCCACACCGCGCCGATCTCATCCTCCAGCGCCGACCGCACCGCGCGCGTCAGCTCGCTCACACTCAGCATCCGCGGCTCGCGCGGTCCGGGCTCGGCGGCGCCGAAAAGGTCCGCCGTCACGTCTTCGTCTCCTTCCGGTAGGCCCGCGCCAGCAGCGTGATCGGATGCACCACCTCGATCGCCCGCCCCTGCGCGCGCAGGCCCGCTTCCAGTTGCACACTGCACCCCGGATTGCCCGTCGCCACCACGCCCGCGCCCGTCGCCACGATGTGCGCCAGCTTGCGCTCGAGCAGTTCCCGCGACATCTCCGGCTGCGTGATGTTGTAAATCCCCGCGCTCCCGCAGCACCACGTGGACTCGCCCAGTTCCACCAGCTTCACCCCCGGGATCTGCTTCAGCACCTCGCGTGGCTGCCGCGTGATCTTCTGCCCGTGGCAAAGGTGACACGCCTCGTGATAGGTCACCGCCGTTTGTCGGGCAGGCGCTCCGCCTGCCACGGCCACCGGAGCTGTTGCCCGACAATCCTCCACCGGTGCCCGCATCCCGATCTCCACCAGCCACTCGCTCACGTCCCGCACCTTCCCCGACCAGACCCGCGCCCGCTCCGCGTAGCGCGCATCTTCCGCCAGCAGCACATCGTAATGCTTCAAGTGCGAGCCGCAGCCCGCGGCGTTCGTGATGATCGCATCCAGCTCCTCCAGCGGACCGGCGCAGCGCTCCATCGCCTCGATATTCTTCCGCGCCATCGCCCGCGCCAGAGCCAGCTCGCCATTGTGCGCGTGCAGCGAACCGCAGCAGTGCTGCGCCCCCGGCGTCACCACCTCGCAAGCATTGGCCAGCAGCACATCCACCGTGTCGCGATTCACGTGCGGATACACCAGGTCCTGCACACAGCCCGTCAGCATTCCCACCCGGTGGTGCGGCTCGTCCGGCGATTCCACCCCACCGATCAGCGCATCGGAAAAGTCCCGCTGCACCCGCGGCGTCAGCGGCTCCAGCTCGCGCAGATCGCGCGGCAGCAGCCGCGTCAACCCCAGCCCGCGCACCAGCCCCTCCAGCCCACTCGCCTGATACCACCGCAGCACCCGCCCCAGCGCCCGCAACACCAGCGGATGCACAAAGACAAAGCGCAGCGCCAGCGCCCGCACCCACGTCCGCTGCGGCTTGGCCAGCACCCCCGACTCCTCGATATCCGCCCGCGCCTCCTCAAACATCCGCGCGTAATCCACCCCCGCCGGGCAAGCCGTCTCACACGCCAGACAGCCCAGGCAGAAATACATCTCCTCGCCAAAAGCCCGCGTCACCTCGAGCTGCCCCTCGGCGACGAAGCGCATCAGCGCGATCCGCCCCCGCGGGCTATTGCGCTCCAGCTTCGTCGCGTCGTAGGTCGGGCAAGTCGGCAGACACATCCCGCAGTGGATGCACTGCTGGAGGACCGAGAAATCGAGATGCGCGAGGTGAAGGGGCGAAGCGGACACAGTTTGGGAGCGAGTAACATGCGAGAAGCACGCCGCACTGGCAAGACCACGCGCCCGGAGCGGCGGATTCCCATCCGGCGCCACCCTAGCTCGACGATTTACGGCGGATGAAATCCGTAATGGTCCAAAAAAGGGCTGGCTCCAAGAGCGCCAAGGAAAAGACCTCGAGCGAGCCTTGGCGCGAGCATCTGCGAAGCGCACAAGGGGACTGTGCGGGGCCGCGGGTGGCCCCTCCGTCATCCTGAGCTTGCGAAGGACCTCTGCTCTCTTCCGACATCTGGAGCGACTGGTCCTGAACCCCCGCCGGCTTCACGGGCCACACGTCTTAGGAAAGGCCGAGATCAGAGGTTCTTCGCAAGCTCAGAATGACGGGTGGATCGAACCGCCCCCCTCTGTCCGCCGTCCCCTCGCACCTCTGCTCCCGTTCCCTCCCAACTCCCGCCTTACACCGGGTCGAAGATCTTCCCCGGATTCAGGATGCCATCCGGATCGAGGGTGCGCTTGAGCTGGCGCAATAGTGTTAGGCTGGCCTCTCCGATCGCCGCGGGGAGGAAGCGCTTCTTGGCCAGCCCGACGCCGTGTTCGCCGGTGATGGTACCGCCAAGCGCGATGGCGTAGTCGAAGATCTCCTTCATGGCGATCTCCACCCGCTCCATCTCGGCGTGGTTGCGCTCGTCGGTGAGGAAGGTGGGGTGCAGGTTGCCATCGCCCATGTGGCCGAAGGTGCCGATGCGGAGCTGGTGCCGCGCGCCGACTTCCTGGATGAAGCGGATCATCTTGGTGAGTTCGCTGCGCGGGACGGTGGCGTCCTCGAGGATGGTGGTGGGCGAGACGCGGGCTAGCGCGGAGAAGGCGGCGCGGCGCGCAGTGGCGAGGCGCGCGGCTTCCTCGGCATTGGCCGCGACCTGCACCCGCACGGCTCCGCACTGCCGCGCGATGGCTTCCATCTCGCGGGCCTGATCCTCCACCGCGGCGGGATGCCCGTCGGTTTCCATGAGCAGGATGGCTTCCGCATCGAGCGGCAGGCCGATCTTCGCGAAGTCCTCGACGCACTTGATGGTGATGCGGTCGAGGAACTCCAGCGTGCACGGGATGATCTTGGCCGCGATGATCGCGGAGACGGTATCGGCGGCGTGCTCCATCTGGCCGAAGGTGGCGAGGAGCGTCTTCTTGGTCGCGGGCTTGGGGACGAGCTTGAGCAGGACCTTGGTGATGATGCCGAGGGTGCCTTCGCTGCCGATGAAGACGTCCTTCATGGAATAGCCGGCCACGTCCTTCACGCACTTGTTGCCCAGCCACACGACCTCGCCGCTGGCTAACACGACTTCCAGGCCCATGACGTAGTCGCGGGTGATGCCATACTTCAGCCCGCGCAGGCCGCCGGAGTTCTCGGCGACGTTGCCGCCGATGGTGCTGATCTTCATCGAGCCGGGGTCGGGCGGGTAGAGCAGGCCGGCGGCGTCGGCGGTCTCGGCGATGCGCTGGGTGATGGCGCCGGCTTCGGCGAGGAGGGTGAGGTTGCGCTCGTCGAGCTCGAGGATGCGATCCATCTGCACGAGGCAAAGCACGATGGCATTGGCCGCCGGGATGCTGCCGCCGCTCAGGCCGGTGCCGGAGCCGCGGGAGACGATGGGGATCTTCCCCGCCGCAGCGTAGCGGACGATGCTCGCCACTTCCTCGGTGGTGTGCGGCAGCACGACCACGCCGGCCTGGCCTTGCAGCGCGGCGGTGCCATCGAAGCCGTAAGTGAGCAGGTGCTCGCGCTCGTGGAGCACGCGACCGGCGTCGAGCAGGGCGATGAGATCGGCGGCGAGCGGGCTGGGGGAATTCATGCCGGGGAAAACTGGGCGACGATCTCCGGCGCGCCAAACAGAATCTTCCCAGAGCGTCCACTACGCGCGGCGTGGACGAGGGCGCTCGGCGCTTCCGCCAGCGGGTAGATGCGCTCGACCGGCGTGTGCAGGATGCCGCGCCGCAGGAGGTCGCAGAGCTCGGCAAACATGGCGCGATGGGCCTCGGGCGGCGTGGCGCGATACCACTGGGAGATCCAGAAGCCGCGCCAGCGGAGGTCCTGGAAGATGAGCAGGCCATTCGGGATGCGCAGGGGCTGGCGGGCCATGGCGCCGTAGGTCACGAGCGTGCCGCTGGGCGCGAGGGCGTTGGCGAGGCGCAGAGCGCTTTCGCCGCCGACGGCATTGAGCGCGAGCCGGATGGGCGTGGGCCACGCGGGTGCGTCCGCGCCTTCCACACAGACGAGGTCGGCACCTTGCGCCTGGAGGTCGGGGATGAGTTCGGCGCGGCGGACGAGGTTCACGGTGCGCAGGCCGAGGGCGTGGGCGATCTGGATGACCGAACGGCCGACGCCGGAGTTCGCGGCGTTCTGGGCGACCCAATCGCCGGGTTGGAGGTCGGCGAAGTCGCGCAGCATGCGGAGGGCGGTCGCGGGGTTGATCTTGAGCATGGCGAGTTGCTCCACCGGGAGATCGCCGGGCACGACGCACAGCTCGCGGGCGTCCACGACGCCCGCCTCGCGCCAGGTCCCGTAGCCATGCGGCAGCAGCACCCGGTCGCCCACTTTCACCCCCGGCACGTCCGCGCCAATCGCCTCGACCACGCCCACGCCTTCCACGCCGGGCGTGCCCGGCAGCGTGGGCCGGATCGGGTATTTGCCCTCGATGACATTGAGGTCGGCGGGATTGATCGGCGCCGCGAGGAGCCGCACCCGGGCGCTCTGCGGCGTGACCTCGGGGAGTGGGAGACTTTCCACGCGGACCACCTCGCGGGGCTCGCCGTGCTCATGAAAAACAATCGCGCTGACATTCGACATCGTGCCCCTAGGATGCCGCGCCGTGGCCGACTCGACAAAACCTTTTACCCCGCCCACGCTCGAAGCGGGCTACGGCACCGGCCGGCGCCTGGCGCTCGTCGGCGTGGCTGTGAATTTCTGCCTCGCGCTGGTGAAGATCGTCTCCGGCTTGGTCGGAAACTGCTACGCGCTGATCGCGGACGGCATCGAATCGACGCTCGATATCTTCGGCTCGCTGGTCATTTGGTTCGGGCTGAAAGTGGCCGCCGAACCGCCGGACGAGGAGCATCCTTACGGCCACGGAAAGGCGGAGCCGCTGGCCTCGGTGGTGGTCGCGCTGGGCGTCATCGCCGCGGCGCTCGGGCTGGCGGTGCAGAGCGTGCGCGAGATCGTCACGCCGCACCACGCGCCCGCGCCTTTTACCCTGGCTGTGCTGATCGGTGTCATCGTGGTGAAGGAGACGCTTTTCCGAAAAGTGGCGGACGCCGCGACCCTGCTCGGCAGCGGCGCAGTGAAGACGGATGCGTGGCATCACCGGGCCGACGCGATCACTTCCGCCGGCGCCTTCATCGGCATCTCCATCGCCCTCATCGGTGGCCCGGGCTGGGAATCAGCCGACGACTGGGCGGCGCTCTTCACCTGCGGCGTGATCGGCTTCAACGGCTATCTGCTGCTCATGCCCGCGCTCCATGAAGTCATGGACACCGCACCGCCGAAGGAACTCCAGTCGGGCGTCCGGGCGATCGCGGCGAGTGTGCCGGGGGTGGCCGATGTGGAGAAGTGCCGGATTCGGAAGATGGGGCTCGAATACTACGTGGACATCCACGTGGGAGTGGCGGCGGAGATCACCGTGCGGGAGGGCCACGATATCGGGCACGCGGTGAAGGACGCGATCCGGGCGGCGAAACCGGAGATCGCGGACGTGCTCGTCCACATCGAGCCGGTGGATCTTGGCGCCTGAAATTCGATCAATCACCGGGGCAACCGGTGTCAGGCATGGCTACTGCTATAATTTCCAGAGTGAATGAACTGACTCAAATCCTCGCCGTGATCGTCGTGGTGGCGCACTGCGCGGTCATTTTCTGGCCGCGGAAGCCCATCAATGTGCCGACCGACGACAATGGGATGCCCATTCTCTGGCACAATGAGGATGGCTCTCGGCAGGACATCGCCTGTGTCTGGCAGGACAGCTCCCCGAAAGGCACGACGACCGCTTCGCTGGTCGGGGCGAAGCCAATGGCCTCCTTTAGCGAGACCGTCCGGCCGCTCGGGGCCAAGGCCGCTGAAGCTGCACGGTCGGTGGCGTGAGACCCTGCCGGACGGCACGGATACTCTTCCCGGCGTCCGGGTGACATGGCACGAGCGATTCCGCTACTGACCCCATGAAAAAACTGCTCCTCGTCGCCACCCTTTACGCCGCCCTCCTTTTCCCTCTGGCTGCCACGGCCAAGGACAAAAAGGATCGCAACGAAGACTATTACAAGAAGGAATACAAGGAGACGCGCGACGACGTGAAGGAGCTGCAGGGGCACTACGAGCGAGTGCGCGATCAGCTCAGGAACGGCCAGGGCGCGGGCTCGTCGTGGGAGCAGTTGCGGGCCATCGGCGTGGAAGTGGATCGCGTGAGCGTGCAGTTCGAGCGCGGCACCGATCCGCGCTATCTCCGCGACCGCATCCGCCAGCTTGAAAGCTCGCTCACCCGACTCAGCCAGCAGGCACAGGAGAGCGGACGCCGCGGCGGCTATTACGACAGCCGCCGCCGCTACTAAAAACTGCCCGAGCTAGGCCTGCGCCGCGCGCTGGCGATTGAGCAGCACTTTGCACGCGCTCTTCATCCGCGTGAGGATGTAATAGACGGTCTGCGAGCGGATGCGCACGAGTTGGCCGCCGACGATGCGTGGCACGAAATCCGCCGGCAGATCGAGGATCGCCTCGATGCGCAGCCCATCGAGCCCATTGCACAGGATGGAGGTCATCGCCTTGGTCAGCGTCTGGACTTGTGGGCCGAGCGTGATGCGGAAATGCGCGTGCTTTTCCTCATCGAGCCGCACGAAGACGCCGACCGTATCCGTGCATTCCTCGTCCTTGCGCACGTCCTCGAGATCGAAAGTCTCACCCGGCTTCGGCTCGTGCTTCCGCGCCTGCTCGGAGTAGGCGATCAGGTTCTCGCGCTTCTCCTCCTCAGGCAGCGCTTCGAAGAGGCCGATGATCGCCGCGAGCTTGGGCGGATACTCGTCGGCTGGCGGATTGTCGGAAGGTTCGGGGCAGCTTTTGTTCATCGGTTGGGAAGGTTATTTGCGCCGCGTGCCGGGGAGCACGCCGGCGAAAGTCCCCGCGGCAGCGAGGATCGCCGCTCCGAGGAGGACGTAGTGGCCGTAGTACTCGCGAAACTCAGCCGCCGCAGCCGGGTCCAGTTCTGGAGCGTGCGAGTAGTTCTTCTTTATGCCCACGGTGTCGGGCGGCGGTTTACTGGAGGCGATGGAGGTGGCGATGCCGCCGCCGATGACGCTCAAGCCCACCCAAAAAACGGCGAACCAGAAGCAGCCAAATGCCAGTCGACGCAGCACGATGCCCATGCTTTAGCTCCGCTCGATCGGGGCGCGCACCTTGTTCCCCCACTCGGTCCACGAGCCGTCGTAGTTGCGCACGTTTTTGTAGCCGAGCAGATAGGTGAGCACGAACCACGTGTGGCTCGAACGCTCGCCGATGCGGCAGTAAGCCACGATGTCCGCGTCCGGAGTCAGCCCGCAGCCTTCGGTGTAAATCTTCCGCAATTCGTCCGCGCTCTTGAAGGTCGCGTCCTCCTTCACCGCCGTCTTCCACGGCACGCTCTTCGCGCCGGGCACATGACCGCCGCGGAGCACGCCTTCCTGCGGATACTCGGGCATGTGCGTCACCTCGCCCTTGTATTCGCCGGGCGAACGCACATCGATGAGCGGCTTCTTCGCCTGGCTCTGCGCGAGCGCTTCTTCGTAAAAAGCGCGAATCTCCGCGTCGTAACGCTTCGCCGGCACCGGATAAGTCGCCGCCGAAACCGCGAGTTTCTCCTTCGTCAGCGCGCGCCCTTCCTTCACCCACTTGTCGCGCCCGCCATCGAGGATCTTCACCCTCGTGTGACCGAAAAGCCGGAACGCCCACAGCGCGTAGGTCGCCCACCAGTTCGATTTGTCGCCGTAGAAGAGCACCGTCGTCTCGGGCCCGATGCCGTTCTTCGCGCAGAGCTTGGCGAAAGCGTCCGTCGAAATGTAATCGCGCACCAGCGGGTCCTGCAGATCTTCACGCCAGTCGATATGCACCGCGCCGGGGATGTGGCCCGTGTCGTAAAGCAGCACGTCTTCGTTGCTCTCGACGATGCGAGTGTTGGGGTCGTTTAAGTGGGCGGCCAGCCACTCGGTGCTGACCAGCACTTCGGGGTGCGCATATTGGGATGGGGAATCGCTCATAAAGGTAGGGATCGGAAGCTAGTGGTTAGGGGCGGTCGGGCTCAAGGGACATCGCTGTCATACGATTCGTTCAGGCGAAAAGGCTCGCGATCTCCGCCTGCATCGCCTCCGCGGCGGCGCGCGGGTCGGGCGCGTTGCGGATCGGACGCCCGACCACGATGTGATCCGCGCCTGCTGCAAAAGCCTGCGCCAGCGTCATCGTGCGCTTCTGGTCGTCGCTCCCCTTCTCCGACGCCGCCCGAATCCCCGGCGTGATGATCACCGGCCCATCGCCCAGTTCGCGCCGGAGCCGCGCCGCTTCCTGCCCCGAGCAAATCAGCCCATCGATCCCCGCTTCGATCGCCACCCGGGCGCGCTGCGCCACGAGATCCTCGACGGCACCGCTCCAGCCCATCTCGCGCACCTCGGCTTCATCCACGCTCGTCAGCACCGTCACCGCGAGCAGCTTCAGCCCGCCCTTTGCCGGCACCACCGCGCGATACACCCCGCTCGTCCCGTGCAGCGTCACGAAGTCCGCGCCATGCCGCGCGAGATTCGCCACCGCGCCGCGTACCGTCGCCGGCACATCGGAAAACTTGAGGTCCGCGAAGACCTTCTTGCCCCGCGCCTTCAGCTCCGCGAGCAGCGTGAAGTAGTCGCCGCTCATGCAAAATTCGAGGCCGATCTTGTAGAAGGTCACGGCGTCGCCCAGCCGATCGATCCACGCCCGCGCATCGGCGAGCGTCGGCACGTCGAGGGCAAAGATCAGCCGATCGCGCGGGTCGATCGGTTTCTGGGCAAGCAGGGGGTCAGTGGACATGGCGGGCGTCGTTTGTCGGCGACGCGCGCCCCGCGCTCAATCCCGAACTTTTCCCGCCACCGGAAACAGCGCTCGCCCGCGCGGCGCTTCCCGCGCTATGAGCCTCCCCAGCCCGTGAACTTCCTCCGCTTCCTCCTACCCGTGCTCTTCTCCTTTCCCGCACTCGCCGCGGAACCAAAGGACATTTCCGTCAAACTCGAAGTCCTCCGCGCGAAACACCAAGTCCCCGCGTGCGCCTCCGCGGTCATTGCCCAAGGCCGCATCGTCGCGTTCGGTGCCACTGGCTTTCGGCGCATCGATCGCAACGTCCGCGTCACCGCCGACGACATCTGGCACATCGGCTCCTGCACCAAAAGCATGACCGCCGCACTCGTCGGCATGCTCGTCGATGAAGGCCAACTCCGCTGGGAAACCACCATCGCCGAAGCCCTCCCCGATACGCCCGCGGACGCGGGCTGGAAGCAGGTCACCGTCTGGCACCTCGTCACCCAGCGCAGCGGCATCGCCCCGATGACGCGCGACCAGTGGCGCACGCTCGACACCGGCCCCGGCTCTGCCCGCGAGCAGCGCGCCACCTTTGCCCGCAGGCTCCTCGCGCAGTCTCCCGTCGAGCCTCCGGGGAAATTTGCCTACAGCAATTCCGGCTACGGTTTGCTCGGCGCGATCATCGAGCGCGCCTCGGGAGAAACCTACGAGGACATGCTGCGCACGCGCATCTTCCAGCCCCTCGGGCTGAAGACGGCGGGATTCGGCGCGCCGGCCACGCCGGGAACGATCGATCAGCCGTGGGGACATCGGCAGGGCGACAACATCACGCCCGTCGAACCCTTGCCGGAGAACCAGTTCCCGCTCGTGCTCGCACCGGGAGGGTGCGTGCATATGTCCCTCCATGATTTCGCGCGCTTCGCGTGGTGGCTCTCGTCGAACCAGCCGCCACTCGTCAAAGAGCAGACCTTCGCCCACCTCCAAACGCCGCCGGAAGGCAGCGCCTATGCGGGCGGACTTTGGCAGACGGTTCTCCCCGGAGTCGGCGGTGCAGCGGTGAGTCATACCGGACGCATGGGAGGATTCTCCGCCGTCTTCCACGCCGCCCGCGACCGCGCGTGCGTGACGGTTTTCACGATCGGCGACGGCGGCTGGGAATGGCTCGGCGAGGAAATCGCCAGCACCGCGCTGCAGGCCGCGCCGTAGCCCCGACGACGTCGTCGCAGCCGG
>Ga0163144_10031409_pt1 | contig 10126 bp, 3 predicted proteins | sample OliLak19BULKMAT1_FD_123175 | JGI IMG/M metagenome (GOLD analysis project Ga0163144, IMG submission 123175) | Freshwater microbial mat bacterial communities from Lake Vanda, McMurdo Dry Valleys, Antarctica - Oligotrophic Lake LV.19.BULKMAT1 | ecosystem: Environmental > Aquatic > Freshwater > Lake...
CGCGACGCACAATGCCTTTGATGGAGTGACGCCGGAGAGCTGGGGACGCTGGCACTGGCTCTGGCGAGTGCTGCATGCCGGCGGCAAGTTCGGCGAGCCGGGTGTGGCGGTCTTTGGCGCGGGGTATCCATTGATTCCCTGGATCGGAGTGATGGCGGCAGGATACAGCCTTGGTCCCCTGCTCCTCCGGGAACCGGCCCGGCGCCAGCGGGCCTTGCTCTGGCTGGGCACCGGTGCCCTCCTGCTGTTCCTCGGGCTCCGCGCGTTGAATGGCTACGGCAATCCAGAGCATTGGTCCCCGCAAAAGAATGGCTTTTTCACGCTGCTCTCCTTTCTCGATTGCCACAAGTATCCGCCCTCGCTTGGTTATCTCCTGATGACGCTGGGCCCGGCGCTCCTGGTCGGCCTGCCGCTGGTTCGCCGGGCTCAAGCGGCGCCGCCGGGAGGCGTGGTTGAGTTACCTCTGAAAACTTCAGGCATCCCGGTCGAGGCAATCCTGTTCGATGGCCCGTTCGATCCGGGCGCTCGCCTGCGTGGCGGCGCGCCCCGGCTCGCTCACCCCGGCCTCGCCGCGAGCCACGGGGATGGCCTGGAGCCGCTCGAGCACCTGGGTCAGACACTCGGCCAGCAGGTCCCGGTTATGGCGCCGGAAGAGCATCAAGGCAAAGCGATCGAGCGGCGCTCCCTCCACCACGCCCAGCTTGACGCTGCCGCTGGCGATGGCGGCTTCGATCTCCGTCGCCCGGCTGATGCCCAGCGCATAACAATAGGTCAGGACGGCGAGCATGATCTCTGTTCGCACCGTGCGCCGGCGGCCCTCGACACCTTGCGGATTGGGCCGGCTCCAATCGATGTTGTCAACGGACTCCTGGACCATCGCGGCCACCTCGGTCTTGTCGATCCAGTGTTGGACGGTGCGATGAAAGAACCCGGTCCCGGAACGATCTCCACGATATATTACAGCCGTCATAATCTTGTTAGGTTTTCGCCAAATTGCCCATCACCACAACTGAGTTACGGGTGACGTTGGCAATCTTGCAAAAATACCGGGAGGGGGGGAGGAAATCGGGCCGCGGACGAAGCCCCGGCCCGGTCCAGCCGGCCGTCAAGGCGGCTAGACGTAGAGGGCCGATTTCAGCTCAAGCACCAGCACGCTCATGATGGGATGGCGCTGGTTGGGATCGGGTTCAAGACATTTCAGGATCGATTTCTCGAGAGCGGGCGGGATATCCGGATTGATTTCGCGCGGAGGCCTGGGCTGGCCGGCCAGTTCCTTGCGCAGGATTTCCTCCGTGGAATCACCGGCGAATGGTTTCTCGCCGGTCAGCAACTCATAGGCGGTCACTCCATAGGCAAAGATGTCCACCCGATGATCGATGGCTTCGCGCTGCATCTGCTCGGGCGCCATGTAGGCGGGGGTGCCGGGGTTCTTCGAAAACTTCCTGGGCGCTTCGGGCCGGGGCTGGGCCAGGTCGAAATCGACCAACCGCACCGCGGCGTTGCGGGTGATGAGCACGTTCTCGGGCTTGAAGTCCAGGTGCATGAACCCGCTGTCATGGACATGCTCGAGGGCGACCGCCATGTCGATGAGGATATTGCCAACATTCTCGGTCAGGATCGGATCGTTGCGCGTGATCATCTGCTTGAGATTCGAGCTTTCGACATACTCCATCAGGCAATAGAGCGTGCCGTCGATCTTCCCGTTCTCGATGAAGCCAATGACGTGTTCGTGGCTGTGAATTTGCTCAAGGATCTTGCATCCGCGCACGAAACGCCGGCGGGCCAGCAGATTATATTTCAGCTTGTCGTGGAGCTTGCGCAGCGCGAAGGGCTTTTGCTCCTGATCGGTGGCCAGCCAGATGTCCGCCATCCCGCCGCTGTTGATCAATTCCTGCAGGTAAAACCTTCCAAACGCCCCGGGCTTGGGTGCGGGCTTGTCATCAAAAGCGAACTTATCGTCCGGCGGCATCGGCAACGTGTTGGGCTGGATGTAGCAGGCGCGGGGGGATTGGGCAAAGTTTATCCGCGCCGCCTTCCCGTGCGGGACGGGGCTTTCGTGCGGTGTGTCCCCCGGGGAACCGGCTTGAATTTGCGCACCGGCTCAATGGTCTTGGGACGCGCCTTCGGCACCAGGATGATGGGACAGCCCTCGTACCCGAAGGCGCTCCGCATCGCGCCGCCCAGGTATTTCTTGTAGGCGTCCGAGAAAAGGTCGGCGCGGTTGATGAAGAGCAGGAAGGTCGGGGGCGCCTGGCGGGTTTGCGTCGCGTAAAAGAACTTCAACCGTGACCCGTGGGAACTGACCGGCTGCCGGCGCTCGACCGCATCATGGAGCGTGCGGTTGAGAATCGCCGTGGGGACCTTCTGTTGCAACTGCGCCGCCACATAGCGCACCGCCTCGAGCAGGCGGTCGAGATGAAAGCCCGACTTGGCCGAGGTGAAGATCACGGGCGCATAATCGAGAAAGAACAGGTGCTTCTGCACCCACTCGCCGAATTCGCCCAGGGTCGTCATCAACTTGGGCCCCTTCTTGTTGGTCTTCGTGTTGCGCCGCTCGATTTCCTCCTCGCGCGATTTGCGCACCGCCTCATCCACGAGATCCCATTTGTTGACCACGATGATGCAGGCCCGCCGGTTCTCGACGATGACGTCGCTGATTTTTTTGTCCTGCTCGGTGATGCCCGATTCGGCATCGATGACGAGCACGGCAATGTCGCAACGCGCGATCGATTCCTCGCTCCGTTGGGCGCTGAAAAACTCAATGGAATCCGCGACGCGCCGCGACTTGCGCAGGCCGGCGGTGTCGATCAGGACGTACTTTTGCCGCACGCCGTCCGTCTCCACCTCGAACGGCACATCCACGGAGTCGCGCGTGGTGCCGGGCGTGGGGCTGACGATGACGCGCTCCGAGTTCGTGAGGGCGTTGATGATGGAGGATTTCCCGACGTTGGGGCGGCCGACGATGGCGAGGCGCAACGGTTGCGGTTTGCGCCTGGGTGGGGCCGGGGCCGGGGTGCCTGATTCCGGGTCGACGATTTCTTCCCCGGCCACCCCGGCCACCGGAACTTCCGCGTCGGGAAGCGGCGCCGGCAGCAGGGCTGAGGCGGCGTCCATCAACGGTTGAATGCCTTCGCCATGAATGGCGGCGACCGGGAACAGTTTTTCGAACCCGAGTTCCGCGAACTCGGTCACGCCCGCTTCCGCCTTGGGGGAATCGACCTTGTTCACCGCCACCAGCACGGTTTTGCCGGAACGCCGCAGGCGCATGGCCACTTCGCGGTCCAGGGGAACCACCCCTTCCTGCACGTTGACGACCAGGATGATCACATGGGCGGCTTCAATCGCGATCTCCACCTGGGCAAAGGCCGCTTCCGTAATCACGTCGGCGGCGCGCTCCCCGCGCAGGAGCCCGATGCCGCCCGTATCGACCAGGGTGAAGGGTTGCCCGCGCCATTCCGCCTCCGCGGTGACGCGGTCCCGGGTGACGCCGGGCTGGTCATGCACGATGGCGATGCGCTTGCGGATGATGCGATTAAACAGCGCGGACTTGCCCACATTGGGACGTCCGACGATGGCAATAAGGCCTGACATGCCTGACAGCATGCCGGTGCGGCAGGTCAGCTTAAAGACAATTTCGTCGGGCCAGGGACCACCATGACCCTCGGGTTGGATTCAGGTTCGCACGGCAATGAAAGGCTGCGGCTTACGGTGTGAGCAGACGGTAAAAACGATGGGGTCGCACGGCCGGGTCGCTCACTTGCACGACGCGCGCGCTGCCGGGAAAGACATCCGTCAACTTGGACCAGGCCGGCGCATTGAGCTGGTCCTTGTATTGGATGATGTAGCCCTTGTTCGCAGCCGCGTTGAAGCGAAGGAGAGCGGGTCCCGCCCCGAGAATGTCGATGCGGAGATAACTCTGCGGGTCGTTGGGAACGGTGCCGGCCAGGTATTCTTCAAGATTGGTCATGCCATCATGGTCGAGATCGCCGCTGGCATCGTTGAGGCCGGGATTAAGCCCGTATTGGGCCTCCCAGAAGTCTGGCATGCCGTCGCCATCGGTGTCCCCCGCCGCCGCCGGTCCGGGTGTGGGTGGGTTGGCGATCCAATTGATCGGGTCATTGCCATACTCGTCAAAATTGATGCGTTGAAGCGAGAATCCGCCGCCGTCCGCGGGGGCGCCGGGCCAGGGGGGCAAATCGCGGTAGTGAACCTTGTCGGCGAGCACATAGGGGATAAAGCCCGCGTCGGGATCGGGCGCGGTCTGGGGCGCATCCGGTTTGACCAATTCGACGCTTTCATCGCCATTGTCGAGCTTGCCGATCCACGGGCCGACCACGGCGGGACCGGACTGGACGTTCCAGCGGGCCCGGAAGGCGGCCAGTTGCGCGGCGTCCGCCGGGTCGAAACTGACAATCAGGATCGTGCCGTTCCCCGGGATGGTCGCGCCCGGCGGAAACGTGAAATCGACCGCATCCCGCAGCTTCCAGGCATTGGTCGGGAAGATCGGATGATACAACGGCACCGGGCTGGCCGTGATATTACGCAGCTCGATAAATTCGCTCAGGGTGTCATCGTTGGTGCCACTGATGTCCGGAGGATGATACATGATCTCCGCGATGACGATGGGGCCAACCTTGGGATAGGCGTTGGTTCGACCGGTGCCCAACCGGAAGTCGGTGACCGTGTCGGGATTGTCCGCGCCAAAGGTCCGGGAGCCCAGCGTGACGAAATCCGTCTCCCCGACACTCGTGAGGTACCGCCCCAAAGAGGCGCCGTTTTCGGCCGCGCCAAAATTGACCACATCGCGGTAGCCGGTGAGGGTGCCGTTGGCAGCCGCCTGGGCCAGGTAGGTCTCGTCGCCCCGGGCCGAGTTCAAGGAGAACGGGGTGATGCCGGCGTCGATGGTATTGTTAAATTGAGTTTCGTAAAACACCTTGAAGCCGAAGCCCGGCAAGGTGACGCCGTCCGGGATGCGGTACTTCTTCAACGTGTTCTTCGCATCACTGAGGAACCATCCGCCGATGTTGACCGGGGCCGCGGTCAGATTGCGCAGTTCGATGGCATCCTCGAAGGGCGGGTCGCTGTGGGTGAGTACCTCGTTGATCACCACGTTGGTCAGCAGCAGGTAGTTGGCGTCCCCCGGCGATTTGGTTTTGGTGAAGGTGACCAGGGTGGCGCTGCCGTCCGGCAGGCGGCCCTCCGACACATTCTCCGCCATGTCGACGAAGGAGATGCCATCGATGAGCACTCCGGACGCGGTCGAGATGCCGACTGACTCGGCGAAGGAGCGCAGGTTGAAGCTGACGTGGTTCGGCCCGGAGAGGACCTTGCCATCCGCCCAGAAGCGTTGATAAGCGAACGACCCGATGCCGATGAAGGAGAGCGCCGCGATCCGGTCCCGGTTCCGCACCGCCAGGTCATCGGTCAGGTAGAGCCCGCCCAGAGCGACCGGTTGCGGGGACGGATTGTAAATTTCGAACCAGTCATCCTCGCCCAGCTTCGGATTGGCCAGCCATTCATTGACCTTGAGGGCGGAGGCGAGGCCGACCGCCACATTGCCGCCGTTGGCAGCGCCGATCGATTCACTCATGCAAACCCAGTTCGTCGAGCTGTCGGGCGAACGGCCGATGGAGAACCCCGCCGCCTGCATGCCGAAGGTGATCCCGCTCAAGGGCGAGCCTCCGGCGGCCAGAGTGTCGAAGAGATAAATGGCTCCCCCGTTTTGCCCGAGGCCGAACCCGGTGTTCCCCGGCCCCGGCAACTTGCCGGAGCCGCAGCGGATGCTGAAGTAGCCGAACGACGGGACCAGGGTGCCGGCGGGGAAGACATATTTTCGGGAGACCAGCAAATCATCGGTCAAACTCATGTCCCCCAGATCCACCGTGTTGCCGGACGGATTGCGAATCTCCACCCAATCCGGGGTCGAACCATCCGCATCAACCCGGCTGACATTGAAGGCGAGCACTTCATTGATGATGGGGCTTTGGTTCGGAACGCTGACGCCGGGGTTGGGGGCGCCGGGGGTGGGCGATGGAAACCGGGCGAAGGTGCTGGAACCATTGGGCTGCCGGCCCATCGAAACGTCGCTGGTCTGCGGCGGGAAGACCACACAATCGATCAAGGCCCCGTTGGCGGCCACCAGTCCGATCATCTCCGATTCGGCCGCGAGCGTGAAGTTGACATGGTTGGCGCCCGCGCTGGTTGCCCCGTCGGCGAGGAAGACGGCGTAACCGCCCCCGGCCACGAAGCTGAGCGGGGCGATGTCATGGAGGAAGGGAACGCCAATCGGGTTGTCGGTGAGGAAAAGCCCGCCCAGATCGACCGGGAGGGGATTGGGATTATACAACTCGATGAAATCGAATGGCGACGGGCTGACCCCCGAGGCGAGCCACTCGTTGATTTTTAGCGTGGCCGGATCCCCGGTGCGGGCGGGCAGATTGGCGGAGCCCAGCGTCGGCATAGCCAGGCCCCAATGGCCATCCGCAAAACGGGCGACCGACCGATCGGCCAGCTGGATCCCGAAGCTGACGGCGTCAGCCCTTTGACCGTTGGGCCGCGAGAGCACGACTTCATCGCCATCCTGCTGGAGGGAAAATCCCAGGTGCAAACCGGCCGGAGACGCGGCGCTGTCGGCATACAGCAGGAGAAACGATCCGGCGCCGATGGTCGTGCCGGCGGGGAAAATAAACTTGAAGGGCCGATCGGGTTCCTCCGTGATACCCCAGCCGGCGAGATTGACGGCGTTGCTGCCTGTATTCACGAGTTCGATCAGATCCGGATAACGCACCGGCGCACCCACCGGCACGGCGGTGTTGTTGCGGGCCAACACCTCGCTGAGGAGCACCGGCGAGACCAGCGAATCCACCACCCAGGTGCGGGAGACCGTGGCGCTGGACTGCGGTTGGTAGACGTTCGCGGAGTTTTTCCCGATGACCGACACCGTGTAAACGCCGTTGGTCAGGCCGGTGAGAAAAATCGGCGCCGCGATCGCTATTTCCGATCCGTAAGGACCGTTATTCAGGCGGAAACGGTAATGAGTCATGCCGGGGCCCGCCACTGTCAGTGTGGCCGCGGGCGACGGGGTCGGTGAAAGGGGCACCCCGGAAAGGGAGGCTCCCGCCGGCACGAGGGCGCCCATGTCGAGCCCGTTCGGACCGGCGCCCGCCGCGGGGGAACCAGGTCGCAGGACGAAGTCGCTTCGGATCGTCGCGGCCGTGATGGTGGGATTGGTGTTCACGAGCAGCGGATCGGCCACGAGATTGCCGACCCCCGGAAAGGCTCCGGGAATGATGGAACGCGTCACCGTCACGGTCATCACGGCACTGGTGTAATTCTCAAACAACAACGGGGTGTTCCAGATGATGTTGCCATCGAGGGCCGCGCCGGCGCCCCCGGCCAGGCCCCGCAACGGTTCCCCGAAGTTCACCGCCGACACCGTCATGCCGATCATCGTGTTGTGGGCCAGCGTGTAAAAGTTTCCTTCCTTGGCCAGCGCCGCATGATCGCAATCATAAAAGAGATTCCGCACGATCGTGATGTCCGACGTCCCCTCCACATCGCGCCCGCCGGAGATGGCGCTCGAGGTATCGCCTCCGGGCGTGGCCTGGTGGGCGTGCATGAAGATGTTGCCCTCGATATGGCAGTCGGTGCCGTCGAGATCGAGATGGTCATCACTGGCGGCGCTGAACACATTGTTGAGAATTTGCAGGATGGCATTCGGTCGCTGGCCTCCGCTGAAGTCGATGATGTCATTCAGGCCGGTGGTGGTTCCGAACCAGTTGCCATCGATGATGCCATACCCGGTGGCGGGCAGGCCGAGGCCATGAATCAATTCCAATCCGGCCAGGCTCGGGAAAACGGAATTTCGAACCTGGAACGAGGAATTGGCGAGGTTGATGTACTGGACCGCGGTGTTCGAGAAGACCAGGTGATCCGCGTAGAGGATGGAGTCCGTCGCGCGGAGCGCTCCCGTGCCGCCGCCGGCATACTCAATGTCCGCGTAGGCAATCCGGGTTTCCGTGCTGGCTGCATTCAAGAAAATCTGGCCCCAGGCGCCCGCCGATCCCGGCGCGCGGGTGAAACGGATGCGCGCGGCGTCCGTCCCTTCCGCCACCAGCCGGCCGGTGCCCTGCACGTTGAGGTTGACCCCGTTGTTCAAATAGACCGTGGTGCCCGGCTCGATGGAGAGCGTGATGCCGTTCGGCACGGTCAGGTTGGCGGTCACCCGGTAGGGACCGCCCGCGCGGGTCCAGGTGGTGTTGGCGGCCAGCGTCCCCGCCACATCGGCCAGGGAACCGTCATCGTACCAAACGTCGAGCGTGACCCGCGCCACCTCGAGTTGACCGGCGTCGAACGCCTGGATGAGCAGCCGGTTGATGCCCGGCGCGAGCAACGGCAGGCCCGCGATGGACCAGTCCCCGCCCACGGCGCCCGGGGAGGCCGGGAGCGGACTGTAATTGGCGAACTGGCCGTTCACCTTGACCACCCGCGTTTCGATGACCGGCGCCTTGCCGCTGAGCGACAAGGCGGCGCTCGTGGCCATGGGATAGCCACTGACCACCGGGAGGGCATGGTTCACCGTAAGATTGGTGGAAATCCGGGAGAGGATGTAGGCGTGGCGATTCGTGGCCCAGGTTTTGAAGGAGTTGATCGAGCCGGCGGGGACATTCCACCAGCGCAGGGCATCGTCGAGTTGTTTGCTGACTTCCGCAGGGTCGAAGGTCGTTTCGCAAAGCTCCTTCAATTGCGCGTAGTAAAGCGGAACGAACTCGGGGAATTTTATGAATCGGCCGAAGACCGGGGTGGTCCCGTTGTTGGCGGCGCGAAAGATGTCGCTGCTGGTGGAGAGGCCATCGTTGCCGAAGTCGGTGTCATGGTCATGCGGCAAGAGGATAAAGCGCGAATCCTTTAGGCCGCGATAGAGCGAATAGTCATCGGCGTCGCCGTTGGAGCCGATGGAAGTTTCGTTGTAGCCGATGCAGGTCAGTACCGCGACATAACGCATCCATTCCCCGACATTGGCCACCTGGCGCACGGCGGCGGCATAAGCGCCGTCGGGCGTGTGCTGCAGGACATAGGTCAGGTTGGTCAGGTCGGTCCAATCCCACTCGCCGGCATTCGACTGCTTGGAGTAGTTCGCGCCCAAATAGTTGTTGGGGTCGCTCCCCCGATGGCTCAGGTCGGCGGGGCGCGCCGTCCGGTAGGCATTGCCATTGGGATCGTCCGGGAACTGCCGGGCCGCCCAGTTGCCGTCGATGTCCTCGATGCGAACATAATGTCCGTAATGCGGGTCGCCGGTGCTCGTGCGGTTGGCGCCATTTTCGCGGAACTGGATCGGGTACGCCACTTCGGAGGGAAGCCCCGCCTTGCGGGAAATCGCGCTGCCGGCCACCTGGGAATGGGTGTACAGGCAGTTCGCATTGAAGCTGTCGACACCGTCAATCCGCCGGTCCGACGGCACGTTGATCCGGTAGTTGGGCGGCTCCACGCCGCGGCTCCCGGCGCCGCGATGGCGGATGCCAATGTTGTAGCGCACCCGCTCCCCGGTGCCGTCCTGCACGATGAGCGTGCCATTCATCTCGGAATTGCTCTGTCCATCGATGGTGCGCAGCCGCGCCCGTTCCGGTTCCGTCATCACCACCCAGTAGAGCGGGGCGGGGCTGAGCGATTCCGGATCGTCATTGACCTGGTAAAGCGCATTGGCCTCCTGCGCGCCGGACGCCCCGATGCGGGCCGGGTGCGGCCACGTGTTGGTCAGGCCCGTGGGATCCACCGCCTCAACATAAAACTCCACGATCGAAAGATCGGCCTGCGGATTCAGGGTCACGCCGTAGACGCGGTCGCCCGCCGCGCCGTCCCCATGCGCGCCATCATCAAACATCGGCGCGGTCGCAAACGTCGCCGGCAGCGGATCCACGCCACCATCCCGGTAAAAGAGCGTCACCGTCCCGCCATTGGTCCGCTCATCAATGATGCGAACCGTGATGGAAACGGATTCGGAGGATTTCGGCACCAGGGGAGCATGCCGTGCATCGACGATGAGCGGCGGCATGTTCGTGGTGAAGACGGAATTGACCGCATTGGGGGAGCCGTCATCGGCCAGGCTGGCGGACCAGCTCCGGCCATA
>Ga0163144_10031410_pt1 | contig 10126 bp, 7 predicted proteins | sample OliLak19BULKMAT1_FD_123175 | JGI IMG/M metagenome (GOLD analysis project Ga0163144, IMG submission 123175) | Freshwater microbial mat bacterial communities from Lake Vanda, McMurdo Dry Valleys, Antarctica - Oligotrophic Lake LV.19.BULKMAT1 | ecosystem: Environmental > Aquatic > Freshwater > Lake...
GGCGGCGTGCGAGCTGCTCGGGCTGCGGCGCGCGGTGATCGCGATCACCAAGGTCGATCGCTCGGGCGAAGAGCTGGCAGAGCTCGCCGCGGAGGAGGCGCTGGGGTTGCTCGGCGATCGCTGGAAGGCCGAGGCCGTGCTCGTCTCGGCGCGCTCGGGGCAGGGGCTCGATGCGCTGCGGGACGCGGTGAAGCGGGCGCTGCGCGAGGTCGATGCGCAGGGGCGAGAACGCGGCACGACGGCGCGGCTGTCGGTCGATCGGGCGTTCTCGGTGAAGGGCGCGGGGACGGTGGTGACGGGGACGCTGGTGGGCGGGCGCATCGCGATCGGGGCGCCGCTGCGGCTGGTGGGCGAGGAAGGCGCGATCGAGACGGTGGCGCGCGGGCTGCACGTTCACGACCATGCGGTGGAGGTGGCCGAGGCGCCGACGCGGCTGGCGGTGAACCTGGCGGGCGTGGCGCTGGAAGCGGTGAAGCGCGGCGATGTGGTGACGAACGACGCGACGGTGAGCGCGACGACGATCGTGGACGTGGCGTTCTGGCCGGCGGCGACGGGCGAACGGAAGCGCGCGACGACGCTCAAGCGCGGGACGCTCGCGTCGATGTACGTGGGGACGGCGCGCGCGACGGCGAAGGCCGCGAAGGTGGGCGAGCTGACGGTGCAGGTGGAAGAGGTCGAGGGTGAGGTGGCTGATGGTGGCGCGCCGACGTTCGTCCGCTTGAAGCTCGCGCACCCGCTCGTGGTGTTCGGGGGCGATCGCTACGTGCTGCGCGGGGCCGAGATCGAGGGGCCTTCGGGGGCGGTGCTCGGTGGCGGCGTGGTGCTCGATGCGCGGGCGCCGCGGACGCGGCCGAAGGAGAAGCGGGTTCGGGTGCTGGCGGCGCTCGACGGCGGGGATGCAAAGGCGGCGGTGCTCGGGCTGGTGAGCGAGGTGTCGCCGCGGCCTTTCGCGCCGAGCGGGCTGTCGTCGCGCTTTCGCATCCCGGAGGCGGCGCTGCTCCGCGCGGCCGAGAAGCTGGTGGTCGACGGGACGATCGTTCGCCTCAAGAACGGCGCGCTGGCGCTGCGCTCGCGCTTGCTGGAGATGGCGATGGCGGCGCGCGGGCTCGTCGCGGACCACCACAAGAGCGCGCCGCTCGATCGCGGGCTGCCGCTCGAGACGCTGCGAAAACAGCTCGCTCAGGCGTCGAGCCCGGAGGCGGCGGAGGAGGCGATCCGGCTGGCCGCGCGCAAGGGGCAGCTCACGGGCGAGCCGCTGGTGATCGAGGGCGACATCGCGCGCGTGCCGGGGATGGAGAACGCGGCGGCGAGCCCGGTGGGCGGCGCGCTGGGCAAGGCGCTGCGCGCGATGGAGGAGACCGGGCTGCGCGGGCTGAGCGAGGCGACGATGCGCGAGGCGACGGGGGCGACGCCGAAAGAAGTGAAGGCGATCCTCGCGAAGCTGGTGCGCGAGGGCGTGGCGATGGCGGCCGGCGAGCTGTGGTTCGCCAAGAAGGCGGTCGACGGGCTCAAGGCGCAGATCGGCGAGCACATGCAGAAGACGCAGCGCCTGACGATCGCCGATCTGAAGACGATCTCGGGGCTCGGGCGCCGGCAGGTGATCCCGCTGCTGGAGGCGTTCGATCGCGACGGGTTCACGCGGCGCGACGGCGACGACCGCGTGCCGGGCCCGGCGTTCGGGAAGTGAGCGGGGCGCCGGCGCGCGCTCGTCGGGGCAGCGTGCGGAAGCCGCTAGCGAAGGAGCTGCTCGAAGATCGTGAACGACTCGCGCTCTTCGGCGTCGATCTCGCCGTCGACGCTGATCATCTCGCGCGCCGCTTCGAGGAACATCTTGCGCTGGTTGTGCGGGATGCTCTGCGGATCGACGTCCTCGGCGCGCGGCGGGACCTCGAGCCACTCTTCGACCATGGCGCGTTCCTTCGCGTCGAGCGCCAGCTTCTTGGCCATCTTGTGCACGAGCGTGCGCTCGGATTTTTTCACTTCGAGGTCTGCCCACGCGAAGGAGCAAACGAACCGCATGAGGCGTTGCCGGTCCTCCCGGTCGAGCTTTTGAAGCGACATGGTCGAGACGATACTCGTTTGTGGTGCGGCTGCGAAGCGGGCACGACCGACGAGGTTGCGTCGGCGCTAACTGGCAGGCGAGGACGCGGACAGATCGACGATGAGCCGGGTGCGCCCGACGAGCAGCTCGTCGCCGTGCGACAGCTCTTGCATGCCCTGGATACGCACGAACACCCCCGTGCGCGACGCCAGATCGGTGAGCACGACGGCGCCGGCTTGCTCCTCGACGAGGCAGTGGTAGTCGGACACGAGCGGATCGTTGGGGAACACCAGATCGCCGACGGCCGCGCCGATTTGCAGCGTCGTGCCGCGCGCCATGACGCACGCACCGGGGGCGCCGCCCTCGAAGATCTGGACCACGCGAAACGGCGAGACCGGTTTCGGCGAGGACCAGAAATACGTCGGGTCGGGATCGGGGTGATCGTCGGCGTCGGGGTTGCGCTCGATGCGGAGGAGCTGATCGCCGACGATGAACTCGTCGCCGATGGACAGCTCGACGGGGCGGCGAATGCGCAAAAAGACGCCGTTTCCGCCGTCGACGTCCTCGAGCGCGAGGCGGCCGTTGCGGTAGCGGACGAGGGCCTCGCGGGGGTGGCAGAAGCGCTCGCCGGGGAGCGCGACGGCGCCGGTCGCGCCGATCACCACCTCGTCGCCGACGGGGGAGTATTGCTCGGGGCCGCCCGAGAGGCTGCGCAGCACGTGCAGCGTGAAGCGCACCTTGGCCGTCGAGATGGGCTTGGGCGGGCTGCTGCTCTTGGGCGAGCCGGTGTCGTTCCGGCGGACGATGACGACGCCTGCCGGCACCGGCCGATCGCCCTTGTGCGCGAAGCGCTGGATGTCGATGGTCGGCGGGTGGGTGAGCAGATCCATGCCGCCCTGCTCGCGCCCGTCGATGATGCCGTCGAGCTTGCCCTCGCGCAGCGCGCTGGCCATCTCCATCTGCTGCGCCTTCATGAGCGCGCGGACGTAGGCCTCCAGGTCGGTGCGCTCGAGCGCGTCCTCGTAGGTGCGCTTGTAGCTCTTGAGGATGCGGCCGCCGTCGGCGAAGAGGTGCGTGAGGATCTGCGGCTTGTCGATGCCCGAGTCCTCGGTCTGGATGTGATAGACGCGGCCCTTGTGCTTCAGGTTGTCGTTGAAGCCGACCTGCGCGCGGCGGAAGACGCCGGTGCCCATCTCGCGCTCGAGGCGGGCCAGCTCCTTGTCGTCGTAGCGCGCGATGATCTCGTCGAGCGCGCCGTGCTCCCCGGCGATGCCCTGCATGCGCTCGAACGCCATCTTGGCGATGGGGGCGCCCGGGTCGACGCGCAGCGCGTCCGCGAGGAGCTTCTGCCCTTCGGGGTCGTTCTGGCCGCGGGCCGCCCACGCGCTGAGCAGCTCCACGGCCTCGGGCCCACGCTGCTTGCGGATGAGCCACGCCGCGACCTTCGCCGCCCGTCCGCGTGCTCCGGAAGCCGTCGCATCCATTCAGCGCACCATTGCGCCCAGCGGCGATCCGCCGCAAGGGGCTTGGACGCTCCGGAGCGCGAGCGGCGACCAAGTGACGCGAGGTTGGGGTAGCATCCGCGCCCGATGACGACCGCCACGGAACAAAGCCAGGACCCCCCCAAATCGCACGGGCACGGGACCGGGTCCAAATGGGCGCTGATGCTCGCCGCCATCGGTGTCGTGTACGGGGACATCGGCACCAGCCCGCTTTATGCCATCAAGGAGTGTTTCAGCCCCGAGTCGCTTCATCACGTGGACCCGACCCCGGCGAACGTGCTGGGCGTGCTGTCTCTGGTGTTCTGGTCGCTGACCCTGGTCGTGAGCGTCAAATACCTCACGTTCGTGCTGCGAGCGGACAATGACGGTGCGGGCGGCATTCTGGCCCTGTTCGCCCTGGTCCCCCCGAAGGAGGGCAAGCGCGACAGTCGCCCGATCCTCCTGGCGTGCGCGCTGTTCGGCGCCGCGCTGCTCTATGGCGACGGGGTGATCACGCCAGCCATCTCCGTGCTCTCCGCGGTCGAGGGTCTACAACAGGCAGCCACTTCGCTGAAGCCAGTCGTCGTCCCGATCACCTGCGGCATCCTGATCGGGCTCTTCTTGCTGCAAAAGCGCGGCACGGGCGGGGTTGGCAAGGTGTTCGGCCCGCTCATGATCATCTGGTTCGTGTCGATTGCGGTGCTCGGAATAGGCGGCATCATCAAGAATCCGCACGTCTTCGTCGCCATCAACCCCCTCTACGCCGTCGAGTTCTTCCTCCACAACAAGGGCCATGGAATCTTGATCCTGGGCTCGGTCGTGCTGTGCATCACCGGCGGTGAGGCCCTGTACGCCGACATGGGCCATTTCGGCCGCAAGCCCATTCGCAGGTCGTGGTTCTTCCTGGTCTTCCCGGCGCTGCTGCTCAACTACTTCGGTCAGGGGGCGCTGCTCCTGCAGAACCCAGCCGCTGCGACGAACCCATTTTACGCGTTGGTCCCCGGCTGGGCGCTCTATCCCATGATCGGCGTCGCCACGACGGCGGCCATCATCGCCTCTCAGGCCCTGATCAGCGGCGCCTTCTCGCTGACCCAGCAGGCGGTGCAGCTCGGGTATTTCCCCCGCATCACCATCGTCCACACGTCCAAGGAGTCCGCGGGGCAGATCTACATTCCCGAGATCAACTACGCGCTTCTCGTCGCGTGAATCACCCTGGTGCTGGTGTTCGGCTCGTCGACGGCCCTGGCTGCCGCGTACGGCATCGCCGTGACTGGCACCATGACCATCACCACCATCGTGTACTTCGTCGTCATCACCGAGCGGTGGAAATGGCCGCTCTGGAAGGCCGCTCCCCTCGCCGCCTTGTTCCTCTTCTTCGACGTCGGGTTCCTCATTGGAAACCTCGCGAAGCTGCGGGACGGCGCCGGCGGCTGGGCGCCCCTCATCATGGGGACGGTCATCTTCACGGTGATGACCACGTGGAAGACCGGGCGCGCCGCGCTCTCCGCGTACATCAAGGAAGCCGCCCTGCCGCTCGAGGCGTTCCTGGACGATCTCAAGGACCGGAAGCTCCCCCGCGTGAAGGGGACGGCGGTGTTCATGTCGTCCAACCCCGAAGCGACGCCGCCGGTATTGCTCCACCACGTCAAGCACAACCAGGTCTTGCACCGCCAGGTGGTGCTGCTCTGCGTGCAGAACGAGCGCGTGCCCGAGGTCCCGCCCGACAAGCGGCTCACGGTCCACGACGAGGGACAGGGGGTGTTCCAGGTGATTGCCCGATATGGCTTCATGCAGCAGCCGAACGTGCCCTCGGTCATGGAGGCGTGCCGGCAGTTCGGCATTCACCACGAGGTGAACAGCACCAGCTACTACCTCGGCCGCGAGACCCTGCTCACCAACGGCAAGGCCAAGATGTCGCGCTGGCGAAAGGCCTTGTTCGCGTTCGTGTCGCGCAACGCGCGCCCCGCCACGGCCTACTTCGGGCTGCCGCCCAATCGCGTGGTCGAGCTCGGCATGCAAGTGGAGCTGTGAGCGACTGGCCATGATCTCTACCCGCCTCTCGCAGCCCTCGAACATGCTTGTCCGGGCCCTCGGGCTCGGCAGCGTCTTTGCCGGGGTTCTCGCCCTCGCCCCGGCCTGCTCGACCAAGCTGGGTGACCCCAACACCGCCGCTCCCGACGGGCGGGCGTGCGCGAGCGACCGCGACTGCCCGCAACCGACAAATCCGTGCCAGGTGTGGACGTGCTGGCAGGAGGCGTGCACGCCGGTGGCGGCGGCCAAAAACACGATGATGGGGCGCGAGGCACAGGTCAAAGGCGATTGCAAAGAGCTCGTCTGCGACGGCCAGGGCAAGGCTGTCGGCATTGCCAACAAGACCGATTCGCCGCCCGAGGACGACAACCCCTGTGCCGACGAGGTCTGTCAGGACGGCGAGCCCGCGTTCCCGCCTGTCGACGTCGGGATGCCGTGCGGCACGGGCAGTGTCTGCAATGGCCACGGCCGCTGCGGCGACTGCCTGCCGCAGGCCCAGCGCTGCAATGGCAACAAGCCCGAGGCGTGCAGCGAAGAGGGCGACTGGGAGAGCGAGGGCGGGTGCGCCGCCGAGACGCCGCTGTGCGTCGGGAAAACCTGCGTCGGTGTCCCGGAGATCGCGGCGGGCGACGCCTTCACGTGTACGCGGATCGCCAATGGCACCGTGCGCTGCTTCGGCGATCCCGGCAGCGGCAAGCTCGGTCAGGAGGGCGCGCGCCGCATCGCGGGCCTGTCGACCGTGGTGCAGGTCACGGCGGGCCAGCAGCACACCTGTGCGCTCCTCTCCGATCAGACCGTGAGATGCTGGGGCTCCAACACGTTCGAGCAGCTCGGCGACAAATCCGGCGGCCAGCGCGGCTCGCCGGCCCCGGTGCCCAAGCTCGACCAGGTGACGCAGATCGCCGCGGGCGAGCTGTTCACCTGCGCCCGCCGCGGCGACGCAACGGCCGTGTGCTGGGGCTCGAACGAATACGGCCAGCTCGGGACCGGACCGGCGTCGCCGAAGCCCGGGGCCGCCGCGGCGTTTGCGGCCATGGCCAGGCGGGTCGCCGCGCAAGATCGCCCGATCGAGGTGGTGGGATTGAACAACGCCGTGGCCCTCGCGCTGGGGCGCGATCACGCGTGCGCGAGGCTCGCCGACGGCGGGGTCTCGTGCTGGGGCGGCGATCTGTCCGGCGCGCTGGGACGAGGCTCACCGCCGCCGGCGCCCGGGGGCAAGAAGCCGCCGCCCAAGCCCGCCAAGGCGTTGCTCGCGGTGAAGGGCCTGAAGGAAGTGGCCGAGGTCGCCGCGGGAGCTGACCACGCGTGCGCCCGGCTGCAAGACGGGACGGTGCAGTGCTGGGGCCGCAATCACCACGGCCAGCTCGGCGACGGCACGATCAAGGCGCAGGTCACGCCCGTGAAGGTGAAGGACCTGAGCGGCGCGGTCGCGCTGGCGATCGGCATCGCCCACAGTTGCGCGCGCCTGCAAGACGCGACGGTGCGCTGCTGGGGCTGGGGCGCCCAGGGCCAGCTCGGCGACGCGGCCAGGGCCGACCACCCCGAGCCGTTCGCGGTGCCGGGCCTCGCCGACGTGACCGCGCTCGTCGCCGGCGCCGAACACACCTGCGCGCGCCTCGAGGACCGCACCTTCGTGTGCTGGGGCGCGAACGGGAACGGCGAGCTGGGCAGCGGCTCGTCGGGGGAAAAGCCTTCGGCGATTGTTTGGTAGCGGCGGGGCGCGGCGTGGCTGTGGTGGCGGCTGCGGCGACGCGTGGCGGCTGCGCGGCGTGGCGGCGGGTGGTGGGGCGTGACGGCGGCGAGGCGCGCGGCGGCGGGATCGCGCCGCGCGTGCCGATCCCGAGCGCAGCTGCGCTATAAGAACGGCATGAACGAGCGGACGCGCGTCGTGATCGCCATGAGCGGAGGGGTCGACTCCTCGGTCGCCGCGGCGCGCCTCGTGGACCAGGGCTTCGACGTCATCGGCGTCACGCTCCACCTCTGGGATTACCCCGACGACGGCGCCGATCACGGCCGCTGCTGCGCCCCCGAGGACCAGCACGACGCCCGCCGCGTCGCCGACACCATCGGCATCCCGCACTTCACCTTCGACCGCCGCGAGCTCTTCCAGGAGCACGTCATCGCCCCCTTCGTCGACGCCTACCTCGAAGGCGAGACCCCCAGCCCGTGCATCGCCTGCAACCGCTCCGTCAAGCTGCGCGAGCTGTTCCCCCTGGCCGATCGCCTCGGCGCCAGGCTGGTCGCGACCGGCCACTACGCGCGCGTCGTCGAAGAGCAAGGCCGCGCCCGCCTCTACCGCGGCAAGGACCACCAGAAAGACCAGAGCTACTTCCTCCACATGCTCCGCGAGGACGAGCTGCGGCGCCTCGTGTTCCCGCTCGGCGAGTCGACGAAATCCGAGGTCCGCAGCGAGGCCGTCGCCCGCGCCCTGCCCGGCGCCACCAAGGGCGAGAGCCAGGAGCTGTGCTTCGTTTCGTCGGGAAACTACGCCTCGTTCGTCGAGGAGCGAGCCGACGGCCGGGTCCGCCCCGGCCCCATCCTCGCCGCCGACGGCCGCGAGCTCGGCACCCACGCGGGCGTCCACACCTTCACGGTCGGCCAGCGCAAGGGCCTCGGCGTCGCCTTCGGAAAGCCCATGTTCGTCGCGTCGATCGACGGCGCCGCCGGCACCGTGCAGATCGGCGACGAGGCCGACCTGTACGCCGCGTCCGCCCGCCTCACGGACGCCGTCTGGAGCGACGACGTGACCTTCCCGCTCGAGGCGACGGTCCGCGTGCGCTCGCGCCACGAGGGCGCCAAGGCGGTGATCGAGCGCTCGACCGAAGGAGGCTTCGTCGCGCGCTTCGTGGAGCCGGTGCGCGCCGTGTCGCCCGGCCAGGTGGCCGTCGCCTACGCCGGCGAGCGCGTCTTCGGCGGCGGCACCATCGTGCGGGCGCTGCGCCAATCGGAGCTGGGATTGCCATCGGGAGAGGTGCTGTCGTGAAGCTGTCGGCGTCTGCGGCATTGGCGGCGTTTGCGCCGGTCCCCGCGCTATTCAAAAAAAGCGGCATGGTGAGCCGCTCGGCATTGGCATTGGCTCCCGCCCTCCTCGCTCTCCTCGCTCTCCTCGCCGGGTGCTCGCTCGGCCAGGGCGAGGGGCGCGTCCACAGCGACGATCTCTACGCCAAGGACTGCATCCTCCCGACCCGCGACGAGAACGGCGCGCTGGTGAGCTGCCCCGGCCCCGACGGCGTCGACGAGGGCTGCGACGCCTACGACCTGCGCCCCGATTTCTTCGCCGCGGTGCCCTACCGCGAGACCATCCAGATGCGCGTGCAGCGCGGCACCGACATCACCGAGCTGTCCGACGGCCTGGCGACGCTGGTCAACGACGTCGACAAGATCCGCAAGGTGCTCGGCGACAAGCAGCAGGCCGCCATCGACGCGGGCGCGACCGAAGAGGAGGCCGCCATGGAATACGTCGAGCTCCCCGTGGCATTGCCGGCCGGCGTCCAGCCCCCCGGCGCGCCCATTGCGCCCCCCGCCCCGTGCAATGCGGCCACGCAGCTCTGCGACGCCCAGCCCGTCGCGATCTCGCTCTATCTCCAGAAGTCGTGTCACAACCAGAACACCGTGCTCTACGCCGTGACCGGCTGGGTGCGATTCCGCGCCCTGTTCAGCGCCGATCCCAATGAAACGAGCGCCGCCGACAAGTACACCGACGCCGAGTTCGACGTCGTCATCGGCGACCCGCGCGACGCCCCCCCGGGCGTCGCGATTGATGCGACGGCGATCCCCGAGGAGCTGACGTCGCGCCTGACAGGGTTCTTCCGGTTCTATTTCGAGCGCGGCAAGCCGGGGCAGCCGTTCCCGGGGTGAGCCGCGCGAGCGAGGTCTCGCGCGCGATGCTCACGCCACGCCTGCCGCCTTTCGGTGTACGACGGGGGCTCCGCGGTTGTGAACAGGCCGCTCAGCCGCCCGGCTTGACCCTGGCGGCGCGCCGGATCTTGCGCGCGACCACGTCGCTCGTCACCGGATAAGGAACGATGTCCTTGGCGCCCGCGGCGATGAGCGCGTTCATTCGCTCGGTGGTCACGTCGGCGAGACAGACAAGGACGGGGACGCGGGCGTCTTTTTGCCGCAGCCAGGCCGTGGCGACCTCGAGATCGTCGCCGGCGTCGAGCACGATGACCCGGGCGGGCTGGTCGCGGCCGTGCAATGCTTCGATCAGCGCGATGCCCTGTGCGGCCAGGCCGGTGGAGCAGCTCAGCGTGAGGCCGTCGTCGCGGGCCGTCAGGCGCACGAGCGTGACGATCATGCCGCTCGGGACGGCCTGATCCTGGGGCTGTCCAAGGGCGGAAGAGGGGGCGGGCGAGCGCGGCTCCCCGCGCCCGGACGACTCGGTCTTGCGTTCCGGGAGCTTCTGGGAAGTGGCCTCCTGACTCATTGCCTCGACCAGCAGGCGCTTGACCTCGCGCACGTCCTGGGGGCGGTGCTCGGGGGCCTTGGCGAGGAGGGAGAGGCGCAGGCGTTCGAGCAATGGCGGCACGGGCTCGGCGCCTTCCGGGCGATTGAGCGGCGGCGGCGGGACGAA
>Ga0163144_10031411_pt1 | contig 10126 bp, 6 predicted proteins | sample OliLak19BULKMAT1_FD_123175 | JGI IMG/M metagenome (GOLD analysis project Ga0163144, IMG submission 123175) | Freshwater microbial mat bacterial communities from Lake Vanda, McMurdo Dry Valleys, Antarctica - Oligotrophic Lake LV.19.BULKMAT1 | ecosystem: Environmental > Aquatic > Freshwater > Lake...
ATTACGCGCTCAACACCAAGAGCAACAGCGCCATGAACGACGTGGAGATTCTGCCGTTTGCTGGCGCTGCCTACCTGACCGAGCACCTGGACAACATTCGCTACCGGGTCGGGCCGCACTCGTTTTTTCAGACCAACCCCGCGCAGGCCGAAGTGTTGGTGGGCAAGGTCAAAGAACTGGCCGGGTTGCAACCGGATGACCGAGTCTATGACCTCTACACGGGCTTGGGAAGCATTGCTCTTTATGTGGCTGACGCCTGCCGCGAAGTGCTGGGCCTGGAATGGGTGGAAGGCGCCGTGGCCGATGCCCGCTTAAACGCCAGCGACAACGGCATCGAAAACTGCCGGTTTTACAGCGGCGACATGGTCAAATTGCTCACCGAAGAATTCCTGGCAGAACATGGCAGACCCGACGTGATCATCACCGATCCGCCGCGCGCCGGCATGCCCGACAAAGTCAATCAGCGGTTGCTCCAAAGTGGGGCGCGCCGAATCGTTTACGTTTCCTGCAACCCGGTTTCGCAAGCCCGCGATCTGGAACAACTCTGCGAAGGCTACGCTATAACGGCGCTGCAACCGGTGGACATGTTCCCCCGAACCTACCACGTAGAAAACATTGCGGTTTTGGATCGCATCGGGTGAAGGGAGCACGTGCGCTCAGCGGCCCAGGCCCACGCTTAGGCCCGCGTTCGCTCAGCGACCCAGACCCAGACCCATGGCTTGAAGGCGTTGGAACTCTGCGCGGTTTTGGGCGCTGGAGGTTGCGTGCAAAATATCGTAGCGCTCCCGCCGGGTCAGGTGCAAACTGACCGATGCCTTCTCTGCGCCTTCCGCTGGCGTGTACTCAAAGACCAGGACTTCGAGCTTGCCGTTCAGCGCCTCGCTGGCGTAGTCAATCAGGAAGTCGTGCTGGTAATCCTGAATTTCGCTCCAGTTGGCAATCAGGTTGCCCACCGGGCTGAAGATCTTGTCCAGAAAGGACTGGCCCTGGTAGTCTTCAATCATTTCGAATTGCTCGTGTCCCCGGATCTCCATCAGCACCACCCCAGACGTATGTTCATTAAGCCAGTCAGAAAATTGATGGATAAACCGCGTGCTGGTTTCCAACCCAAAGTTGTCGCGCAGCCCGGCATCCATTACTTCTGTCAGTGGGTTGCTGGGCAGGGCTACGTTGGGCAAAATGTAGGGAAAGGTGGCGTTCATACGCAGCGCCGAGGTCAATAGCAAAGAATCAGCGCCCTGCTCCTGGTAGAAGGAAACAAAGTCAATGCCGTCTACCTGGGGCTGGCGTAAACTCAAGTCGATGTTGGCTGGTCTGGTCAGCCAGGAAACCGGATGCGGACTGATGTAGCATTTTCGGCCGTCATTGATGATAGTCGGGCTGAGCACCATGCAGGGCATCTCTTGGCGCAATTCTGCGTCGCGGAAATACGAGAGCGGGTGGCTCAGGATGCTATCGGTAGACCGATTGAACGTTTGTTCAAAAATGTACGCGCGGTCTTTTCGGTATTCGCGGCCCGCCACTTCAAAGTGTTGCCAGGGTAAAAACAAATCGTTGACCACAATGGTGAAAAAGATAGGATTAAGCATGTCGGATGCCATGGCGTCGCCGTGCTCGGGTCCATACTTGTGCACTGACGTGTCCTGGCGGGCCAGCCAGGCCACTTGCCGGTAATACGCCAAACCCAACATTCCTCCGGAAGCTCCGGACAGCAAAAAGCTGTGGTCCATTAAATGACCGTTGCACAGGCTATCGGCCTGCTGCATGACTTTGGTGGTGAAAAGCCCTGCTCGGAGCCCCCCCCCGCTGGCATTGATCAGCACCATTTTGGGCTTGCGCCCCCCCGTGCCGGGGTGCTTTGCCGCCCAGTTGTTCAGGATGGCTTCCCAATGTGCCCGATCGCGCGCGCGGATGCCCGGCGAACTCAGGCTGTCCAGGCGTTCAAGCGTGTAAGCCGCAGGTTGCGCTTCGTAATTCAGCCCGTAGGCGTGGTTGGCGTATTTGAACAGATCGTGCTGCATCAGCGCGTTGAGGCCCAGAACGAGTGCAACGTACATAGCGGCCCGCCAGCCCCGAATCCAGTAACTGAACGCGCCGGTGAGGGCTACCAGCAAGCCAAAAAGCACTAGGACAGAGGCCCCTGCCGGCACGCGAAAGAATTCGTAATCAATCAGCAAGCCCAAACCCAGGAGTAAAACCAACCCGGTCACTTCAACAAAAACGGCATTGCCGTGGTGTTGGCGGTACACTTTGAGTAACATGGCCACGTCATAGTGGGCTACGGAACGCACGATCCGGGGACGCAGCCTGGTGTTCACGTAGGTGTCCACCCGCCAGCTGAGCATGGTGGGCAGCGTGTTCTCGCCTGCCGTAGTCATTTGGAGGTCCAAAGCTTCGTCTTCGCGGCGCAGACCCAGAATTTGCCAGATGTCTTTGTTGGTCTGGAAAAAGTAGGTGCCGGCCATGAAAATGATGGCCACTATCCCGGCCACAAGGCCCAGCACGTTGGACAAGACCATTTGGGTAGACGCAAACTCATCGTCGCGCTGAAACGAAACCAGGCAATAGATGTAAACGGTCAGAAAGGTCAGCGGAATCAGGCTGTTATTAAGCATGAATACACCAAAAGGCCGGTGAATCGTAGCAAGAAAAGGGAATCGGTGGGCGTGCAGAATATAGGCCGTTATGTTCCAGGTGACCAGAAAGCCGCCCAAGGCCAATCCCACGATGAAAAAACTCAAAAAGTCCACCTCACCCAGGTATTCCGGGTCCAGGTAGAGGTAATTGACGCCGTAGTGCTGCCCGATCGTGCTGGTGACCAGCAGGGTCAGAAAAACCCAAAACAGCAGCAGGAAATGGTGCTTTTTAGCGTGCACCAAAACCAATTGGATGGGGAAAGAATAGAAAACGCCGGTCAGAAACTTCACTTCGAACCGGAATTTAGGCAGGTTTCCGGCAAGATGGCCGGTGCAAACAGTGGGTCATTTATCCGTATACGGGGCAGGGGCCTTGCGGATACAAGGCTCCGCGCCCTACTCATACCCGCTTTCATAGGCGCCAATGTCAGGCAGCGTACCGGAAAAAGGCCGGACATTGCCGTCCAGGTCCAGGCCCAAGCCAATGTCAAAGCCCGCGTCAATGGCCGGAGAGCCTACCTCCAGGCGATAGTTTCGCTCGCTGCGGTCCACAAAAAGCGGCGACTCGTTAAACAGGCAGTTAAACGTATTCAGGGTATCGGTTGAAATGCGTGTTCGCAAGAGCGAGTGGCTGAACAGGTGGTTGAACGCTGCAGTCTGCTCCAGGTTGCCCAACACAATCTCCTGCTCGCGCAGGATATTGCCTTCGACAATCACATTTCTGAAGTCCGCCTGCTCCAGATCCGCTTCCAAAATAATGTCCGAACCCCCTTCGTCCTGGCCGAAGTTGTAAAAATTGGACAGCACCAAAATCGGGGTTTGGTGACTAATAGCCACGCTGCCAAAGTTGGCCAATGTAGCGTGGCGGAAATCGTAACGCCCGCCGAGCAACAGCGCCGCATTTGAAGCGCCGCAATTGTAAATGAGCGTATTCTCCGCCTGAATGTCGCTGAGCAGCGAGATAATGCCGTTGCCTTGAATGTCCTGAATGACCACATTCTCCAACAGCACTTCCGGCATGTTTGCCGCGTTAAAATCCGACAGGTTGGAACTCTTGCTGAAACCGCACAACAAACCTTCGCGGCTGTTTTTGATGACCGCATTCCGAATCACATTGCCCGTGCTGCCGCGCAGAAAAAACAGGCCGTCCCACTGACCGGGAAGGTCGCGGAAGAACGGCTCCAGGCGGTCCTGTAAAAACGTAACGGTGGAATCGGGTGTGCCTTCTACGATCAACGTGCCGTCAATGAGCATACCAGACCGCGCGTGAAAATGCACGCGACAACCTTCGCGGATGGTGAGCGTGCAACCGCTGTCCACCTGAACGTAATTGTAGATAATATAAGGTAAGTTATCTTCCCAAACTTCGTCGCAAAGCCGCTGCCCGCTAAAAAAGTTGGCGTTTTGTCCCCAAGCTACAAGCAGAACACTTTGCCGGTTGCCGTTGGTGATCATGACAATAGAGTCTTCAATCACATATGGCATGCCATCGTCGTTGGGATCAATGGTGACTTCGACAAAGACGTAAATGCTGTCGCGCCCCCGAATCTCAATGTCCTCCTGCAACGCTCCGGGAATGCCGTCCACGTTGATGCGAAAAAAGGAACTCTCGCCGCCAGCCAGTTCGATGCTGCTTATGCGAATGGCCTGGTCCTCCGGATTGAAAATCAGGAACTCGCGGGTTGCCGAGCCAACGGAAGCAAAAACGGTGTCAAACTGAAGCGTGTCCGTCGAAAAACGCAAGACTGCATCCGGGTTGTTGGTCAGGTTCTCTTTGCGGCACCCACTGCTGGTCAGCGTCAACAGCCCAACCAGCACGATGATGCCCATTGCGGTCAGCCAAGAGCCTGCACGGCCGAAGCCTGATCGTTTAAACAACGGAGAAAATAGTGCCTTCATGCCTTTCTGGTGGGCGATTCATCCTGAACGCCGCGAAGTTAGGGGTATTGCTTAAACCGCCGCCTTTCGGTGTTGAGTTGCCTGCTGTTGGTTTTTGTTCCGTTTTTTTTACGGGCGAAGGGCTTTAGTGTCCTTCCAGCAACCCTTTACTCGGCTGCCGCGAGCGCGACCACGGTCAGCTTAAACCCGGCTTCGGTCAGGTGGGCGCCGCAAGCCTCAAATGTGGCCCCCGTGGTCATCACGTCATCAACCAACAACAAATGAGGGTACAGCGAGGAATCGAGCCGCTGCAATCCCGGGCCCGGCGCATACAACTGGCGCACGCTTTCCCAGCGCTCAAACCGGTCTTTGTGGGTTTGCGTTTTGCCGCCCGACAGTCGCAGCAAGAGCTTGTCCTGAACGGGCAAGCCGCTGGCATCGGCCAACCCAAGCGCGATTTCGCGGGCGGGGTTATAACCGCGCGCAGACTCCTTGGCCATGGTCATTGGCACATAAACAATGGCCTGAATTCCTACCAAAGCGCCATCCCGAACCAGCGTCTCCCCGTAAAAACGGCCGCAGCCCCGCGCCAAATCCGGCCGGTTGCTGTATTTGAGCCGGTGCAGCAACTCCCGGACAGGACCGGCACTTTTCATGGCCCAACAAGCCCATACCCCCTCTAAATGCAGCCTCCCCCAAAAGCGGCGGGCCATGGGGTGATCGCCGGCAGCCAGGCGGTGGTACCCCAACTCGGGCAAATCAGCCTCGCAAGCCAGGCAAAACAACCGCTCCCCCCCACCCATCACCGCCCCGCAAGCCCCGCAGTTCAATGGGTAAAAGAGGTGCAACAGACCGTAGACCGCGTCTCCGCAGAGTTTCTTCAGCGCTCCGGCGAGCCCTTTTGGCGCTCTACGAAGCCCTTTTGGTGCTCCGGCGAGCCCTTTTGGCGCTCCGGCGAGCCCCTTCAGCGCGGATGACGGGTAAGTGAGCATGACAGGATGTTTGGCAAGCCTCAAGCCAGGAGCCTGGCGTAAACCTCTTCGACTTTGCTCACCGGCTCCAGTCGAACGGGGTACTTGCCTGTCTCCAGGCCCTTGGTGTTGAATTTTGGCAGAAAAATGCGCTCGTAGCCCAACTTGGCCGCCTCTGCGATGCGCTGTTCCACGCGGCTCACTGCGCGCACTTCACCAGACAAGCCCACTTCGCCAAAAAAACAGGTCTGCAGAGGCAAAGGCAGGTCTTCGTAGGAACTGAGCAAGGCCGAAACCACGGCCAGGTCAATAGCCGGGTCTTCGACGCGCAAACCCCCGGCAATGTTGAGAAATACGTCGCGGTTGCCGAGCGCAAAACCGCAGCGCTTTTCGAGCACGGCCAGCAGCATGCTCAGGCGCCGCAAATCAAACCCGGTGGCACTGCGCTGCGGAGTTCCGTAAACGGCCGGGCTGACCAGCGCCTGCGTTTCGATCAGCATGGGCCGCAGCCCCTCAATAGTGGCAGCAATGGCAATGCCGCTGAGCGGCTCCTCGCGCTGGCCGAGCAGAATTTCCGAAGGATTCGCCACCGGGTAGAGCCCCGCCTCGCGCATTTCATAAATGCCCAGTTCGGAGGTGGAGCCAAAGCGGTTTTTGACGGAGCGCAGAATGCGAAACAAATGGTTGCGGTCGCCTTCAAATTGCAGCACCGTATCCACCATGTGTTCCAACACTTTAGGACCGGCAATGGCCCCGTCTTTGTTGATGTGCCCGATGAGCACCACGGGCGTTTGGGTCTCTTTGGCGAAACGCTGCAGCTCTGCCGCGCAGGTTCGAATTTGCGTAACACTGCCTGCGGGCGCTTCCACGCTATCGCTGTGCAGGGTTTGAATGGAGTCGACGATCAACAGGCCGGGCTGCATGTCGCGGACCCGGCGAAAAATGCGGGCCATGCCCGTTTCGGTCAGAATGTACAATTCCGGGTTGTCCGGCCCGATGCGGTCAGCCCGCATGCGCAACTGGCTGCCGCTTTCCTCGCCGCTGATGTACAGCACTTTGACGCCCCGAATCCGCAAACCGAGTTGCAGCAGCAACGTCGATTTTCCGATGCCAGGCTCCCCCCCCACCAGCACGAGCGATCCGGGCACGATGCCGCCCCCCAACGCCCGGTCCAGTTCCGGGTCTGCAGTGGGTAGCCGGAACTGGTCGCCGGCTTCAATCTCGCTGAGGCGCATCGGGCGCGCTCCCGACCGGTTGCGCTCTGGTCCCTCCCCCCCATCCTCGCTTCGCTCGGATGCCCAGCCGCCGCCACCGCCGCCACCGCCGATTCCGCCGCTCAAGCCCCCCCAGGCCGCCGCGGCTGGCTCCGCCTTCTCAACCACCTCTTCTACGTAGGTATTCCACTCCCCGCAGGACGGGCATTTGCCCACCCATTTGGGCGATTCCGCCCCGCAAGACTGGCAGAAAAAAGCGGTGCGTGTTTTGGCCATAATGCAAGGGGGGGGGGAACAAGAATAGCGGCCCGCTGAACCCAAGCCATCCCCAACCCCGCCAAATTTCACCTGATTTCCGAACCCGCCCCTCTTCTGGCCCCAGAAACCGGCTGTTTGTGGATAATTCGCGGTAAAAAGACTGGAAGCCACGATAGAAGCCCCTGGCTTAGCCCTGCTTTTGCGATTTTTGCAGCAGCACAGCAGCAGAGCGCACAGCCGCCCTTCGCCCGTAACACGGTTAACCTGAAGGTTGCCAAACCTTTATTAGCAATGTCAAAATCAGACGAATTCCGCGACCACATTCAACAAGGCTACACGTTTAAAGACGATTCCATTTTGCTGGGCGCGGCCATGCTGGAGGGTGAAGTCGTAACTGGTGCGCAGGTCAGCGCGCCCCTTCGAACCTTTAACCGCCACGGCCTGATTGCGGGCGCCACCGGAACGGGCAAAACCAAGACCCTGCAAAACATCGCGGAGCGCTTGAGCGAAAAAGGGGTGCCCGTGCTGCTCATGGACATCAAAGGCGACTTGAGCGGACTGGCCGCCGCCGCTGCGGAGAACCCTAAAATTCACGAACGCCACGCCAAAATTGGGTCGCTCTGGAAGCCCATGCACTACCCGGTGGAATTGCTCTCGCTTTCCGGCGAACCCGGTGCGCGCCTGCGGGCCACGGTCTCTGAATTTGGGCCCGTGCTGTTCAGCAAAATTCTGGGCGTCAACGAAACACAGGGCGGGGTCATCAGCCTGGTATTCAAATACTGCGACGACAAGCACCTGGCGCTTCTTGACCTTAGAGACTTTCGCAAAGCGCTGCAGTACCTGACCTACGACGGCAAGGCTGAAATTGCGGGCGAATACGGTCTTATTAGTCCTGCGTCTTCGGGAGCTATTTTGCGCAAGGTGGTGGAGCTGGAAGAGCAGGAGGCGGACATTTTCTTTGGCGAAAAGTCGTTTGACGTGCAGGACCTGCTGCGCACCGATGAGCGGGGTATGGGCATCATTCACATTGTGCGCCTGACCGACATTCAGGACCGACCCAAACTGTTCAGCGCGTTCATGCTGAGTTTGCTGGCCGAAGTGTACAGCACCATGCCCGAAGTAGGCGACAAAGCCGACCCCAAGCTCATCATTTTTCTGGACGAGGCACACCTGATTTTTAACGAGGCGTCCAAGGCTCTGCTAAGCCAATTGGAAGCCATTGTCAAGCTTATTCGCTCCAAAGGCGTCGGGCTGTTTTTCGTGACGCAATTGCCCACGGATGTGCCCGACGAAATTCTGAGCCAGTTGGGTATGAAAATCCAGCATGCGCTGCGCGCCTTCACGGCCAAGGACCGCCAGGCCATCAAGTTGACGGCCGAAAACTACCCCATCACCGCCTACTACGACACGGCTACTGTTCTGACTCATCTGGGCATTGGCGAAGCGCTCGTCACGGTGCTCAACGAAAAGGGCATTCCCTCGCCGTTGGCCCATACCCTGCTCACCGCGCCTTCGTCGCGCATGGATATTTTGAGCCCTGACGAAATTCAAAAGCTGGTGGCCGGTTCGCGGTTGGCGGCCACGTATAACCAAGTGGTAGACCGCGAGAGCGCCTACGAAATCCTGCAAGCCAAAATGGACCGCGCTACCGCAGATGCCGCAGAGGCTGAGAAAGCTGCTGAAGCCAAAAAGGAAGCGGAAAAAGCCGCCAAATCAGTTCCTTCACGAGGACCGGCGGGCGGGGCTTCGCGCAGTGGAGGCAGCAGGGGTCGCAGCAAATCGCCGCTGGAGGAATTTGCCGGCAGCAGAGCCACACAAACCATCCTGCGCGAAGTGACCCGGGGGCTCCTGGGGGCCTTCCTGAAACGCCGTTGAGGGTGCGTATGTGTCAGAAGGCCGGCCTTAATCGGGCCGCTCCCTGCCCATCAAGCGCTACCTTTGCGCTTTCATGGCCCTCCCTTTTCTCCCGTTTAACCGACCTGGCTCCAGAGCCAATCCTACCGGCCAGGCCAAGGAGATGTCGTTCATTGAACATCTGGAGGAATTGCGCTGGCACATCATGCGGGCGGTGCTGGTCATATTGGCCTTCACCATTCTGGTTTTCGTGGCTAAGCGCTTCGTCTTCGACACGGTAATCTTCGGCCCCAAAAACGCTGATTTTCTTTCGTACCGGGCGCTGTGCTGGCTCTCGTACAAAGTGGGCCTGGGTGAATCCATGTGCATTGTGCCTCCGGATTTTGCCATCGCCAACTTTAGCATGATGGGTGAATTCATGGCTCACATGCAAATATCTTTAATAATAGGTTTTGTAATTTCATTTCCGTATATCCTCTGGGAATTCTGGCGCTTTATCCGTCCAGGGCTTTTCGAGAAAGAGATACGAACCACCCAGGGTTTGGTGGGCTATTGCTCGATGTTGTTTTTGATGGGCATCAGTTTCGGGTATTTCGTCATCGTGCCCTTTTCTATCAATTTCCTGGTGCCCTATTCCATCAGTGACCAGGTGGCCGACTACATCCAGCTTAGCGACTACATCAGCTTTATGGCCATGACAGTGCTTGCCGCGGGCATCATGTTTGAGTTGCCCATGATCATCTACTTTCTGGCCAAGCTCGGCATTGTTTCGGCGGCTTTCTTGCGCAGCTACCGGCGCCATGCCATCATCATCATTCTGGTGGTTTCAGCAGTAATCACTCCCCCGGATGCGCTGAGCCAGATTTTGATTTTCCTTCCGGTGCAATTCCTCTACGAAATTGGGATTGTCATCGCGTCCAGAATTGAAAAAAAGCGGTTAAAAGAAGATTTGGAGCGTTACGGGTCCTGATCTGTAACCCTTTCGGAGCCGCAGAGTCCCGGTTAGACGTCACGCAAGCCGTTCCCCAAGCCCTGCTGTTGCCCAAACCTTTTACATCTTGGCAGATCGGGAAACCGCTTTGTAGGGTGTATTTTTACACGTGATGACCATTTCGGCAATTGCTATCGGTTGCGATCATGCGGGTTTCCCGCTCAAAGACCCCCTGATTGCCTGGGCCCGTCAGCGCGGGTACATGGTGCAGGATTTCGGGACTCATTCCACCGAATCGGTGGATTACCCCGATTTCGTGCATCCGGTAGCGCGGGCGGTCCAGGAGCAGGACCACACCTGGGGTATTCTGATTTGCGGCAGTGC
>Ga0163144_10031415_pt1 | contig 10125 bp, 6 predicted proteins | sample OliLak19BULKMAT1_FD_123175 | JGI IMG/M metagenome (GOLD analysis project Ga0163144, IMG submission 123175) | Freshwater microbial mat bacterial communities from Lake Vanda, McMurdo Dry Valleys, Antarctica - Oligotrophic Lake LV.19.BULKMAT1 | ecosystem: Environmental > Aquatic > Freshwater > Lake...
GATGAACAGCCTCGGCGCTTCAACCCGCCAACGCCTGACGACCCGCGGCAAGAACGCCATGCGCCTGCGCCAGGTCCTCGCCCTCGGCCGCTCCACCGAGGGCGGCGACCCCCTCATGGACCTTCGTCCCGTATGGATGGCCAGCCCCGAAACCGTGGCCCAAATCTTCCCGCGCGAGGCCCTCTTCGATGTCGTCATCTTCGATGAAGCCAGCCAGTGCCGCTTGGAGGAAGCCCTGCCCGTCCTCACGCGGGCCAAACGCGTGGTGATCGCGGGCGACCCCAAGCAGTTGCCACCGACCCGGTTCTTTGAGAGCGCGGTCGCCCAGAGCGAGGCGACCACCATCGAGAACGATGAGCAACTCTTTGAAGCCCAGCAAAGCGAGGTCGAAGACCTGTTGACCGCCGCACTGAGCCTCGATATCGAGCAGAGTTACCTCGATGTCCACTACCGCTCGCGCAACCCCGATCTCATCGAGTTCAGCAACGCCCACTTCTACGGCTCTCGCCTGCAGGCCATCCCCGGCCACCCCAGCCAGCGCGCCATCCTGCCCCCGCTGACGCTCTACCAGATCGACGGAACCTACGAAGACCGGACCAACGAGAAGGAAGCCGATGCGGTCGTCAAGATCATCCGCGACCTGTTGAAGAGGGCCGAACCGCCCAGCATCGGCGTGGGGTGCTTCAACATCGCCCAGCGCGACCTCATCACCGAGCGGCTCGATGAATGGGCGGCCGATGATGCAGGCTTTGCGCGTTCGCTCGCGGTGGCCCGCGAACGCCGGAGCGCGGGCACCTACGAGGGGTTGTTCATCAAAAACCTCGAGAACGTGCAGGGCGATGAACGCGACCACATCATTATTAGCACCACCTACGGCCCCGACCCCACGGGGAAGTTCTACCGCCGCTTCGGTCCTCTCGCCATGCCCGGTGGCGGCCGACGCCTCAACGTGCTCGTCACCCGCGCCCGCATCGAGGTTCATCTCGTCACATCCATCCCGCGCGAGGTCTATACCGCCCTGCCGCCCGTGCCCGACGGCGTGACGGCGGGCGGTGGGTGGCTCCTCTTCGCATACCTCAAGTTCGCCGAAGAACTCGCCGAGGCCTACCGCGAACAGGCCCAGGCCCGAAACGTGGAGGACACCGGTGTGGGCGGCGAAGGGGCCGCCTTCCTTCCCCCCATCGACACCGTCATCGCATCCACCAAGGCACCCTCAAGTTTCGCCATCCAACTGGGCACCGTCCTGCACGAAGCCAAAGGAATCGGCAGCATCGTGCACTGGGGCAACGAGGGCTTCTGCGTCGATGTTGCCGTGCGCCACCCCAAACGGGCGGAAGACGTGACGGTCGGTGTGCTCTGTGACTTCGCGCGGTTCGCGCTCGCCCCCGACCCCGTCGAGTGGGACATCTTCCGCACGGGCATCCTCACCGCCAACGGCTGGAAGTTGAAACGCGTCTGGTCGCCGATCTTCTTCCGAGATGCCGCCGGACAGACAGACTCGGTCGTGAGGGCCGCCCTTGAGGCGGCGAACGCCTAAATCCATCACGGCTCACCTACCGCCGCACGCTCGTCACGGTGCCGGAGTCATTGATGGCGATGCCGCCCCGGTGCTCTCGACCGGTTCGACCGGCCTCGGCCCGGGCGGAACAATCTTCAGGTTCGGGTCAAACGTGGGCCCGTTCTGCGGTCGCGAAAGCGGCCACGCGTCCGGCTCGGGCCAATTGAACATGAACGGCGGCAACTGGTTCGCACGCATCAGGTCGGCGGTCGTGGGCGGTTCGACCATGAACGCGCTCCCACCCTGGGGCTGGACCCACCAGTGGGTGATGATGCGCACCTGTCCATCAGGATCGATCAGGAACGGCACCACTTTCGCAAGCGGAATGCGGGCGTTCATGCCAGGGCCAACGCCATACGGCGAGTCGGCCTTCCACACAAAATCTACAAACTCAAAATCGATGCCCAGCACCGGTTCTTCTCGCAGTTGCCCATCAAAGAACGGGTTGTAGAAGCCTTGGTACACATCGTTGCGCCGAAAGGCGTGCTTGATGAACGCGGGCTGCGCCCAGTTGCCGCACCACACATCCGACCACCCATTGTCAAACACCGGCACGCCCGTCTGAATCGGTTTGGCGTAGTGCGCCACCGGCAGGAAGTACGTCCCCGGTTGCGGATCGGGGATCAACTCCCGCAGTTGGCGGGCCTGATCAATCCCCTCCCGATGTACACGCTGGTGGCGGCCCTGCACGCCCACATACAGAGTCGCGCTGCACACCAGCACCATCAACAGCAGGAGAGCCGAGACGACGCGATAAGGCGCCGCCGCACCCGGCACGCGGGCCATGGCCATCGCCATCCAATCCGCCGGAATGCTGAAGGCAAAGAACATCGCAGCGCACACAAGGTGAAACGTCCGCGAATTGGAGTTGTAGCCGATGATCACCGCCTGCGGCACGCACGCCAACACCATCCAGCCCGCCGCGAACGCCAGAACCCACCACGCCCGCCCGCCCCCGGTGTGCGTCTCGCAAGGCGCGACTCGGCCCTCAATCGGCGAATGAATCCACATCCACGCGGCAGCCAAGCCCGTCACCACCACGCTGCCCAACACCACCACCGTGCGGCCGGTGTACTCAAAATACTCAATCAACGCCTGCAGCCCCGCGCCGATGCCAAACTCCTTGATCTGCAGCAACTGAAACATCCCACCCAGCACCACACCGATCCGGGCCGGTAGTTCGCTCGGCCGAATGTACGATTGCGGGTCAGTGCCCAACCCCTGCTGGCCGTTGATGCGAACGTTCACCACATACGCGATAACCACCACGCACCCCAAGAAGACCGGTACGCACGAACGCACCAGCCGCGACTTCCGCGATTCATCACAGGGGCAGACGGCCAAGTACAGCAGCGGAAGAGCCCCGATGCACGGGGCCGATTGCTCATTCAGACAAATGGCGATGCCCGTCAACAGCGGTACCGTCCAATAGTGAAATCTCGCCCCCGAGCGACCCGCCCGCGCCATCAGCAACGCGTTCAGAATGAACACACCGTTGGCGACGCCGGTCGCAAACGCCGCGGGCCACAACGGCACTTCGTAGTGCAGCGGATGCACCATAAAGAGCAGGGCGCAGGCCGCCGCGGCATGCAAAGAAGCACCCACAGACCGCATAAGGCGATACAGAAGCAGACACACCACACCATGGCTCAACGCGCCCACGAGGTGGGCGATCCAAGGGGAGTTCCAACTCAAGGTCACGACGGCGGGCGTGAAGATGAAATGCAACGGCCGCCAGGCATTGAGGTGGCCGGTGGCGGGTAGAAACGGCTCACGCGTGGTGAGAATGATCGACGAGTAGGTGCCGGTGGCCGGGTCAATCTTGCTGAAGTAGTAATCGTCGTTCCACCAACCCAAGTCCCCCAGCAGAAAAAACGTGGCGAGAAACCACAGGAACACGGGGAAGGCCCACGCCACCAAGCGCAGCGGGATCGGAAAATGCTCGGTTGAACGCGGCAAAGAGGTCAAGGCGGACAGCGTAGGTCCTCAGTCCTCGGTCCTCATCGCTCACCTTCCGTACCGCCGCACTACGCCCTTCACAATCCCCTGCACCTGGCAGAACTTGACACGGATAGGGTCGAAATTGGGGTTGGCCGGCTGAAGGCGAATGTGGTCGTCTTCCTTGTAGAACGTCTTGAGCGTGGTCGATCCATCGGGCAGAAGAGCCACCACCTTGTCGCCGTTGTGAGCGATCGGCGTGCGCTCAATCAGCACGTAGTCCCCGTCCAGAATGCCCTCGTCACGCATAGATTCGCCCTCGACCTTGAGAGCAAACGTGGAGTTCTGCTTGCCGGGCGCGGGTCCCAGGACTTCGCCGATGTCGATCTCATCGGTATCGGCCACCCGCTCGATAGGGTTGCCCGCCGCAATACGCCCAACAAGGGGGAAGCGCAACGGCCGTGATTCATCGGGGACCGATACACCCTCAGCGATCGACAAAGAGCGAGCCTTGTTGGGCTCGCGGATGAGCGCGCCCTTCTTGATGAGCGCCTCCACGTGCTCGAACACCGTCACCTTGCTCACCTTTATCTCGTCGGCGAGTTCCTGCATCGTCGGCGAGCAGCCGCGGCGGACGCGATAATCCCGAATCAGACCGAGAATGCGGAGTTGCTTGGGCGTGAGATTCATGAGAGAAATCCTCCTTCAAGGAAACATCAGCCGATGCGATTGCCGCATCGGGCGATGAATGGGAACGATGAAAAGACCTGTCGCCTGAACCCGCGACCCCAGAACTGGCCGCGTTTCGACCCGCCGCCGCCTGAACCGGAAACGCGTTGGATTCAAGCAACGGCAACAAAACTCGGGTGGGGCCCGATGGAACACGCCCCGGGTGTGAAATCACCTGCCCGAGAACATCCGCGGCCCACGCCTGAATGGTCGGCACTCGGGGCGATTGCGAAACCAGATGTTGGACCGCCAGCCCCCACGCCGCGGCATGCGACGCAACCCGCTCAAGAATCGCCGCGTTGACCACCAAGGGTGATGGGTCCGCCAAATGCGGACGAACCAAAAGGCAACGCGGCCGATCCGCCGACGCCACAAAGTCGCGGCAGTAATCACCACCAGGACCAAGGGTGAGAATGGGAGCGAAAGAGTTCATTGGTGAACCGGGCTTGCGGGAACCGTCAGAAAACGTGCGGTCAAAACGGAAAGAAACTCGGCCAAAGAACGCGGCTGGCAGAAAGTCGAGAACAGTCCCACTTTCGGTGTCTGGAAGGATCTATCGACCTGTCCGTACGCAGCCGTCCACATTCTGTTCGGTCCGTTTGGTAAAAGATAGCATAGCGAACACCTCACGGCAAGTGCGTGCTCTGATTGGAGGCCCCCAGACTGACAACAGCCTGGCAGCGGCCGTACGAGGCACCGGGCACTCGGGTCGATCAGAATATTGACATAAATCTCCTGATATTAGGTGTTTGTATGCTTTTCGTCCCAGATATGGTATGTCCGGGGACGAAAATCGTGTTCGACGAAACTCGACTGGACAAGGGGCCGAAGAGTGTTTACCTTTAAGTCAACATGGTTCGCCTACACACCATCAGGAATTCAATAGATGATTCTCTACGAAGGCACTTACAGCTTCTCCGTGCGGGTTGCCCGGGGCAAGAACGAGGGATTTTCGGATGCGGCGCAGCAGTGGGACACGCTCTCGGTTGAAGAACGCGCCAAATTGAAAAAGCGATTCCAAGCACTCTGTATGGGTGCTCAGCTCTGCCAGGAAAAGTTTGTGATGGCCGCGAACGGGATCGGATACGTCAAACTCAAATATCCACCATTCCGGGTGTACATGTTCCGCGAGGGCAACGTCTGGTGGGTCACCCACATTGAACGCAAGCCAACGAAACTTTGCCGCGAAATTGAACTGGAGCGAGCCGCCACGGCTCGAACCCGTCATAGAGAGATTCAAAATGCAAGACCGTCCAAATCCTAGAAAATGCCTCACCGAGGAGGCGCGATGGGACAACCGGGCCCGCGTTCTCGAAGAGATTTCTCAAGGCATCGCCGACCTCATGACCAAAGAGGGCGTCAGCAGGTCATACCTGGCGGACCGCCTCGGGTGCCACCGATCTCTGATTTCCAAGGTGCTCGGGGGTTCTCACAACTTCACCCTCCAAACCCTTGCGGATATTTCTCTCGCGATGGGCCGGGGAATTCACTTCACGTTCGGTCCTGATCCACAGGAAATGAGATGGCCCGTGGACGAGGTCTCCGCCGCTCGCGACCGTTCCGTGACCCATGCGTCGTTGCAATTTCCGACCACTTTTCAAGCGCGGCCATGGATTTCAACGCCGTCGTTTGGCAAAGCTGTGTGAACCAAATGAGCCATAATCTAGTTGAAATGTTCAAACAAACCACGGCGAGAGAAGCACTCGGCCTGGTGGAATCCTCCAAATTCCTCATGACCACGGAGACCGTGAGGTTGTGTTCGTCGCATGTCGAGATCGTTGATGCGCCCGCTGGTCCCACCGCGGGCCCACCCATCATTCAGACTCAGCAGAGTTCGGCGGACATCGGTACGCACTTGCTCGGGGTGCGCACCACAGTCAGCTTCTCAATCGGTTTCCCGTCAACTGATCCCGCCTCAAACGAGGTAAGTCACAACGCCCTGAATTTTTCGGTGGCGTTCGAGGTGATTTTTCGCTTCGATTTTCCGCGTGATCCATCAACGGACTTCGCGCGACACGTATCGGCGAAAGTGAGAGCCGTTTTGCAGTCGTGGCCTTACGTGCGGCACCACCTTCAAACCATGACGGGGGCCGCCGAAATCGGTTCGGTGGTCTTCCCGCCACTGGCCTATGAAAGGGCCGCTGGCCTTGCGGGGTTCCAACTTGAAGAACCACCGACGGTTCAGCCCGCGGACGCTTCGGCAAGCCAGATTCAGTGAGCGATTGAATAAAACGCGGCCGCACCCATCGCCGTCGCCGCGAGAATGCCAAACTTCAGTGCAAGGATGACCGTCGCATGCGGTGGGGAATCGGAAATCGGGAATCGGGAGGTTACTTGCCACTCGGACTGAGGACCGACGACTGAGGATTGAGGATTAAGGACTTCCCATCCCCCCGGCCCCAGCCCCCCAAGAATGCCGGTACATGAAGAACAATCCAACCGGCCGTCTCGCGCTCGCCCTCACCGTTGCCGCAGGTGCCCTCAATGGAGTCGCTTTGGCACAATCCGATACCACGGGCGCTCAAACACTCTCAGCCAGCGGAGCAAACGTCACGGACGAGGCACTCCCCTGGCACCCAAGCGTGGTGCGGGGTGAACTCTCCAACGGGCTCAAGTACATGGTGATGCGCCACGCCAACCCGCCGGGCCGCGCCGCCGTGTGGATGCACATCGACACCGGCAGCCTCAACGAAACCGATGCCCAACGCGGCGGTGCTCACTTCCTTGAGCACATGGCCTTCAATGGCTCCAAGAACTTTGAACCCGGCTCGTTGATCCCATACTTCGAGAGCCTCGGCCTCACGTTCGGGCGCGATCAGAACGCGTTCACCAGTTTCGATCAGACGGTCTACCAGTTGCGGATGCCCGACACCCGACCCGAGACCTTCAACAAGGCCTTCACCTTCTTCAGCGATGTCCTTTCGAACCTCCTCTTGGGCGAGAAGGAAATCGACAGCGAGCGGCAGATCATCATGGAGGAAAAGGCCACCCGCAAGGGTGCTCAGCAGCGCATCGGTGAGATCCGCCTCAAGACCATGGCCCCCGGAAGCCTCCTGGGCGAGCGCATAGTGATCGGCGTCGATGAAACCATCTTGGGCATGAGCCGTCAGGATTTTCTTGACTATTACACCAAGTTCTATGTCCCCAGCAACACAACCCTCATGGTGGTCGCGGATGAAGACCCGGCCAAGGTCGTCCCGCTCATCGAGGCCGCCTTCAAAGAGCCCACCGCCAAAGTCGCCAAACCCGCCCGCCAAGACGCCAAGGTCAAACCCTACGACAAAACCTTCTCCGTGGTCGCGAGTGACCCGGAACTCACCCGCGCCCAGGTCGGCATTTCGCGGCTGATGAACCCCTTGGGCGGCGCAACGACCATCGGGGAATACCGCCGCGACCTCGTACAAAGCCTCGCGTCCATCGCGTTCAACCGCCGCATGGAAGACAAGAAGAGCGAGGGCACGCTCAAAATGCTCGGAGCCTCCGCAGGTGTGCAGGAACTCGCGGGAATCGCCCGCATCGCCGCCGTAACGGCCACCGGCGAACCGGTCCTGTGGAAGCAGATCCTCGCCGACATCGGCCTTGAACTCCAGCGGGCACGCACCTTCGGCTTCACCGATCGCGAGATCGAGGAAGTCAAAAAGGACACGCTCTCCCGTGCCCAGCAGGCCGCCTCGACCGAGGCCACAATCCCCGCCCAGGGGATCATCGGTTCCATGAACTCGAGCATCGCTTCAGGCGAACCCTACATGAGTTCGGCCCAGCGGCTCGAAATCGTCGGCCAACTCCTCCCCACCATCAGCGGATCGGAAATCTCCGAACAGTTCCGCACCGAGTTTGAACCCAAGGCAGTGATGTTCTTCCTCGCGCTCCCCACCAACGCCGATGTGCCGACCGAAGCCCAATTGACAGAACTGGGCCTCGCAGCACTCTCGGTGAAGCCCGAGGCCGACAAGGAAACCGCGCGGGCCACGTCGTTGCTCGCGAAGATCCCCGAGATGGGCAGCGTCGCCGAATCTTCAGTGCACACACCCACGGGCATCTGGTCGGGCTGGCTCAAGAACGGTGCCCGCGTGCACTACCGCTTCATGGATTATCGCAAGAACACCGCAGGCATCAGCATCACCCTCCTCGGCAAGCCGCTCCAAGAGACCGCCGCCAACCGGGGCGTCACCTCCGCGGCGTTAGCAGCCTTAGGACGCCAGCCAGCCAGCAGGAGCCTCTCTTCCAACGACATCCGCAGCATCATGTCCGGCAAAAAGGTCCGCGTCGGGCCTTCGGGCGGGTCCGATTCCATCCAGATCTCCGTTTCAGGTCAGCCCGAAGACTTTGAAGCCGGCATGCAGTTGGCCTACCTCCTTCTGACCGAGCCCAAAATCGAACAATCGGCCTTCGACGATTGGAAGACGGCGACGCTGCAGTCCATCGAGGCTTCCGAAAAGGATCCGTCGCAGTTGTTCGGCAGAATGATCCCCGATGCCGTCTACCCCGAAGGCGAAGTCCGCACACGGCCACTAACGGCCGACCAAGTGAAGGCCGTGACCATCGAAGCAGCCCAGGCGTGGCTCGACCATGCCATGAAGACCAGCCCCATCGAGGTCGCCTTCGTCGGCGACATGAAGCAGGAAGCCGTGATCCCCCTGGTCGAAAGGTACATCGGTTCCCTCGCCGCTCGGCCCAGAGTCGCGCCCGATGCCTTCACGGCCTTGCGCACCATCACCAAACCCGCCGAGCCGCGGACGGTGAAGCGGACCATCGATACCACCACCGATCTGGGCGGAGCGATGGTGGCGTTCTATGGCCCCGATGAAACCAACCTCGACGACGCCCGGGCGATGTCAATGGCGGCCCGTGTGCTCTCCTCGCGCATGGTGCAAGAGATCCGCGAAAAAGCCCAGTTGGTCTACAGCATCCGTTCCAACTCGAACCCCGGAAGCACGTTCCCCGGGTTCGGCGTCTTCTCAGCCGCCAGCCAGACACAGCCGCAAAAGGCCGATGCACTGATCGTCAAGATCCAAGAAATGTTCGGAGCGTTCGCCAAGGACGGTCCGACGGATACCGAACTCACCGTCGCAAAAACCCAGACGGCCAAGGCCATGGACGAAAGCATGAAGGAGCCGGGCTTCTGGATGAACCAGATGGAAGCCTCAACCTACGACCGCACGAACTTCGACGATGTCCTCGCCGAGCCGGAAATGGCTCAGGCCCTGACGGCAGACCAGATCCGCACCACCTTCGCGAAATACTGGAAGGACGGCAAGACGATCGTCGTGGAAGTCATGCCGGCCAAAGTAGATGCGCCCACGAAGTGACTGAAAGATTCCCGGCCGAACAGGTTATTGCACCCTTGTGCCCAAGGTCAAGATTGGTTAGAATGTCAGCAGTGATCGGAACATTCACACGCCGCCGCGGCTTCTCACTCCTCGAACTCCTCGTGAGTGTTGCGGTGGTTGCTATTTTGGTTTCTCTAATCCTGCCAGTCCTCATCCACGCCCGCGAAAGCGGCTACCGGGCGGTGTGCGCTTCAAATCTCCGGCAGATCAACGTGGGTTGGTCGTCCTACCTCCAAAACCACAAGGAACGCTTCCCGCAATTCGGTGAGCAGCCCGACTGGTCGTACGGCGGCGCCGACTTTGTCGGGCCCGACGCCCGACCGGTACTGGCCTCAGACCGACCGATCAATCCGTACCTCATCGAGAACGCAGGGCTGGGGCAAAGCGAAGAGTTAGCCGCCATCTTCCATTGCCCGAGTGATTCAGGGATTCACGCACGCAACGCCCGTGTCCGAGGCCGCAACCCCGCGAGCATCCTCGCGGGCGAAACCTGCTTCCGCGAGTTCGGCACCAGTTACCGCGCCAACGGAATGCTCCTCAACTCCACGCTGGCGGGCCTCGACGGCTTCA
>Ga0163144_10031416_pt1 | contig 10125 bp, 4 predicted proteins | sample OliLak19BULKMAT1_FD_123175 | JGI IMG/M metagenome (GOLD analysis project Ga0163144, IMG submission 123175) | Freshwater microbial mat bacterial communities from Lake Vanda, McMurdo Dry Valleys, Antarctica - Oligotrophic Lake LV.19.BULKMAT1 | ecosystem: Environmental > Aquatic > Freshwater > Lake...
CAGGAGCAGGAGCAGGAGCAGGAGCGGGAACGGGGATGACAGGGGGCTGTTCCACCGTCGGCGCTTCCGAAGCCTGGCCTTTTGGCGAGGAAAGCAATTCTTCCAGAGCCTTGCGGGAATCCTCATCCCCTTGTTCCGCAGCTTTTCGATACCATTTGATGGCTTCAGCCACATTTTCAGAAACTCCCTCCCCGACTTCGTAACAATAGGCCAGATTATACTGCGCACCCGGATGAGACTGGCGTGCGGCTTTTTCATACCAGAAAACAGCTTCGGCAAAATCTTGGGGCACACCCTGTCCTTTGTGATGGATGGCGCCAGTGGCATATTGCGCTTCAGCATGACCAGACTCCGCAGCTTTCAACAGCCATTTGACGGCTTCCAGCTCGTTCTTCTTGCCGATTTCCCCGGAGAAATATTTCATACCAAGCTGATATTGCGCCTCCGCGTTGCCTTCCTTGGCGTTGTTCATCAGATCCTGAACGGGGTCGGAAGAAGCTTTTTTCGGAGTCACAGCAGGCGCAGCAGCCTGAACAGGAGCGGGCTGCGGGCGAACTTCGGTCACAGTGAGTGCCTGCGGTTTATCGAGTTCCGGATGTTCGGCCAGAAGTTCCTTGAGCACCTGTTCGGCTTCGTTGTCGCCCAGCTCCATCGCCCGCCGGTACCATTTCACTGCCTCCGGGAGATTAAGTTCGATTCCCTCGCCGGTTTCATAACAATAGCCGAGGTTAAAATTTGCCATGCTATGGCCCTGTTCTGCGGCCTTCCGGTAAAGCGCCACCGCTTTTTCCTTGTTAATGGCGACACCCTGCCCCTTGTGAAACAACGCTGCGAGAACGAATTGAGCACCGGAATGACCGTTGTCGGAGGCTTTTTCCAACCACATGGCCGCGGCACCGTGATCCTGCGGCAATCCATCACCGGTCATGTAATGCATTCCCATCTGGTATTGCGCCGCAGCATCTCCGTCGCAGGCCTGCGCAAACAAAGAATCTAAATTTGAATTAGCCATGTTTAGTAATGTTAAACTTGAGCAAAAAAGTGTGAGGACAAAGTCAGTCCAATTTTATGGGACCAGCCAAACGCTCCTCGACAATCGAACCCGTTATTGGGCTTGAAACCGAACGCGGGGCTGGTCTGAGCCCTCACTTTATAAGAGGCAAACCCCTGCCGTTCAATACAATTTCCTCCCTGGTATTCGGCTGTTTGTAAAAAAAACTCAAGCGCGTGCCAAGACCCGGTTAAACCGTAACAATTCTGTTTAACCGCGAATCGACGCGAATGGACGCCAATAAAGAAGGGTTATACCACGGCTTTCTGACACCTGGAAATCGGTCACGACACGGTGATCATGGTGATCATGGTGGCCGCACCCCAATTGCTTTTTTGTGGCTTTCTATTCGCATTAATTCGCGTCCATTGGCGGTTTCCTTCTTTTCCTTCTGCATGGACCCGGTTAAAACCAACCCGCCTGATGCCCGATCTCCCAGTTTTACCCGCCCGGCTTGAGGGGGGCGTGATTAAAAGTGGGTGAGATATAAGGAGACCTCCCCGGAGCGCAGCTCTGTGAGCCGCAGCACAAGTCAGTCCTTTCGGTGCTCTTTTGTTTCAACGCATTCTTCATGGCAGTGCTCTGCGGGTCACAGACGTGACCCGCGCTCCGGGGAGGACTCACCCGGGTTTAATCACACCCGCTTAAGCGGCAATCCATGAGCTTGACGTTGACTTGGCCCTCCACCAATTTATCTCATCGATGTTGATTGTCATTCACCCTCCGTTTCCTTGCCGGTTCGCCAAATGAAAACCAACCAAACTTTCCATTTCGTGACCGGCATCCATTGGATCCTTTTCCTGATCCTTTCGTGCCTTCCGGTTGTGGAAATCTGCCGGGCTCAATCATCTGAAGCTTGGACCACCCGCCCCATCACCGAAGTAAAACAGGCGGCGGAAAAGGGGGATTCATTCGCTCAGCGAGTTCTGGCCAATGCCTACCTTACCGGCCAGGGCGTGGATAAGAACCTTGAAGAAGCGATCCGATGGCTCAAAATCGCCGCGGAAAAAAAAGATCCTCTGGCCCAGTTTGCCCTCGGCATGATTTATGACTCGGGAAACGGGGTTCCCCAGGACATGAGAGAGGCCATCAAATGGTATGAACAGGCCGCCGAACAAGGCCTGGCTGAAGCCCAGTTTAATCTCGGTGTCTGTTATGCCAAAGGTGAAGGAGTGGCACAGGATCTGACCAAAGCTCTCGAATGGTATCGCAAGGCCGCAATCCAGGGCGACGCCGAAGCCCAGACCTTTCTCGGAAAAGCTTACCGTGACGGAAAAGGCGCGCCCCAGGACGCCTTTGAGGCTTCGAAATGGCTCCGCCTCGCAGCCTCACAGGACAACGCCGTGGCCCAACTTTTCCTCGGACTGCTTTACCAACAGGGTGAAGGTGTGGGGAAAGATCCCGCCGAAGCCGCCCGCTGGTTTAAACGGGCCGCGGACAAAGGTCATCCGGATGCCCAGTATGTTCTGGGTAACGCTCATTGGATCGGAGAAGGGGTTCCCGAAAACAAAGTTGAAGCGGTACAATGGTTCATGAAGGCGGCTGCCAAGAATCATCCGCAGGCACAGCATCAACTGGCCCAAGCTTACATGCACGGTGAAGGGATAGCCCGAAACCGCGAAGAAGCGGTGAAATGGTTCAAAAAAGCCGCCGACATGGGTCATCCCACCTCTTTGACCCAACTAGGCCTCATCGCAGCAAACCGCGAATCGCCTGAGCCTCTCTCCAAAGTTGCCGTGGAAATCACACCTTTGGTTCTGACAAACGCTCTATTGACCCAGACGGTGGCCCTCGCCTCTTCTGAAATTCCGGTCACAAATGCTGTGTCCCAGACCAAAAGCAATTCAGCACCGGTTTCTCAGATCATTTCCCCGGCAGTTAACACGGCTCAAGCAGCCACCAAGATCTTGCCCGTAAAAACTTCCGAAGAACCCAAACCAGTTGTTGAAAAGCAGAAAAACGCCGTCGAGTCGGAAAAGATTTCATCGGCTCCTCCCACCACCCCGGTTGTTCAAATCACGCCGCCACAAAAAACCGAACCACTCCCCTCCGCACCTGCACCAAGACCTGCTTCTGAAAACAACTCCGGAAGCAATGGCAGCAATGTCAATATCTCAACCATTGTCATCATCGTCTTGGCGGTGACATCTGCTGTAATTTCAGTTTTTTGCATTCTGGTTCTTTTATTGTTCAAAGACCGCCTGACGAGCCTGGAACGGGAAATCAAGGAGACGAAAGCCGAGCTGGCCAAGGCCAATGTCAGCCTGGCGACGATGGTGCATTTTATTGAGAACAGGGAGACAAGATTCATTGCAGCGGCTCCTCAACCCGCCCTGCCCTCGGCACGTACGGACCGCGCCTCCATCGGCGCTGCTACAGGTCGGCTGCAAAAAAATCCAACATCACCCGGCTCGCCGGGCAATATCGGAGCAAACCCGGAAAATACCGGCGCAAAATCTGCGGCCCAAGCTTCACCAGATCATCCCGAAAAGACCCTCCCGGACCTGAAATTCCGGCGGAAGACGGACTGAGTTTTCTCTTCCTTGTTGATAAGGGTCTGTGATCCGCAAGGTTCCGGCAATTCTAATTGTGCGGAGCGCGGCAGTGTGCAAAGCACCAGCCCTCGAGTTTGGATATTTTGCAGCCAGCTCCATAGGAGCGCCATTTTTATAGATCCAAGACAGCAGAATGACCGAGCTCCAGAGGAGAGGCATAATTAAAACTAGCCGCGAATGGGATTTATTAATTTGAATTGTGCGCCATTGTCATGCCGCTCCGCTGGAGCTTGGCGCTTGTTGTTGGAAACGGGCTATAAACATGTCGCGCCGCTGGCGCTGAACCAATGCTCCGTGAACATCTGAGCCCAATTGTTCCTAATAAATGTCCACAAAGTCCACAAACCCCAGGACAATCTTCGGATTGCCATAATTCTTTACTTGAGGATTACTAGAAGGAAGGAACTCCATGAAATTCACACACCTTTTGGATCTTCGGTTCTGGCGCAACACGGCTCTTATCCGCAACGATGTAGTTGAAAAAACCATCGCCCTCACCCTAACCCTCTCCCCCGGGGCCCCCGGGGAGAGGGAACTATTCTACTCCGCGTTGGATTTGCAACTGGACGGTGAGCGTGATCCTGCGGGTGGAAACGCCTCCCTCGCCCCTTGCGCCCCTTGGGAGAGGGTTGGGGTGAGGGGCCTGAAGGGCCTGAAGGCCCCAACTGCATGGACACGGTTTATTCTCTTCGCTCTGGCTTTGTGCCTGCCTCCGAAGCTGCCCGCACAAACTCCGGGACTGTCAATTGAACCCACCGGCCAGGAGGTCAGGGTTTTCTGGCCGACCAACTCCACCGGCTTCCGGTTGCAGTCTATCAAAACCTTCGATCCCTCAAATCTCTGGCAAAATGTCACGGAGCCAATTGCTTCGAACGGCAACACAATTTCCTATGTTCTGCCTGCCACGAACAAATCGCTATTCTTCCGCCTTTTCCGGGCCAACTCCGGCCCGACCGAACTCAGTTCGCTGACGCTTTCCACCAACCGGGTGGACTTTGACAACGATGTCTCTTTAAGTTTTCAGTTTGCCAATCCGGGAGATGTTTTCACCTATCTCACGGTCACGCGGTCCAACTGGTCGGGCGTGGTGACTGAACGATTGAGTGCGGAGAGCATTGGTCTGAGGCCGGATCTCAGCTCGTGGAGTAAGAGCATTCCGGGCCGTTCGTTGAGTCTGGGGACAAATCATTTCCGCCTCGTTCTGTCCGGAGTCAACGGATCCAACAGCGCCCCGCTCGATTTCCAGATTGTGCTCGCACCCTCCTCGTCCGGGGGCGGCTCTCCAATCCTTTCTTCCTTTAACCCCGCCTCCTTAAACGTCCGGCTCCCCTCCTCCCAACGAGACCGGGTCACGTCGCGGGTCACGCTGGTCTGGAGCGATCCGGACGCCGACGTCGAGCGTGTTCGGATACGGATTTTGAGACCGGACGGCAAAGAGGCACGGGTCGAGGCCGATGCGCGCGGATCAGGCTTCATCGGTACCGCCGGAAGAACCGAACTTAATCTGATTCGAATGACCCGGAACGATCCGGCGGGAGTTTATGAATACCGGTGTGAACTCGTTGACCGTGCCGGGAATTCCAGCGGTGCAAAACCTTATTTCGTCACGCTTGGAATAAATGGATCGACCAGCGGTCCGAGCATCCACAGCGCGTTCGTGAACCCGGAGGCTTCCACCAACTCATTGGTCCTCGATATCTACGGCAACGGGTTCGATCCGATGGCGACGAACAACCATGTTTCGATCAACGGCGAATCTCTCAGCGTGATCGCGGCGTTTGGAAGCGTGATGACGGTGTCCGGTCCGCTTAATTTACGGGCGGGTTCTTTGAGGGTGAAAAATGACCGGGGGGTCGCCTATTCGACGGTGGAATTCTCTCCGCCGGCGTATCTCTCTCTTTTTCCAAGCAACGCAGTTCTGAGCCCTGGCCAAACGCAAAACTTCGAAGTGGAGCACAACGCCCCCACAGGTGCACCGCTGGTTTGGTCAATCAACGGAACTCTCTCAGGAAACGGTTCATCCGGTCAATTTCTCAACGGATCTTACCGGGCCCCCGAAAGCATCAGCTCGAACCAAGTGGTCTATCTGACGGCAACCGTCAGCACCAACACCAACTGGACCGCGACCGCGACGATTCAACTGGTTCCACGTTCGCTGACAAGGGGCGGTGATCGCGTCGATGCGATTTCAGGCGGGACCGTCGTCACCCGGGATGGCCGCGCACAAATCGAAATTCCTCCGGGTGCTTTATCCAGCAACACGCTGGTGACTTTGCGCGTGCTGGACGGCTCAGAACGTCCGGCGGCCGATCCAGGGAAAAGGATTCTCAGCGCCGTCGAATTTGGTCCCGATGGAATTTCATTTGCGGCACCGGCCAGGGTGACGTTTCCGCTTCTGATCGCCCAGTCCCCGGGAGCAACTCTGCCGGTAAAACTGTTCATTCCTTCCAGCGGCGTGCTTGCGAGCGAAGGGATCATGGCCACGGTCAGCTCCAATGGTGCCTCGGCCACGGCTGAGATTTCGCATTTCTCCGCTTACGTCATCGAAGGAACGACTGCCGGGACAAACGGTGGTCCCGTCCCCCAGATCAGTTCCTTCACCACGGCAACGCCTCTGGAGGAAGGGCGTTCAGTCCCGGTCCGTCTGAACGGGATCAATCTGAACAGCGATCTCGAACCGGAGATCCTGGCTTTTGATGGTTCACCCACCAGCGAGGTAACACCGGGGACTTTATTCGTCGGCGGCACCGAGGCGGGCCTAGTGTTGCATATCAATGTTCTCCGCGATTTATCAACAGGTCTGCATCGCCAGTTTCGGTTGAGGTTAAAAAGGTCCGACGGAGTGACGGTTGAAACAAATTTCAGCGTGGCTGGTCTGGATGAATTTTTTCTCAGAAACGGTCAGACTGTTGAATTGAGCGAACCACCTCCTCGCACTTGGTCGGAAATCGTGATGGAACCGGGCTCCACACTTCGGTTGAGACGCGGCACGCTTTCCTGGCATTGCACCGGCCCGGTCAGGTTGGATGGATTCATTGACGCGGGAGGACGCGACGGCGGGCCGGGCATCGCTCGCAACGGCGGTGCCCGCGGGTTGAGCGGCGGCGCCGGAGGTCTGGGCCGCATCGACAACGGATGTTGGTGTTTCATCGTCTGCGTCAATGAAGAAGCCGACTGTGCCGAAACGGAAAATTTTGGGAGTGCCGGCGACCGGGTGAGTTTGTTCGGATATCCGGGAACCTTTCCGCCATTCGCAGGATTTGGAGGCGGCCCCGGTCACAACAGAAATATCGTGGAAGATTTCTTCGATATCATCACGTCCATTGTGAGCCTGATCGCGGACGGAATCGCCTGTGTCGGCAGTGCGGGCACGGCATGTATCGTTCTTGTCGCGGATGTGGTTTCCACCGTTTCAAACATCGCCGAGGTGTTTGACGAAGAATCAACGATCGGCAAAACCGGGCTGCGCGGTGTGCCGTCTCTCCACGAATCAGGAAATCGAAGCGGTCACGGCGGCGGCGGGGGCGGCGGCGGCGGGCGTTACAGCTACATCTTTACATATGAAGCCGGCGGCGGTGCCGGAGCGGGCGGCGACGGCGGCAGCGGGTTGGAAATTGTCGGTCTGAATGAAGTGACCGCCGGCGGAGCAATCAGCACACGGGGCGGGAATGGCGGCGCGGGATCGCTCGATGGAGAACGGGTGGTGGCGCGCGAAGGCGGCTCCGACCAGGCCGGTTTTTCCGGTGGTGCCGGCGGCGGTGGCAGCGCGGGTGACCTCCGGATTCTGGCCGGACAATCACTTGTGACCAGGGCCGGTTTTCAAACCGATTTTCGCGGTGGGATCAGCGGCGTCAGCGGACTTGTGGTGCGTGATCCGGCCCGAGGGGTGGACAGCCTGATCGTTACGGCCTCTCAACGTGCCGCAGACGGCCTTCAGGAAACCCGGGCGGCGAATGCCGGGCTGTCCGCGCTCGATGATCGTGTCGTCGCCGGTTCGATCTTTGTTGTTGAGCCTGACAGCAACATTTTACGAGGAACAGCAATCCGGGTTCGCGGCGAGCAAGCCGGACAAAACAATCTCTTTTACCTGCGTGCCAATGTGCCAAAACCGATCCAGCTTTTCCCGGGCTTCAACAAGGTCACCGTCGAACGGCCCGACACTACGGGCGACACCTTCCTCGTTCATCATGTGCTTGCCCTGCTCGGCGGCGATGCGGACGGTGATACTTTGTATGCGGTGGATGAAGCCTTGCTGGGGACCGATCCCAACAATCCGGACACGGACGGCGACACCTTGAATGACGGCGACGAGGTGCGACGAGGGACAAACCCACGGCTGGCCGATTCCGACCGGGACGGTTTGAATGACAATGACGAGATCACCCGCAATTTGGATCCCCTCGAACGTGACACCAACAACAATGGCGTCTGGGACAGCGGCGAAGTCTTCCTGGCAGAACATCCGTTCGGCACGGGAACTTTAATCGCGCAGATCGGGCTCGGCGGTGCCGGAGGCGTTCTTGGTTTTCTGGATGTCACTTCGGGCTCGGTCGGGGTCTGGGGAACATTGCCTGGAAATTTTGCCCATGGGCTCACCACGGATGGATCGGCCAACCTTTACTACACACAGTTTGGCCGGCTCTATCGCATGAACCTTTCGGAAGCCTGGGACAAAGGCACCGTCACTGCAGTTGGAAAATCGTTGACCAACGTCACCCTCGTCGGGAACCTCGGAAATAACCGGCGCGCCCTGGCGCTGGCATCTGATCCGGTTTCGAAAAACCTGTTCGCAGTGGAAGCCACCAGCGGTTTTGTTCCCGAACCCACCGGCCAGCTTCTGAGCATCAATCCCCTCACCGGCGCGTCCACGAGGTTGAGTGGGACGAATTCGCTCCCTGTTCGGGTCCTGGCGTTTAGTCCGATGGGAGAACTTTTCGGCCTGGTTTCTGGAACCGGAAATGATGACCTGGTTCGGATCGACCCTGCGACGGGTCTGATCACCGGAGCAGTCGGAGGTTTGGGCCAGTCCAATTCGTTCGGGCTAGCGTTTGGAATTGATGGTCAGCTAAAAGCCTCCGCCACACCCGCCGAGGGCACGGGAATAATCTCGCAGATGCCAACCAACGGGGTCGCGGGCTCGGTCCAACGCACGTTCCCTGTGAACCTCTTTGCCATCTCCTATCTGAGGTGTCCCGGTCCTTGCTTCGGAGATCCTGTTTTCTCGTCGGGCGTCGTCGGCGCAGGAGCGGTGTTGGTGGTGAACTATAACAATGACGGCATCCCGGACCTGCTGGTAGGAGGAAAGCTTGATGGCCAGGAGCCAGCCGCAGCCTGGGTGTTGCAGGGGAAAACCAACGGAACTTTTGATGTCGTCGCCACCGTAACCCTTCGCGGATGGGCTCAAGGAGTGGCTGTTCCCGTGGCCCACACCGATCTGAATGGGGACGGGCGCCGCGACCTGATTCTCATCAATCCAACGCGTGACCCGACCGTTTTCAGATCGACCCCGCCGGAGCTGGTATTTGCCTTTGGACTCGCAGGGGGCGGGTTCGGCGCTCCAATCTACAGTGAAGCTGTCGTCAATGTGCAGGCTGCCGCGGCGATTGACGCGAACAATGACGGATTTATGGATGTGGTGACTTCGAGCGGTGGTTTCACGAAAACTCTGAACCTTCTGATCAACATGGGAAATGGCACGTTCAGCGCCGCGCAGGAGATTTTTCCAGGAACCATCTTGAGCGGCATCTCGCGCTTGGCCGTGGGCGACGTGAACAATGACAACCGCCCTGATCTGGTCGCCAAAAATGATCAGGGCCTGGTAGTGATTCCCGGTTCGGCAACCGGCTTTGGAAATCCACAGGTTACACAGTCATTCGAACTCGACACCGGCGCGCTCCGGTTGGCGGATTTGAATGGAGACGGATTTATGGACGCCACGGTCGGTCGATACGGCGGGGGTTCCCACAACCTGGCGGGGGTTGGGAACGGAAGTTTCCAGCAACCATCCAGTTTTAATCTCCCCATATTTGCGTCGGGTGTTTTTGGCGATCCCGGCATTGGAGATTTGAACGGCGATCTGAGGGATGACCTGGCACAGGCGGCGGAAGGCGAGAATGTCGAAGTATTCCTCGGGCAACCGACATTGAACCCTCTGCTCTTGCCCGCGGTACTGCACACGGTCCGAACCGGAGTCAGGGCCAATGTGGTGGCCATCGCGGACATGAACGGCGACGGGCTTCCCGACATCATTTCGATTGGCGGCAGGATCAGCGTCGTGCTCCAGGAACCGGAGCAATGATTTTTTTGTCTGAGCCTTACTGTTGTGGCTCAAAAAGACGTCGAACGCATTTGGATTACCGTGAGAGCGTCCTTCGGAGATTGAGTTGTTTGTGGTGAAGATGCTGAGTTACAGATGGTCAATCTCACCAAACGACGACTGGGATTCCAGCATAGGGGATGTAATCACTTTGAACGCAGAACGACAGATCAACAAAAACCAAATCCTGGCAGACCGTGAAA
>Ga0163144_10031417_pt1 | contig 10124 bp, 9 predicted proteins | sample OliLak19BULKMAT1_FD_123175 | JGI IMG/M metagenome (GOLD analysis project Ga0163144, IMG submission 123175) | Freshwater microbial mat bacterial communities from Lake Vanda, McMurdo Dry Valleys, Antarctica - Oligotrophic Lake LV.19.BULKMAT1 | ecosystem: Environmental > Aquatic > Freshwater > Lake...
GATGCTGCTTTACCCCACATGGTATGACCCCTGCCGCGATCGGCTTTGCAGCTTCGAGGCGGTGCTGAACCAGTTGGAAGCCATGGCCCGGACCTTTCGCGAGGATCGGCACGGCCATGTGGCTGTTGGCATGCGGCTGTGGAAGCGGCGGCATCTGCAACAGGCTTTTGGCGGCGAAAAACGGTTGCGGTTCAGCAATGACCCGGATGCGGCACTGACCATGGCGCGGGAAACCGGGCGGGGCGTGCTGGTCTGGGCAGGCAAGGAAAGCAAGGGGCTGGCCACCGCCCCCATTCTGCGCCGGGTTGAGGATGGGTTCCTGCGCTCGCGTGGGCTAGGGGCGCAACTGATCCCCCCATTGTCGCTGGTCAGCGATGACCTTGGCATCTACTACGACCCGACCCGCGCAAGCCGGTTGGAGCGGTTGATCGCCGCCCCCTTGCCCCCGGGTGGGGAAAGCCGGGCGGCGGAGTTGATTGACCGCATCCGGGCGCTGGGGCTCAGCAAATACAATCTGGCCGCCGCCGTCGTGCCTGATCTGCATGCCCTGTCCGGGGGCCAGCGGATTCTGGTGCCGGGGCAGGTGGAAGATGATGCCTCGATCCGGCTGGGGGCCGATCTGGTGAAAACCAATCTGGGCCTGCTGGCGGCGGCGCGCGAAGCCAATCCGGTCGCCGTGATCCTGTACAAGCCCCACCCCGATGTCGAGGCGGGGCTGCGCGCGGGGGCCATCCCGGCGGAGCGGTTGGCGGGGCTGGCCGATCTTGTGGTGCCCAATGCCGACCCGGTGGCGCTGATCCTGGTGGTGGACGATGTCTGGACCATGACCTCGCTGCTGGGGTTCGAGGCGTTGCTGCGCGGCAAGCCGGTCACCTGTCTGGGCACCCCGTTCTATGCCGGCTGGGGGCTGACCCGCGATCTGGGCCGGGTTTCGGCCCGCCGCACGGCACGGCCCTCGCTGCTGGCGCTGGCCCATGCCGCTCTGATCGCCTATCCACGCTACCGCGACCCGGTGAGCGGGCTACCGTGCCCCGTTGAAGTGGTGGCAGAGCGGCTGGCCAGCGGTGCAGGGCCAAGGTCGGGGGCAAGCAACCGGTTGCTGTCTAAGCTGCAGGGGTTGGCGGCCAGCCGGGCCGATCTGTGGCGGTGAGGCATCGGTTTCGGGCGCATTGTAATTTATCGCGTTGCGGCGGGGTAAGCCCGGCCTGAAAGCCCGATAGCCTAACCGGCAGTTGCCGCACGCAGCCGCCAGTGCGCCAACAGGTCATCGCCCAACCGGCGGTGGTCGATCAGTTCGAACTGCGGCAGACCGGCGAGCGGGTTGCCGGATGTCAGCGCGCCAACCGCCCCCTTGCCGCCATCGCCGATGATCCGCCCCGCCGAAAACAGCATCAGGTCGTCCACCAGACCGGCCTGCAGCAGGGCCGCCGCGATGGCCGCGCCGCCCTCGCACAGGATACGGGTCAGGCCGGCCTGCGCCAGTGCGGCCAGCACGGCACCAAGGTCAGGCTTGCCAGGGCCGGGACCACAGGCAACCAGCCGAGCCCCGGCGCGGGTCAGGGCGGCCTTGGCGCGGTCGCTTGCCGCGCCGTGGCACAGCCACAGCGGCCCGTCCTTGGCGGACTGCACCAGCCGGCTGCTCAACGGCAGCCGCAGCCCGCTATCCACCACGATTCGTACCGGTTGCCGCGCCACTCCGATATCGCGCACCGTCAGGTCGGGGTCATCGGCCAGCGCAGTGCCTACCCCCACCATCACCGCGTCGCTTTGTGCCCGCAGCGCGTGGACCGTGCGGCGTGCCTGCGGCCCGGTGATCCAGCGGCTGGCACCAGTGGCGGTTGCAATGCGGCCATCGAGCGTGGTGGCCAGTTTCAGCCTGACTTGGGGTCGGCTTGACCGGACCCGCAGGAAAAAACCCGCGTTAGCTTGCTGTGCTTCGGCCCCCGCGACGCCTTCGGTGACCACGACCCCTTCTTGCCGCAAACGGGAATGGCCTTGCCCGCTGACCCGCGGGTCAGGGTCGGTCGTTGCACTGACCACCCGGGCAATGCCGGAAGCGATCAGGGCATCGGCGCAGGGCTGCGTCTGACCGTGGTGGGAACAGGGTTCCAGCGTGACATAGGCGGTTGCACCGCGCGCCGCAGCCCCGGCCTGCGCCAAAGCCATGGTTTCGGCATGGGGCCTGCCGCCGCTCTGCGTCCAGCCGCGCCCAACGACGCGGCTACCCTGAACGATGACGCAGCCAACTGCAGGATTTGGCCAGGTATATCCCCAGCCCCGCTGGCCAAGGGCCAGAGCGTGGCGCATGTGGCAAAGGTCGTCGTCCGCGCTCACTCGTCGCCGTTGCCCTGTGGGCGCAGTTCGGAAACGAACTTGTCGAAATCGTCGGCGGCCTGGAAGTTCTTGTAAACGCTGGCAAACCGCACATAGGACACGGTGTCGATCCGCGCCAGGGTTTCCATCACGATCTCGCCGATCACTTTGGACGGTATGTCGGTATCGCCCAGCGATTCAAGGCGGCGGACAATGCCCGAAATCATCTGGTCGATCCGTTCCGGGTCGATCGGGCGTTTCTGCATGGCGATGCGGATCGAGCGCTCCAGCTTGGTGCGGTCGAAATCTTCGCGTTTGCCAGAGGTCTTGATGACCACAAGGTCACGCAATTGCACCCGCTCATAGGTGGTGAAGCGCCCGCCGCAGGCTGGGCAGAACCGTCTGCGCCGGATTGAAACGTGGTCCTCTGCCGGGCGGCTGTCCTTGACCTGAGTATCAATGTTTCCGCAAAACGGGCAACGCATCGGGTATCCCTCGGTATAACGGGCCAGTTATCCACAGGGAGTATAGGGGAGCCGCTAGGCTTTGGGTAGGGGGCATTTGCACCGCAAGATGTGGTGGTGATTGCATGTGATGGCGATGCGGCAGACTTTGCCTCGAGCCGTCGGCATCGCCGACGCCAATCGTTGTGCACCTTGGTGAGAGAGGCCTACCGCAGGATGCCTTGTGGTGGAAGCGGCGGTCCGGTCGCCGCCCTCGACCGATTTCTTTGCAGAAATCGAGCCGAAGCCTGTACAGGCTTCGTTCCGGAGTTTGTGCAAACTCCGGTCGGACCGCCCGCGGTTCTGGTCAAAGCTCATCACGCTCCACATGTGTATTTGCAGCGGGGCTTGTCATGAACGGCGGTGCCAAGCTGTTCCGCAAGGCGACCCGGCCTTTGGTCAGGCGGTAACGGATACGTCTTCGGAGGCCAGTTCAAGACCATCGGCATAGATCACGTGGCTTGCATCGAATTGCAGGGTGAACAGCCTTGCTGATGCCGGTGCGACCCGGCTGATGTATTGTCCGTCGACCAGCCGCGAAACCGGCACCATCGCCTGGGCCTGGCCATACAGCGCCATTGCCCGCCAATCGCGCAGCAGGACGCGTTGACCGGGGGCCACCAGCACGTCTTCGCCAGGGCGGCCGGTGCCCAGGCAATCGGCGGTGACGCGGATCATTTCAACATTCTTAACCTGCATCGACACGATACCGCGCAGCACACATACCCCGGCGTCGCGGGTTATGACGCGGTCGCCCACCTCCAGAAACTCCACCGGAATTTCGCCATCCATCGTCATGATCCTGGTTCCGGCGGCAACTCCGCACGGCACGGTTGCGACCGGTTCGGCTGTCTGAATGGTGCGGGCATTGAACATCTGTGCCACTTGTCATGCTCCTGCGGTGATGGACCGTGCAACTTGCCCCTTCTTCCATCCGAATGTGGCAAGAATGGGTTAAGCGCAGGGCATTTCCACTATGGGAACTAGCGCTTGTTGGATCGGTTATCATAACCGCTGGTTGACACATGCACTGTCGCAGCGCTGCAGGATTCACTGTCAACTGCCCGGGCCGACACACGGATTTTCTCCTCGCATCCCTCGCGCCTCTTTGCTAGACAGGCGCGGATTTCGGGGCGGTGCGGTTTGCGCCGCCTTTTGGTTCATGCGGGTGTGGCGAAATTGGCAGACGCACCAGATTTAGGTTCTGGCGCCGCGAGGCGTGGGGGTTCAAGTCCCTCCACCCGCACCAGATAAAAGAGGAACGGATAGAATGCAGGTCACCGAGACCCTGAACGAAGGTCTGAAGCGCGGCTACACCATCACGGTGGCGGCAGCGGAGCTTGACGCCAAGGTGCAGGAAAAACTGATCGAAGCGCAACCCGAAGTGGAAATGAAGGGCTTTCGCAAGGGCAAGGTGCCGATGGCGATGCTGCGCAAGCAGTTCGGCCAGCGATTGATCGGCGACGCGATGCAGGAAACCATCGACGCCGCGATGAAGGGCCATTTCGACGCCACCGGCGACCGCCCCGCGATGCAGCCCGAGGTCAAGATGACCAATCAGGACTGGAAAGAGGGTAACGATGTCGTGGTCGACATGAGCTATGAACTGCTGCCGCCGATCCCGGAGATTGACCTTGCAGCGATCAAGCTGGACCGTCTGGTTGTGGCTGCCGACCCGAAAGCCGTCGACGAAGCGCTGACCAATCTTGCCCTGCAGGCCAAGAATTTCGGAGACCGCAAGAAGGGCTCCAAAGCCAAAGACGGCGATCAGGTGGTGATCGACTTTCTTGGCAAGGTTGACGGCGTGGCCTTTGAAGGCGGCGCAGGGACCGATTATCCGCTGGAGCTAGGCTCAGGTTCCTTCATTCCCGGCTTTGAAGAGCAACTGGTCGGAGCCAAGGCTGGCGACGACCTTGCGGTGAATGTCACATTCCCGGAAACCTATGGTGCCAAGAACCTGGCCGGCAAAGCTGCCGTATTCGATTGCACAGTGAAAGAGGTGAAAGCCCCGAAACCGGCAGAAGTTAACGACGAACTTGCCAAGAAATTCGGTGCCGACGACCTGGAGGCCCTGCGCGCTCAAATCTCGGGCCGGCTGGAGGCGGAATATGCCTCGGCGTCCCGTTCGGTGATGAAGCGCGCCCTGCTTGATGCGCTTGACGCTCTGGTGACGTTCGACCTGCCCAGGTCGTTACTGGATGCCGAAGCCCAACAGATCGCGCATCAACTGTGGCACGAAGAAAATCCCGATGTGCATGACCATAACCACGGTGCGGTCGATATCAGCGACGAGCATCTGAAGCTGGCCGAACGCCGGGTGCGGTTGGGGCTGGTGCTGGCCGAAATGGGCCGCAAAGCCGAGATTCAGGTGACGGATGCCGAGATGACCCAGGCGGTTTTGGGCGCAGCGCGGCAGTATCCGGGGCAGGAACGGGCATTCTTCGATTTCGTCAAGAAAAACCCCAACATGCAGCAGCAGCTGCGCGCGCCGATCTTTGAAGACAAGGTCGTGGATCACATCTTTGCCGCTGCCAATGTGATTGACAAACCTTCCAGCAAGGACGATCTGCAAAAGGCCATCGAAGCGCTGGATGAAATGTAGGGCCTCACCCTAAACCGGGATTGGGCCGCCCGATCCGGGCGGCCTTTTCATTTCAAAAGGCGCTCAAAAAACCCCGATATCGTCGATGGTGAAGGTGGTGGTCCCTTCCAGAAGGGCAATCTGCAGCAGGGAGCCAAAACCGTCACCGTTGCGGTCCCAGAACAGGCTGGTGGTGTTGTCGGTAGGGTTGAACACAACAAAGAACTGCGCGTGGGTGCCGACCGCAGCGCCGACCGCGAATTGCGACGGGTCGAGCGGGCCGGGCAGCAGGCTCGCGTCATAGGCCGAACCGAAAAAGCTGATCCGGTCGACACCGCTTTGAAAATCGGTAATCACATCGGGATATTGGTCGGGCAGACGGAACCGGAACTCATCGCTGCCGATACCACCGGTCAACAGATCCACCCCCACGCCGCCGATCAGCCGATCATCACCGTTGCCGCCCGAAAGCAGGTCGTCGCCAATTGCGCCGATCAGCACGTCGCGGCCGGTGCCGCCATACAAGCTATCGTTGTCAGAAGCGCCATTGAGACGGTCGCGCCCGTCGCCGCCATAGCCGACATCATTGCCAAAGCCGCCGTTGAACCAGTCATCGCCGTCGCCAAGCGTGACGGTGTCGGCAAAATAGGCCCCGCCGACCCGGAAATTCTCAAAGTTTATCAGGGTGGAGCCGTGGCCATCGGAACCGGTTGTACCGATGACGGAAAAGATCAGGGGTCCGCCGGAATATTGGCCGACACTCAGGGTGTCGAGCCCGTCGCCGCCATCCAGAACGTTTGCCGCACCGACGTAATATTGGATCAGGTCATCGCCGCCGTTGCCATGGGCGATGTTGGCCCCAAGGTGCATGTTCAGTTCATCATCGCCGTCGCCACCGCGGGCGGTATCGTCGGCGGTGTAACAATGCAGTTTGACCTGTTCGATGCTAAAAAAGTTCAGCGTGGTGCTGCCAAAAGTGGCACTCGGGTTTGGGCCGACCATGTCCAACATAATCGGGTCGAGCGGGCCAATATTGTCGTACCAGAACAGGGTCACCGCATCGTTTCCGTTGCCGCCGTCGGCGGTGCCGCCGTTGCGGACATCAAAGAACATCGTATCGTCGCCGTTGCCACCGAACATCTTTTCCCGGCTGTTTTCAGAGCTGTTGCCAGAAATAAGGTAGTCATTGCCGCCGCCGCCATAAAGCCAGTCGTTGCCTTGCAGACCGGTCAGACCGTCGCTGCCCTGGCCACCATACAGGCTGTCAGCGCCATAACCTCCATCCAGGAAATCGTTGCCCGTTCCGCCATAGGCGCGATCGTTTCCATCTTCGGCGTGCAGTTGATCATCGCCAATGCCGCCAAAAATCAGGTCGTTGCCGGCATTCGCGAAAACGCTGTCATTTCCACCCAGGGCATCGATCAGGTCTGCCCGTGCGCTGCCGAACAGATTTTCGTTGGTATCGTCGCCGGTAAGGACATTTCGCATGACATGATCCGAACTATGGAGGGTAACAGCGGCTTTCGGGGTGCGGGGCACCTGCTTGATTCGCCGAAATCGTCAGTTCAGAACGCAGTTGCTTGCTCCCGGCATTGTCACCCTAGAGCAGGGCGATAGTGGAGCGCCCACCTGCGTCGTTAGCGGTTCCCGGAACCGGATCGAAGGGCATTTCAACCGCGAAAACCGTCTTTCTGACGAAACCCGGACGAAATTGAGGCGGGTGGGAAAAGGTTATCGTGCCGGAGTATCCCGAAACGTCAGGTGCCCGTCAATCGTTTATTGCGCTGATGTAATTACGACTGGTGTTGGATCAGAACTGCGCGCGGAACTTCACCTTCGCCAAGGTGACCGACTGGCTGTCCAACATGGAGGCACCTCGATTTCTTCAGTTTTCAGCACTTCGCCCCGGCGCGACCGGTTGAAGTAGGTAGTGGAGCGCTGACTGGCGGGCTGATGAGTGGTTTGTGTCTGTCATGCGGCCTTCCGGACGCGATCCTTGCCGCTTTGAGGTCTGATCGGCAGGTCCGGTCGCCGTTCTTTCATGCCGGGCACAGGTTCAGGCGACCCGGCCCGATCTTCATGAATTGCCCGCAGCGGATGGCGTCGATCGCCTAGCGCTTCTCGACAGGAAGCGGCGGATCGAAGCGGATGACGTCTTCGGCCAGCACCGAGGTGGGTACAGCCACGATGCGGCGAGCCGCCGTCACGGTGCCCCAGTCGCCCGATAGGGCGACGCGGCCGGGTGTGTTCCAGGCGATGCCGGTGACGGCATGGTTCAACTTGACCGGCACCGCGCGGCCGGCAGCGGCGACCAACTGCCCGATCCCACCTTTGACCACATAGTCATCGCCACCTTCGAGCGAGCAGGCATCATGTGCGGACAGAAGGTCGGTATCGGTGGCCATCGACGGGGCGGTAAGCCTCATTGTGAAACAGGGCGTAGGGGGGTTGCTTTTCAGCCAGGTCGCCAAGCGGGCGCAGACGGCCCAAGGTTCACTCTATCAATTCTTTGCGTCTCGGGATGACCTGCTGATTGCCCTGCACGAGCGGTATGCGACGCTGCCGGAAGCTGTCGCCTGCGAGGCGGAAGCCGCCTTTGCCGACCTCGGAACCAAGGCGGCACCGCGCGACCTGGTGCGGCTGCTTCTGAACCCGATGGCGGAGCTATACCTTTTGCATCCGGCCTACCGTGAAATCCGGCGCGACAAGACGCGCGGCAATCCAACCAATCTCCGCAAAGAAAGTGTGGATGATCTGATCGTCACTGTGAAGGGCCGAATGCTTCGCCACCTCGCTCCGGCTCTATCCGACACCCGGGCGCGGCTTGTGAGCAGCGTCATGCCGGATACCGGCGATGCCCTGCTGTCGCGCATGGCTTCGGGGGAGGGAAGCGAAAACACGATCATCCTGACCGAGGCGCAGGTCATGCTGGAGGCCTACCTCATCAGGGCGATCGAAACGTCCGGCGGTCGAGCACCGAGAGGGAAGAGGGCGAGTGGCTTCGGATCGTAACAAGCATTGAGAGCGGTCCAATCGTGGCGGCGGCGATCTTTCGCTAGACCTCGCTTTTTTCGCCATCAAGAAGCGTTCCATCGCAGACAAGGGCGACAAAGTCTGCGGCACTGCAACGGCCTGCATCTGCGTCCCCAAGTGCTGAAATGATTTGCCCATGCCGCAACAGCACGGCCAGACCATGCGCAAGCGACCAATTGCGAATGGCCAAAATGCGCGCGGCGCGGTCTGACCTGGCAGAGTCCATGGCGGGCCGCGACAGCGATTGAAGCCGCTGCAGGGCGGATCGCCGGGCCACCGACAGGGCTGCATGATCCGGCAACAGCAGATCGTCTCGCCAGATCAGATCGAACATCCGGGGCGGTGCGACTGCAAAGCTGATGTAGGTGCCCGACGTCACGGCGGCTGCCGTCGGGGATATTTCGGATTGCGGGTCAGCGTCAATACGCGCGACCAGCCTGTCAAACCCGCGCGCGGCAAGATCGCTGAGCAAACCTTTCAGGCTGCCGAAATGATGCAGGGGCGCCGCCGGCGAAACACCGGCCTCGGGTGCGCAGGCCCGGATGGTCACAGCCCCGATGCCGCCGCTTTCCAACCGTCGTTCGGCGGCGTCCAGAATGGTGATCCGCAGGTCGCCGTGGTGATAGGTTCGGTCGCGGTCGTCGGGGTGAGCCAATGCAGGCGCTCCGTCGCAATCTGAACAGTGTTTGGATCGCATGGGCCGCAGATATGACCAAGACCTGTTGATTTTCACTCAGAACTGAGCCGGGTAGGCGGGTAATTTTCACTGAGAATTGAGCCATGTGAACCTTCCCCGAAGCGGTGAGCGGCGGGGGCGACGGAGGGATCAACATGGGACTGTCGAACATCATCCGACGGATGCATCTGCGGCAGAAGCTCTCGATCCGCGAGATCGCGCGGCTGACGGGCGTGCCGCGGATCGAAGCCATTGCGCCATTGTTCCGGGTAATGGCTGAGGCGTGACCAGGCATCTGGCGGCGAACACCATCGAGCCAAAATTCGCGATGCCGGAACGACAAAGCAAGATTGACCGCTTTGCCGAGAAGCCGGCGGGTTGGCTGAAGACCGAAGCCGGGAAGTCGCGCAGGCAGCGGCGCACAGTCAAGCAGTTGCATGCCGATCTCGTGACGCTTGGCTTCACCGGCTCTTATGCCCGGGTGGCAGCTTTTGCGCGTATGAGCCGGGTCAGAAAACGATCCGGGGGATCGTTTTCCCGGCGATTGGGAGGGCGGATCGCCAGCGCGAGCAGCAGACGACGGGGCGCGGGACCTTTGTGCCGCTGCATTTTGATCCCGGCGATGCCTTTCAGTTCGACTGGCCCGTTCAAGTGAGTTCGGGACTTTGCTGTTCTGGGCGGCGAGCGCACGAAGCTGCAGATGGCGCATATCAAGCTGGCGCACAGCCGGGCCTGTCTTCTGCGCGCCTACCCATTGCAGACCCACGAGATGCTGTTCGATGCCCACTGGCACGCGTTCCGGGTCTTCGGCGGTGTGCCTGCGCGGGGCATCTGCGACAGTGGGGCCGGGCCGCCATCGGCTCAAAGCCAGGCCGAACGAAGACGGCGGTGGACCGTGTCGGCCGCGGCAAGGAGCGTCGGACCAACATGCGCTTCCTCGCCATGACAAACCACTATGTCTATGAACCCGAGTTCTGCAATCCAGCGGCTGGATGGGAGAAGGGGCAGGTTGAGAAGA
>Ga0163144_10031418_pt1 | contig 10124 bp, 9 predicted proteins | sample OliLak19BULKMAT1_FD_123175 | JGI IMG/M metagenome (GOLD analysis project Ga0163144, IMG submission 123175) | Freshwater microbial mat bacterial communities from Lake Vanda, McMurdo Dry Valleys, Antarctica - Oligotrophic Lake LV.19.BULKMAT1 | ecosystem: Environmental > Aquatic > Freshwater > Lake...
ATCATCCTGATCTTCCTGTTCCTGTTTCTTAGCCTGCTCCGGGGGCTGGGACGCAAGGGACGGCGCGGCGCACGGGCGGGGCGCGGGATCGATCCCATTCTGGTATGGGGCGCGGCGGAGATTCTCGCCAACGTGGCGCGCGGTCGCTCCGGCGGCGGGTCAGGGTTCGGCGGAGGGTCGGGGGGCGGATTTTCGGGCGGTGGCGGCAGTTTCGGCGGCGGGGGAGCCTCGGGCGGATGGTGATGCGTCTCAAGGCCGAGGAACACGCCCGGGTCGCCGCCGCCATCGCTGCGGCCGAGGCCCGGACATCCGGCGAGATCTTCTGCGTCCTGGCGCGGCAAGTCTCCAGCTATCGCGACATCAGCCTGGCCTGGGCCGCGGCGGCGGCGCTTCTGGTTCCGCTCGCCCTAATCCCCCTTGGCTTCGACTCGACTTGGTTTCCCGGGCTTTCAGACAGCTGGGAGGCGGCGCATCTGGCCGCCCGTGACGTGACGATCGGCCGGGCCATCGGAGCCTATGCTGTGGTCCAGGGAGCGGTCTTTGTCTCGGTCTATCTTCTACTGCGCATTCCCGGCCTGACCCGGCTGACCACGCCCGGGGCCGTGCGCCGGCAGCGCACGCGGCAGGCAGCCATGCACCAGTTCCTGGCCCACGGCCTGCACGTCACAGACCGAAGGACCGGCGTGCTGATCTTCGCCGCCATGACTGATCGCCAGGTCGAGGTCATCGCCGACGAAGGCATTCATTCCCGGGTCGACCCGGACGTCTGGGCCAAGGCCGTCGAGGCGCTGACCACCGGCCTGTCCCGGAACCGCCCCGCCGAGGGGTTCGAGACGGCCATTGCCCTCGTCGGTGGCGTGTTGGCGGAGCATTTCCCGCCGCAGCCGCGCAACCTCAACGAAGTGCCCGACCGGCTGGTCGAAATCTGAAACCTTGGACAAGGTCGCTTTCGACGTGGAAATGTCCTAGCCGGTCGCCCCATGCGCCTCCTGACCTACAATGTGCATCGCTGTGTCGGCATGGACAGGAGACTCGATCTGGAGCGGATCGTCGGCGTGATCGCCGAACTGGATCCGGACATCGTCTGTCTGCAGGAACTCGACGTCGGTCGCGCCCGGACGGGCGGGGTCGACCAGGCCCGCGCGATCGCCGATCGCCTGTCGATGTCGGTGCGCTTCCACGCTGCGATGACCGTCGAGACCGAGGAATACGGCGACGCCATCCTGACGCGCCTGCCCGAACGTCTCATCCGCGCCGGCGCGCTGCCGACCGTGCGCGGCATTCCGGGACTGGAGCCGCGCGGCGCGATCTGGATCCAGGTGGATGTCGGCGGCGTGGGGCTCAATGTCATGACCACCCATCTCGGCCTCGTCCCGCGCGAGCAGAGGCTTCAGGCCGCCGCCCTCGTCGGCCGGGACTGGCTGGGCCATCCCGATTGTTCGGGCCCCACCCTGCTGGCCGGAGACTTCAATGCGACCTCGATCACCCGCCCCTACCAGACCTTGACCCGCAAGCACGCCGACTGTCAGCGGGTGCTGGGACTGCGGCCCACAATCAAGACCTTCCCGTCCGGATTTCCGGCGATTCGCATCGACCATGTGTTTGTCAGTCCGCAAATCGAGGTGACGGGTGTGCGTGTGCCCTTTTCCCCCCTTTCGCGCATGGCGTCCGATCACCTGCCGCTGATGGTTGATTTCGAGATCAGGTCGGCCGGCTGAACCCGCTGCGACCGGTTTCTGCGCTTCCAGGGCCGCCAGGCGTCGGACGGCGACCGGGGGTCACCCAGCTGAAACTCCGCAATCGTTCGCTCGATCATCGACGGTCGAGTCGCGCCCAGCGGGGTCATCCGACCGGTGTCGAATTTGCGGATCGCCTCACCGGTTGACCCCAGCACGGCCTCCGCTGCCTCGAAGTCCTGTGGAGCCACGCCGATGAAATGGCCGATGGTCCAGTGCCGGAAGCGCCGGATGGCCGCCTGACCCTCCGCCGTCTCCGGAGCGATGGCGACGTCGCATTCCGTGTCGAACCCCAGGGACCGGTTGTTCAGGTTTGTCGACCCGATCCGCAACAGACGGTCGTCGACCACGGTCACCTTGGCATGAACAATGATCCGCGCGCCGCCGGTCGTCCTGGGGCTGAAGGCGAAGAAGCGGCCGTGATGATCGGCGGCCTCGAGCCGGAACAGCACCTCGGCCCGCGCCGTGTCCATGGTCAGGCTGTCAAACCAGCTGGGACTGCGGCCGGTCGAGATCAGGACGACCTCGGGTCCGTCAGGCTCGTCCAGCCGCGCAGCAAGCGCCGCGGCGAGAACCTGCGAGGTGAAATACTGGTTCTCCATGTAGATCAGCCGCCGGGCCCCGCGGATCGCCTCCAGATGCAGTCGCTCGTTCTCGCGAACGCCGGCGCGGCCCCCGTGAGCGGGTTCGGTCCGGACGATGGCCACGGGTGTATCGGTGAAATCCGCCGTCAGGCCCTCTGGCCAGGGATCGCTGTCGACGGGATCAGGGACCGTGCGTTCCCAAGTCGCCCTGAACCAACGTTCCCGGGCCAGATCACCGAGCGCGAGAGCGGCGGGGCCGTCCATCACACACATGGTCTCATGCCGGGGCGGCGAGATGAGACCCGAGGGCTGGCAGCGACGCGGATCGTCGTCGCTGTGCGCCGCTGAATCCCAGCGATCTACAGAGATGTCGCCACCGCCGCAAAAGGCGACCCTGTCGTCGATGATCACAGCCTTCTGGTGATGACAGGCGCCGATCGGGCCGGGCGTATCGAGGCGAAATTCGACCATGCGCTTGCGGAACCAGCCCAGAGCCCTGTGCGGGTAAAACCCTTGAGAGGCGGCAATCAGCAGCGGCGACTTCCAGATTAGCAGCCGAACATCCAGGTCCGACCGCGTCTTCACCATCATGCGCAGCAGATGCCCGATTTCGGCCTGACGATCGCCGGCGCGCGTTTCCGGATCGAGCCGCGTGCGCGGGTCGAATTGCCAGCCAAGAATCACGACAGAGCGTCTGGCCTTGCCGAGCGATGAGATCAGGGCGTCGAAATAGGCCTCGTTCTCCATCAGGATGGTCAGGCGGTTGGCCGGGGCGATGCGCCAGCATGTGTCGCCGGGACGCAGCACGGTGCGGGCGTCAAGGAGGGGGCGTTCGACGGCGTCCTCCATGTGGGGTGTCCCTGCCAGCGTGGCGAATCTGACGTGCCGGGTCGCAGCGACGCGGCCGGTGAGTCATTCGTTCCATGGCCAGGGCGCGCCGGTCAATGGCCGACCCGTCAGAGATTGCCGGGTTCGGCGAAATCAGGCATAGAGGTCCCGGATACGGGGGAGAATGCGCGTGCAGGCGCTGATTGAGTTGTTGGCTGGCTTCATTGCCTTGCTCGCCGCTGCGGCCCTGGCCCAGTTCGGCGTCGACCTCACAACCGCCGCACCGGAACGCGAGGTCCATCGCGTCAGCGATTGCCGGAGTGCCGCTCCCGCGAACCTCGCGGCCGTCACGCACCCGGACGATTGCTGAGCAAGAACGGCTGGCCGAACCCGACATCCTTGCAGGTCGGCCATTTTTTGAACCCGGCGCGGGTCGATCCCGGCGAAAAATGGGCTAGGGTCCGCTTGCGCCGGCTCCCGCGTCGTGCGTCCGCCCACCTGAGATCGCCGCCCCATGAAGTCTCGCCAACGGCCGCCGCTGACCCTATCCGACCCCGAACCGGCCTCTCCCTCCCTGACCTCGCCGCGCGCGGCGGCCCCGTCGGTCGAGCAAACCGACCCCGGGTTGTCGATCGCCCCCGAACGGCCGATGTCCGAGCGCCGGCGCCGACGGCTGACCGAACAGCAGCAGCGGACCACCGACCTCGAGGCGCCGCCACGTCCGGAAGCCGCCGTTGATCTGGAGCCGATCGCACCGGTCCCGACACAGGCCGAGATCCGGCCGATCGCGTTCTCGACCTCGGCTGACGCGCCGCCCGCGCCCTATGATCCGCCTCCCCCGCCCTCGATAAGGACGACGGCCGCCGCAGCTCCGGTCGGGGGGCGAACCTATCTGATCGGCGGCATCGCGGCGGCGCTGTGGGTTGGTGGCGTTGCCGCCTGGGTCGCCTTTGAGGTCGGTTCCGGAGACGTGACCCCGGATCCGCTGCGGCTGGCACTGTTCGCCCTGATCGCTCTGGCACCCGCCGGCCTGGCCGTCATGCTGGCCCATGCGGTGCGCCAGGGCGCCGGCCTCGCGGCGGAGACCCGGCGGGCGCGAGAGATGGCAGAGGCCCTTGTGGCCCCGACCGCACTGGCCGCGCAGCAGACCGGTCAGGTCCTGACTTCACTGCGGAACGACATCGACCAGGCGGCGCTCGCGGCCGAGCGGGCCCGCAACGATTTGTCGCTCCTGCGCCAGGCCCTCTCACAGGAGACAGAGCGGCTCAACGAAGCGGCCGAAAACGCCGGCCGCACAGCCCGACGCCTGACCGAACAACTGGGCCGCGAGCGGGACCAGATGTCGGTGCTGGGCGGCCGGCTGGACACACAGGCCACGGGCGTCCTTGACGCAGTCGAGCGCCAGTCCCGCCTGATCGTCGACGCCTCGGACCTGGCCCAGACCCAACTGCGGGAAGCCGAAGCCGCCCTCGCCGCCCGAGCTGCAGATCTGGCCGCCGCAGCAGGCGAGGCCCAGGACGCCGCCCGGATGGCTGCTGACGACCTGGCGCGCCAGACCCTGCGGCTGGAGAATGCCGGAACCGGCGTCGCCGAACAGATCCAGTCGGTCGAGGAGGGGCTGGGTCAGCAGCGGGCCGCCCTGGTGACCGCCGCCTACGCCCTTCGCACCGACCAGGAGGACTTCTCCGCCCAGGTGGAAAGCCAGCGCGCCCAGTTGACCGAGCATTTGTCGGCCGCCCGCACCGCTGCCGGTCGGCTGGACGAGACCTCGATCAAGGCGACGGCGGGTCTGCGTGAACTGGTCGAGGCGGCGACGGACCAGTTCCGCGCCCTGGTGGACCTGTCCCAGCGCGAGGCGGACGGGTTCGACGCCGCGACCAAACTGTCGCTCGACCGGTTTGAGGCTCTGGCCGCCGAGGCCCGCGATACTCTGGTCGAGGAGACTCGCCGCTCGCTGGCGGTTCTCAAGGCCACCGCCGAGGAAAGCCGCCAGACCGCCGATAACGCCGCCGGCCAGGCACAGATCCGCGCGGATCGACTGGGAGAGGCCCTGTTCGACGCCGCCCAAAAGGCCGACCACGCTGCAGACGCGCGGGTCGAAGGGGCCCGCAGGGTCGTCAGCGAAACCGTCGGGCTGGTAGACGAGGCCGGCGAGCGCGCGATCGAGAAGCTGGAGTCGACCCTCGTCCGCATGACCCAGGCGCTCAGCGAGGTCGATACGGCGATCAGCGATCTGGACGAGCGCGCGGCCCGACTGCCCGAACAGGCCCGCGCCCGCGCCGAAGCTGTGCGCGTCACGGTCGAGGAAGGCCTTGCCGCCCTCGGGGCGGCCTCGCGCAAGGCCGCAGAGGACACCGAGGCCCTGGATGCCGGCTTCCAGGAGCGGGTCCGACGCAACTATGACATGCTGACCGAGGCCGTGCGGCTGATGGGCGTCGTGTCCGGAGACGGCGGTGCCCCGCTTCGGCGTCGCGATCCGGCCCCGGAACACGCCGCGTCTTCGTCGTCGGGCGACCGGGACCGCGCGCGCACGGCCCCACAGGACGCTGAAAGGGACCGCGGGTTCGGGCTTAGGGGTCGATTGAAGCTGGCCCCCGCCTCGGACGATCCCGCTGCGCGGACCCCGCCCCGCCCGCAGGATCGGCTGGACTGGAGCGACCTGGTGAACGAAGGCCCGGGCGACGCGCCGCTGGATCTGGATACGCCGGTGATGCCGGTCGACCCGGACCTGCTGGCCGACAGGATTACCGCAGCCATCCGGCGCATGGGGGTCGATCCGAATGCCCTGCTGCCCCGGTCCCGGGTCGAGGAGGCGGCAGCCGCCTTCGCGGATCGCGATCCCGATCGCGCCAGACAGATCGTCCGGCGCGTCGCACCAGCGGCGGTTCGCAGCGTTTCACGGCGCGTCATGAGCGATCCCGACCTGCGGGCCGACGCCGAACGCTACGTCCAGGGGTTCTCTACGCGCCTCGGCGAGCAGGCGCGCGCAGGCGGCCCCGGGGCTGCCCTGTCGGCCCTCGCGACGGACGCCGGCCGGGCTTTTATGCTTCTGGACGCCGCAGTCGGTGATCTCGCCTGACACGTGAATCGCGACGGCGGAGGGCTCACCTGACGCTTTTGACTTGACGCGATCGTCCGCTTGCGGACACGGTCGCCCGGCTGTCACGCCATTGTCATGCGACTTGCAGGTTTCATGCTCGACACCCCCGCCGAGAACGCGATGGACCGCCGGCCGTCGATCCTTGTCTGTGTCTATGAGACCGACGATCCGGTCTCGGCCCTGCTCCACGACTCAGCCGCCGCCGAATGGACACCGCCTGGGGCCCGGCTTCTTCTGGTCGGACCGGAGGATCCGGCGGTGCTGGCCCGCCGCATCAGCGGAGACCTCAAGCTGACGGAATGCCGAGCCGTACTCCTCGTCGGCCGAACTCGTCGCAGCGACGGTTTCCGCGTCCAGATGCGGGCAGAGAACCGCACCCGCTGCGGAGGGGGCAAATTGTCGAGCACAGGCCCGGCCCTGGCCCGGGCGACCGCCCCGGTTTCAGAGATGATCCGCGCTCTGAACGAGGCTGGTCTGAACGCCGACGCGACGTCCGACAGCGAGGACGACGCCGGCAGCGATCTGCTCTACCGCATCCTGACCGCGCTGCCGGACGACGCCGATGCGCCCGCCGTCGCGCTGCTGCGCGCGCCGCTCTCAATGGAGCCCGACCGCCTTCAACGCGGCGTCCAGGTGGCCGCCGGCGCGATCGCCCGGCTCCTGTCCCCCTTTCCGCGTGAACGCCCGATCTAGACCCGTGCGATCCGCCGGAGACGCCAGCCAAGCGCCAGGCCCGCGAGCGCCGTCGCGGTCATGGAGAGATAGCCGAGCGCCCCCACACTGTCGTACAGGGGCCCTGCGGCAAGGGTCGCGAGGCCGATCAGAACGCCGGCCGCCATGACGGAGTTCAGGGTCTGGGCGGCGGTGTGTCCGCCGGGCGGGGCCAGGCTTTCGATGATCTGGACTCCCGCAAGATAGGTGGCGGCGAACGTCAGGGCATGCAGCGCCTGCAGCGGCCACAGCAACCAGAGCGGTGGCAGGAACGCCAGGGCCGTCCACCGGACGACAGCCGCTGCGCCCCCCAGCATCAACATCGGCCACGGGCCGATGCCGCGCCGGCGTCTCCAAGGCTCGAACCACCACATGAAGGCGATCTCAACCACGACCGACATCGCCCACAGGAGCCCTGTGGTCGTCTCGTCCAGCCCCTGTGCCTTCCATGCAATAGCCGAAAAGCCATAGTAGAAACCGTGCGTCGCCTGCACCGCGCCGATGGCGAGAATGGCCGTCACGAACGTCGGGTCCGCCGTGAGCCGCGCAAGGCCGGCGAAACGCTCCCGACCCGCTGTCCGGGGCCCATCGCTGACCGGCTCCGCAGGCAACAGCAGAGCCGCTGCGAGAGCCATCAGCGCGCCCGCTGCCGCGATCCAGACGACGATCCAGTCGATGGACGCACGGGTCAGAACAGCCCCCATCAAGACATTCGCCGCGACGAAAGCTGCGGATCCCCATCCCCTCGGCCCGGCGAAGTCGAATCCGTGGCGGCGCGCGAGCGCCAGCGTCAGGACGTCGGTCAGCGGAATCAGCCCCGCCATGGCCGTCGCCCCGACGAACCACAGCAGACCCTGGGCGAGGACCCCCTCGGTCAGGCCCGCGCCCGCGTAACCCAGCGAGGCCGCCAGGCCGAGGATCGCGATCGGAGACCGGCGGCGCGCAAATCCGTCCGCCCAGACCGCGATCGCCGGGCCGGTGACGATGCGCGCCAGCATGGGCGCGGCCAGGAGTCCGCCGATCTCTGCTCCCGAAAACCCTTGCCCCCGCAACCACAGGCCCGCGAACGGCAGACTGACTCCGGTGGCACCGAAGAGCAGGACGTACTGAAAAGCCATGCGGCGATCGGGAATCATCGGCACCGGATAGCAGACGGCGGCGAATCCGTGGGATAGGTTGAGCAATGACCTGGAATCGTCACCTGGCCGCTTTCGCGGCATTCAACGGCGCGATGGCGGTGGCGGTCGGAGCGTTCGGTGCCCACGGCTCGGGCGCACAAATCAAGTCTCTGCTGACCACAGGCGCATCCTACCAGCTGGCCCATGCGGTGTTCGCTCTGGCGTGCGCTGCGGTTGCGCCGCGCGTCGGCCTGGCGGCCGTCGCCGGCTGGGTGGGCTCGGCCGGCGGCCTGGTCTTCTGTCTTTCACTCGTCGCAAGCGCGCTGCTCGATATTGTGGTCGGGGGCCTGCTGGCACCCATCGGCGGTTTTGCCATGATTATCGGCTGGTTGATCCTGGGTTTCGCGGCCCTTCGATCATCGTCCGTAAACGTCTGAACCCTAAACGGAAAGTTCCAACTACCGAATGGCTTTTCCCGTGACTGAGACGCCCCGCCGCGAGCTGTATCCCGAGCTTGAGCCTTTTGCGTCCGGCTGGATGCAGACCGACGGCGCTCATGAGATCTTCTACGAGGAATGCGGCAATCCCCAAGGCAGGCCGGTGCTCGTTCTGCACGGCGGACCCGGAGGTGCCATCAATCCGGGCATGCGACGCTATTTCGATCCCCAGATCTATCGCATCGTCCTGTTCGATCAGCGCGGTTGCGGCAAGTCGCGACCCAATGCCTCGCTGGAGGACAATACCACCTGGACCTTGATCGACGACATTGAGCGGCTGCGCGAACGTTGCGGAATCGACAGCTGGGCCGTGTTCGGCGGGTCCTGGGGGTCAACCCTGTCCATGGCCTACGCCATCACCCATCCCGAGCGGGTGACCGCCCTGATCCTTCGCGGCATCTTCCTCCTGACCCGGAAGGAACTTCACTGGTTCTACCAGGACGGAGCCTCGATGATCTTCCCCGACGCCTGGGAGCGGTTCATCGCTCCGATCCCGGAAGACGAGCAGCACGACCTGATGGGGGCCTATTACAAGCGGCTGATCGGCGAGGATCGTGTCGAGCGCGAGCGTTGCGCCGTCGCCTGGTCAAGCTGGGAAGGCGAGACCGTCAGCGTGGAGGGGCCCGCTGCCCGTCCTGACAAGTTTGCGGAGCCGGCCTTTGCCGTCGCCTTTGCCCGGATTGAGTGCTGGTATTTCGTCAACGGCGGCTTCTTCCCGGAAGAAGGCTGGTTGCTGAAGAATATCGCACGGGTGCGCCACATCCCGACCTGGATCGCCCAGGGACGGTTCGACGTGGTGACCCCGATCGCCAGCGCCTGGGCGCTCAGCCGCGCCTTCCCCGAAGCCAGGCTGGACATCGTGCCCGACGCTGGTCACGCCTCGACCGAGCCCGGTATCGTCGACAGCCTGGTCCGCGCTGCGGACTGGGTCGCCTCGCTCTGAGCAGAACCGGCGTCGTCTGGCTCTGCTCACCGAGGGCAATGAGTCTGATCCCTCAGATCAGGCCGTGACCCTTGGGCAGTTCGGCGTACCTGTGAACGCGGGTGGAAAGGATCAGGCCGAAGCCGAACATCACGGTCATCATGGACGACCCGCCGTAGGAAAGCAGAGGCATCGGCACCCCGACGACCGGTGCCATACCCATGACCATGGCCCCGTTGATGAGGACGAACAGGGCGAAGAAGGACGTCATTCCCGCTGCGGCGATGCGGCCGAAATGGCTGTGTGCGGTCGAGGCGATGCGCAAGGCGATCAGGATGATGGCCACGTAGCAGGCGAGCACGGTGAACGAACCCAGGAAACCGAATTCCTCCGCCACTGTCGAGAATATGAAATCCGTGTGCCGCTCGGGCAGGAACTCCAGCTGGCTCTGGCTGCCCAGGCCGTAACCCTTGCCGAGCACGCCGCCAGATCCGAGCGCGATCTTGGACTGGATGATGTTGTAGCCCGTACCCGAGGGGTCTTTCTCCGGGCTCAGGAAGGTCAGGACGCGGTTGCGCTGGTAGTCGTGCATGACGAACATGACAAACGGCGGAATGGTAGCGACCGC
>Ga0163144_10031419_pt1 | contig 10124 bp, 10 predicted proteins | sample OliLak19BULKMAT1_FD_123175 | JGI IMG/M metagenome (GOLD analysis project Ga0163144, IMG submission 123175) | Freshwater microbial mat bacterial communities from Lake Vanda, McMurdo Dry Valleys, Antarctica - Oligotrophic Lake LV.19.BULKMAT1 | ecosystem: Environmental > Aquatic > Freshwater >...
CCACCGGGTGCTCTTCAAAGTACGTGTCCAGCGCTTCTGAGACCACCGTCTCAACCACGGCTTTGACGTCACTGCTGATGAGCTTGGATTTGGTCTGGCTGGAGAACTTGGGATCCGGGAGCCGCACGCTGATCACCGCGGTCAGGCCTTCCCGGCTGTCCTCACCGGACAGCGCCACCTTGGCGTTCTTCAGCGCGCCACTGGCGGCGGCGTAGTTGTTGATGGTGCGCGTGAGGGCGCCGCGGAAGCCGGCCATATGCGTTCCGCCGTCTGAGTTGCGGATGCCGTTGGTGAAGCAGAAGACCTGCTCCGCGTAGGAATCATTCCACTGCACCGCCACGTCCACTTCACACGGCGGACCCTGACCCGCATCTCCCATCACGCCCTTCCCAGCAACGACGATGGGCTCCCGCGTGAGTGTGGTCTTGTTCTTGTTGAGGTGGCTGACGTACTCGCGGATGCCGTCCTCATAATAGAACTCATCCGTCTGGCCGGAGCGCTCATCCCGCAGCGTGATCCTCAGGCCGCGGTTGAGGAACGCCTGTTCCCGCAGACGCCCGGAGAGCTGCTCAAACTGGAATTCCACGTTGGTGAAAATGCTGGGGTCAGCCTTGAAATGGACGGTGGTGCCGCGCTCCGTGGAATCACCCACCACCACCAGACCGGTGAACGGATCACCGCGGCGGAACTCCTGGCGGACGTGCTTGCCGTCCCGCCGGATGTCCAGGATCAGCCACTCTGACAGCGCATTGACCACGGAGACACCCACGCCGTGGAGACCGCCGCTGACCTTGTAGCTGTTCTGGTCAAACTTGCCGCCCGAGTGCAGCACGCACATCACAACTTCCGGCGTGGGACGGTTCTCCGTGGGATGCATGCCAATGGGAATGCCCCGGCCGTCATCCCGGATGGAGGCGGAGCCGTCCAGGTGCACCATCACGTCCACGTTCTTGCAGTGTCCGGCCAGAGCCTCATCCACGGCGTTGTCCACAACTTCAAACACCATGTGGTGGAGACCACTGCCATCATCCGTGTCTCCAATGTACATGCCGGGACGTTTCCGGACGGCGGACAACCCCTCCAACACCTTGATGCTGTCCTCGCCGTACTCAGATGCTGGTGCCTGTGCCTCAGGCGTCCCTGTGGCTTGTGTGGTGGTCATGCTGTCTTCCTTGGTGGACATTCCGGATGGACGTTCAGAGTTGCAGTGGCCCGGACGAAACGAGGCGGCTCCGGGCTGGAAAAGAGTGCAGCCATGTACCCTGATCATGGACCCCCGGCAAGGAGAAATACACAAGTCATTTCAATGGGTTGCGCCGTGAAAAATCACGCGTGGATTGGCCCGTTTTTCGGCGCCGCGGCGGCCTGTTGGGGCAAGGGCTTTTGATGCGCATCAGCACGCTGAGCGTGAGGGACATCCGGAGCATTGTGGCCGCGGACATCACGCTGGCGCGGCATTTCACGTTCATCACCGGGCCCAACGGTGCGGGCAAGACCAACCTGCTGGAAGGGGTGCATCTGCTGGCCACGCTGCGGCCGCTGACCACGTCCGTTCCGCAGGAGCTGGTGCGTCACGGGAGCGCGCTGGCCAGTGTGGAAGGTGTGCTGGACGGCGGTGTGCTGCCGCTTGGGGTGCGCGTGGCTGTGGAGAGGGGCCGGCGCCGCGCGTTTGTGGGCGGCAAGCCGCTGCGGGATGCGGATGCATACCTGGGCACCGTCCCCACTGTGGCCTTCACGCCGGATGATATGCGCCTGGTCAAGGAAGGGCCGGGGGCGCGGCGCGGATTTGTTGCCCGCTGTTCGGTGGAACTCTGGCCGGCGGCGCGGGATGAGCTCAAGCGCCTGGACCGGAGCCTCAAACAACGCGCTGCCGCCCTCAAGCGCAATGCCGCCGGACCCGTACTGCAGGCCCTGGAGGCCCCGCTCATCCAGGCCGCAGTCCAGGTCTGGCGCCGGCGGGAACGCACGGTGGACGCCGTCAGGCCGCACGCGCAGCGGTGGCTGGCGGGATTGCTGGGCGGAAAGTCCCTGGGGATGACGCTGGTTCCCGGCGTGGATGAGCGGACGCTGCCCATCTTTGCGGAGCTGGATGACGCCCACCGCGCCACCACGCTTGAGGCGATGTTGGAGCGATCCATTGACGAAGACAGGCGCCGCGCCACGACGTCCTTTGGGCCTCACCATGACGAAATTGAGCTCACCTTGGACGGCACGGATGCCCGGAAATTTGCCAGCCAGGGGCAACAGCGCTGTGTGTCTTTGGCGTTGACGCTGGGGGTGGTGGACGCGGTGCACCAGGCGCGCGCCACCGCTCCGCTGGTGCTGTTGGATGACGTCAGCAGCGAGTTGGATGAGGGCCGCCGGACGGCATTGTTTGCAGCGCTTGCGGACGCGGGTTGCCAGGTGGTGGCCACGGGCACGGACGTGGGGCTGATGCCGCTGCCTGCGGGATTCCAGGGCGAGGTACGGCACTACGGGGCGCACGCGGGAACGTTTGAGGCGCTGGAATTTCCAGGCGGAAATCTGGGATCCGGATGAGCGGGCTGGTACCTGCGGACGCTCAACGGGGAGCGCGCATGATCAAGAAGATTGCCCTTGGGCTGGTGGCGGTTGTGGTGCTGTTCGTGGGTTTTGTGGCCACCAGACCGGCCAACTACCGGGTCACCCGCACGGTGACCGTGACGGCGCCGCCTGACGTGGTCAGGGCGCAGATTGTGGATTTCAAGAAGTGGAGGGCGTGGTCCCCGTGGGACAAGCTGGATCCCAAGCAGACCAGCACGTACGGCGGGCCGGAGACCGGCAAGGATGCCACCTACGCGTGGAGCGGCAATGATGACGTGGGTGAAGGGAACATGAAGATCCTGGGTGTCACGCCGGAGCGCGTGGACGTGGATCTCAACTTCATCCGCCCGTTCAAATCCCACAGCACCGTGGACTTCACGCTCAAGGCCACCGGCGCCGCCACCGAGGTGACCTGGGGCATGGATGGCACCAACGACTTCATGGGCAAGCTTTTCTGCGTCTTTGTGGACATGGACCAGATGCTGGGCAAGGACTTCATGGAGGGCCTGACCGCGCTGAAGAAGGTGTCAGAAGAGGAAGCCACCAAGGCCGCTGCGCCGCCCCCTGCGGCCCCCGCGGCCGAACCGGTCAAGTGAGCAATCTCCGACGTCACCCGGCATTGGCGGTGATGGCGGAACGCATGCTGCACCGCACGCGCTCCATCTCCGCCAGCCGCTCCAGCATGCTGTCCCGGTGGGTGGCGCCCCAGTAGACGCGGCCACACTCCGGGCATTCCACAAAGCTCTGCTGCGTGGCGGCCACGTACGGCGGCACCCGCCCCATCACCTGGGATTGCAGCGCTTTCACCAGCCGCCCGTTGTCCTCACGGCAGCGGCTGAGCGCATGGCGCGTGAGGTGGAGGTCCAGCGCCACCGCCACTTCCAGCACTTGATGGTAGACCACGTCATCACGCACCAGATGGGCCACGTTGCCCAGCAGGTCAAAGATGCGCTTGCTCCGCGTCAGCACCAGCCGGCCATCCCGCCGTGCGGTGTCCTGCAGCGCTGCAGCCTGCGCCGGCGCATCCCGGGTCTCACGTTTGAGCGGGGCAAAAAACTGGGTGTCATAACCGGAGACACGCAGCCACCGGCACAAGGCGCCCAGTGTGCCGTCACAGAGCAGCCTGACCTGTTCATTGGGCGGGTTGAGTGTGCCATCAACGTTCATGGCGCGGATCACGGATGATGGTGCCCATCAACCAGTCCCAGAACGGGATGGACACGTTGAAGTTGCCCTTCAGCATGAGCGGCGGATCATGGTGCGTGCGGTGATGCCGGGCCAGGCGCTGGATGATGGGCAGACGCCCCACAGGGTTCCCGTGCGGCAGATGGTAGGCCAGGTGCAGCAGCTCATAGGAAAGGTAATACAGCGCGGCGGCCAGCACAAAGAGCCAGGCCATGTTGGGTTGGCCCAGCGCCATCAGCCCCCACGCAACGGGCACCACCAGCAGCAACAGCAGCGGAAGCGCGTACAGGGGGAAGAGGATCAGGCGCAGCTCGCGCCAGGCGTGCACGCTCATGTCCTCAAACGTGAAGGCCGCGTGGTGCATCAGCGTGTGGCGCTTGTAGAGGATGCGCGGCGGCACCGGGTGATGCAGCGGACCTCTATGGATGTACCACTCAACCGCGTTGGCAAATGCCAGGCTGACGGGCACCACCAGCAGCTCCCACCACTGCACACCGGAGAGCATCCACGCGGCCCCGCCCATGACGGCACCGGTCTCCTGGAGCAGGCCCAGGAAATGGAGCTCGCCGCGGTAACCGGGGGAAATCTGGGCAATCACCTGGTCCCTGCGGGCGGTGTCCGGGAGCGTCTGGGCGGCCGTCATCCCCCCATCCTACCGAAGTGCCCGGATTCACGGCAGAACCTCCAGGGAGCGTCCGTCATACTGCTGGCTTGTCCGTTGTAGCGGAAGTTGGAGTGGACAATCCGTCCGCGATAGCGGATAACTGGATCACAGCCTCAGTTGGAGCCAGCCATGGGACAGAGCGCCGCCGTGATTGACCTGCAGAGCTTCCGCCGCAAGAAGGAGGCGGAGAAGGCCCCCGCCGTTTCGGCGCAGCCCCAGCCAATGTTTGTTCCGGTCTGGGTGTGTTGGGTGCCCTACTGGCCGCTTGGATGAAATCCGTTCGCGAGAACACCGCCGAGAAGAAGGTCCGCCGCACGCCGTCTGCCGCCGCGGTGGCGCCTGTGTCCGTTCCGCCAGTTCCTCCGCCGTCACGCGCGCCGCCCGTTCCCCGTCCTGCGCTTCCGCGCGGTGCCAACGGTGAGGAGCTCCCGGAGGGAGATGAAGCCTGGGCCTATGAAGTGGCCCACGCGGAAGGCAACCACCAGGATCTTGCTCCCGTGGTTGGCGCCAACCTGCGCAGGTTGCGGGTGCGGCGCGGGCTCTCATTGGAGAAGCTCTCCAAGGCGTCCGGCGTCAGCCGCGCCATGCTGGGCCAGATTGAGCTGGGCCAGAGTGCGCCCACCATCAATGTGCTGTGGAAGATCTCTCGCGCGTTGGCGGTGCCGTTCAGCGCGCTCATCAGTGCGCGCACTGCGGGTGGAACCACGGTGCTGAAGGCCAACCTGGCCAAGCGGTTGACGTCCCATGACGGGACCTTCAGTTCACGCGCGCTGTTCCCGTTTGATGAACCGCGCCGCGTGGAATTCTATGAACTGAAGCTGTCTCCCAAAGCGGTGGAGACCGCCGAGGCGCATCCCGCCGGCACCGTGGAGAACCTGGTTGTCAGCAACGGGCACGTGGAGATTGAAGTGGGCCCGGAGAAACACGCGCTGCACACCGGTGACGCCATTGTGTTTGAAGCGGACATGCCCCACGTCTACCGCAACGTTGGCGACGGAGAAGCCGTCATGTACCTGGTGATGACGTACGCGGACACCGTGGGCTGAACACAAGAACCAGAAAGCACAAACGCGCGGTCACCGAAGCTGGTGCACCGCGCGTTCGCATTTTCAGGCCCTGCTGGCGACGGAGAATTACTTGGTGGCCGGCATCATGGGCGTGTTGCTCATGCACATCATCATGGGCATTCCGCCCATCATGCACATCATGGGCATGCCCATGTTCATCATGGACATCATGGCGTTCATGCGGTCCTTCATCATGTCCATGCCGGCCGGGTCCATGGGCATCATCTTCATCATCATGCCGTCCTTGCCCATCTCCATGGTGCAGCGGGTCATCATGGGCATTCCCATGTTCATCATCATGGGCATTCCCATCATCATGGGATTCATCATCCCCGGCATCATGTTCATCATGCCCGGCATCATGTTGGGCATCATGTTGTTCATCATGCCGGGCATCATCCCGCCCATCATCCCATTCATCATCGGCATCATGCCGGGCATCATGCCGGGCATCATGCCGGGCATCATGCCGGGCATCATGCCGGGCATCATGTTGGGCATCATGTTCATCATGTTGGGCATTGCGGTGGCGGTGGTCATGGGCGTCTCCGTGGGTGGCAAGTTGAACGCCCGCGCACTCTACGGACCCCCGACGTGGGGACAAGAATCTTGGGCCGGTGGATTCAGTTTCGTCCGTGGTGGCGGAGAAGCGTGCAGTTGAAGCGGATGGCGCTGCAGGGTGTGACGGACAGGTGTCCGTTGCATTGGTCAGGTGCATGCTAGGGTGCGCGCCTCGTCTGCTTGAACGGATGACCCTGTGAAACAATCAGCTGGTTTGTTGTTGGTGTTGGGCTGCGCCGTGGGCGTGCTGCACGCGCAGACCCCGGCCGGGAGGAGCAATTTGACGTCGTCACCTGACGGGCCAGCGCCCGGCTTCATGCGCCTGTATGCGGAGACCCGCGGCTTCAACCTGGGGCGTCCCGTGGCGGTCAAACCCACGCCGGACGGCAAACATGTGTTGTTCCTGCGTGCACCGCCCACCACACCCAGGCTGCATCTCTTTGAACTCTCCGTGGACACGGGCCAGACGCGGGAGCTGCTCACGCCGGAAGCGGTGCTCAAGGGCGCGGAGGAACAACTCAGCGTGGAGGAGAAGGCGCGCCGCGAACGCATGCGAGTGACCGTTGGCGGGTTCAGCAGCTTTGAGCTCAGTGACGACGGAAATCTCATTCTCCTGCCGCTCTCCGGCAAGCTCTACCTGCATGACCGCAAGACTTCAGCAACCAAAGAGTTGCCCACCGGAGCGGGCGTGATTGACCCGCGCATGAGCCCCAACGGCAAGAGTGTGGGCTACGTGCAGGACAATGACGTCCACGTGATGGACCTGGCGGCTCTGAAAGCGCGTGCTGTGACGACGGGCGGGACGGAGCTGGTCACGCACGGACTGGCAGAATTTGTGGCGCAGGAAGAGATGGGGCGCATGCGCGGGTTCTGGTGGAGCCCGGATACAACCCAGCTTGCGTATGAGGAAGCGGACAGCCGTGACGTCGAAGAATTCAACATCTCCGACCCCATGCACCCGGAGAAGAAGCCGGTGAGCTTCCGGTATCCGCGTGCCGGCAAGAAGAACGCGGAGGTGAAGCTTGGTGTCATACCAATCAAGGGCGGCAAGACCACGTGGATAGACTGGGACCAAGCTCGCTACCCGTACCTGGCGCAGGTGGTCTGGGAGAAGGACGCGCCCCTCACGCTGCTGGTGCAGAGCCGTGATCAACGTGAACAACTGCTCCTGGCCGCAGACCCCGCCAAAGGCACAACGACGACACTGCTGACGGAAAAGGATGACGCGTGGGTCAACCTGGATCCCAGCATGCCCATGTGGCTGCCCGGCGGCTTGGGATTCCTCTGGACCACGGAGCGCAACGGCGCGTGGGAGCTGGAGCACCATGACGCCAAGGGCCAGCTGGTCCGCACCCTGGTTCCCGTGGGCGCAGGGTTGATGAGCGTGGTGGATGTGGATGTGAAGACCGGCAAGGTGCATGTCCTGGCGTCAGCCAATCCGGTGGAGACGCAGCTCTACTCCGTGCCGTTGCAAGGGGGCGCGCTGACCGCGCTGACCAACACACCCGCGCGGCGCGCCGTGACCTTCTCGCGCAACCACCAGCTCTATGTGGAGACACGGGTACCGCAGGATGGCTGGCGGACCGCGGAAGTGCGCAGTGCCGGCGGAAAACTGATGGCCGAGCTGCCGCAGGTGAACGTGGCGCCTCCGTTTGCACCCAACGCAACCTGGCAGAAAGTGGGCGAGGGGACCGGCCTTCACACCGTGCTGTTCAAGCCGCGCAATTTTGATCCCGCGCGTCTCTATCCGGTGGTGGTGAGTGTGTACGGCGGCCCGCACCACAACATGGTGAATGCAGCGTGGGAGCCGTACCTGCGTGAGCAGTGGATTGCGGACCACGGGTACATGGTTGTGTGCGTGGACGGCCGCGGAACGCAGTGGCGGGGCAGGGCGTGGGAGCGGGCCATTTCAGGTGATTTCTCGACGCTGCCGCTGCAGGACCAGGTGACTGGCGTGAAGCTCCTGGCCGCGCAACATCCGCAGATGGACCTGGGCCGCGTGGGCATTCTGGGCTGGAGCTTTGGTGGATACATGGCGGCGTTGGCGGTGCTTCAGCGCGGTGATGTGTTCCACACTGCGGTGGCCGGTGCGCCCGTGGTGGACTGGGCGGACTACGACACCCACTACACTGAGCGTTACCTCAACACGCCGGAGGCCAACGCGGAGGGCTACGCCAAGAGCAACCTTGTCACGCACGCGCCCAAGTTGACCCGTCCGTTGCTGCTGTTGCATGGCACCGCGGATGACAATGTGTATTTCTTTCATTCGCTGAAGTTGTCTGATGCGTTGTTCCGGGCGGGACGGCCGCACAACCTGCTGCCGCTGAGCGGATTCACGCACATGGTCCCAGAGCCAGCCGTGGTTGAATCCCTGTGGATGCGCATGGTGTCCCACCTGGGAGAGACACTGCACCCAGAACGCGTGGTCACACGGAGCGGAGCCCGCCCATGACGGACAAGAGTGTGCAGGAGAGGTATGCGCCGTCATCCATCTGTTTTGGGTGCGGGCCGGCCAATGAGAAGGGCCTGCGCATCCGGAGTTTCCCGTCGTCAGATGGGCTGACGGCCACGTTCACTCCGGAGCTGTACCACCAGGCCTTCCCGGGGATGGTCAACGGCGGCATCATTGGCACGTTGCTGGACTGCCATTCCAACTGGGCCGCCACGTACGCGCTGATGCAGCAGCGGTCCCTGGCTGAGCCGCTGTGTACGGTGACGGCGGAGTACTTGGTGAAGCTGAGGCGGCCCACGCCGCTGGGGCCGTTGGTGTTGACCGCGCGCCCCGTGGCAACGGACGGCGACAAAGTCACCGTGGATGCGGAGCTGACGGCGGGCGGGAAGGTCTGCGCCACGTGCCGCGGCGTGTTTGTGGCTGTGAAAGAAGGGCATCCCGCATTCCACCGTTGGAGCTGAGGCGTGCTATGAGCCCATCCGCCATGCGCGTCCTGGTTCTCATTGCGTGCTGCTCCGTTCTGGGGAGCTGCTTCTTCTTTGTCTCCAGTGAAGGCACCGCGTGTGATCCCTCGCTGGCCAGCCGTGACTGTGCGGACGGCCTTGAATGTGTGTACTCTTATGATGAGTGCCCGGGGTACGGCTGCCCGCGCTGCCGCAAGGTGTGCCGCGCGGACGCGGATTGCTCCGCCAGTGATTGCGCAGAAGCCGCGTGCATCAAGGACACCAACAGCACGTTGCAGGACAAGGGCGTGTGCCGGGTCTGCAAGGACGAGCCGTACTGGGGCCCACCCTGACCTCAGTGCGTTGACGGCCCCAGCTCCGCCACCGTTCCATTGCGCGCGCCCAGATGTTTGCCATCTTCAGCCGCCACCACACCGCCCAGCACCACCATCCTGATACCGCTGGCATGACGCACCAGGCGCCTTCCGCCGCCGGGAAGGTCATTGACGTCAACCTCGGCGCTGGTGGCAACGGTGGCCTGGTCAAAGAGCACCAGGTCCGCATGTGCGCCCGGCCTGATGACGCCGCGGTCCTTGATGCCCCAGAGCGCGGCGGGGCGGGCGGTGAGCTCGCGGATGGCGTGCTCCAGCGTCATGGCCTTCTTCTCCCGCACCAGGTGCTCAAGCACGTACACGGCGTCACCCGCGCCGGAAAACTGCGCCAGGTGTGCGCCGGCATCTGAGCCGCCAATCATGGAGCAGGGGTGCGTGAGCATGGTGAGGACCGCGCTGTCGTCGGAGTTTCCAATGCGCGGAATCTGGAAAATGGTATGCAGGCCGTCTGAGACCGCAATGTCCAGCAGAGCTTCTGCGTTGGATTGACCGCGTTCACGTGCAACCTCTGACAGCGGGCGGCCGTCATACTTTGCGTTGGCGGGTTCAAACGTCTTGGCAATGATGGTGCGCTGCCAGACGCTCTCCAGCAGCCCGGCTTCACGCACCAATGCCCGGCGCCGCATGGGGGATGCAAAGCGGCGCAAGCGCTCAGACAGCGGCAGCCGCATGATCTGCATCCATGACGGCAGCACCAGCAGCAGAATGGACCCACCGTCCAGCCGGAGTGTCAGGTCAATGGCCCGCGGTGGAACCTGCGCGTAGACGTGGGCGCCATGCCGAGTCTCATGCTCCAAC
>Ga0163144_10031420_pt1 | contig 10124 bp, 11 predicted proteins | sample OliLak19BULKMAT1_FD_123175 | JGI IMG/M metagenome (GOLD analysis project Ga0163144, IMG submission 123175) | Freshwater microbial mat bacterial communities from Lake Vanda, McMurdo Dry Valleys, Antarctica - Oligotrophic Lake LV.19.BULKMAT1 | ecosystem: Environmental > Aquatic > Freshwater >...
GCGCTGGCTCAGCGCGGTAGCGGGTTGTCCGCCGCGTGATGAATTCTCTTCCTGGGCCAGTTCGGCCACCACCCCTGCGACGACGGGGCCGAATGTGCGCCGCAGTTCCAGGTGCGCCATGCGCGCGTCGAAGCCAACGTCGTGAAGCACCCCGGATGCGAGCGTCACGTCGTCCGTGATGCCGGCCTCGTTGCACAGTACGTGGGCCACTTGCACCGCGTGTTCGACACGGGACATCGCCCCTTCGGTCCGATTGCGGAACCTCCGGTCGGAAGCCACCACCAGCGCTTCGATGAAGAGCACGTACTGTTGCTGCCGGGCACTGCCGATTCGCTTGGTGGCGAAGGCGGGCGTACCCGCCCGATGCACTGTCTCAGGGAAGTTTCTTTGTCGCATGGTTCGATTCGTTCCTGTTCGTTGTGGCCCCAGCCGGCGGACACTGCGTCGGGTTGGTATGCGTCGAGCGAGAGTCAGGTTCATGCCCGATATCGATGCGGAGAATGTTCATTGCATCCGGGATTGGTGTCCATCTCAGCAGGAATCGCGCCGACGCCTAGAACTACCGCTGGCTCAAATCGTTGCAGTTCCACGACAGCCCGATTACACGCAGTCTGTAAGAAAAACCAACACCCGGGCGTCAAGTTCCGGATCGCGTCGCCGCGATGCGTTCGGCGATCGCCAGCATGCGGTAGTAGGAGCGCACCACCGGCAGTTCGATCAACTCGTTGTCGACGACGACGAGGCCGCTCGGACTGCGTTCGAATGCCTCGCAGACTTTGCGTGCCTTGGCGATCTGTGCGTCCGTGGGCGAGAACGCCTCGTGAATCGCCACGAGCTGGTTCGGATGGATCGATGCCTTGCCCGTGAAACCCAGTTGCGCCGAGGCGCGGGCTTCTCGTGCGAGTCCGTCCGGATCGTCGAGATTGAGATAGGGCACGTCGAGCAGATCGATGCCCGCGCTGGCAGCCGCATGGACCAGTCTGGAACGCGTATACAGCAACGGCTCCCAGGCTTTCACGCAGCGCAGGTCGGCGGACATGTCGACGGCGCCCAGGATCATCGCGTCGATGCGCGGACTGGATTCGGCGATCTCGATCGCTCGTTCGAGACCCTGGTTGGTCTCGATGATCACGCAATAGCGAATCGATCGCGCGGCAGCCGTGTAGAGCAATGCATCGATGAGCTGGACCTCCTCCGCGCTGCGGATCTTCGGGATCATGATCGATGGCGGCGGCGATGCGCTCTCGATGAGCGCCTGCAGATCCTTGAGGCCATGGTAAGTCGACACGGCGTTGATGCGCACCATGCGTTCGACATGCGGGTGCGTGGCCTTCTCGAACAGCGGCAGCGTGAGCGATCGTCCTTCGTCCTTGCGATCGAGCGCGACGGCATCTTCCATGTCGATGCAGACGATGTCGGCGCCGCTGTCGAGCGCCTTCCGGTAGCGGTCCGGGCGCAACGCCGGCACGAACAGCAGACTGCGCCGGGGACGGACGTTCGGGGCAGGTACGCTCATCGCTGGAATCCTCCGAAAAAGTCTCTATGCCAATGTCGTGAGTCAGGAATTCGCAACGGATCCTCGAGTGCGACGAGCATCTCCGTGGCAACCCTCACCGCAATGCGTTCCCGCGGTCCGGTCTCTCGGGCAGCGCGAACACGACCACCGTCTCGCCCTGCCGATATCGTGCGGCGCTTGTGGTTGTAGCGCCACAACTCGCGCCCGGTGCGCGCGTCGAGGGCGACCACATGATTGAAAGGCAGCGACAGGAACATCGTCCCGTCCACCACGAGCGGCGTGGCCTGGAACGTCCCCGGGACGCTGCTCTGGTAGACCCAGCGCGGCGCCAATGTTGCGACATTGCCGGCGTCGATCCGGCCGAGCGGGGAGAAGCGCTGGTTGGAACAGTCGCGTCCGTAGGTGATCCGGTTGCCCGGATCCGCGTTCGCGCCCAGCAGGCGCGCGTCGTCGACCATCCCCGCATCCGCACGGGCAACGGATGCGCAGATCGTCCAGGCGAGCGCAAGGCGATTGAATCTCATCTCATCCCTCGTCATGTGCGGTTGCAGAAGCCTCGACGGCGTCCGCGAGCAATCGCGAAGCTCCGGCCGGCGAGGCGCTGGGTACAATCACGACCTCAACAGGCTACCCGAGGGGAGAAGAAAAATCATGAAGATCACCGCCATCGAGACCATCCAGCTCGAGGAATTCCCGAACCTCCTGTGGGTGCACGTGCACACGGACGAGGGGCTGGTGGGCCTCGGCGAGACCTTCTATGCCGTGGCGCCGGTCGCGGCCCATATCCACGAGACCTGCGCGCCGTGGCTGCTCGGCAGGAACCCGCTCGAGATCGAACGGAACTCGCACCACTTCCTCAATACCTATCTCGGTTTCAACAGTGTCGGCGTGGAGATGCGCGCCGCATCCGCCATCGACATCGCGCTCTGGGATCTGTTCGGGCAGGTCACGGGCCAGCCGATCTATCAATTGCTGGGCGGTGCCTCGCGCGACAAGGTGCGCGTCTACAACACCTGCGCCGGCTACCAGTACGTACGCGCCAAACCCACCCAGGGCACCGAGAACTTCGGCCTGCCTGCCAAGGTCGACAAGAAGAAGCGGCCTTATGAAGACCTGCAAGGCTTCCTGACCGATGCCGGCACGCTGGCCGAGAGCCTGCTCGACATGGGCATCAGCGGCATGAAGATCTGGCCCTTCGATTCGGCGGCCGAGGCTTCGAACGGGACCTACATTTCCAACTCGGACCTGAAGAAGGCGATGAAACCCTTCGAGAAGATCCGCAAGGCGGTGGGCGACAAGATGGACATCCATGTGGAGTTCCATTCCATGTGGCAACTGCCGCCGGCGATCCGCATCGCCGAAGCACTCGAGCAGTTCGATCCGTTCTGGTACGAAGATCCGATCAAGATGAACAACCTCGATGCGCTCGCCGACTATGCGCATCGGACCAATGTCTGGGTCACCGCGAGCGAAACGCTGGGCTCGCGCTGGGGTTTCCGCGATCTGTTCCAGAAGCAGGCGGTATCGGTGTGCATGCTCGACGTCGGCTGGACCGGCGGCCTGTCGGAATCGAAGAAGATCGCGACCATGGCAGAAGCCTGGGCGTTGCCGGTCGCCCCGCACGACTGCACCGGTCCCGTGATGCTCACCGCATCGGTCCACCTGTCGCTCAACTGCCCGAACACGCTGGTGCAGGAGATGGTCCGGGCCTTCTACTACGACTGGTATCCGACCCTGGTCACGCAGCTGCCGCCGGTGAAAGACGGCTACATCAGTGCTCCGAAGGGTCCCGGACTCGGCTTGAAGCTGCTGCCGGGGGTGGTCAAACGCAAGGACGCCACCGTCCGCATCAGCCGTGTGGGCAGGTGAGGTTCCGGTGAGCACCGCAACCGACATCGATTCCCGCGTGCTCCTGCTCGCGCCCGGCGACAACGTCGCCATCGCCCGGTGCGACCTCGCGTCGGGTACCGTGCTCGTCGTGCAAGGTCAACGCGTCACGCTGCGGGATCGCATACTCACCGGTCACAAGTTCGCTTTCCGTGCGGTCGCGCAAGGCGAACGGATCCTCAAGTATTCCGCGCCCATCGGGCGCGCAATCTGCGCGATCGAGCCCGGGGAAACGATGCACCTGCACAACATCGCGAGCGACTACATTCCGACCTATACCCTCGACGAGGGTCACGAATTCCCAGGGGAGCACACTCATGACCATTGAAGCGTGGCTGCGAACGGACGGCCGCAAGGGCATCCGCAACGTCGTGGCGGTCGCCTATCTGGTGGAATGCGCGCACCACGTTGCGCGCGAGGTCACCTATCCTTATCGCGAGGGGGGTGCGCACCTGATCGGCTTTCCCGGCTGCTTTCCCAATGCTTACTCGCACAAGATGCTGGAACGTCTGTGCACGCACCCGAACGTCGGAGCGGTCCTGCTGGTGTCGCTCGGCTGCGAAGGGTTCAACAAGGGCCGGCTCCTGGAGACGATCCGCGAATCCGGCCGGCCGGTGAAACTGCTGGTTATCCAGGAGACGGGGGGCACGCGCAGCACGATCGCGGAAGGCCAGGCCTGGGTTGCGCAGACGCTGCAGCAACTCGAGCACACGCCGCGCGCACCGATGGAGATCGATGAACTGGTCGTGGGAACCATCTGCGGCGGTTCGGATGCGACCAGCGGCCTCACCGCGAACCCGGCGATGGGCCGCGCCTTCGACTTCCTGGTGGAGCAGAACGCCACCTGCATCTTCGAGGAAACCGGCGAGCTGATCGGCATGGAACACTGGATGGCGGAACGCGCACAGCATCCAGCCCTGGGCGAGGAAATCGTGAAGGCCGTGGCGAAGGCGGCCAAATACTACGCCGCCTACGGGCACGCGAGCATCGGCCCGGGCAACGCCGACGGCGGCCTCACCACCATCGAGGAGAAATCGCTCGGTGCCTACGCGAAATCGGGACAGTCGACGATCTCCGGCATCATCAAGCCGGGCGACGTGCCGGTCGGCGGCGGACTCTATCTCCTCGACGTAGTGCCCGACGGCGAGCCGCGTTTCGGCTTTCCCAACATCAGCGACAACGCGGAGATTGCCGAGTTGATCGCCTGCGGCAGCCACGTGATCCTGTTCTCCACGGGACGCGGCTCGGTCGTCGGTTCCGCGATCTCGCCGGTGATCAAGGTGTGCGCAAATCCCGATACTTTTCGGCGCCTGGCGGACGACATGGACGTGGATGCCGGCCGCATTCTCGAAGGCCGGGCGAGCCTCGACGAAGTCGGGCGCGAGATCCACGACCTCGTGATCGACGTGGCGAACGGCGGACAGACGCGATCCGAGGTTCTCGGCCACCAGGAGTTCATCCTGACCTACAAGAGCTTCGAACCCCTCGGGCCGGCGTGTTTCCCGAGCGCGGCATGAGCGCGCGGCGGCGCTGTATCGCACTGGCGGCGGCAGCCCTGATCGCGGGCGGCTGCAACCTCGGCAAGTCGGTCCGTGCATTCGAATCAGGCCGGTCGGCGAAGATCCCCCAGTCGCTGCTGGGCGCGGTTCCGTGCCTGATGCGCAGTGCCGAGGCTCGCTTCGGCGTCGCGCCGGTCGTGACCGAGGACACTTCACTCTGGATCGTGCGGATCACCCTCGATTTGCCGCGGTCCGCGGATGGAGGCGCACAAGTGCGCTATGAGTTGCGCTCCGTGGACGGCAAGACGACAAACGTGCGCTACCGGGTCGAAGCACCACCGATACGCGCGCGCGCACTCGAAGTCGAAGCGTTCGATCCCGTGGAGCGTTGCGCGGGAACGCGCGACAACCGAAGGTGAAGCCCCACGTCGGGGCGGTCATCGGCGCCGGAATCGTTGGCACGATCCTCGCGAACGCCGCCTGTTCGCCCGCAGTGGATGCGTTGCGCGCTCGGCGCGACAAGGAGGAAGCACTCGTCTCGGGCTCCGTGGGACCTGCCTCTGCCTGTGTCGCCGATGCCGCAGAGCGGGCCGGAGCCCGCATCCTGGAAACGAAGCACGACATCGAACTCGGCATCACCGAACTCGCGGTGAGCTTTCCCAAAGCGCCTTCCGGCGGCACCGAATTCAATGCCTGGTACGAGTTTTCCCCGCGCGATGGGCGCAGTGCCCGCGTGGTCCATACCTTCGATGCCGCAGTGCCCGATCGCGACGCCGCGCGGCAAAGGGCGCTTGGTCCGTTGGCGACCTGCGGCGCCGGCACGGTGCGCTGACGAGACTACTGGTTGTTCAGACGGGCATCGAACCCGATCGCCTTCAGGCGCGCGATGACCTGCTCGACGTGGCCGAAGCCACGGGTCTCGAGTACGAAGTCGACCTCGGTCTCCTGCAGGGTCAGGTTGGTGAACGCACGCTGGTGGTGGACTTCCTCGATGTTCGCGTTCGCTTCAGCGATCGCTGCAGTCACCTTGGCCAGCGATCCCGGCAGATCGCGCAGCGTCACGGTAAGGCGCGACAATCGTCCGGTGCGCACCATGCCTCGCTGGATCACATCGGCAAGCGTCAGGGGATCGATGTTGCCGCCGCACAGGACCAGTCCGACGCGCTTCCCCGCAAATCGGGCCGCGTACTTGATCAGCGCGGCGAGGCCGGCACCGCCCGCTCCTTCGACGACGGTCTTTTCGACCTCGAGCAGCAGCAGGATGGCCGCTTCGATGTCGCCTTCGTCGACCAGCACTACGCCGTCAACGTAACGCCGCACCAGCTCGAGTGTCAGGCGCCCCGGTCGCTTCACTGCGATCCCTTCCGCCAACGTGCTCGTGCCGAAGACCGGTGCACGTCCTTCGAGCGCGCACAGCATCGACGGAAAGCGCTCGGTCTGAACGCCGATGACTTCGATCGCCGGCGACAGCGTCTTCGCGGCCACCGCCATGCCCGAGATCATGCCGCCCCCGCCGATGGGAACGATGAGCACGTCGAGATCCGGTGCCGTCGCGAGCATCTCGAGCGCGATCGTGCCCTGCCCCGCGATGACTTTTTCATCGTCGTAGGGATGCACCAGCGTGAGCGCACGCTCCACCATCACCCGCATCGCGTGGTCGCGCGCTTCGTCGAAATTCTCCCCCGCGAGGATGACCTCGGCGCCGTGTGCGCGCGTCTGCTCCACCTTCACGTGAGGCGTGAAGCGCGGCATCACGATCACCGCGGGGATCGCGAGGCGCCTTGCATGGTACGCAACCCCTTGCGCATGGTTGCCGGCCGACACTGCAATGACGCCGGCTGCACGTTGCGATGCATCGAGCGACTCCAGCTTGTTGAGCGCTCCGCGCTCCTTGAACGAAGCGGTGAACTGGTGATTCTCGAACTTGAGCCAGACCTCGGCGCCGGTGATCTCCGACAACGTCCGGGAATGCAGGCAAGGCGTACGAGCGATATGTCCTTCGAGAATCGAGGCGGCGGCGCGGATGTCGTCGATCGAGACGGTCATCGGCGCGCCTGCGAAGCTTCTGTTCCGGGCATGGATGGGCAGGGATATGGCGAGGTCATGCGCAGGGTGGATGCACGGAACGCACACAATAAAAAACCCGCCTGGGGCGGGTTCTCGAAGTCGAAGGAGGCAGCCCTGCGCGTCAGATGGCTTGAATGTTGGAAGCCTGCTTGCCCTTGGGGCCGGCGGTCACTTCGAAGCTGACGCGCTGACCTTCCTTCAGGGACTTGAAGCCGTTCATCTTGATCGCGGAGAAGTGCGCGAACACGTCCTCGCTCTTGTCGTCCGGCGTGATGAATCCGAACCCCTTGGCGTCGTTGAACCACTTGACGGTACCAGTTGCCATGTTCGCCTCCTCTGGACTTTTGACGTTCGGGCTGCCACCCGCGCTCTTGTATGGATGTTTGGGTGGCAAGACCGTGCGTGCAAGGCCTACAGGCGCTTCCGTACCGCCGACTACCTGACCCGAAACACGCACTGATCATACGCCTGCGGAAACCGCGCGCAAGGGCTCGAGGCTGACTTTGCGAGGGTTGTACATGCCAACGCCATGCCGTTGCGGCGCTCGGTGCGCTGCAACATGGCACGCGTTTCCAGATCATGCCGTCGGCGCGGGGAAAGCACCGGAAATCGGGGGCTTGACCTGCACGGCGAGGTGCCGACAATCCCCGATCACGACACTAGATCAGTCCGCGCTCCGACAAATTGCGCATCAGTGCCGACACGCCGAACGTCCACGGTGCGATGCGATGGCAGTAGTCGACACGGTTGACGAGCGCACCGAGGCGCTCGGCGCGGACGCTCACTACGTCGCCCACCCTGTGGGTAAACCCGCGGCCACGTTCCCCGCGATCCTGCGTCGGAGCGAATGCGGTGCCGAGGAACAGCATCAGCCCGTCCGGGTATTGATGATTAGCACCGATCGCCTGGCCGGCCAGGTCGAGCGGATCCCGGCTGATCTGGGTCAGCGAATAACGACCTTCCACATGGGATCCGTCGCCAGCCCCGGCCACTTCGACTTCGATCTCCATGCGGCGCAGCGCATCGACGGTGAAACCCTCGTCGAGCAGTCGGATGAAAGGTCCGATGGCGCAACTGGCATTGTTGTCTTTAGCACGACCGAGCAGCAACGCGCTGCGTCCTTCCCAGTCGCGGAGGTTGACGTCATTGCCGAGCGCCGCGCCGACCACGGCACCCCGGCTGTCGATCGCCAACACCAGTTCCGGCTCGGGATTGTTCCACGAGGAGTTCTCGAGCACTCCGATGTCCGCTCCGATACCCACGGCAGACATCGGTTGTGCCTTGTTGAACACCTCGGCGTCGGGTCCGATACCCACCTCGAGGTACTGCGACCACAGGCCGCGCTCGACCAGAAGAGCCTTGACCCGGGCAGCCTCGGCCGAACCCGGTTTCACGCTCGACAGCGAGGCCCCGATCTCCCGACCCAGCGTGGCGCGCACCTCCTGGGCCTGTGCCGGATCGCCCTTCGCGTGTTCCTCGATGACGCGCTCGAGCATGCTGGCCACGAACGTGACGCCGCAGGCGCGAATCGCCTGGAGATCGCAGGGTACGAGGAAATATGGCTTGGCAGGATTGCGCGCACCGGAGCGGGACTCGGCGAGCATGGCGCCGACGTCGCCGATTGCGGGCGTGCGTCCGTCGGCGAGCGCGGCGCGAAGCCGTCCGGCCGGGTCTTGCGCATCGAGCAGTTCGGCGACCGTTGGAGCCACGCGGCTGGCATCGTGGGCCCGACCCCGATGGATGATGACCGGGCTCGGCCCCGGCAGCGGACCGGGCACCCAGGCACGCCCGACCAGGATTGCTCGATCGGCATCGACGGGCAGGACTCGTTCTGCGGCTAGATCCATGGTGACCTCAGGGCTTGGATTTCTCGATGATGAAGGCGTAGTCGGGACGGCATTCGGGCACGCAGAGGATCGCCCAGAAGTCCTCGGAGCTCTTCTGCGGAAACCACAAGTCCATTTCGTGCCCCAGATTGTTCTCGGCGGACAGGCGGTAGATCTTCACGGGGGCGGCTTCTAATGCGGCCGCATACGCCGGAACCGCCCGGGCCAGACGCGCGTGCTGTTCGGCCGCGGCGTCGCCTTCGAGCACGCTCAGGGTCAACTCGATGAAGTACTTGGCGCCCGGTTCCTCGAGCGAGGCCGCCGGTGCCCATGCCGGCGCGATCGGACGATCGAACCAGCTATTGGGGTAGCGCCACTGCCAGCCGGGCGCGGCCACCAGCGCCTGGCCCTTGCCCGAACAGGCGATGTGCGCCCATTGGTCGATCGGTGCCGGCAATGCGAGCAAGGCATTGCCCGGGGGATGCTCGCAGTTCAGGTAGTCGACGGGCTTGGGCTGATCGCTTTCGTGCGCGAATGCTCTCGGACCCATCGTCGCGATCACCATCGCGAGGCAGGCGAATCTAAACGCATATAAGCGCACCAGATCTCCTCGTAGATTTTTTGTGTATCAGCGGATTATAGGGATTCAATGGCGATCCCCGGACAGTACTTCCCCTGCGTCAACGCGATAGTTCAGAATCCTGGGCCAGCTCCGCCATGTCCTTCAGCAGCGCTTCGACCGCACCGGAACGGGAGTGGAAACTCGAGCCTTCCTGGGCTGGCTCGCATCGTTACGATTCGGAGGCAGGCGTCGCACGTGTTTGAAGAGTCGATGGTTTTTCTCGATGTGGAGACCACGGGGGCGGCCGCGAGCTTCGACAGGATCACCGAGATCGGTTTTGTCGAAGTGGCCAACGGCCTGGTGGTCGAGGAATGGTCCACGCTGGTCAATCCGGGCATGAGAATCCCGCGCGCGATAGAAACCCTGACGGGCATCACGGACGCCATGGTCGCCGACGCACCCAGCTTCGAAGCCTTGAGTGCCGAACTCCATCGTCGCCTCGAGGGCAAGCTGTTGATCGCGCACAACGCGCGCTTCGATTACGGCTTCCTGCGCAGCGAGTTCGCCCGCGTCGGCGTGCACTATCAAAGCCGCGTACTGTGCACCGTGAAACTCTCGCGCCGCCTCTATCCGCAGGAGCGGCGCCACAATCTTGACAGCCTGATGGAGCGCCACGGGATCGAGTGCAGCGATCGCCATCGTGCGTTGGCCGATGCGCGCGTGCTGCGGGAGTTCACGAGCCGGGTTCGAGTAGAACTCGGCGACGC
>Ga0163144_10031421_pt1 | contig 10124 bp, 9 predicted proteins | sample OliLak19BULKMAT1_FD_123175 | JGI IMG/M metagenome (GOLD analysis project Ga0163144, IMG submission 123175) | Freshwater microbial mat bacterial communities from Lake Vanda, McMurdo Dry Valleys, Antarctica - Oligotrophic Lake LV.19.BULKMAT1 | ecosystem: Environmental > Aquatic > Freshwater > Lake...
CGGCGAGTTCTTCGCCAAGTGTTGCCACACGCAGGGCATAAATTTCGGAGTCCATAGCCTGAAAAGCTTCTTCACTAAAGGGCGACGGCGGAGCCAGCTTGGTCTTAAAGGCCCCCACGCGTTTGAGGGAGGCCTCAAGTTCATGTTGCGGCAAGGCTTCTAAAACCTCCCGCCCTTTCATGGCAAGCTCCACGCGATGACAAATCATGAGGAGGTCATTCCCAGCGGCCAATCCCCGCCGCATGGTTTCTTCAAATCCGTAGTGATTTAAGATCGCTCCCATGTCGAGGTCATCGGTCATGACCAATCCCTCAAAGCCCAGCTCTCCGCGAAGCAGATCATTGATCATGGCCGATGACAGCGAGGCCGGGGGGCCTCCGGGTTCCAGGCCTGAGATCGTGATATGGCCAATCATCATGCTGTCCACCGTCTTGGAGAAATGACGGAAAACGGCCAGTTCATGGGCCTCGAGTTCGGCCCGTGACCTTTCGATGCGGGGGAGTTCGTGATGAGGATCCAGGCCGGCACAGGTGTATCCCGGAAAATGTTTTCCACAGCTGAGGATTCCGCCGGATCGGAGCGCCTCATTAAACAGGCCGGCCTTTTCGATCACCTCGGCCGCCGTGCGTCCGTAACAGCGGCCTTTGAGTGAATTGTCAGCCTCATCATCAAAACTGATGTCCAGCACCGGGCAAAGGTCGAGGTTGAATCCGAACAAACGGAGGATGCGGGCGGTGGTTTCCCCATGACGGGTGATGAGCTCAGGATTGCCATGATCCCGCAATTGCCGGGCATTGGGGGGCTCGCTGCCAAGCAACCGGAGGCGGGAGACCCGTCCTCCTTCCTGGTCAATGGTGATCACCGGCTCGACGTCCGAGAGGTCGCGCAAATCATCGATCAGCCCACGGAGTTGGATGGGAGATTCGATGTTTCTTCCGAAGAGAATAAACCCTCCGGGTTGGAGTTTTCGGAAGAGTGCGGCGGATTCGGAATCGAGTTCCTTACCCGGCACACCCACCAGCAAGAGTTGACCAGCGTCGTGAGATGGCATATTCGCCTTATTGCAAACCATAACTTGAGCGAACTGTCGAAATGAATTCCCATGCCATCGGCCTTTACGGAGGCAGCTTTGATCCCATTCACAATGGCCATCTCCTGCTGGCACGTGATGCCATGGAGCGTCTCAACCTTGAGCGAGTGATCTTTTTGCCAGCAAAAATCTCGCCCCACAAACTCGACCGCCCCCCCTCTCCTCCCGAAGCCCGACTCGAACTCTTGGAAGCCGCCACCTCACAGGAGCCCGGCTTTGAGGTCGATCCCCGCGAACTCTGGCGCGAAGGTCCCTCGTTCACCATTGACACCATGCGCGCCTACCGGGCCGAGAACCCGGACACCCGGCTCTTTTATTTTATCGGAGATGACAACCTTTCCGAACTCCACACCTGGAAAGATATTGAGGAACTCAAAACCCTGGTTCAGTTCGTTGTCCTCACCCGGACGGCTTCCCCCCTCCCCATGGACTTTCCCGTGATCTCCCGCCGTATCGAAATTTCTTCCACCGAAATGCGCAAGCGCATTGCCCGTGGAGCATCCGTCAGGTATATGACTCCCATGAAAGTCTGCGAAAAAATCCAAACACTCGGTCTTTATCGGAATGAATGATTCCGAAATTCTGGCACGCGCCTGCGCCAATGCCGCTGACGACAAAAAGGCAGAAAATATTGTTGTGCTTGATATGATGGGCATTTCCTCCTTCACCGACTTCTTTGTGATCTGCACCGCCAACTCGGAGCCCCAACTCAAAGCCATCTCCTCGGAAGTCCGCGACCAAGCCCGGGTAAAGCTCAACCGAAAAACCCTCGCCGAAGACGGATTCCCGTCCAGCCAGTGGATTGTTGTCGATTTTGGCGATGTCATCGTTCACATCTTCCATACCGACAAACGCGAGGTTTACAGCCTCGAAACCCTCTGGAGCGACGCCAAAGTTGTGGATTGGGCTGCTGCAGCCCACGGGTGATGATATGCGGGAACGCCCGCACTGCCCAAGCCAGCGGACAAAAAAACATGTTCCATCTTCCTCTGCGAAGGACGCATCTCTCGAAAATCGGAACACCGAGGCCGGATCTATAGAAGACCGAGCGCGGTCAAATGCCCTGGGACCGCTGGCATCCTGCCGGCATTCCAAAAATTAGCGGCCTTTGGCCGGATTCTACAAAGCCAGCGGGACGCCAGCGCTCCCGGTTTTGCAAGCTAAGCCCCCGTCAAACATCGGACTTTACAGCGGAGTTACTGCGGGAGGTGCGCCTATTGGTTCTCTCACCGGAGAGACGCTTAAAGAGGTGGACTTTATCTTCAATGGTGCCAGTGGCGCCATCTCAACGGTCGAACTGATTCCTGAGCCCACATCGGCGCTGCTCTTCGCTTCGGCTGTCGGCTTCCTTTTCCTGCGCCGCCGGCATCAGAGCTAATTCTCCGCCAGCCCCTTGACGTTCGGGATTTGACAAGCGACAGGGCTCGCCATTCGGCAAAAAGCACGGTCCTGACAAGCAGGACCCTCCATGGGAGGCGGGCGCTGAAAGGTGAGTGCTGACCCATGCAGGAAATCCTCCTCTGGAGGGCTCTGCTTGTCAGAGCTTCTGAAGGCTACCTCTATCCGCTCAGTGGGCACGGGTGTGGTTAACCGATAAAGGAAAATAGAAACCACGGATCACGCGGAGACCACGGATTATCAGAGAGTTACGCTTGCCTGGCAATCAACCTACCGGGTGATCTGAACTTCGATTATAAGTCTCTCTTATCCGTGTGTTCCGAGTAATCCGTGGTTCTCATCTCTGAATTTAGGGTTAACCCTACCAGGCCCTCAAATCGAAATCGGAGCACTTGGCTTTCACGCCTTCGTGACAACCTCACCCACTTAGGATCATATTCGTTGCAGAAAGACACGCAAATCCAGAAGGTAGATTACGCAACAGGTATCTTGATATTGGTTGCATTCATGTGGCGTAACAAGCTTATCATAAGGATCTTAAAAAATACAAAAAACTCGCATTTTTTTCTGTATTTGTTGCACAATGTGGTATGGTTTATTTATGCAACAACTTCAACAGAAGGGTTTCAGGGTGGCGTTGTGTGTTGTTGTGCTCTTGGCGGTCTTGGTTCTTCTTCTGAGCGTTTATTTTCCCTTGGGGCAGCAAGTGACAGGAGAACCACAAAGGGATGCGCAGGAACATCCACGCGCCTCATGGCGGGATTCCTCCGCATTCGCCGATGTGCGGCTGCCCAAAGAATCATCGGACTCGAATGACCCCGTTGAGAAGGCCATTGCGAATGGAACAATTTTGGACACCCGAATTACGTCCTCGGCCTCTGACCGTTATTTGCAACGAGTTCTGCTGCTAAAGACCGGGATACAACCCCGTCCGGTGCGTGTGGTCGAGCGTTGGGAAGTTCGAGATGGAAAAGCAACCCTCCAATCCCGTGAGATGTTTCTGGCGGATCAAGTCATGATTCGTGTGCCTGAGGGCGTGGACAGCGCAAAATTGCAGCAATCTCTGGAATCTGCGCGCCTCAAGGTGCTTGAGGAAATCGCCACCGGGCTTTTCACCCTTCGGTTGCCATCAACGGAGATTGATGCGGTTCCCAAAGCGCTGGAGGCTTTGGCCGCGCATCCGGACATTGTAAAATCAGCCGAGGCTGATGGTGTCGGTTTTGGGGGAGGTGTTCCAAACGACACGGAATTCGGGAACCAGTGGGGGCATCGCAACACCGGACAGTTTGGGGGGAGTGTGGTTGGTACGGATGTGGACGCTCCGGAGATGTGGGACATCCTTGGGGATACTTCCGGGCTAGTGATCGCCGTTTTGGACTCGGGTTTGAACTTGACCCACCCAGACCTCCAAAATGTTGCCTGGATCAACCCGGGAGAAATTTCTGGCGATGGTTTGGATAATGATGGAAATGGGCGCATCGATGACTTCCGGGGATGGGATTTTGTGAATAATGACAACAACCCCACCGACGATCACGGTCATGGCACTAATGTGACCGGGATCATCGCGGCCACTCGCAATAATGCTGTTGGCATCGCCGGGATGCTCTCTGGAGTTCGGATTCTTGTTGGCAAAATTCTTAACTCCTCGAATAGCGGCTCAACATCCCAGTTGATTGCCGGCTTGGCCTATGCGCGTGGCAGGGGCGTGCCAGTCATCAATCTTTCGCTTCAGAATTATCCCTTCAGCACCTCGTTGAATGCTGAGATTTCTTTATGTGATGTGGCTGGGATTATCTTGGTGGTGGGAGCTGGCAACCAGGCTGCAAACAATGACGTTACCCCCAACTACCCCAGCAGCTATTTACAAGCTAACATCATTTCTGTCGGCAATCACGGTTTGGCCAACACCCGATGGAACGGGACAACCAATCCTTCAAATTTTGGGTCGACCACGGTGGATATCTTTGCTCCCGGCCAATTGATTCGGAGCACTCACACTGGCACCTCCTATGCCTACTTCACCGGAACATCTCAAGCCACAGCGTATGTCTCGGCTGTGTGTGGAGCAATCAAACACGCCAACCCGCAGTGGACTGCCGCTCAAATCAAGGCGGCTGTGCTGGAATCAATTGTCAGCACCACAGCCTACCAAGGAATTTGTGTCTCCGGTGGACGTTTGAACGCCGTCCAAGCCATCGCAGAATCCTTCCTGCAAAACCCCACCATGGACACGGACAGCGACCAAATCCCCAATTTGATCGAATACCTTGCGGGCACCCTGATTAGTGACCCTGACAGTGCCCCTGCCATCGCAAGCGAGATTGTTGGCGGCGTGTTCCGAATCAGCATCCCCCGGGTGTCTCGCCCGGAAGCCACTCTCCAAGTCGAGGCCTCCCCGGACCTGATCAATTGGGGGACGGCAGGAGTGGTCAATTTGAGTGTGGCGGGCACCCTGATTGGAGGAACACCACTTCTCCCTTCAACAAATACTTTTTTGAGGATCAAGGCCGTTCCCACGGCTCCCTGATCTGTAAAGCTCTAATGCAAGATGACAAAACAACGTCCTCGAGACCCGGACAGACGCGTCTACCTGAGGTATAGAAAAGTGAGCGGGGTGGAGTTTTTACTGGGAGCGGCGAATTTGTTCGCAGGACCAAAAGATGCCGGCCAAAGCCCGGCAAGCATAAAAACGGCGGATAAATTCGCCCCTCCCAGTAGGCCAGTGCACCGGCTCGTATTTTTTACAAAATGAGAATTACTGAGGCCAGCCACATGGCTGAAAATTGGATTCGCTGCCGGGATATAAAATGATATCCAGAAGGGCATGCAGACTCTTCCGACACTTGTGGCGCCTTCCATTTTGGCCAGCGACTTTGCGAATCTGGGATCAGAGGTTCGCAAGGTGGATGCGGCGGGAGCCGATTGGATTCACTGCGATGTGATGGATGGGCACTTTGTAGGAAATATTTCCTTCGGTCCTGCCGTGGTTGAGGCGGTGTCGCGTCATACCAAACTCCCCTTGGATGTTCACCTCATGATCACCAGACCAGACAAGTTTTTTCCGATGTTCACGGGAGCAGCCCACTCCATTTCCGTGCATGTGGAGGCTGAGCACGATGTTGCGAAGACCCTTGCGGCTGTCCGATCTGCGAGCTGCCTGGCGGGCTTGGCCATAAGCCCTGCGACCGGGATTGGAGATGTGGAACCTTTTCTTGGTTTTTTCGATATTTTATTGGTGATGACCGTGGTTCCGGGCTTTGGCGGGCAACCATTTCTCCCGGAGATGCTGGAAAAAGTCCGCACGGCTGCGGATTGGCGCACCAAAGGCGGCCATAATTTTTCCATCGAAGTCGATGGGGGCATCGCCGTCGATACCGCAAAAAACTCCTTGGAAGCCGGAGCCAATATTCTGGTCGCTGGCACCTCGGTTTTTAAGGCCACTGACACCGCCTCAGAAATCCAACGGCTCCGGTCGGCAAGATAGGAATCAGATCCCGGCGAGTTCCGTCGCGTGGTGGTCTAAAACCACTTGCGATGGCTCGGGATACTCAAAAATTTTTCCCTCAAAATTCCGAATCACGACCTTTTCCTGGTCATGGTAAACCACATATCCCGGCCCGACCGGAACCTTGCCGCCACCACCAGGGGCATCAATCACAAATTGGGGCACCGCATACCCTGTGGTGTGACCCCGCAAGGACTCGATGATTTCGATGCCCTTGGCCACGCTGGCCCTTAAGTGGGACGAGCCTTGGATCAGGTCACACTGATAAAGGTAATAAGGGCGCACACGACACATAAGAAGCTTTTGCACCAAATCCCTCATGATGACGGCATCGTCATTCACTCCGGTCAACAAAACGCTTTGATTTCCTAGAGGAACCCCGGCGTCCGCAAGCCGTCCCAGCGCATCCCGCACCTCCGTGGTTAATTCCCGAGGGTGATTCACATGCACACTCATCCACAGCGGATGATATTTCTTTAACATCTCGCAGAGCGCGGGCGTGATCCTTTGGGGCAAAAAAATCGGAACCCGGCTTCCTATGCGCAGGAACTGGATATGGGGAATGGACCTCAGCCGCGCAAGAATGGCCTCCAATCGTCCATCCGAAAGAATCAAGGCATCTCCACCAGAAAGAAGCACATCACGAATCTCAGTGTGCGCTTCCAAGTAACGATAGGCTTCCTCAAAGTCCGTGTGAAGTTCCTGCTCCCCCACCCCGCTGACCACCCGGCTTCGGGTGCAATACCGGCAATAGGAGGCGCAACGATCCGTGACTAAAAACAACACCCGATCCGGGTAACGGTGTACCAAGCCCGGAGCCGGCATGTGACTGTCCTCACCACAGGGATCGGCCATCTCCCATGGCGCCGTGCTTCCTTCTTCGACCCGCGGAATGACCTGCCTACGAATCGGACAACCCGGATTGTTGGGCTCGATGAGGTTAAAAAAGTGGGGAGTCACGGAAAACGCAAGCTTCCCACGAGCAAGCACAATCCCGGCTCGCTCGGAAGGTGTCAGGGTGATCAGCTTCTCAACACCCTCCAGCGTCGAAACACGATTCCGGAGTTGCCACTTCCAATCCGACCACTGCTCAAGTGGCACGTCCGTCCAGTGACCAGGAGCAGGTGATGAAAACGAAACAGGAGAAATGGCAGAAGCCTCTTCGGGAAGAGTAGACATGGCAGTAAAGGGGGAAAGTAATCTCATCATCGCTTTTGTCAATTGGGGGGAAGCCGGCAGGATGAGATCTCCGGATCTCTCGCAGACCTGAGAGCCCCATCTGGCAAATCGCTCGGGTGATTGACATTGAGGACAATAGACTGCGCAGCATCATCCAACTCCAACGGCAAAAGCAAATTCGCCCCGATGCCAGAATCCACCAAATCCCTGATGGATAGAATCTTCCTCGCAAGGTGATTACTCGCCATGGAACTCAATGTCTGACCATAAACCGCAGCCAACGGCTCCCACCCTTTGGCCGTCTTAGGCACGCACCCGCGCACAAAGTCACATCGCCCCATCAATTCCCGAATAAAGTCCGGGATCATCATGGGAAGATCAACAGCCAAGACCACCAAATGGCTTTCCCGCAAAGTGCAAAGGCCATGCGCGATGGGCTCCAAAGGGCCCTGATCCGGCGATCTGTCATAAAGCAGATCATAACCCGGCATCGCAGGCGCAGCTCCCTGGCGAGTGGCCACACGAACCCTCCGGCATCCCGCCTCCCTAAGAACCTGAACCTGATGGTCCAGCCACGTTTGATCCCCCGTCTTCAACATGGCTTTGTCCCTGCCCATGCGACGGGACTTTCCACCAGCTAACACCAGGCCCTCAAATGATGGTTCTTCGGAAGACACTAGAGGCGGAGTAATGGATCCTGACCAGAAGACAGAGGGCCATCAGGCAATACGCCGACTGACACTGCGCTCAACCAGGTCTGGAGGGCTATGATGTTTGAAATGGTCCGCACCTCACGATGTTGAAGGGATAAAAGTCCTCGCACTCCATAAAAAAACATTCATAGATTTCAAATTAATTTCCTATTTCGTCCGTTTTGGCTATATTTAAGCAATGAGCAAATCCTACAAAAACAGACCGCTCCCACGTGCCTTTGTGCAGGAGCTTCCGACCGTGACCGCAACCGCTTTGAAAAACTCCATTGCTGATGTCTTCGACCAAGTCGCCGCTGGTGGTGCCATCGCCATCACCCGGCACGACAAACCGCGCGCCGTGATGCTCTCCGTGGAAGCCTATGAGGCCCTGAAGACCCCGCCCCTTCCCGGCCTCGACGCCATCCAAGCCGAATATCATGAAATGTTCCGTCAAATGCAGGAGCCCGCGCAGCGGGCGGGAATGACCCGGCTTTTTGAGGCCACCTCGGAGGAACTCGGCGAAGCTGCTTTGAAAGCTTGCCGTCAAACAAAATTGTCCAAAAGCTTATGAGTGCGCAGTCGTCTCCTTCCATCCACGTCCTAGCTGGTGTGAACGGCGCGGGCAAGAGCAGCATCGGTGGACAGTTCGCCCGCGGAGGAGGCTCTCAATATTTCAACCCAGACGAGGCTGCCAAAAAAATCATGACCATCCATCCAGCCATTCGTTTTTCGGAAGCCAACGCTCAGGCATGGACGATCGGCAAGCAACTTCTGGAACGCTCAATCAAGGAACAAACCTCATTCGCATTTGAAACCACGCTCGGCGGCAACACCATCACGCGGCTGCTCGAGCAGGCGGCTCGCGACGGCCACCATCTGCACATCTGGTTCGCAGGGCTCGACAGTCCAGAGCGGCACATCCAGCGCGTCCAGAGCCGTGTCGCGCTCGGCGGGCACGACATTCCGCAGGAAAAAATTCGCGAACGCTGGACGCGCAGCCGCGAAAACCTCATCCGGCTAATGCCCCTCATTCATCACCTCCGCGTCTATGATAACTCACGGGAAGCCGACCCGGCCCGAGGAAAACGTCCGGTTCCTGAGCTGCTGCTCGAAATGCGCCAAGGAAAGATCACCGCCCCCGCCGACCTCTCCAACGCGCCCGACTGGGCCAAGCCACTCATCGTCATCGCCATCAAGCTACAGCGGGCCCGCAAGTGAGCCGTGCCACCGATAACCGGAACTTACTCCAGAGCATCTGTGCAAAAGGGCCGGATGGAGGCCGCATATCGTTGGTGAACTCGACCTGGAGAAAAGAGAAATCGCCCAATCCCAGGTCATCCCGCCACCTTTGGAAAATGACTCCACCCCCACGCCGCTTGTCGCTTTGTCGTCGTTTTGTGTTGCCGCCTGGCATAGGTTACGTCATTTTTCTTCTTTAATGAATGGATTGCCACACCTCCTTCATGGAGCCAGTGCTTAAAACCCATCATTTCCAATAAGATAAATTGCCTCGTGGTGTAACGGTAGCACTGCAGATTCTGGATCTGTTTGTCATGGTTCGAATCCATGCGAGGCAGCTTGTTGTTGGTCTTTGCCGCATTTCAAACCTTTTAAGTTTCTTTTGCCCCAGCCCCTCTTTTGTGAGATGCTCCCAACTGATGGCGGACGGTCGCTCTGAGTTGTCAGCAATGACCTCGCAGGGAGGAAAGTCCGGACACCACAAGGTAGCATGCCCTTCGAAAGCGGGGGAACGTTTCGGCGAAAGCCGGGCGGGACGGATAGTGTCGCAGAAAATATACCGCCTCTCTTTTTCGAAAGGGAGGTAAGGGTGAAATGGCGGGGTAAGAGCCCACCGCCCCAAGCGCAAGTGCGGGGGCACGATAAACCCCATGCGGTGCAAGACAGAACAGGAGGTGCGGGTTGCCTGCCCGCTTGAAGGTCCCCGGATCTTTTGGCAGCCTCCGGGTATTAGTCGCTTAGATAAATGACCGTCCAAGCCCAGCGCAAGCCGGGCCGGACAAAATCCGGCTTACAGCCATCACCCATGGGGGTGGATTCGGAACCTCTCCGGCTCCACCCCCACCTTCTTTGGGTCCCCAAGAATCTCTAAAACCGGTGAGATCTAAAAGGTTGCCTTCCAAAGAGCGCACCCGTTTCAGCGGTGCAGGTGTACCGCGCAGACGGGAAACAGCTCCTGATAAAGGGGGTCGGGGAAGATTCTGGGTTAGGAGTTGGGGGGTGACTGTGGGGGGAGGAG
>Ga0163144_10031422_pt1 | contig 10124 bp, 13 predicted proteins | sample OliLak19BULKMAT1_FD_123175 | JGI IMG/M metagenome (GOLD analysis project Ga0163144, IMG submission 123175) | Freshwater microbial mat bacterial communities from Lake Vanda, McMurdo Dry Valleys, Antarctica - Oligotrophic Lake LV.19.BULKMAT1 | ecosystem: Environmental > Aquatic > Freshwater >...
GCATGGGAGCCGAGTTCTTTGTACTCTGTCCAAACTTCTTTGAACGCTGGCAATCGGTTCTGTTGGTCAAAATAGTTGATCGACACACCTTCACGCTGATAACTATCTCTACGATCTGCAAGTGCGGAATTGTAAAGATAACCGTGCAACCTTCTCCATGCATAAAGAGTTTTCTCTTGTGCCTGAGTTGGGTAAAGCCTGAAGGTGGTGCGTCGTGTTACCATGCCAAATATTATATCGAGAAACCTGTTTTTGGGATGTGCTATCTTCGCAGTCGGTGCGCCTCTTGAAGTGTTGAAACAATATATACAAGATCAAGATAGTCCTAAAAATCAAAGTATCTACCGAGACTAACCCCAACCTGCAAGCGAGGACGGGGAATGCGTCACGGAATACCGTTCACAAAAGTTTGTTTTTTTGCAATCGTAAATCTTTATTTCTCGAGGTTATGCAGTAAATTTAAATCCTTTTTCTAGGAGATGATATCAGTAGCACCTAATAACTATTATTTCCTTTGAGTTTTCACCCGTTTTGCGATTAGGTTTAATTGGGGCTTGGGGTATAGCTAGAAAGCTTAAATCTAAAAGTTTGAAAAAGTAATAGCGATCGCATTTAGGTTAATATCAATTCTGAAATTTAAAAAATAAACTTTAGAAAATATTATCTATGTCTAATTTAGAAACTACTGGTGCCGATGCCATTGATGTAGCGATCGCTAAGGGAATTGATTTTGATGGTTCTCCTATTCCTACGGCACCTTTGAATTTGTATAACAAAGTAATGGCGCTAGAAGCAGGTCGTCAACGTAGTGGGGTGATTAATACCATGCGATCGCGGATTGTCAGAATTGGAGCTAAACATATTCCCCAAGCTGAACTCAATCAAATGCTCCTTGATGCTAATTTCAAGCCCCTAAAGGATAAAGAAATCGCCTTCTATTACGGCGCATAACTATCAATGGAACTGCCGCAGCTATTTCAAATTAAAGCCCATCTAGATTTAATCCTTTTAGCCCTAGAAGCATTAACTGAAATTAGCTCAGAAACCATGCTCCAAGCGGCAACAGAGTTAAAATTACAAAATATCTTGAGCGATCGCCTAGTTTTGTGGAGACTCCGACAGGCAAATCCCTTACGCAAAAGTAGTACAGGCAATAGTGGCAGAAAAAAGTTAGATGTAGATGAAGCAAAGGCGATCGCTTTAATTACTTCTCACATTGCCCATAAACAGCAAACTTCAATTCGTCAGGCAGTAGCAGAACTAGAAAAATGTACTCTTAAAAAAGCCTATCCCCATCAGCAAAGAATCTTAGGCGATTACCTAGACCGCTTCCACTCCATGTATGAGGAGCGTATGGCAGAGTCAGTTTCCAGCAAAGACTTAGAAAATATAGCTCTTAAATTATTAATAGATTTATTGTTTTATAGTTCTAGCAGTGGTTCCAGAAGATTGTGGATGTCCTTACTAGAACAGAGTCTGCCCAAATAATTAATATTAAGTAGCAGGCTTACGCAGTTCCGTACAATAAGAAGCCACAGTAGACATCCCGATCGTAATTCCTGCGCGCATACAAACATTGGGACGGGGAAACCATAGTTTTTCTTCAGAGTACAAAGTTCCATACTCGGTAATTAAGCTTAAAACTCCATCTACCCCCATCACATAGCGACCAACCACAGGCGTTTTTTCAGCATAGCCCTGTTGACGTAATAGTTTGCCCGATTGGATATCTTCACCCTCAGCGATCGCCACTAAAATTGTAGAACCCTGATGCTTTTCCGACTGCTGATCCCATTCCATCGAACCATCCCAAGTCACCTTGGCACCACATATTGCTTGGCTTGGCTCAAAATCGTATTCTTTACATAAAGCTGCCACTTCAGGGGTATCTGATTCCAAAAATTCCACCTTAATTTCTGACTTTCCGCTCTCTGACTTTTTAATGATAAGGTGATGGCTTGTACGTTGCGAAGCCCAAGTTCCTGCCCTTTGCTGAAAGAAGTCTGAGATAGTCATAATAAGTGTTTAAATGATGCTAATTAATATTAACAGCTCAAGGCTGGTTTCTATACTTGATAAATTACTGACACAAGAGTAATGTTTGAAATCATTAAATTGAAATTTTTCAGGTTGTAGCTTAATTAGATTTTAAATACTCTGCTTTAAGCATTCGTTTTTCCTAAAGTAAGATGAGCGTGTCTTAGAATATATGAAGATATGTAAAAACCTATAAAATCAACTTTTTTATAAATGCACCCCTACCCTATGACCTCAAGCACCGACCTGTTCGCACCGGTAAAAGATGATTTACGCACTCTTACGACCAACCTTAAAGAGTTAGTAGGGGCAAAGCATCCGATTTTATATGCAGCCGCAGAACATTTATTTGATGGGAAAGGAAAGAGCTTACGTCCTGCGATCGTGTTATTGGTTTCACGGGGGACTATGACGGACTGGGATATTACGCCTCGTCATCGGCGGTTGGCAGAAATTACAGAAATGATTCATACTGCCAGCCTTGTCCATGATGATGTCATTGATATGGCAGATTTACGCCGTGGAAATCCAACTGTCAATAGTAGGTTTGGCAATCGGGTGGCGGTTTTGGCGGGAGATTTCTTATTTGCCCAATCCTCTTGGTATTTAGCTAATTTAGATAGCCTTGAAGTTGTGAAGTTGCTTTCCAAGGTGATTGCTGATTTTGCTGAGGGGGAGATTTTACAAAGTCTGACTTGTTTTGATACAGATTTATCGTTAGAAGATTACGTTGAAAAAAGTTTCTATAAAACCGCCTCTTTAATAGCAGGAAGTGCCAAGGCAGCAGGAGTATTAAGCGGAGTTGGGAGCATTCAGTCGGAACAGCTATATAACTTCGGTAAGTTCTTTGGCATTGCCTTTCAAATCGTTGATGATATTTTAGATTTTACTGGCTCGACCGAAGCTTTGGGTAAACCTGCGGGTTCTGATTTGCAACAGGGTAACTTAACCGCTCCCGCCTTATTTGCATTGGAAGAAAAACCCCAACTCAAGATTTTAATTGAACGAGAGTTTGCTGAGGTTGGAGACCTAGCTCAAGCGATCGCTCTAATTAATGCTAGTGATGGGATTCAACGCTCCCGAGATTTAGCAAAGTCCTATGCGAAACAAGCTATAGCGTCCATTGAGTGGCTGCCAAATTCAGCCCATAAACACGCCCTTTTAGATCTAGTACCATACATTCTGAATCGCTTGTATTAAGTATGGATATAGCAATTTTATTTGCGCTGGTTTCTGCTTGTGTGGCGATCGCTATTTTTACGCAAAGACTAGAAGATTCCCTTAAATTAGCCCCAGTTTTATTTTTTAATCCTGCTTTTAATTCCCAAGATAGCTATCCTACGGTATCTGTAGTGATTCCCGCCTATAACGAAGAAATTAATATTGAAAATTGTGTGCAGGCAGTATTAGGTAGCGATTATCCGCAAACATTACAAGTATTAATTGCTGATGATCAATCCACCGATCAAACTAAAGCGATCGCTGAAACTATAGCTAATAAAGAGCCAAGAGTCCAACTGGTAAATGTGCCGAACCGTCCGACCGATAAAACTTGGCGGGGCAAAAATTGGGCTTGTGCTCAAGCAGCAGAACAAGCAACAGGGGAGTATTTACTATTTATCGATGCCGATGTCAGATTAGAACCAAAGGCGATCGCTGCTGCCATATCCGAGGCAATTACTACTAAAAGCGATCTTCTCAGTTGTGCGCCCCAAATTGTCTGTGGATGTTTTGCCGAGTGGCTAGTGCAGCCGTTGATGATGAGTGCAATCGCCATTGGTTTTGATTTTAATGCCGTTAACGATCCGAACGATAAAACCGCCTTTGCCGCAGGTATGTTTATGCTCTTCCGCCATGACATCTACAAAAAAATTGGCGGACATACTGCCGTTGCCGATCAACCCGTAGAAGATGTAGAACTGGCAAGATTAGTCAAAGGGCAAGGCTTAAAATTACGCTTCATGCTGGCGATCGCCCTAGTCAAAGTCAGAATGTATCAATCCTTTGCCACTCTATGGGAAGGCTGGACAAAAAATTATTACATGGGTTCCCAATCCAACCTATGGGGTACTCTGTTTTCAGCATTTGTATTCCTACTGATTTTTCTTGTGCCGTGGGTGGGATTGCTAATTAGTGGCTATAAATTTTCTACAGTCACCATCCACACAGGTTGGGAGATGGGAATTTTACTATGGGCTTTAGTGGCGATCGCTTTACAATTCCGACTTCGCAAGATCAGTGCCGAGAATTTCCAACAACCCCTACGCTATTGGTGGTTGGGCTGGCTGGGGGGGATAATTGTAGCGAGCATTGCCATTACTTCGATTATCAAAACTGAAACAGGTTGGGGTTGGACATGGAGAGGGCGATCGCTAGCAATTCCTAAGTAACTCATGTTACGCAGAATTCTGAAGTTCTGGCAGTAAGGTAGACTCAAAGAGGCAAATACCACAAGGTTTAAAGTTTTAATTGAGTGTAACCCTACTTAAACCGTTGATCGACTCAAATTGTTCTGCGTAATATCAGTCATAAAGAAATGTTGCTATAACCCTTAACAAAATTAAGAAAAAAAAGATGCTTGGCAGTCCAAACATCAAGAAAATATAAATAGAAATTTTATTAAAAGGGCTAATTATACTCAAAACCTTTATATAAGCTGGTCTCGATTTAATAATTTTATTTTGCCTGAAAAGATTGAATTTTGGGGATCGCTTTATATTTTCTTCATATTTGAGATAAGTTTTGCAAGTATCTATAAATTTGGATCGGGATCTGGATCGGCTAATAGATCTTGGGTCGAGAGTTGTAAATGTTCAAATAATTGATTGAGATTCCGCCGATAGATGTAGGGCCATCCACCATTTGATTCGATATCTCTGAGTAAATCAAATAGCCCATGGCGACTATTGGGGAGGGAGGGCTGCAATATGTCGTTACAAATTTCATTGTGTAGCTGTTCCAAAACTCTAAGGATATGTAGTATTTCAATGGGATCATCTTTAGACTGCAACGCCAGCAATTTTATTTGTGTGGATATTGCTTCTATATTGTCTAAACTTAGAGAAACACTTTGATCAATTTGCTCCAAAAGAAATACCCTCCTGCACGTTAATATGATGATTGAAATTTTACTTTCACTATTGATTGAGGATACTAGGTTTGAGTTGATTAAACCTAAGTCTATAACAAGATTCTCTGGAGTTTCAAATAAATTAGTTCAACATATCAAGTTAAAAGGTTAATTATGGGCTATCGCATTTTAAATCAATCGTTAAATCGCACTTTAATTAGATCAGCAATCAGTTCAACTATTAAATCTATTCTGGTAGTGTGTGTCAGTCTAGTTTTTATATTGGTACCTTTCTCTGGGCGGGCGATCGCTGCTGTTGATCGGACAATGTCATACGATCAAATTAGAGGTACAGGACTTGCTAATCAATGCCCTGAGATACTTGGGGCTTCGCGCGGTCGTGGTATTATCCCCATTGAATCTGGCAAGAGCTTACAAATTACAGAAATGTGTTTACAACCAACTACTTTCTTTGTGAAAGAAGAAACTGCGAACAAACGCAGAAAAGCTGAATTTGTAGCTAGTAAACTAGTAACTCGTGCTACTTCTAGCATTGACTATGTAAAAGCCATAGTTACAGCTCAACCTGATGGCAGCTTAAAACTAGAAGAAAAAGAAGGACTAGATTATCAACCAATTACCGTGCAAATGCCTGGTGGTGAAAGAGTAGCTATTCTATTTAGCATGAAAGGATATACTGCCACAACTCAAGCTGGATTAGGTGGAATCACTACTTCTACTGACTTTGAAGGTGAAACTGATATTCCTACCTATCGTGGTGCTAATTTCATCGATCCTAAGGGTCGTGGGCTTGCCATTGGTTATGATGCTGCGGAAGCTTTACCTGCCAAGCGTGATACCTATGAGAAGAGTACTAAAGATGACTCCACTAGTAAGGGGAAAATGGCTTTACAAATTTCTAAGATTAATAGTATCACTGGAGAAATTGCGGGAACCTTTGAAACTGAGCAAAACTCTGGTACGGATTTAGGAGCGATCGAGCCTAAGGAAGTAATTATCCGTGGTATTTTCTATGGCAAAGTTAGTTAATTAATTATTAATCACTAAAAAATGAAGGGGGGTAGATTTTTGTTTCTATCTCCTTTTTTGTTTTAGGGGAATCTCTCCATACTTAGCTGTTTTGTAATATAAGATGGGAAAAAGTATTAATTTGAATTATGACCTCAGCTATCAAGATTGAAATGTATGGAGAACGGGCGATCGCCTTAAATGATTTAACTACATTTCCTAATCCTCGCCCAGATCGGGAATATGATGTCCATATCACGTTGCCAGAATTTACCTGTAAGTGTCCGTTTTCTGGTTATCCCGATTTTGCCACGATTTATTTAAGTTACGTCCCGAATCAATTAATAGTCGAACTGAAAGCTATTAAGCTGTATATCAATAGTTATCGCGATCGCACTATTGCCCATGAAGCTGTAGTAAACCAAATTCTCGATGATTTTGTACAGGCATCAGATCCAATTCGGGTTCATATTAAAGGCGATTTTAGTCCCCGTGGCAATGTGCACACTGTAGTCGAGATTCGCTATGAGAGATCTAATGAAAAAGCAAGTAATCTATGACGGTAACTGCAATCTCTGTGTGAGCTTGGTTCAAGTCTTAGAAAAAATTGATCAAGGTTCTCAGTTTGAGTATGCACCCATGCAAGATCAGATAGTTTTACAACAACTAGGAATTACGGATCAAGACTGTGAAATGGGGATGATTTTAATCGATCCGAATCCCCCGCAAAGTCAGTGGCAAGGTAGTGCGGCGGCAGAAGAAATTGGCAAACTGCTACCTTTAGGTAATGCATTTATTACGGCGTATCGGTTAATGCCTGGGGTGAAATGGCTGGGCGATCGCACCTATGAACAAGTTAGAGATCATCGCTATCAATTATTTGGTAAACGCCCTGACACCTATTATTCTGGTCATGCCATTGGTTGCCATGCCATAGATAAAACTATGACAAAATAAGGCTAACGCATCTAAATATGACGATGATTCAATCAATTACCGAAAGTACGGCGCAGATCACCACCGAAAAAATAGTCTGGACGGATGAAGCTTTCATGGCATTGTCAGGTGATGGGCATCGTTACGAAATTGTGAACTCAGAATTAATTGATATGGGAAACTCTGGCGCACTTTATGGTTATATTTGTATTCTTCTATCGTCAGCGTTAATTAGTCATGTGCTGACAAACAAACTCGGAGTTATTCTCGACTCCAGCACTGCTTTTAAGATGAAAAGTGGCAATAAACGATCTCCAGATATTTCCTTTTTTGCTAAAGAACGCCTTGGGGGAATATCCCATCTGCCTTCTGGATTTTTAATAGGTGCCCCCGATCTTGCGGTGGAAGTTCTGTCGCCCACTAATAATATTGAAGAAATTGATGGGAAAATTAGTGAATATTTTGAAAATGGCACAAAATTGATTTGGGTAATTAGCCCCACTCAACACTATACTTTGGTCTATCGCTGTGCTGCTGAACCCGATCGCTTGCTTAAATCTGTAGATTTCCTTGATGGTGAAGAAGTTATATCTGGATTTTCCTATGCGATCGCTAATCTATTTCAACCGCTTTCCTTCTGAATTCTAAGCATTTTCTCTATAAATAGAATACTGGGGCGATCGCAAATAGGAATACAAAAAATGTTAAAACTCATGCCAGATCAAGAGGATAGCTATAGGTAGAAAGATCAGCTTAAATTAACCCAGCCACAATATTAATAGTTAGAGCCAAAATTGCCATGTTAAAAATAAAAGCCAACAGTCCATGGACAAAAGCTAACTTTCTTAAGGAATGAGACGAAATTGTCACATCTGAAACTTGAGATGTCATGCCAATCACATAGGAAAAATACAGAAAATCCCAAAAATCTGGAAATTCATCTCCTGGGAAATTTAAACCGCCAGCTTCGCTACTCTGGGCTTCTGATAGATCCTTACTGTAGTAATTATGGGCATAGTGCATAGCAAAAGCCGTGTGCGTTAGCAGCCAAGAACAAGCAATTGCCATGATCGAAAGCCCAATGTGCAAAGAGGCGATCGCTTGAGGAATGCCTTTAGTATTACCAAGAACAAAAATAATGGCAAAGAAGCTAGCACAGGTGGCAGCAATCACAAAAATCAAAATCACCAAGGGCTTTTCATCTTGAGTTTGGACGCGGTGGCGCATTTGTTTGGGCGTAGTAGTACTAACAATTACTCCGATTAGCGTTAAAAGAAAAACGACCCCAAAATCCCAAGTTAGGAGGATGCGCGTTGATAAATGTATTGATGATGGCAAAAGCGAAAACATTACTCCAGATGCGATCGCCGATAATAGCAAACGATGGTTAGCGTCCAAATTTCTAAGGGAATTGATAATGCGGTTAAACTTTTCCATACTTATGTCCCACGATGGGTAAGTGAAACTGTGGCAAAATAAAATTAACGTAAATCACAAAAAGGCTATGGTCACTATACCTTTTGAATACCGTCATCTACCAACGGCGGAAGAGTTGCCAGATTCTGATGAAACCCCAGTGGATAATGAACTCCAAAATGATATCCCAAATAAACTATTAAACCTGTTGAGATCAATCTGGTCAGAGCGGTCGGATTGGTTTTGGGGTGTGGATATGGGAATTTATTACGAAGCAAATATAGAAGAACCAGCTAAATCCAAGTCAATTATTCCCGATGGCTTTCTGGCTTTAGGTGTACCTAGACATATGGGCGAAGGTGGACGCTTAAGTTATGTGCTTTGGCAAGAGCAGGTTATGCCAATTTTAGTTTTAGAAGTTGTTTCCAAGAAATACAACGGAGAATATGACCGTAAGTTTGAGGAATATAAGTCTCTGGGGATTCTTTATTATGTAATTTACAACTCCACCAGTGGCAGAAGAGGGTTGTACAAAAAACACCAATCCTTGGAGGTGTATAAATTGACAGCGGGGAAGTATGAAATCATGCCATCAGTTGCGCTTTTGTCAGAGGGAGGGAAAATGATATGGATACCAGAGATTGGGCTGGGTATTGGCTGTGAGCAAGGAGTTCAAGATGCTTGGCAACGAGAATGGGTCTACTGGTATGACAGCACTGGTAACAGATTTCCTACGGCAGAGGAACGTATAATCAGGGCTGAGGCGATCGCTACCCAAGAAAAGCAGAAAAATCAAAAGCTGGCAGCATATCTAAAATCCCTTGGTATCGATCCCGATCAAGTTTGAATATTTGCAGTATTGAGATGCGATCGCATTTTCTTCAGTTATCGTTATCCTCAATCAAAAAAGTAAGCCATAAGAAAGAAGGAGCTAAACGGTTTTCCGTACATAATTTTTAGGTTTTAGAAAATCTTTACCCCAATTCTGCAGATTAGAATAGACCTTATACGAAATTAGTTTCACATTCTTTCAAATCCTATGATTCCAACCGTTATTGAACAGTCTGGTCGTGGCGATCGCGCCTTTGACATATTCTCACGCTTACTACGGGAACGAATCGTGTTCTTAGGTACAGCCGTTGACGACAATGTTTCTAATCTTATTGTTGCTCAATTGCTATTCCTTGAAGCTGAAGACCCCGAAAAAGATATTTTCATTTACATCAACTCCCCTGGTGGCTCTGTGACCGCAGGTATGGCAATTTATGACACTATGCAGCATATCCGTCCAGATGTTTCTACTATTTGTGTAGGGCTAGCCGCCAGTATGGGCGCATTTTTGCTGGCAGGTGGTACCAAAGGTAAAAGATTATCCTTACCCCATACCCGAATCATGATCCATCAACCGCTAGGTGGCGCTCAAGGACAGGCAACGGATATTGAAATTCAAGCTAAGGAAATTCTTTATCACAAAAATCGTCTGAATGAGCTATTGGCATTCCACACTGAGCGCCCCTTAGAACAGATTCAAAATGACACAGATCGCGACTTTTTTATGTCCGCAGTGGAAGCTCAAGGTTATGGACTAATCGATCAAGTTGTGGTTAAACGTCCCGTAGCTGTCGCCGCCTAATCC
>Ga0163144_10031426_pt1 | contig 10122 bp, 9 predicted proteins | sample OliLak19BULKMAT1_FD_123175 | JGI IMG/M metagenome (GOLD analysis project Ga0163144, IMG submission 123175) | Freshwater microbial mat bacterial communities from Lake Vanda, McMurdo Dry Valleys, Antarctica - Oligotrophic Lake LV.19.BULKMAT1 | ecosystem: Environmental > Aquatic > Freshwater > Lake...
AATGCCCTCTCGAGCCGAGGCGGTATCCACAGCACCGGTATGAACCGCATTGGCTCGTACTGGCCAATCGGACTCTACCATGCGACGATTTAGTTCCATGGCAAACAAAATGTTACAAAGTTTGGCGCGAGCATAGGCCTGAAGACTGTTTCCAAGGCTTCCATCTCCTCGGGTAATTTCTCCATGAAGATCCTCCCAAGAAATCAGCGGTTGGGGTTGCTGGTTGAAGGCGGAAGAGGAGGAGGAATAGCCATTCCCAAACACTCCAATGACATAATTAATAGCCATTTCACTCGATACCATGACCACTCGAGACGGATCTTTGGACGTTTCTCCAGCTCGTCGCAAGGAAGGCATGAGTCCAAGGACAAGGGCGACATGCGCCAAGTGCATTCCTCCAAACGCATCTTCCAAACCTTCCTCCGTAAGTGCAAAATGCGGTGTGGTACCCGCATTACAAAAGACATAATGAATTTCTGGATATTCTTGGACGAGTTGTTGACTCAATTCTACGGCTGATGTCAGACTATTCAAGTTCAAAACAGCTGCACTTGCGGATCCGTGTTGTGGTTGTTTTGAATTGATCAGGTCAACAGCGGGCTGACATTTTTCGAGAGTACGACATGTCAATACGACATGAGCTCCACGACTTGCCAAAGCCTTGGCAGTGGCCAACCCGATTCCTCTATTGCTTCCTGTCAGAAGGGCAAATAGAAAAGAAACAAAAAAGAGTGCCAAAAATAGTTTATTGTCAGATTGGGTTTTTGCATCATAATTATTGCGAGCTACCACTACCACTAAAACTATATACCGCTACCAGTAGCGGTGGTAAAAGTAGCGACAACTTGCCTGTAATAACCGCTGTTTTTCCTTCCAATGTCAAGTCTTGGGGAAGTTGGTACAGTGACAGTTCATCCACATTGTAGATAAAGGCTCCAATGCCAAGCGCTAGAAAGAACAGTAATCCCGTGGTCAAGTGTTGACGGGATATTTTGCTATTCTGCTTCCAATATAGCGCTGTCAGCACTGTGGCCGTTGATAATTGTACGAAATGAATGCCGTACAACTGGAGGCAATGCTTGCGTCTATCCGCACTACCAATACCAAAGTTATGACAACCATGATAATGTTCAAACAAACGGAGCCAACTGATTTGCTCCGAAATACGAAACAGCATCAGCAAGGAAACTGGATATGCTACATATACACCAGCACCAGCATAGGCCATCCATTTCTTGGCAACATCAAGAGCCTTTTGTTGTGGTGGTGGTCTTGCTGGTACTGGTTCTGGTTGTGCCGATGCTGCTTTCTGTTCTACTGCTTCATTTTGTTCTTGTTTTGGTTTCTTGTTTTTCTTGGCGTCATTTGGTCTGAGAAGGAGACCACTGGCAGCAATTGTCGCAAACGTGTTCGCTTTTGTGAGGAACAAACTACCAGCTGTTCGACGAATCAAAGGTGTGATGGCCGCCGAAGCAACGACAGTAGAAGACGACGATGATGACATGAACGTATCTACTAGTAAAAACAAACTATAGACAAATTATGTCTCAAGTTCTTCAGCTTGTTGCGTGTACAAAAGTAGGATGTTTTCTTGGGCTTCTCAACCATATTTCTATTGTTGATTGCTCATCATTGTTGATTGATTCCTTCATTCATTAATTGAGACTTCACTACTACTACTAGTTAAGTAGACTAGAGTCTACTTTGTGTCAGAACAGAACACAATCAATCATGAATGAATGATCAATGAATGAATCAATGGTATGATCGTCCCAGCCCTAACCCTAACCCTTATCTATGGATTTAATATGCGTCCATCTATGGATATGAATGCGTGTGCATGTCCCATGCGAAGCCTGTGACATCGTCACTGGAGATACCATTATTAGCTACAGTAGTATAGTACATGGTGTCGAACGAATGACCTACTGTACTGTACAGTATCTACACTACAGCACTGTAGAGTTGCTACTTCAAGTAGCTAGCTAGCTAGTACTTAGTAGTAGTCGTTCGTGTTTTAACACCCTGACCCCCCCTTACCGTACTGTACATACAATGTACCGTTATGCACTTCCCCCATAACTGGTACTACTACTACTAGCTAGCTAGAGTACCGGTAGTCCGGAACCACCTCCAGTATGCAGCATTCACCCAGCGCTACTCTAGCATTGCATTGGCCTCTCTCAGACTCACTTTTGGTGGGAAACCATGCCCCTCTATTGTCAGTGAAATATCCGAAGCTACTTGCTACAGTAGCTAGCTAGCTACTAGCTAGTATTGTTGTTTGCAAATTAGTTGTGGTGTTGAACATGGATGAACCTGATGGAACTCATGTCCGGTGAAACAACCATCGTACGCACTTCTGAGGACTACACTTTAAAAATGGACTTTAAAAGTGCGTAAAACACTGAAAAACATCAGAGTTTCCGAGGATACCCGTACACCAGGTCGACCAGATGTACCCATCGTGGCGAATGGTATGGCCCCTACAAGAAGCTGGGGCAAAGAATAATATAACCTCCTCAGAAAAACATACGAAATGTAGGACTAACAAAAAGTCCAAAAGAACCCTATGGGCTGTTCAAGGTCATTGCTCCGCAACATTTTACAACCTAACTTCCGACTCCCCTAAATGTTGGAGACCACTGGGGAAGGAAAAAGTTCCCAAGACCTGCTTGACACCCGTAAGAATACCGTACATGCAACATCATGATGACCCACCCCTCAAGTAGAAGAGATCACCAGCTACTAGCTAGTAGCTACTGGAGATGTAGCCACTGGATTACGACAAGTAACAAAGAAGACGAACTTCTAAGTATTTTGATCTACAGTGAGGCACTGGTACAAGTACCTGTTTTGTTCGGTTGGGAGCGAAAAGTTCTTCAAGGAAATAGCTTTCAGAGTTTACTTCGTACCTACCGTACTTCACTTCTTGGTCAACAGGGTAGACAGCATGGACACTGCAGCAGAGGAGGAGTGGAACGGGGGAGGCTCCCCGCAGATGGTTTATTACCGATTCCCATTGGTGGACCCAATCATATTCCAAAAATTGCCACTGCCAGCAGGTGTCGCAAGTGGAACGTAACTGTTGCCATCTGGTTCCCCCCTGGCAACCAACAGCCCCTCGTGCAATCCTCTCATATTTTTATAATTTTATTTTCATACACTGTACCATCAAATTTTTTTTAGCACTCTTCATCACAGCTCTATAAGCCATCGACCATGCCCTCTTCAGTACGAAGAAGACGAAGGAGTTCCCGGAGACATACGAAGTACCACAAATTGGCCTTTCGTAACAAGCTAGGCGCGATTTTGGAAGCTCCGTCAGAAGCAGAAGAAGACTTTTCAGAGGATCGGTCCAAATGTCATTCTAGGTCTACGTCCGCCACATTGTCGAGTGATGACAGTGACAGTGACAGTGAAGACGGCACTCACAACAGAGATGCCAGCAGTCGGAGCAACGCAAGCAGTCGCAGCAACAAAAGCTGGCGAAGTATCACAGCACCTCGTCGAGGCCCAAAGGCTGAACGGCATAGGCTCGTCCACGAAGCCAAGGTTGAGATCGTCTGTGAATTGGGTCGTACAAACGGCGACGCTTCTTCTTCGTCGATTCATCGCAACCTTCACAAACTGGCAGTCAATTACGATCCTTCCAGCTTTGACCCACGCGCCACTCCCAAGTCACCTGTAAACGAATTCGAAGTGTGTGGTCCCAATGCAACAAGATTGGAAGGGACCTGGATGTCCTTATCCAAGCCAAACTTTGCGGGAGGTCTTGGAACCAACGAGAGTGGAGACCACATGTACACACTTGGAAGAATGGCTTTTGGTAAGGGGATGACATAAACCACTACGCACGCAGCGTCTTGGAAATATGGATGCCCTGATACTAACATCGCTTTGCTCCTGTTTTTTCTTTCTAGACATGTTCCAGCCGACAGAACTGATTTGCAGTATTCAAGGTACATTCAATACCATCAAAGTCGTCGACAGAAATGACGAGCAAGCTTTGAAAAATGTCCCCGATGGCCTCAAGGCGGATGCTCGATATGGTGAAGTCCCCGTGCGAACATACGAGTACGTACAATATAGTCTACCGATAAATGTATCTTGGTTGCAACGTCTTTTCCGTACTCATCTTGTGACGTTGTGAAACAATTCTTTTAGTATCGTCACCGCATTTTCAATTGAACCAGGGCACGAAGGCAAAGCTGGTCCCAATCAAGGCATCGATGAGCCCATTGAGGGCACAATGACCACCTATGGTTATTGTTTGCCGTACCCCACTGGCAGTAGGCTTAGTGTGTGGTTTACAGGCGGCTGCATAGAAGTCGGTTGTGATATCGATCGCTGGCGGCAGGTCTTTGACAAGAAAACTCTTCCAGGGCGTACATTGGGACAAAAGGGCAAGCTCTTTGTAGCCAAACTACTCATGGGTGCGGAGGCCTGCGATGATATGGATGAGAATGGCAAGATCTCCTACCAGCTCAAGCGTCCTCTGTCGGCCAACATTGATTTGGCTTATATTGATGGGCTCGCTCGTATTATGCGAGGCAAAAGTGGGGCCGTCTACGTCTTTCGCCGAGTGCAAGACGCGGAAGAAATGTCGTCCGACGAGGATGAAAACTATCCTCTTGCGCAACGCTGGGGAGATAGTGTTCCAGTTTCCAAGCGACCCTTTCTTACTAGAGCTCTCTCCGCCACGCGGGTGCCTAAACGAGATTGGGGAGACAGGGCTACCGTTACCAAACGAGAAGTGCCCAGTAGGAACCCCTCCGGGATGAGGGTTCCATCGCGTAGTTGCACTCCTCCCCTTGACAATGATGAGGATGATACACCATCAATGCGCCCCATGCCACCCACAAGAAGCAGCAGTCCTGCAGTTGATGGTGACAATGATACAGCATCATTGTGCCCAACACGTAGCTGCAGTCCTGCAGCTGACGATGATACAGCGCCATTGTGCCCCAGGCCACCAACTAGAAGCTCCAGTCCTGCAGTCGATGATCATGGCGCAGCCTCATGGAGCCCCAAACCACGGCCGCATAATTCCGCATTTTGCTGTCTGCAGGTATATGAGAAAACACGGAAACATACTAAATTCACTTCAGGCAACAATACGGGGTACTTCAGGCAATTGAATGGCCAATTTTGAAAGAATCAAGCTGTCATAAACGGTATTTTTTGTGGCACACAGGGCTTGTGATAAACTAAACAAATATCTTGTATTTTTCATCTTATGTCCTACTAGCCTAATATTGTCCTACTACCCTATAATATGTTAGCTACTTTCTATGACTTTTCGTAGTAGGAACCGCTTCAAAAATGAATGAAACCAAGTGCTGTTTGATGGGGCCAGAGTTGCGGGGAAGTGCGCGAGATGTGTTAGTATTGTAGCACGCACAGTGGAACAACAAGTAGGAGAGCCATCCACCAGAAGAGGCAGATAGAATGCGACCGAAAAAATAAAACACATCATGCATGCATACAACCACAACAATCAATCAACAATGAACTCGTCGTCGTCGCCGCCGATCGAATTCACCGAGACGCCACGACTTGTAGTGGAACCGTCGCCGCCAAAGCTACCAATGAAAGATACTTCCGAAAACAACAACAGCAACAACAACAGTCATTCGTCGTCGTCCCCCCATTCAGACAAATGTAAGAACGGTTGTACTCCTCTGGATATGCACAACGAAAATCGGCTGTCGACGACAAGGGGTTCTACTGCAGAGGATGATGACGATGAACATGATGGAGATGATCTAGTAAATCCATCGCCGCAGGGGCACCACCAAGATAGCAGTGGTAATCAATTTTTTCTGGACAATGACGAAGAAGAAGATTATTTGGATCAAATTTATTTGGATCAAATGCAAGACCTGAATTATCAGAACAACATTCACGACGAGCTGCAGCGAGAATTGGATGAGCAAATGGATCAGGCTTTGCAAGAGCAATTGGATCAACAAATGGAAGAATATTTTCGAAAACATTATGAAGATGAATGTGCGTATTATGAAAAGATGGAACAAGAACTTCTTCAGTGTCCTAATGATTCAGAGGAGGAGGAGGATTCTAATGATGATTTTTCCGGACTTTACTCCAAGAATTGGGGACTTTGCTCCAAGAATGATGATGACGATTCCAGTGCATCATCAGCAGATGATTGTGGTTCATCGGACTCTAACGAGGACAATTACCAACGATCATCGGATCTTGGTGTTGCAGCCAAGCGATTAAAGGAAAGCAGTACAGATCAACTCTTGGAGAGATTGTGTAGTCTACAACTTGAACAAGCTACAACAACAACAACAAAGCCGATGGCTCCTTTCCGTGTACCAAACATCCCAGCAGCATCAGCGCCGTGTCCTTCTTCTTTCAAAGAATCCACTACACCAGTAGTAACCGTACAACAGATCAATGCGGAAATTCAACAGGTAATTGACAAATATAAAAAAGCGAGCCAGGGGGCAGCGAAGGAAGGGTCTGTAGACAGTCACCCAGATATTGGAGACATGACAACATCCATCGACGAGGAAACCGTCATGACATGGCTGTGATGAAGTGTGGAGCACTATAGTACACAACGACGCGACAAAAATCGCAATGGTTTTTCTTTCCCTGTAATCCTTTGTTGTAATGCAAAGATGCAAGAATTCCTTTTATTTCGATACATAGCACAAGCCCAATTGTGACTGGGTTGGCAAGTTTAGCTGCGGGCTTGCCCAAGGCCATTTGCTTGAGATCCATTACTTGTAGCACGGGGGCCGAATCAATCCATTTCCAATAGTCGTTGGCATTCTTCAACGTTTTGACAACTATTTACTAAGCACGTGGATCAACCCAATTTCAAGACTTCGTCCCCGCAAGTATTAGTCGCTGCCTTCAGTGCCGCGTTTAAGACGCATGCCGGCAGCCGGATCTAGCTAGCTGGTGCTGGTGGAAGCGGAGGTGGTGGAGATTTTACCCCATCCACGCGCTAGCTAGGTAGGATCTACAAGACGGCCGCCACGAGCATATCTTCATGGAGCGTGGACGGGCCTACTAGCTAGCTAGCTAGCTCTCTACTAGCTAGCTACTACTAGACAAAACACTAAAAAGTATTCAAAATAACGGCAACAAGAAGCAGTTTGAGTAGAGATAGGGTTTGAAAGTTAAAGTCGCACACCTGCATCTTCCGATTCCTGAGGAAGCTGCACGAAGCAAGGAGCAGCAAAGACAGACACAACAACAACAACAACAGTATACCGTTTTAACCAAATCCAACCCGCGACACTCAGTTGTATCTATTCTCTTGTCACCACTCTAAAACAAAATAGTCTAGCTAGTATCTTTCAAGATGGCTTCCGATAGCAATTCCATTCCGGTCATGTACAAGCCTGCCAATGCTATGGAGGCAGGTCCTAATGGCAACAGCTTGCAAACTATGGCCGCCAAACAACATCCTGTGGACATGATGCAGCGACGAGCTGGTGCGTGCTGCGGTCGCTGTTTTTTGTTGACTGCAATGACACGCAGTTGGTTTGTGGATTGATTATGTGATCGTTGTGGATTTGATTTCTGACGCTTTGTTATTTTCTCTTCTCTGTCGGACCGAATATATTTTTTATTTTTCAACAATTATCCACAATCCGCCATCGCCACTGACTGCGGTCCATGAATCATTCTCCTAACTACAACTCACCAAAATGAATGCAGTTGGCAACACCTTTGGAAACCTCGAATTCGTCCGCTCGGTGTACGGAAGTGGACTGGCCATGAGGTTGGCCACGGAACAAAAAATGGCCCGCGAAGAGGCTCGTGCTCCCGGTTTGGAATCTTCCGGCCTTTATGGAGACATTATTTCGGGTCGTGATACCACGCTTGATTTTTCCGATTACTTGTCCTTGCCACAAAATCGTCCTACCTTTGTCAACAATGAGAAAATTCCTCATGCTGTCATGGAACACCAATTGGGAATGCAGTTGTAAAATCTACAAAGGAATTGCTCTGCGGATGGATGATGATGTTTTTGGCGGATTGGAAGTGTGTGGAGTGGCGTGCCGTGAGTAATAATTGGGAGAGAGATTGTGTCTACTGCGTTGCTAATCTATGCACTGCAGAGGATGGACTCCACAAAATAGAGATTGTCTCAAAATATAGCACCTATTTATACATACTACAAAAATAGTTTTGAAGCAGTAGCTATAGAGTCACTTCTTCCTGATTTACTACTAGCACTTGTCGACTCGTTGACTTTTTACGTCCAGGTCCATTCGTGGAAGCTCTATTGGTCTCGACTACGGGGGCACTATGAGATGCAGCAATAGCCTTGGGTTTACTCGCTCCATAATTGCACTGGCATAGTGTCGTCTCTGGTCGGCCATCGTTGGCTACCACGGAACTTGCACATCCCTCTTTATCCAAGTTATCCAAAAATACATACGTACTGCACACCGTACACGTAACGATAGTCATTGCCATGGTCAGTTGATCTACTGCCCGTGTTCTCGATAATAATGATCGTTGTATTGTTGGATATAAGTGGCGCAAGGCACTCTTTTCTTGCAACCAGCGTACATGAGGATTCCCGTGTACGTTTGCTAAATTGGAACGACAAATTTTGGACATAAAAGATATAGGAAGTTGCAGCGTTATAAAAGCTTTGCATTATGCTATATCGAGAAGGTGGGCTCACCCAAATTTGATTGAATGATGATATGACCAATGGGACGTCTATGTGTGTACAGCACTGTGCACATTATTGATTGTAGCAGATAGACACAATCACTTCCAAACTGAAATCAAATTGTGCTGCTGGCATTAAACTGAACAATTTTGTTGCATCCGCATAGCCCTGATAATTTTTAATGAAACATGTCATTTAACAGTAGCATGAACAATCCCTTCAATTTCTTTGCAGTCAGAGCTTGACTATCAATGCCACATCAGCAGCAATGCCTGCTGTCTTTTTTAACTAGCTTTGATAGCACAACAGCCAACTGAAACAAGCATGCGGTTATGTCTCAATGGATGCCTCATTTGACACTGTCGACACATTTTGACACATTTTTTTGCAAGATGCATTTTTTGAAGCAAAGGGGTCAAACAAAATCAAACTTGTGTGAATCAAATTTCTGGTGTCTTGCTTTCCTTTGAGGACACATGCTGTCATAAAGCATGAGGACGGAAGTTGGAAGCTACAACTTTTGATGATCATGATGACCATTTGGACAATGATTTATTTGCATTTTTGGGATCCAGATCAGAATTCAAAAATTCAACAAGATTGGTTTCAAGAACAAAATGTGGAACTTGTGCCGCTTCCCTGTTTTTGGTCGCAAGTGACAGCCAGATGCAGCAAAAGGTGGTTCAGCAATCGCTCTAGAATTGTTCTTTTTTTGGAAAAATGGTTGGCTTCAACACTCTCACCTTGAAGCTTCTAATCTTTTCGGTCCATGCAATGAGTGGACCGGCCACACCTGAAAGGGAAATTTATCCAATTGTTGCTGCACTTCATAACGTCTCCCGCCAAACTGTGGCGCACCATTGGAAAGAAATTCGTTCCATCATCCAAAACCATGACAATGACAATGGCAAGGACTACATCAACAACCCAGCCACTGCTCCTCCTAAGCTGTTTGATGACAAGGTTGACAAACGGCGTGGCAGCAAGGTTAAATGTGATAGAGCACAAATCAAGGCTAAGGCCAAAGCAATCCCATTCTCCAGGTGCCAAAAATGACGTCTTTTTGCTGAAGCAATGATGATGTCAAAGAGGACTCCATGCAGGATGCTAAAGGACGAGAAGCTGTTCCAACGCGTGTCCTCTGCCTTGAAACCAAAGCTTGCAGCAACCAACAAACATCTCAGCATGTTGCATGCTTTGGAAAGAATTGATCCCATTTCCATCAACAGCAACAGACGCAACAACAGTTTGCATTTTGTTGAACAGTTGCAGCAGACGAAGTGCACATAAATGAGAAGTGGATTGGGCAAAGGCTCACTTTGCTCCCATGGATCGAGATTTCTATGAAGGGATGAAACAGCTCGGTTTACAAGACAAGATCAAGTTGTGCACTCGACCAGCCAATTCACCGGATTTGAGCATCAACAACCCCGGGTTCTTTGCTTCAC
>Ga0163144_10031427_pt1 | contig 10122 bp, 7 predicted proteins | sample OliLak19BULKMAT1_FD_123175 | JGI IMG/M metagenome (GOLD analysis project Ga0163144, IMG submission 123175) | Freshwater microbial mat bacterial communities from Lake Vanda, McMurdo Dry Valleys, Antarctica - Oligotrophic Lake LV.19.BULKMAT1 | ecosystem: Environmental > Aquatic > Freshwater > Lake...
AAAAGTAGGCGGAAAACAAAGCTAGCTGATGCGACTGTGCTCAATCGCAGAGATCGCCGAGGTTCGCGGAGAAGAAGATGAGAAACTGACAGGCACGAGTGTTTCCAGAGTATTGTTCCGGAAATCAAAGTCTCTCTTCACCTCTGCGAAACTCAGCGTCCTCTGCGGTTAGAAAAAATCGTGTTGCAGCGTACCACTTCGTTTCGAGTGTTTTTCGCAGGAGCTGTTCGATGATCCTCACTGGAAACGAGATTCGGGCCCAGATGGGCAAGAACATCGTGATCGAGCCTTTCCGCGAAGAGCAGATCAATCCGAATAGCTACAACCTCACGCTCCACGACGAGCTCCTCACCTACGAAGAGCTTGTGCTCGACATGCGCAAGCCCAATCGCACGAAGCGGATCAAAATTCCCGCCGAGGGGCTGGTGCTCAATCCCAATCAGCTCTATCTGGCGCGAACGGTCGAGCGCACTGAGACCCACAACTTTGTGCCGATGATCGAGGGTCGCTCCTCCATCGGGCGGCTCGGGCTCTTTGTGCACGTCACCGCCGGCTTCGGCGACATCGGCTTCTGCGGCTATTGGACCCTCGAGATGTTCGCCGTGCATCAAGTGCGGATCTATCCGTTTCTCCCCATCTGCCAGATCATCTACCACCAGGTGGTTGGCGAAGTGACGGAATACAGCAGCAACAAGTATCAAAACAATCAGGACATCCAGCCCAGCATGATCTACAAAGAGCTCATGCCCGACTGGGAAGCCGGCGGCGACGGCCAGAAAACCTTCGACTTCGAGCCGGAGCTGGTGACGGCCGAATCGCGCGAGGGGTAAAGTGGGATAGGCATCTTGCCTGTCAGAAACAGAACGTGAGACTGGGAGAACGTGAGACCATCCGATATTCTCACGTTCTCCCAGTCTTTTTTGACAGGCAGGATGCCTATCCCACGATGAGCATCTTCTGGAGCTCCAGCAGATGCTCGACCACTCCATCCGGCTCGTGATCCTCCGCTTGGCGATCGAAGATCTCGTAGGGAACGAATTGCCGCGTGTGAATCGCGCGCAGGCCCAATCGCTTGCCTCCCTGGATGTCGCCAAGCCAATTATCGCCGACGATCAGCGATTCGCCCGGCGATGAGCCAAGCTGCTGCAAAATCTCGGTGAAGGGACGCGGATGGGGCTTCACATAGCCCACCTCGCCGGAGACCACGATCGCCGAGAAAAACCCCTCGATGCCAATTCGCCGCAGGCTCGCGCGGATCGCCGGCCCATCGGGATAATTGGAAAGCAGCCCGAGACGAAAGCGGGTTTGCAAGCGGGCGAGCAGGTCGTGCAAATAGTCGGGCGCACGAATCGCATCGACGAGCGCCGCATGTCGCACAGCCAATAGCGAATCGACATGCTCGCGCTCGGATTTCCGTCCGTAAAGATCGGTCACCCAACTCGCGGCCATCGCCCGCAAGTCTTGCTCGCGATGATCTCCTTGATAAGGCGAGAATCGATCGCGGTCCCGCATCTGGCGAAAGTGAGCCTCATCATGCGGGCCGAAGAGCCGCCGCAATTCTGCCGAGATGCGTCCATCGCAAGAATCGACCTGCTGCCGGCCGAACTCGATCAGCGTGTTGCCGTAGTCGAAGATCAGAGTGGTGATGGAGGACGGGTCGAGAGGCATAGGGAGATATCTAATCGCGAATGACGAAAGGCGTAATCAGAAATCGAAGTCAACCGTCGAATCGACGGCGCACCAAGTTTGGTGCGGGCTATTTGCAAGGAAGATAGCATCTCGAAAAGGAATGATTACCGCAAGAAAGTAGCCCGCACCAAACTTGGTGCGCCGTTGAACATCGGTTGGCATTGGTTTCTGGATCGGCTCGTATCGGAACCGACACAGCCCCGCCAAGGCCGCCTCTAAATCTTCTTCCCCAGCCGCTCTGCCAGCCGCCGCAGCGCTTGGCTCGAATCGTCCTTGCCGATGTGAACTTGCACGAGACTCATCTGGCTCGAGTCGTTCCAGGCTTCGCTGAGTGCCGCGTCGAATTCTCCTTCGGTGCGGACTTCGTAGCCGCGGCCGCCGCCGAGCACTTCCGGGAGGCGGCTGTAGCGCCAGGGATGGATGTTGTTGTATTCCCATTCGCCGGGATGGAGAAACCGCTCGGTGCCGTAGCCTTTGTTGTCGAGAATGATGATGATCGGATTGTATTTGCGGCGGACGATCGTCGAGAGCTCCATGCCGGTCATCTGAAACGCGCCGTCGCCGCAGACCACGACCACTCGGCTATCCGGCCGTGCGACATTCGCTCCCAGCGCCGCCGGCACCGAGAATCCCATCGATGTGTAATAGGCAGGGCTTAAAAATTCGGTCTGCCCGCGAATCGTCAGGTCGCTCGCGCCAAAGAGGGAATCGCCGATATCGGCGATCACGATCGTGTCTTCATCGATCTGCTCGTTCAGCCGGGCGATCATGCGCATGATGGTGATCGGCTTCGGCGCGTCGAGCACAAACTTCTTCTTCGGCACTCGCACTCCTGCGGGAATTTTCCGCGAGCGAGTTTTCGGCTTGCGATCGGCCAGCGCTCGGATGAAGTCGCCCAGCACAACACCATGATAATGGTGCTGCCGAAGGCGCAGTTGTTCGCTGGTCACATAGATGCAGCGATTCACGTCGAGATTCGCGGTGAAGATCCCCAGATTGATATCGGTCATGAAAGCGCCGAGCAGCAGCACACAGTCGCTCTCTTCGACGAACTTGGTGACTTCCTCCCGTCCCATCGCCCCTTCATAGATGCCAACATAGAGCGGATGCGTCTCGTTGATCACACTCTTCCCCAGCAGTGTGGAGGCGATCGGAATTTTGGCGCTCTCCGCCAGCTTAAGCACCGCGTCTTCCAATCCGAAGCGATGGATTTCGACGTCCGCCAGAATCACCGGGCGCTCCGCTTTCGCCAGCCATTTCACCGCCTCATCGACGGCTTCTTTCAGAGCCTGCGGATCGCTGGCCACTTCCGGCGGCGACCAGGTGTGCGAGATATAAGGAGTGACGCTCACCATATCGCGCGGGATTTCGATATACACAGGCCGCTTGCGGCGGACGGCCGTCTCCAGCACCCGATCGATCTCGCGGAAGGCGGTCATCGGATCGATGAGTTCGGTGACCGCGGCGCAGAGCTTATCGAAAACATCGTATTGAGTGCGGAAGTCGCGGACTTTGTGGTGCAGCAGCGGATCGTTGACCCGTTCTCCCAAGCCCGGCGCGCCGCTGATCACCACCACCGCCGACTTCTCCGCATACGCGCCGGCGATCGAATTGCAGACGCTCAGCCCGCCGACACAGTAAGTGACGCAGACCGCGCCGAGCCCATTGATCCGCGCGTAGGCATCGGCCGCGAAGCCGGCGCAATCCTCGCGCGTGCAGCCGACCACATTGATTGGGCTCTTCTCCAGCATGCCGTAAAAATTGAGGACGTAGTCGCCCGGGATGCCGAAAATATCGCGGAGGCCATGGTCTTGCAGCCGCTGGATGAGGTATTGCCCGATCGATAGCCCGGAGACCGGCGGCGCGGAGCGAGGGACCGGCGAGGAGGAATGGGGGCGCGGCATGGGGTGCTCCGAGTGGCGTTCGAGGCTGGGCTGGCGCCGACGATCGGCAGCCGCCGCGAGAATTATATCGTGGCGAAGCGCAGGGATAAGCTGCCAGAAGTGTCCGGCCGTCGTAGCTTGGGATTCCATCCCGAGCCGAGCGAGGAGTACTCTTCGCCAAGTTTCGGGCATACGGACGACGCACGCGGCTGGGAACGCGAGTGACGAGCGGCTGGGTTGAATGGATTGGAACGTCGCTCGGCTCGCTCATGGAATCCCAAGCTACGGTGCAGGCAGGAAGGGGCGGCGGCTATGGTAGGATGAAGGAAAACCGCCCCGGCCATTCGATGCTTCGCGCGCATGATGCTCCTCCTTCTCGACGCTCTCCCGCCGCAGACCACGCGCGGAACCATTCACCGCTTGCTCATGCAAGTTGGCGGCATCGATCGCCAGAAAATCGGCGGGATCGAAGTCAAAGGTCGCAGCGCGCTCGTGCAAGTTCCGGAGCCTTGGGGTCCGCGACTGGTGAAATCGCTCGATGGGGCCCGGCTGGGAAACCAAAATATCCGGGCGTCGCTCCGCTCCGATCCTGGCGCCTCGGATGCCGCGGCTGACTTTCCGAAGGTTGGCCCGGAGGATCATTTCACGCGGCTCACTCGGCTGCTCGATATGGAAGGGGACGCAGCCGCCAAGCAAGCCGCGGCGATGGCCCGTCGCTTCCAAGGCTCGGAAGCGGAACGGACCGGAACGAGCCTCGTCGACCTGGTGATGCGCGACTCCCGCGCCGGGCTGGGCGGACGGGTGCTGGCTGTTTTCGCCAAGCGAACGCATCGCGCGAATCTCCCTTGGACGCGGCTTGATACCGGTTCGCCGGTCGTTCTATCGCGGCAAGACGGGACCGACGATTCGTGGCGCGGAGTGGTGAGCCGTCGCGAGGCGGGGACGATTGAAGTCGCCTTCTCCACTTGGCCTGACGCGGATGACGACGGGACCCTCTTTCGCATCGACGCCAGCACGGATGAAATCGCTCGCGAGCGGCAGAAGCAGGCGATGAAACGGGCCGCCTCCGCCACCGGCGATCGGCTGGCCCAGATGCGAAAGGTCTTGCTCGGCGAAAAGGAAGCGACCTTCCGCGCGACGCCGGAATGGCGCCCGCTCGATACTTCGCTCAATGATTCGCAGAAAGAGGCCGTCGCTCATGCACTTTCGGCGTACGATGTTGCGATTTTGCACGGTCCGCCAGGGACCGGAAAAACGCGAACGGTCGTCGAGCTGATTCGCCAATCGGTCTTGCGAGGACAGAAGGTAATCGCCTGCGCGCCGAGCAATTCGGCCGTCGATACGCTATTTGAAAGGCTTTTGGCGGCGGGAGAAAAGGCAGTGCGTCTCGGCCATCCCGCGCGAGTGTTGCCGGCGCTGCGCGAGCACACGCTTGATTTGATGGTGGAAAATCATCGCGACGTGCAGGTCGCGCGGAAGCTCGTGCGCGAGGCTTATGCGTTGCGCGAGAAGGCGGCCAAGCAGCGCCGCACGAGAATGAGCCGCGAAGAGCGACGCGAGATGCGCGCCGAGGCCAGCGACCTAATCGCCGAGGCGCGGCGGATCGAGGCGGTGGTCGTCGAGCATATTCTCGATTCGGCGACGGTCCTCTGCGCCACGCTCACCGGAGTCGATAGCGAATTGATCGGAAAGCGGCGATTCGATCTGGCGGTGATCGATGAGGCCTGCCAATGCACCGAGCCGGCTTGCTGGATCCCGCTCCTGCGCACGGAGAAAGTGGTGCTGGCCGGCGATCATTGCCAATTGCCGCCGACGATCGTCTCCGCCGAAGCGGCCGCCGAGGGATTCGGCGTGAGTCTCTTGGAGCGATTGGCCGATTCCTCGGGCGATCAGTTGCTGAAGCGGCTCGATGTGCAGTATCGCATGCATGAAGCGATCATGGAATTTTCCTCGCGCGAGTTCTATGAGAGCACGTTGCTCGCCGATGACTCCGTCGCCCATCATTTGCTCTGCGAGCTTGAGGGAGTGGCGACGAACGACATGACGTCGTCGCCCCTCTTATTCATTGATACGGCCGGCGCGAGGTGCGAAGAAGAACAAGAGCCCGACGGCGAAAGCCGCCGCAATCCGCAGGAGGCGACTCTCGTCGTCGACTTCGTGAAGCAACTGCTCGAAGCGGGCCTCGACCCCAAGCAGCTCGCGGTGATCGCTCCCTACTCGGCACAGGTTCGCTTGCTGCGGAGCAGGCTTGATGTGGTCGGGCTGGAGATCGATAGCGTCGACGGATTTCAGGGACGCGAAAAGGAAGCGGTAATCATTTCGCTCGTTCGCTCGAATCCGAAACAGGAGATTGGATTTCTCTCCGATGTCCGCCGGATGAATGTCGCCCTCACTCGGGCGCGAAGGCGATTGATTGTCGTCGCCGATAGTGCGACGATCGGCAGCAATCCTTTCTACGGCCGGCTGCTCGAGCACTTTGAGAAGGCCGGAGCTTATCGAACGGCTTGGGAATTTCTGTAAGTGGGAAAGGCTTCCAGCCTGTCATCGTGGGATAGGCATCTTGCCTGTCGTGAACCGCGCGATAGGCTTCCGGCAGTTCTTGACGATATCTTGACAGGCTGGAAGCCTATCCCACGGAAGATTCTTATGCCGAACTTTGACGACATCCTCGCGGCCGCCGAGCGACTCGCGCCGTGGGTCCATCGCACTCCGATCGCCACTTGCTCCACGCTCGATCGTCTCGCCGGGCGGCAGCTCTTCTTCAAGTGCGAGCATCTGCAAAAGATCGGCGCGTTCAAGTTTCGCGGCGCGATGAACGCCATGCTGCAACTTCCGGAGGAAGCCGCGGCACGCGGAGTGGTCACCCATAGCTCCGGCAATCATGCGCAGGCGCTCGCGCTCGCGGCGCGGCTGCGGGGAGTGCAGGCGACGATCGTGATGCCAGCGAACTCCGCAGCGGTGAAGCGGAGAGCCGTTATCGATTATGGGGCGCGAGTCGTCGATTGCGCGCCGAATCTCGCCGCCCGTGAGTCGACCACCGCGCAAATCCAGGCGGAAACCGGCGCGACCCTGATTCCCCCCTACGACCATCCTCAGATCATCGCCGGGCAAGGAACTGCGGCCCTCGAATTACTGGAGCAAGTACCGGATCTCGACGCCGTGATCGCGCCGGTCGGCGGCGGTGGCTTAATGGCGGGAACTTGCCTCGCCGTTCGCGGCCGAGCGCCGCAAGTGAAGCTCTTCGGCGCGGAGCCGCTTGGGGCCAACGATGCGGCGCGAAGTTTCGCGGCTGGAAAATTCGTTCCACAAACCGACCCGCACACGATCGCCGATGGATTGCGAACCAGCCTCGGAGAATTGACCTGGCCGATCCTGCGGGATCATCTGGAAGAGGTAATCACCGCCGGCGAAGAGGAAATCATCGCCGCGATGCGACTCGCCTGGGAGAGAGCGAAGCTGCTGATCGAACCGAGCTCGGCCGTTCCGCTGGCCGCCTTACTGGGAGAGGTGTTTCGCCAGAAGCCAGGACTCCGCCGCATCGGAATCATCCTAAGCGGCGGGAATGTGGACCTGGCGGCGCTTCCTTTTAAGTAGCGGCGCCCTCCGGCCGCCGCAGTAGTCCTCGCTGTCGCTCGGCACTGGCAGAGCCAGTGGCACTCACTTGTCACTGCCGCTAGGGACTACCTTACCATCGCATCATCGAGTGGGACATTCTTCTCTGGATAGAACAAAGCGCTCGCCGCTTTCACGAGCGCCAGCGAGTCGTGGCCGGTGCCGTTCATGCCGGTTAGCCGCTCGCTGAGCTGCTCGAAGATCCGCTTTCCTTCCGGCCAGCGAACCCCCATGATCTTGCCGCATTCATCGAGCAATTGATACACGCGAGCGCGAGTGACGCTCATCCGGCGAGCTTGCGAGCGAACGCTCTGCGGCTCTCCTTTGATTCCCAGGCGTCCTTCCGCCAGGCGATGGATCACGTCGCCGCCGTCGGTCAAGAGCTGACCAAGCATCGGCACGATGACATGCGTTTGCACGTCGGCGAGAGGAATCGCTTCGCCGGCGGCCAGTTGGTGAGTCACCCATTCCTGAATCGGGGCGATAAAGCGGGGCTGCAATTGGATCGAAAGGTGGGGCGACGCCTGAGCGAGCGCCTGGTGCGCGACATGGAAGACTTCCAGGATCACGCGCACCCGCTTTTCGCCGTAAGTTTTCAAAGAGCGAATCTGACCGACCGTGTAATCGAGGTAGTCGCCGAGCGCGTTGTGCCAGATCACGGTTGGCATCAACTGCAAAGAAGGAGTCAGCCGGCCAAGCTTGAGTTCGGCCACCTGGTGACGGCGGACCGTTTCGCACCACTGAGCCCAAAGTACTTCGGAAACCAGCGCCGGGTCAAAGCGATCACTGGCAAGCTCCGGCTTGCGACGCGCGAGGCGATCTCGCGGCATGTCGTCACCCGAGAATGGAATCGCAGGAGGCTCGTCGCGCGTTGCCCGATGGAGCAATTTCACGAGCGAGGCGATTTTCTTCTGACCAATGCCGGGCGTTGCGGATAGCTGCTCGAAAGGGGTGGTGAGCAGCTCCTTGAGCGTTCGGCCCAAGAAGGCCAAAGGCAAGCGGCGATCATTCGGCAGGGCCCAAAATGCCAGGGGCTTTTCCATCCGATCGGTAAATCGCGATTGCATTAAAGTATCGCGAACCACCTCAAAGCTGCTCGCCAATTGATACGTCTCAACGGTCGACGACTTATTCCACTGAATCATGTAGCACTCTCCCAACGATGCCTAGTGAACTGTTCCGGTGATCACCAAGCCATTCCAAAGGGGGACAAATATCCATCATCCGCCTGGAGTGAAAACACACCACCATCCGCCCGATTCCGTGGCATCGTGCTAGGAAAACGAGCAACTCATCCCATCATCTGTGGATTGAATCCTTTGCCGCAGGAAGGATTCGCTCGCAACGACGGAAAATTCGCTATGTCAGTCGCTTTTATTGCCAAACTCAGGAGGGATTCAAGGCAAAAGTAGTCGGCCGTGGGGAGGGAGGATGGCACGCTACTCAATCGCGACGCCGCCATTTTTCGGGCTGGCACCTGTTTCGTCAAGCGGCCCAATTGTGAAAACTATATAAACCTACTGGATCTTATCTAGTTTGCCAATCTGTGCCATAAAACATGGATACATCGCGATTTACGGCGACAACCCAATGCAGGCGATGTCCACCACAACGGTTTGTTTATCCCCCTTGTCGTCCCTCGCAGGGTCGATTGCTGACCGCTAGCCCCGTGTTAAATCCACGCACTATTTCCGCCTCAACTCGGTCCTCCAGCCAAAAACCCCGCAGCCGGGCCCAAGTTTCTAAACCTCCATTACAATTTGTCGCAAGTCTGGTGCCCAAGGGGAGTGCGAGCCGAATTTGCTTTGTCGCAATGTCTCCTGCCTGTAACTGCGGCACCCCGCCTGCTGCATAACTCCTGCGCATGCCCGCAGGCTGGCAATTCGACTTCCACTCCGTAGGACGTGGTACCTCGGAATCTGGTTCCCGGCTTGTTACAAAAAAGAACGGTCCCTTCGCGGAATCTTCTTGGGACACCTACTTAACTCCCGTTCCAAACCTCCTTCCCCGCGTTTTTGATGGCCAACGACACGAACCGCTCTGACCGCTGGTGCGTGATCGGCGCGGGACCCTCAGGCTTGGCGGTAATCAAGAATTTTCGCGAGCGCGGAATTCCGGTCGAAGGAATCGAGCGCGAATCCGATGCGGGCGGAGTGTGGAACTACGGCTCCGGCGCTGGGGGCGTTTACGCTTCGACCCACATGATCTCGTCGAAGCGGCAAACGGAATACATCGACTTTCCGATGTCGGATACTTACCCGCCCTATCCCAGTCATCGTCAAGCGCTCGACTACCTCCGCTCCTATGCCGCGCACTTCAAGCTCTACGAGACGATCCAGTTTCAAAAGGAAGTGACATCGATTGTCGCCGGCGAAGGGGGCTGGCTCGTCACCTTGCGCGATGAAGAATCGCCGCGCCTTTATCGCGGAGTGGTGATCGCAAATGGCCATCATCGAGTGCCGCTCTGGCCCGAGATTCCTGGCGAGTTTACCGGCGAGACGCTCCATTCCCATGAATACCGCACGCCCGATCGGCTCCGCGGCAAGCGAGTGCTGGTGATCGGCGGTGGAAACTCGGGCTGCGACATCGCAGTGGAAGGAGCCCAGAATGCCGCGGCGACCTTTCTCAGTCTTCGCCGCGGCTATCACTTCCTCCCCAAGTTTCTGCTGGGAATTCCCGCCGATTCGGCGGACGCCTGGCTGCGCGGCTGGTGGGTTCCTCTTTGGCTCCGCCGCCGACTCACCTCCTTCATTGTGAGCATCGCGTCCGGCTCGTCCGATAAGTACGGGCTTCCAGCGCCGGACCATCAGCTCTTCGAGACGCATCCGATCGTCAATTCGCTGCTGCTCTATTACGTCGGGCATGGCGCGATCCAAGTGCGTCCGCAAGTGAAGGAGTTTCGCGGCGACAAGGTCCTCTTCAGCGACGGGCGCGAAGA
>Ga0163144_10031428_pt1 | contig 10122 bp, 11 predicted proteins | sample OliLak19BULKMAT1_FD_123175 | JGI IMG/M metagenome (GOLD analysis project Ga0163144, IMG submission 123175) | Freshwater microbial mat bacterial communities from Lake Vanda, McMurdo Dry Valleys, Antarctica - Oligotrophic Lake LV.19.BULKMAT1 | ecosystem: Environmental > Aquatic > Freshwater >...
AATTTACTGAGGCAAGATAGTGTTGTGGTAAATATTGAGGTGGTGAATAAATAACCTCCGCTAAGCGTAGCATGTAGTTAGTTGTTGGGCCTACGGCTTCGCCTACGCCCTTTTTATTAAAAGCAAATTGTATTATAAGTCAATTCCTGTTTTGAGGCAATTGTCATTTAAGTCAAAAAATAAATATTGGAAAGGGGCTGTAAAATCACTTCCCGGTGAGCTTCTGCACCTGCTTCTTCAATAGATAGGCATCGATCAGCGATTTAATTACCGCTTTATCATCCGCAGGCATCTTCTGCACTTCTCGGAACTGCTCAAGCAGTTCCTTGTCAGATAGCTGAATCTTCACGTTCCTAGATAAACGTAGGGTATAGTTAAAGGTAGGGCGTATCGCTGCGCCTACGCTCTGTATAGCAAGGCTTCGAGTCTTTCGGTTCCATCCAAGTCACCGCTCTTGCCTTTGCGAAGCGCTTTGGCGGAGCAAGGTCGGAGACTCAGATGTTATACCTATGCTTCATATCTTTTAGTCCAAGTACAATTTGTACTTGATCGGCATTATACCAAATGTTATGGACAAATATATAATCAGTAATAGTATTATTTCGTCATTGGGTTAGTTCTACTTAAACGAATTTGTATTCCAACTAAAGCATAAGATTTTAGTTTAACAAAATCCAAAGCAGTAATTTTTATTCCACATTCACCAATAATTCCTATGCGTTTATTATCGCTTATGTAATATGTTGCGCCAAGAGGGACAGACCCACTAAAATTACTTTGTGCTTGGTTATAAATATTAGCGCCTAATCCAATACCTGTATACATGTTAAAATTTTCTTCTCTTAGGAAGTTTATTGTTGTAAGTAACTCAGTATTCATAAACATATTAGACTCTCCGTTCGCAAAATCAAACTGAAAATCCAGCCGGGGTTCCAATGACATTTGTTTTTCTGAAAAAAACTTTATACCAACGACTCCATTTAGCGGATATAAGTTAAGGGAAGTTTGCGCTCGTATTGAAGTTGCAAAAAGGCAACTGAGGAAAATCAAGATTGTTGTTTTATTTACATTCATACGTCCATTGTGTTAAGTCTCTATGTTTTAAAAAAGCGAAATATTTTAATTGTATGGATTTACTGCAAACAAAAGTATTGAAATGTGATATATCCATGTCGTCAGTATATTCTGCTGAAAAAACGGGTTTTCCAACAGAAATGTAAATGGAGTAATCATTTTGGGTGTTTTGATGAAAAACATCTTCTGTTAATGCCCAATCAAATTTTTTATATAACAAAGGAACTAGCTCTTCCGTATTTTTTTGCCCTATACAAAGTCCTCGGCTATGCGCCTCTTCAATAATCCACTCGCAGAATAATTTTGTATCATTTAGTGTTAAATTAAAATCGGTTACTTCTCCGTAAATATCAATATTGTCAGGCTCTACGCCATCAAATCCTTTTGATTTTATCATGTCGAATCGTGAAGCAATAAACGGCTTCAGCTTTTCTATTTGCCGGATATCTAAGAATCGTTCGTCTGGCCATGCAGGGTATATGTTTCCTACAACTTCGGTCGGCAATAAACTGCCATCAGGCCTATAAGTTTCAAAGGTACCTACTGAAATATACGCTATTACTTTAATTCCTCGTGCATGAAAAGCGTCTACCAATTCCTTAGTTGCTGAAAATGCATCAATGTCTATTATTTTGCAAGTGTACTGATTTACTTCATTTATGCCTATGCTGTCTAATCGCCATTCAAAACTGTCGCCAATTTTTGGTTTGTAATAATTGTCTAAAGGGGGAGGTTGCTTTTTCGTACATGAGAAGCAAGCTGTTAGGGCAATGAAGAATAAATATTTTTTTGTAATTATCATTTGTTCAATGGTCGTTGCAATTATCGCTAACTACTGTATAAACGCATCGTTGCGTTTATTATCGTTATAGTTTTGAGTTTATTTTAGAATTCTAAATTACGGACCCAACTTATCCTCCAGCTGCATGAATTTTTTCACTTTGCACCTGGATTTTTTCTCTCCTCGTTTGTAATAAATAACAACTCCTTTTGTAAGGTTGGGCTGCACAGGAGTTGTATCCACGCAGGTTTTACATTTCTCAGGAGGTAAAAGAGAAAATCCGAAGGTAATTTCATTTTTATTTACATAAAATGTCATGGGAGATTTATCAGCAATGCTTTTTACCGAATCTACTTCAATGGCAGCATTTTTTTTATCCTGGAACACAATGGTGTATTTCATCGCAACTCCATTGATGCCTGCAATGGTTTTTTGGCTTGCGGCAGTTATTATTTGCATCTGGGCAAAAGATACTCCGGCTGCGCCCAGCATGACAAATAGGGCAAGAATAATTTTTTTCATCTGAATCTATCTTCCGAAGATAGATTTTCTTTGTAATATTGATTCATGAAAAAGCTTCTGGCTGGGGTGCATGATAAAAGTCCTATCCCCTTCTCCTTTGGAGAAGGCTGGGATGAGGCGATAAAAGGGACTTTTGTCATGCGCCCTCTGGCTGCTCTTCTCTGCTGCTGCTTGTCTACTGCCTACTGCTCCGGGCAGCTTCCCGATTCTGATATCTGGATCTTAGATATAAAGGACAGTGCCGAAGAGATTGTATTTTCTAACGCTATAAATATTACCCACAGGAATGGTTATGATAATCAACCGGTGTTTTCTCCCGATTCTAAATTCATTTTGTATTCTTCCCAGCCGGATAACGGCCAGACTGATATTTTTAAGTATGTGATAAAAAGCAAGGTCACCACTCAATTCACTAATACGCCAACTAGTGAATATTCTCCCGGTTTTATGCCGGATGGAAGAAATGTATCCGTAGTGATGGTGGAAAAGGATTCCGTACAGCGTTTGTGGCATATGCCTGTGAAGGGAGTGCCACGGCTCATCATGAAATTAGTAGACTCGATCGGTTATTATAGCTGGATCAATAAGGACAGCATACTTCTTTATATATTGACAAAGCCACCTACGCTACAGGTAACGAATATTAAGATCCAGCAGCCCGCCATAGTCGCAAAAAATGCAGGAAGATGCATACAGCAGGTGCCATCACCTACAGGAACAGGCTGGGAAAAAGTATGGGTTTTTTCTGAAAAATTTTCCGATACTCAATTGAAGTTAATGTCTCTTTATTATCATAAGAAAAGAAAATTGAAAGCATCTCCCTGGTGTTCCGCCTGTAACTTACCCGGAAAGGTAGAAGATTTTGCTCTCTCACGTTTCGGTGTGCTTACAGCGCAGGATTCTAAAATCTATAATTTGCAGGAAGAAGATAATGCAGTCTGGAAAGAAATTTCCGACTTGAACGCATTTGGCATTTCCAATATCACCCGCATTGCTGTGAGTCCTGATGGAAAAAAACTGGCTGTTGTGGCAAATAAATAAACATGAACGAACATCGCGCAAAGCCATTACTTCCTAAAAAGGAATTTTACAATCGCTTATTTGTAAATGTTCTGTGGGGAGCAGGAATTGTATTTGTTTCATTGCTGATTGGTGTGTTGGGATATCATTTTACCGAAAGCTTAGGTTGGCTGGATTCTTTTCTTAATGCTTCCATGATCTTAACAGGCATGGGCCCCGTAAATGTAATGACAACTACAGCCGGGAAATTGTTTGCCTCCTTTTATGCACTATTCAGCGGAGTTGTATTCCTTACCACCATTGCATTTGTAATTACTCCTGTGGCGCATCGTTTCTTACATCGGTTTCATCTGGACGAAAAAGAATAATTTAAAATTTACTTCTATGGAATTTATCCCCAAAGAGATCGAAGATTACGCACTGAAAAATTCAGATGCTGAACTGGATGTGCTTTATCGTCTTAATCGCGAAACGCATGTAAAGATGACCATGCCCCAGATGTTATCAGGACATATGCAGGGATTGATGCTGCAGATGTTCAGTAAAATGATCCGCCCTAAAAATATTTTGGAGATTGGAACATTTACAGGCTATTCAGCTATCTGTATGGCCCAGGGATTGCAGGAAGGAGGCCTGTTACACACGATAGACATTAACGAAGAGTTCAGTGAGATAATCCTTAGATATGTCAAAGAAGCGGGCTTAGAAGGCAAAATAAGGCTCCATATAGGGCCCGCTGTTAATATCTTACCAGCACTAAATGAGCCTTTTGACCTGGTGTTTATTGATGCCGACAAGGAGAATTACAGCACCTATTATGACCTGGTGTTTCCTAAGGTAAAACAAGGAGGCTACATCATAGCGGATAATGTGCTTTGGAGTGGTAAAGTGGTCAATTCTGCTATGAAAATGGACATTGAGACCAAATCGCTGATCGAGTACAGCAAGAAAATTCAGGCCGATTCCCGGGTGGAAAATGTGCTTCTTCCCCTGAGAGATGGGCTCATGATCGCCCGAAAAAAGTGATTCCTCATAGGGGGATTTTTTATTTCCCCTATGAAAACTTATCAACAATCTCATTCCCCCTATGAAATGCACCTGAAAATGCCTTACTTTCGCTATGAAGTTAAACAAGAAAGTTAAACTTTTTAAACAAAAAACAAAATGGCTACAAAAAAAGCAGCAGCAAAATCAACAACAAAAAGAAAACCAAATGCAGCATTCATGGCTCCATTAACTCCAAGTGCTACACTTGCACCGGTAACAGGAGTAAAAGCTCTTCCACGTACTGAAGTTGCTAAAAAACTTTGGGCTTATATCAAGAAGAACAATCTTCAAGATAAAAAGAACAGACGCAACATCAATGCTGACGATACTCTCAAAGCGATCTTTGGTGGTAAAAAAACTGTTAGCATGTTCGAAATGACTGCTCTTGTTAGCAAGCACCTTAAGAAATAATTTTTCTTAAAGCCTAACGCTTTAAAGGCGTCCAGATGATTCTATCTGGACGCCTTTATTATTTTACGGAGGGCAAATGATTCACCGGAATAAATTTTCAGTATGTAGATCCCATCTGGCTGATCGGTAAGGTGTAAACTCATCACAGGCAAATGCCCTGCCACAGAAACAATTTTCCTTCCAAACAAGTCAAACACTTCTGCTTTTTCAATTTTATAGAGGGTACTCTGAATGGTAAATTTTCCGGAGGAAGGATTTGGAAATACCGAAATATCTTTTTCATCATAAGAATTTTCGGCCAGTCCCGTATTCCAGCAGTTGCCGGGCAAGTGGGTATCCATCCATTTTGAACGGGTGGCAAACCACTGTTTAAGGTAATTGACTTCTTGCTGGTAGGTGCTGCCAATGAAATAATTCCAGTTAACATACACTCCCAAAATAGGCCATTGCTGAAAATTGCGTTGTTGCGATTCGTTTAAATAAAGTGCCACTGAATCTATCCAGGCATTGATCGAATCCGTATGAAATATAGTAGTGCGCAGCTGTTTCCACCTGCATTTAACATCATGCGTATAGCTTGTATCCTGAAGCATACGTGCCCACCAATTAGGAGGCTCTGTAGTATAAGTAGGACAAACAACTGCGAAATCATATTGCCATCCGGTAGTATCATACGAAGAGCAGTAATCGCAGTTTCCGTAAGACAAATTAAAATCCCACATAGGGCCGCAGCTTAGTTTGCCGCCTTTGCTGTCCTTATCCTTGTACATAAAACTGCTGGAACGGTATCCGTCAACCGTTCGCCCAAGCTCTTGCATGATGAAAAAATCAACGAACGAAGGAAGGTTCACATACGCACGAAAACCGGTTGTGGGGTTTTTAAAATTTGCTCCGTATACCGCATTTTCAAAATTGGTAACATAGGTCCGTATGTAATTACTTTGCTGGGGCAGAAGTTCAACATCCTCGGGATCGTGATACAAAATGTCCACTTTAGGCTGATAGGAGGATGTCCAGCCTGTAGAGGCGCTGCCTGTTGGCTTATCCACTTTGATAATATATCCACCGGTCAATGAATCCCCGGCCAGATCATTTGAATCCAGGCGGGCAATGTCCACGCGGTCTTTATCCCGTTTTATTTTTTCTATCAATGCATACACTCCAATGTACTGTCCGTTAATAATAAGTTCACAATACACATAGCGTGGAGAATACGGCTGCATGCGTGAAAAAAGAGAATAGGTGATCTCATTTCGCATAAGCGATTTATCCGGATAGGCACCGTACAGGATCCAGTCGTGTTCGGAAGGCATTCCCAGCAGGGAAACATTTAATTTAATGCCGGCTGCATCCCATGTTTCAACTCCGTATGATTTTTTGGGGTATTGCTGGGATGTGGAGCCACGTATTTCTATAGCGATTTTTCCGTTGTAGTTATTGAAAGAGTCCGTCACATAATTTCTTATACCTGCTCCGTTATAAATAATTCCCATATCGCAGGCGATCTTGGGGTCATCCGCAATCGTTTGGCTATTGGTATTAATAATAATAATCGGCAGATTGCTCGAGGTAAGCTGAAACGTGGTTGCCGGAGTGTTGCTGAAGGTTAACCGCCAGTTAACCAGGGTCCCCGCATTTCCTCCGGTATTATTATCATCATACACGCGCAGCCTCCACCTTCCATTGCCAATCTGCCCGTTATTGAATGTAGATAGCTGCTGCTCCGGCCTGTAGTCCCCGTTGAAGGGAGCTGTGCCGCTTACAACGGAATTTGATACATCCTGCCTGAAGCAGGTGGTCGAGTAATTATCCCCCACGTCTCCATTATCTGTAGTAAGGGCAATAATAGTTCCATTGGGCGATTCCAGGTAAATATCCAGGTCCCTGTCCTTGGGATGGGTTATATTAATACAAACTTCCTCTAATCCGTACACACTGTTGATCGCAGCCGGGCTTAGTCCGCTTACATTAATAAGAAAGTAAGTTGTATCAAGGTTATCATCAATAGCTCCTCCTGTACCGGTAAACGTTTGGGCAGACAAACAGGCTGAGAAGATGAATGCAATAAAAGCGGGTAGAGTTTTTTGCATATTTATAAATAAAAAACCCCGGCTTTAGATCCGGGGTTTCTGAGATTCAAAGAGCTTACTTCGCCACGCTGAACTTGCCGGCACGCAGGAAAGTACCGTTCTTATCATTTACCGAATAAGAGTACAATCCTGTGGAAAGTGCGGAAGTATTGATCACCGCAGATTTTGTATTCATATTGCTTGTAGAAAGAGCGGTTGTAGAAACAGCCCTGCCGGTTGCGTCAAATGCAGTTACAGAAAATGCACCGGCAAGTGCATCCACCGAAATATTTACGAATTGGTTTGCCGGATTAGGGAACAATGTAATTCCATCGGAAGTAAGTTTCTCGTTAATGCCGTTCGATCCGTTGAAGGTAATATCATCCACCCACAAGGTGCTGCCCGGTTTACCACAATTTGGACAAAAGGTGTAGTTGGCAGTAAATAATCTGGTGGAAGAAAAAGTAAGTGCCATTGAATCCGGGAACTGTGAGGAGAAGGTAGGATTATAGGCTATTGCAACACTTTGCGCAGCATAGCTGCTGCTGGCAGTGCCTGTTTTCCAATAACCCAATCCTAACGTATCACCGGTGGTGCTGTTCCAAAGAAAAACCACAAATTCCGCAGTATCATTTGCCGCAGGAGTGTATTTATACCAGAAATCCACAGTAGCGGGCCTGCCGGTAAATGGCGTTCCAAATTTTGGTACAAGGCTCACAAGCTTTCCGGGAGCAGCTAACCCAATAGGATTTGGCAATGCATTGCCTGGATTATTCGTAAGAGTAACAGAAACAAGTTTTAGTGCATTTGCACCTCCATGAACATTCGCAGCAACGGTCTCTTTAAATGCTGACTGAGGATTTCCAAGCAGTATCAATTCATTTGCGCTGATCCAGCCGGTAGGTTCAACAGCTCCGGCTGTAGTCCAGCTTTCAAAGTCCCAGGTAGGTGTTTGTGCAAATGCACAAACGGAAACACCAGTTGCAATAATCGATAAGAAAATTTTTTTCATTTGGTTTAGTGTTTTAATGCGTTTATAAAGATACTTCCCCGTGTATGTGTGGCATTCATCCTTCTACTAACACGTGAAATTTACAAGCGGGGTTGGGTAGCATCAAAAGATTATTTAACGAATTTTTTTCAATAGCCTCAAAGATAGAAACAATATGGGTTTTTGCAAGGAATTAAGCCTTTTTTATTTGATATTTCGTAGAACCCCCGAGTAGATTATGCGCTTATATTTGCCCCTTATTAAAGCGGGCATTTATGCGGAAGCGTACTATTGTTATTTCTATAATTATTTTAGTCGTCATTGGCGGGTTTGTGTATCTATATAAGTTCACCGATATTTTTAAAGATCTTGGTGGAAAGGATATTGCGGAAGGAGTGATTGAATATGATATCACCTATCCTAAGCTGGATCCCAACAGCATGATGGTTTCCGGGATGCCAAGCAAAGCGTATTTGCGTTTTAAGAATAGTAACATGTCCAATGACATGTCCGGAATGATGGGGCTCATCAGCATTACGTACATATCAAATCTGGAGAGCAAAGCAGTTGAGCAGCGTTTAACGCTCATTAATAAAAAGTATGCTTCCGAAATTCCTGCCGAAGACCTCAAGCGGCTGAATGAATCGTATGTCGCCTCCGTGGACGATAATAACAAGGAGCTAATGATAGCGGGATTTAAGTGCAAAGAGGTCACCGCAAAACTCACGAATGGTGAAGAAGTCAAAATATATTACACGAATGATATTGATATTGATAATCCAAACTGGTCAAACCCGTACAATAAAATTGACGGAGTGCTGATGGATTTTCAAATGGAGCGCTATGGAGTAGTAATGCACCTGAAAGCAAAATCTGTTTTAGCTCAAACAGTGGATGACGAAACTTTCAAGGTTCCTGCTGATTCTACCGAGTATAAAAGGATCGTTTTTTCAGAATTGGAAAAGATCCTTCAGGAGCTGAACCCCGCTGAATAACTTTTTGCATGCGCAAACCCATACTTTTCATTGCTCTCCTAATACTGATTGGAGCCGGTATCTTTCTTTATTCGTACAAAGGCGGAGCGTTATTGAAAACCGTGTTTGCCGACAAGAATGTTTCGGAAGGGGTTATTGAATATCAGGTTACGTATCCCAAGCTGGAGCCCGGTAACCCCATGGCTACTTTCCTGCCGGATAAGGCATACCTGCATTTTAAGGATGATAAGATGGTCACGGAAATGTCCGGTTTGATGTTCAGGATATCTTACATTTCAAATCAATCCAGTAGTTCCGTGGAACAAACATTTGCTCTTTTAGGACAAAAGAAGGTTTCGGATATTTCTGCCAAAGAGCTGAAAAAACTGAATGGCTCTTTTCTAACCAGCATTGAAAAAGGGACGAAAACGAAAGCGATCGCAGGATTTGCATGCAAGGAAGCGCTGGTGAAATTAAAAAGCGGAGAGTCCATTCAGGTATTCTATACGAACGACATTGGCATTAACAACCCCAATTGGTCAAACCCCTATACTAAAATAGATGGTGTGTTGATGGATTTTCAGCTGGAAAGTTACGGCCTATTTATGCACCTCACCGCCAATAAAGTCCTTCCCGAATCGGTGGAAGACAGCTCCTTTGATGTTTCCAAAGATCATACAAAGATCCCCTTCTCTGAATTAGAGGAAATGCTTCGTACCACAGTGGCCAACTGAGGTTAAACCCAAAAAGTTCAATGAACTTTTTGCCCCATGGGCAGACGATCCAGGCGATAAGTGCCTGGATGTCTGGGTTAACCCTGACTAACCTATTCAGGCGCTTACTCCAAATAGGAGTCCTTCGGACCGCCTAGATATGTTGCGTCAAATATTTTTAATATGTCGTTTCTGAATTGCAAAATCTGGGTTAAAATAATCCTTCCTCTCCTTCGTTTTAGTCTCATAAGCTCCATCTTTCCGTATCCTTCTTTTTTAACATCAATCCGTTAACAAGTTATTGTTTATGACAAGGTTATTACAGTCCATCGTACCTATTTTTGATAATATGAAGGGTATAAAGTAATAGAGGTATACAGGTATAAAGGCTTGCAAATGGCTGGCATACTATGTTCCTTATTTCCCTATACCCTATACCCTATACCCTATACCCTATACCCTATACCCTATACCCTATACCCTATACCCTATACCCTATACATTATACCCTATACCCTAT
>Ga0163144_10031430_pt1 | contig 10122 bp, 9 predicted proteins | sample OliLak19BULKMAT1_FD_123175 | JGI IMG/M metagenome (GOLD analysis project Ga0163144, IMG submission 123175) | Freshwater microbial mat bacterial communities from Lake Vanda, McMurdo Dry Valleys, Antarctica - Oligotrophic Lake LV.19.BULKMAT1 | ecosystem: Environmental > Aquatic > Freshwater > Lake...
AATCTTAGTCAATTTAGTTTTAAAAGACATTATGAAGATGACAGGATCAGCTGCTCCAGCTGGACTTGATTTATCGAGAAGTAATTTTATTGTTGAAGGAAGCTTGAAAAAACAAGGCACGAATTTAGTACCTAATTTTAATTTTAAATTAGATCCTGCGCTTGAGACCGTTTTTAATGAACTTCCAATTAGTGTCAATTTAGGTGGAAGTATCAATAATACAAAAGTTAAATTTACTTTTAAAGCAAAAATGCTTGACGGCGTTGTTGACGGAAGTGCGACGGGAGATTTTAATTTCTCTGACCCAAATTTAAATATGGATAAAATGGCGCCGATCGATATTGTGATTGCTGCTAGTCAATTAAAAATCACTAAAGATTTTATTCAAAAGAAAATGTATGCTCAAACTCCTGCGGGAGCCGCGGGAGCTCCTGCCGAAGGTCAAGCTGCTCCAGTTGCTGCCAAGGCAGCTGAACCTGCCAGCAAGCTTCCAGCACTTAACGTAAAACTAGAAATGAACAAAATCAGAATCGATGATCGCGATTTTAATGCCAAGTTTTTAGTAACAACTAGGGGCAATATCGTTAAAACAGAAAAAGGAGAAATTTTTTACAGCAAAGGAAAAGGAAGTTTCACTCACACTTCAACGTTGGCAAAAAAATCGAAACATGTTTTTGCTTTCAAAATGGAAAATCTTTTACTGGACGGTCTAAATGCTTTTTTACCTCCAATTGTAAAAGGAGTAAAAGGCGAGTTTAGTGGAAATTTAAGTGGTGAGGCGACGACTTCACCCACCACACTGACTTACTCTGTAAATGTTGGTGTTCAAGCTAAGAGCGGCGAGATTCAAGGAATTAATTTCACCGATCAAATTAAAGGAATTGTTTCTAAGCTACCTGTTTAAAAAGATAAAATGGCAGGAGATAAAAATTATGAAATCGATGGCAAGTTTGAAACGATGTCATTAAAAGGCGTGTTCTCGGAAAAAGAATATTTAATTAATGATTACAAAATCGTTACGGATAAAAAACAAGCTGAAATTACTGGAGCTGGTAGAGTTTCACCTCCGCCTACTAATGGTGCAGGAGAGCTAGATTTTAACCTAAAAGATTTAAGTGGGAAGATTGCTGGACCTTTAAAACAAAATACAGGGCTGGATATTTTACCAATGAAATTAGTTGGGAATGGTTATGCTCTTAGTCCTGATTATGAATACACTGCCAAAAAAGTTTTAAAAGGTGGAGCGCAAACTAAAGGCAAAGAAATGTTAAAACAAAAAGCTGATGAGTTAAAAGATAAGCTTTTTAACAAAGGCGCAGGCGAGGGAGACGCAAAACCTGACGTTAAAAATGTTTTAAAGGGATTATTTGGCCGTTAAAAATATCAGAGCTTCTATTGATATCGGTTCCAATAGTGTTTTGATGTTGATTGGGACAGCGAGTGAAGCCGGCGTCGAAGTTATAGATGATTACTCGCATATAACAAGTCTAGGCAGAGATTTAGATAAAACAAAAATGTTTCATCTTGAATCAATGTCTTTGACTTGGAATGCACTGACTGAATATAAAGATAAATTAAAAAAATATTTTATCGCACCAGAGAGTGTTCTGGTAACGGCAACAGAAGCCTCGCGTGTTGCCAGTAATGCCAAAGAATTTTTTACCAAAACAAAAAATGAGCTAGGTTTTTCCACCAAGATTATTAATACTGAGGGCGAGGCCTATTATACAGCTCTTGGCACGTGTTTAGATGTCGCTCAAAATAAGAACGTCATCATGGATATGGGTGGTGCTTCCACTGAATTTATTCAAGTACAAAAAAATCCTTTTAAAGTTGAAAGCTCTTTTAGTTTACCTATCGGTAGTGTTCGCGCGAGAGATTTAATGAACTCTGGGAAATATCAAAATTATTTTAATGAAAAGCTGGCATTAGATATCAAATTAAGTTCCAGTGAAGTGATTGCGGTGGCAGGAACCATGACGACTGTTGCTGCCATGATGTTTTGTCCGAATGAATTTGTGGCAAAAGATATTCATAACAAAATAATACCGGCCGATCAATTGACCCATTTTTATGAAGAGATACATGAGTTATCTGAAAAAGAATTGCACGAAAAATTCCCCGTAGTGGGAAAACGTGCAAATGTGATATTATATGGTCTTAAAGCTGCAAATGATTTGGCTTACCATTATAAGATTAAAAGTTTTATAATTTCTTGTTATGGATTACGTTTTGGAACTTTATATCAGGGGATGATTGATGAAAAATTCACCGCAAACCATTTTTAATAAAGGCGACGTGATTTTTTTAGATGGCGATAATTCGCATCATTTATATATTATTAAAAAAGGCAAGGTTCGCGTTATCAAAGAAATTCAAAGCCGCTTAATTCCCATTACCATTTTGCATGAAAAGGAATTCTTGGGTGAGCTTTCAATTTTTACAAATAGCTCTCATAGAGCAACGGCTATTGCTGTCGCAGAGACAGAGCTAGTTCCAGTCGAGAAGAACGAGGTCAAATTGATTTTAAAGACTCTGCCAATATGGATCAATGAATTGATGCACACTTTGAGTAATCGCTTAAATGCTCTAGATGAATTGATCAGAGAACATAAAATTATTGATGAAGATTTAACTGAGGGAAATCGTTTTGCTCACGGCGAAGAGCGTATGATTCAGGCCAAAATTAAGGAGCACAAGGCGTTATTAGCTAAGTGATTTTTTTCTTCTCATGGCAATAAGCAACTCTACAATTTTATTTTGTGCGCGAGTGATGTTTTGTCCCTGATTGGGAATGTTTTTTGTCATCACTTCGTAAGTCGCTTCAGCATAACTTCTGCTAAATGAGCTTAGAGCACGTCTTTGATTTTCAATAGAAGCACTTTTTAAAGCAATGCCCATAATGGCAGTTGAAACGTTGCGAGAGATTTTATCTAAAGTTTCATCAGAAAAAGTAAAGAGGTCATTAAAGCAAACGCTATTGTCGGACAGTTCTTGTGCCAACTGTGGGTTGCGTGATTGTATTTGTCTAATCAGATTTTCTCTTTCTTTAGGAGTGAGGTAGGCCATCATTTCGATGATTTGTGCTTTGCCATTGATAAAAACTTGCTTGCCTGTGTTCTGTTGCATTCGTTACCTCTTTAAAATTATGCTGACTTCCATTTCATTTTTTCTTTTTGGAACTTTTGACGTGAATTATCTATTGTATTGCGATGAGATTTTTCCATATTTTCAATTTCATTTCTTTGTGAAGTTTTAATCTCGCCCACTTGGTCTTCGTGAACCTTTTTAAGATTAACCAGTTCTTCTTCCATGCGCTTATTTTCTGCTTCTGCCAATTCAGAACCCTTGTCTCTGGTTGCCATTAGTTTTTGTTCTAATTCATTCTTAAGTTTTACAATTTTAGTATCGTAATCTTTTTGTAAGTTTTCCGCTTCTTGCTCTTTACTTTTACTTAACTTGCTATAATTGGCGTAGTTTTCGGCCTTAAGCTTTTTAATTTCGTGGTCGCCACGCTTTTCTTCGATCTCTTTTTGTCTGCCTGATTGAATTGTTGCGATCTCACTCATAGACTAGTCCTTGAAAGTTTAAAACCTTTGCCAGTATTTAAGACTGACCTTACTATATATCATAGTGAAGTATTGCTACTTAACTCAAGGGGAGGAAAAATATGACTAGGAATGTATTAGGTTTTCAAAAGAAAATTTATCTGGTTCAAGGCAAAAGAACTCCTTTTGGAAAATTTGGTGGTTCATTAAAGGACATAACTCCTGTAGATTTGGCAGTTCACGCGGCGAAGGCCTTATTAGAAGAAACGAAAATAAAACCAGAGCAAATTGATCATGTAATATTAGGAAATGTCGTTCCGTCCTCGACAGATACTATGTATGGCGGAAGACACTTGGCGCTTAAGTTAGGATGTCCTATTCATGTTCCGGGAATTGTGACTAATCGATTATGTGGATCTGGCATACAAGCGATCATGGATGCTGCTCGATTGATAGAATTAAATGAAGCGGAATGTGTCTTAGCTGCTGGAACTGAAAATATGTCGATGGTTCCTCACTTGGTTTATGGCTCACGTTTTGGGACAAAATATGGCGCTTTAAAAACAGTTGATATGTTACTGGATGCACTGACTGATCAGTATAACCAAACACCGATGGGAATTACCGCAGAAAATCTCGCCGATATTTTTAAAATTTCGAGAGACAAAACTGATGACTACTCTATGAAGTCTCATCAAAAAGCTGCCAGTGCTTACAAAGAAAAATTATTAAATGGTGAAATTGCTCCTGTGACTTTGAAAAACGGTGTGCTTACTGAAGATGAACACATGCGTGGGGACGTCTCATTAGATGAAATGAAAAAATTAAAACCTTCATTTAAAAAAGAAGGCGTGGTGACTCCGGCTTCTGCTTCTGGAATTGTAGACGGAGCCGCCGCCGTGATTATTGCCAGCGAAGAATTTTGTAAGAAAAATAATTTAACTCCGTTAGCGGAAATTATTGCGGGATCTGTGGTGGGAGTTGATCCAAAAATTATGGGGATTGGTCCGTCACCGGCCATTAAACATTTATTAGAGTTTAAAAAAATGTCACTAGATCAAATTGATCTTTTTGAAATCAATGAAGCGTTTGCTGCACAAACTGTGGCCTGCTCGCTGGATTTAAAAATCCCTGAAGAGAAATTAAATATTTGGGGCGGAGCGATTGCATTAGGGCATCCTCTAGGTGCTTCAGGCGTTCGTATTTCGTTAACTCTAGCGAGACAGTTAAAGCATAAAAAGAAAAGTTTAGGCATTGCCTCTGCTTGTATTGGCGGTGGTCAAGGAATTGCGATATTACTTAAGAGTGTGTAATGAAATTATTGATCTTTAGGCAAGATGATTTTATCTCGTTTCGTAAATGGATTCGTTTGAATCTGGAAGAAGTTACGTGGCAAGGTAAATACATTAAAGAGTTTGAAGAGTTCTGGGATTATTTTTTCTTCGATGGTTTAAATTTCCCTGGGGTGCTAGAGCGTTTTGCTTATGCCAATAAAAAAATTAAAATTGGTCCACTAGCTTCTTGGTTTAAATGGTTAAAGCATAAATTTATTAGTTATGTTTTTATTTATCACGATAAAAATATTGCTGAAATTGCTAAAGAAGGTGAGTTGTCGGCAGGAGAAGTGGCGACGATCCTGAGAGATTTTTTCATCGAAATTTCTCCTCATCAAGATGATTATTTAAATAACACTTTTAGATTGTCTGATATCACGAGTCCCGCCAATTTATTACGCTATAAAGATTTAAAACTAGATGAAGTGCTGCAAGAAACTATTCCTGGCACGCATGAAGATGAAGTTTTGGCATCGCTTGAAGTCACGCTTTATGACGAGTGGATTAAATTTGTCGAAGATTTAAAAAAAGATGTGGATGATACTGAGCTAACAAAAGTAGCTAGAAACAATAAAAATAATTATCTTAAGACAATAAAATTTTTAAGAGAGTCAATTCTTTTAATTATTATTGGTGCGATTTTAATGATCATTACTAATAAGGCCAATCATTGGTATGAGAATTATTTGGCGGATAAAATCAGTGTTTATGAGCCGACATTTTTAATGTTAGATCGCAGTTTAACTTTTCGTGAAAAAAAAGATGTAGTAGTCGCTGAAGATACAAAAAAAATCGAAGATATCGAATTAAGTGAACTCTCTGAAGTTAAGGAAGAAATCGAAGATGATCAACGTTATGAAACAGAGTCTGATGCCGAATTAACATCGGTTGAATCCATCAGTTCCGACTTTTCCCCCAATAATAATGCCACTGTCTATGAAGAAAAAAATAAAGACGGTTACCGTGAAACCTCACGCGGAGACAGAGATGTTTATCGCTTGTTATTAACCTCAGCAAATGCCCCTAAAATTAAGTCAGCACTTGATTCCTTGATGAAGCGCTACGAAGCGGCCAAGGTGGATCGCGTAGAGCCAGGTACAAAAGTTCCGGGCGGAATGTATTACAATCTTTATGTGAACAAATCTTACTTAAAAGAATTCCTAAGTCAGATCGTTGAGACACACGATGCGACTCTCTATAAGGGATCGAGCAAAACAGCGAATCCGGTAGGCAAGAGTAAGGTTTTTATTTGGGTGAAGATGATTTAGTTTTAGTGACCAAGAATTTGAGTATTTAATGTTTTAACATCTAATTTCGAATTTTCAGCTGTCGGTCCACCTTCTTTAAGGCCAGATTCTTCAATCATTTTCTTAGTGAGATTAGGATCATAGTCTCCTGCAGGAGGAGTATTATCGCCAGAGGCAGTCTCTCTGGAAGGAGGTTTGTCGTTTAGTTCTTTATATAAAATATAAGTGTTTCCTTTATTTTCTTTTTTGTCGTCACCTTGGGTTTGAATTTCTAAATAACCGCTGACGATATTGTTGTAATGAATAAGATTTTTTAGGGCGTCTGGTTTTATTAAGGTCGGTGTAATTCCTTGCTGTGGTTTTTCATTATCTTTTATTTTTTTTGCATATGATGCTATTAAGGCCTTCTTTTCATTTTCTGCTTGAGAGATAATATTATCTTTAATGGCCTTTAATTTTGTTTCGCCTTCGGACATGATTTTATCAATCTCTTCTTGTGATCTTCCTTCTTGTTTTAAAAATTCAATAAGTTTTTTATTATCAGTATCGTTCTTGCCAATTTCTTCAATTTGATCTTTTTTGATTTGTAGATTTAGGGCAATCTCTGCTAAATTTTTTTTCGCATCTTTTAATTCTTCGTTAGTATAGTAAAGATCCTTACATGCGCCAGATGCTTCTGCTGTTTCTTGGGCACATTTTTGTTTTTGAGCATTTTTATCATTTACGACTTCAGTATACTTAGACTTCTCTAATTCCGCAGAAGTCACAGAAGTTAAGTCGTCAAAAGTTTCACCTTTTTTATTACTTTGATATTCATTGATTTGTTTGTCTTTGTTACCTGTTAATGGTTGTTTGTTTGTCTCTGTTACATTTTTTGCACTCGCAGCAACTTGGCGATTATTTTTCCACGACTTCATTTGCTCTTGAATTTGTTGTGTGGCGATGAGATTTTGTCTCATGCTTTTTATATAATTATTTACCTCACACGATCTTCGGTTGGTTTCTGCCACATCGACTTTTTTCTTTAAGGCGTCATCGCTAGGTTCTTTGGCGCCCTCAGCACATAAAGTTTCGAGTCCCTTAATACAGCCGGCCCAATCAGCGTAAGCTGAATTAATTCCTGTTTTAATTTTTTGTAATTTCTTCAAGTTTTCTTTTCTAGTGGAGTCAATATTGTCGGAGATTGGAATATAAAAACTTAGATCAGAATTTGTATCAAGGCAGTAGGAGCTGGCGGCAGAGATAATATTTTTTGAAAGCTGGGTGTCGTATAGAGAATAGAAAGTTCCTGGGTCAACAAAGTTAGGATTGTTGCCTTTTATGTCAGCATATAAACTATCACTTAATCGTTTACTTAAATATTCTTCAAGCTTTTTTATTTCAGGTGATTTTTTGTTATCGATTAACGAACCGACGTTAAATTTTTCACTTTTGTCTTTTGCCTTTTTTGCACTCAGAACTTCTTCTTTGGCACGTTCATAAAGTTTAGGATTTAAATTTTTTAGGGCCTCATTAAAACAACCAACGACATGGCCTGGATCGGAAGCACTGCTATAGTCTTTTAATCTCCCACCAAATGAAGGATCTTTTTCGCATTGATCATAGATACCCTTAACTTCAGGATCATCCATAATGGATTCGGCTTGCTTTTTATCACTTACGCCACCATTAACAGGCTTAAACCTATCCTCAGCGACAGCAACAAAACTTATAAAAATAAGAATTAAAAACGGAATCATACCTCTATTTTATCGGCATTCTGAGCAATTTAGTTGAGTAATAATATTATACGGTAAAAACAAGTACTTAGGTGCAGCGCTGAGGTTTTAAGCTGCCAAAAATTTAAGGTTATATTGATTATTAGCTAACTGAGACTGTCTCTAACCTATGCCAATATCGGTCATTGATTGACTTTTTTTGGCATAGGTTTTAAGGTTAATTAAATGCCACATTTAAGACAAAGATACGCTCTGGATAAAATTAAAAAGAAGTTGAAGTTTGGTCCCATACTCTTAATTCAAGGGGCCAGGCAGGTTGGTAAGAGTTTTTTGCTCAGAGAAATCATGGCAAAAAAAATGAATCTAAAATACATCACCTTTGATAATCGTTCTACGATGGAGCAGTTTGAAAAGACTCCACATCTTTTCTTAGAAAATTATACAGAATATAAAACTTTAATTATTGACGAGGCCCAAAAGTCACCAAAAATTTTTGATACATTAAAAGAAATTGTTGATGAAAACAGAATTCCTGGACGATTTATTTTGTCAGGGTCAACGGAGTTTTCTTTACTTACAAATATTAAAGAATCGTTAACTGGTAGAGCAACGAGAATACAAATCTTTCCTTTCCTGTTGTCAGAGATCAAGCATCTTCCTTTGAATCCGTCTAAAAGTGAATCACTTTTCCTGGCCAAGCCGCGGGTGTCACTGAAAGATGTGTTACAGTTTATGGAAAATGGTGGAATGCCAGGAATTTTTGCGATTAAAGATGAAGAAGAGCGTATGGTTTTATTTTCTGATTGGCTCGATCTAACCTGCAAAAGAGATATTCTGCAAATTAAAAAATTAAACCTAGATCCTGATCTTTGTTTTAAAATTTTACAAGGTATCGCTACGATTGAATTTGCCGATGAAACCTCACTCTGTAAATTTACAGGCGCTAACTTGAAAAAACTGAAAAACCATTTAAATGGTCTGGCCGGACTTTTCGTCATTCATAGGGTCCCCGCTTTCTTTGGCAGTACTGGTAAAAATATTTATTTTCTTTTAGATGTTTCTTTTGCTCATTTTCTAAAAGCAGATGTAGCGAAAAAAATTCGACAATTTATTTTTCAAGAACAAGTTGCCCAACGATCTTATCGAGGAGAAATTCACAGCAAAATCTTCTTTTATCGTACCGGAAAGGGCAGCTTTATTGACTTTATTGTTGAGCATGCACCGGATCATATTTCATGTTACAAAATCTATGAAAAAGAATCTTTTAATCAACTAGACATCAAAATTCTAGAAAAGTTTCAGGAAAAATTTCAATTTAATTCTGTTACTAATAAGAATGTCAAAATTGATCTTTATGGCATTGCTCCAATCAAAGAAAAAATTAAAATAAATGAAGTGACAATCTATCCAATAGAGAGTTTAAGTTGAATGTTTCTAATAGTTGTAAAACTTAAATTGAGCTAAAGTTTACAAAAGGTAAAATTATGAGCGAATATAAAGGCACTTATTATTCAGAATATTTAAAGTTGGATTCATTTTTGAATTCACAAAAACCACTCAGCAATTCGCACGACGAAATGTTGTTTATTATTGTTCATCAGGCCTATGAAGTTTGGTTTAAGCAAATTTTGCACGAGATTGATTCTGTGGCAAATTATTTTAAGCAGGAAAAAGTCACTGAGAGTGATCTTTCCACTTGTTTGCACCGTATGCAGCGAGTACTTAAAATTTTCCAATTGATTCCAGGGCATTTTGATATTTTAGAGACCATGACACCGATGGATTTTTTGGAATTTAGGAACGTGCTGGTTCCGGCTTCGGGGTTTCAGAGTGTGCAATTTCGCAGTATTGAAATCAAGCTTGGTTTGAAAAATGAAAACCGCGTGCAATTTGATAATTATAGTTTCATGCAGAAATTAAAAGATGATGATAAAAAAATGCTAGCGGCACTAGAAAATAAAAAATCATTTTTTGATTTAGTGCAAGAATGGCTCGAGCGTCTGCCTTTTTTACAATACGAAAATTACGATTTTTGGAATGAATACAACAATCGTGTGACAAAAATGTTAACCACGGAAGAAAATATTATTAATAATAATAAAACATTATCGGAGATTGAAAAAACAAAATCTTTGGCACAGATCGAAGTGACTAAAAATACTTTTAAGGCGCTTTTTGACAGACGAGAAGTTCAAATTCCAGGTGGGAGAAGATTAAGTAACAAGGCCACGCTGGCGGCGCTTTTTATTTTGGTTTATCGCGACCAAGCATTACT
>Ga0163144_10031431_pt1 | contig 10121 bp, 3 predicted proteins | sample OliLak19BULKMAT1_FD_123175 | JGI IMG/M metagenome (GOLD analysis project Ga0163144, IMG submission 123175) | Freshwater microbial mat bacterial communities from Lake Vanda, McMurdo Dry Valleys, Antarctica - Oligotrophic Lake LV.19.BULKMAT1 | ecosystem: Environmental > Aquatic > Freshwater > Lake...
AAGCGGAGGAAACGAAACAGGAGGAGGAATTGTTATTGATAAATATGATAATATAAGCGTTGCTTCTTCCACTGACGGAGGCCTGCCTACCTCTGCATGTTCTTATCAGCCCAATTACGCAGGTAGCGGTGATTGTTATATTTTACGATTGGATAAAAATGGAAATTATCTTTGCTCCACATATCTTGGTGGAGGAAGTTATGAGCGTGAAGGGAAATTGTGCTTGAACAAAGGAAATCTATATATAGTCGGATACGTTTATCTTGGTGGATTGCCTGTTACAGCCGGTGCACCGCAAACTATTTATGGAGGAGGGGCTCTCGATGGTTACATTGCGAGAATATGTAATCTTACTTGCGGCACCAATTCTTTGTCGGTCAATTTTAATTCCAACAAAACAAACATTTGTTCCGGCGACAATGTCAATTTCAACTCTGTTGTTTCTCTTTCATGTGATTCAACGGAAACAACCTGGAATTGGAGTTTCCAGGGCGGAACTCCTTCTACTTCAACAGAAAAAAATCCTACAGGAGTTGTGTACGGCGGACCAGGAACATTTCCGGTAAAATTGGTGATTAACTCCCCCTGCATCAATGACTCATTAACGCAAAACGCATTGATCACAGTAACCACAACACCAACTGCGTTGATCACCGGAAGTAATTCTATTTGTTCAGGATCATCAACAACGTTAAGTGCATCCTCGGGTGGATCTTATCAATGGAATACCGGGTCCGGCGCTTCATCAATACTGGTGAGCCCTACAACACAAACAGTTTATTCATTAACTGTGTCCAATGGCATTTGTTCAGACAATACCACCTATACCGTAAATGTTACTACTACACCTACTGCACTAATTACAGGGAGCAATTCTATCTGTTCGGGCTCTTCAGTAACATTAAGTTCAGCATCAATCGGAACTTATCAATGGAATACCGGGGCAACAACATCTTCCATATCGACATCGCCCAATGCACAAACCATTTATTCATTAACCGTCAGCAATGGAAACTGCTCCGACAACACAACGTTCACTGTAAATGTTACCAATACTCCGGTTGCAATTATCACTGGCAGTAACTCGGTATGCCTGGGTTCTTCAGTGACACTGAGTTCAACATCAATCGGAACTTACCAATGGAATACCGGGGCAACAATATCCTCTATACAGGTATCCCCAACTACACAAACAGTTTATTCACTTACAGTTGCAAATGGAATGTGTACCGCAAATGTAACCTTTACATTAAATGTAAATCCAATTCCAATGGCTCTTATTTCAGGCGCTACCTCAATTTGTTCAGGGAATAGCACAACGCTCACCGCAACAGGCGGCAGCAATTATTTATGGAACAGCGGGACAACATCATCCATATTATTGATCAGTCCAACATCAGGCAGTGTATACTCTGTTACTGTAAGCAATGGATCGTGTAGTGATGTTTCAACTTTTTCGCTCACTGTAAATTTATCGCCGGCACTAAATGTTACAGGCCAAACATCCATTTGCGAAGGAGATTCATCGGTATTATCAGTAACAGGAGCAGCAACATATTTCTGGAACAATGGCTCAACCGCTTCTGCAATAACAGTTGTTCCAACAACTCATACTTCATACACCATAACCGGTACCAGCGCAAACGGATGTTCTTCCATAAGTATAAGCACTGTAAGTGTAACAACCATGCCTGTTGCAAATGCAGGAGTTGATGATACGATTTGTTTAGGAAGTGCAGTCATGTTAAACGCAACGGGTGGTAATAACTACGCCTGGGATACGGGTGTGTCCGCGGCAACAATATCAGTGACTCCTGTACTAACGACTACTTATACAGTAATTGTGTCAAATGGAAATTGTTTTGACAATGATGAAGTAAAAATTACTGTGATCCAATCCCCCACTGTTACAGCCGGTGCAAACCAAACTGTGATAGCAGGTACACAAGTAACATTGAATGCTGATGGAGCTTCCGGAACTTATTCATGGTCGCCTTCACAAGGATTAAGCTGCATAACATGCAGCAGCCCAATAATTACCGTTTTACAAAAAACCACTTTTTATGTTATCATCACCAATGTAAATGGATGCACTGCAATTGATAGTCTTGTAATTTCGATGGATGAAACCTGCGGAAACATTTATATACCCAATGTTTTTTCTCCGAACGGTGACGGACAAAATGATATTTTCTTAGTATACGGAACTGCGTTCAACCAATTTGAATTAAAAATTTATGATCAATGGGGTGAGCTGATCACGAAGATCACTAACACATCAACAGGATGGGATGGAACATTCAGGGGAAAGGAAATGAATTCGGATGTGTATCTATACAAACTAAATGGAGTTTGTAAAACTACAGAAGAGGCATTCGTAAAATCAGGGACTATCGCGTTGATAAAGTAGAATTAACTGAAATACGTTACAGCTTTTTCTTTTAGCAATTCGCCGAACGGCTTATCCTTTATTTTGCTGTCGAGCCAGGTGATCATGTCAAAATATTCAAAAGCTTTACTCTCATATGGATCCTCGATAAGAGGAAGCAGCTCAGTCTTTAATTTTTTAAACGCCTGCACCTGTTCCTCCGCGGTATTAATCTTATTCATTTTCTCACGAATAAAACCCAGCAAACTATTTTCAAACTTGTAAAGATTTTTTCTCTTATAAAGATGTTTATATGTTGCGCGTGCTGAGTACTCAACCAGGTCCTGATCACCACGCTCGTAATTGATCAACAGCCTCAATATAAGCGCAGCTCTGTAAATATCACTTCTTATCTCTTCGTACTCTTTCGTATTTATTATTTTATTGAGGTATGTGATAGACCCTGAATATTTTTTCGCTACAAAAAAGAAAAGTGCAAAGCTATACCAGCCAGTAAGTATTTCTGTAGTATTTGCAGTTCTTAATCTCTCGTCACTAATATCCTTTTCAATTTTTTTAATAAGCTTAAGCCCTTCTTCAATTTCGCCCGAGTGAATATAAATATTAAGCTCCGCGTTTACACACCAGATCATTGTCTGTACTTTCGCCGCTTCGGGTGCATCTTCATAACGTTCCTTTAATTTATTTACGGTAATTTTCAGATCCTTATACCTCCTTAAAAAAAACTGGCATGCTCCCTGGTTAGATAAAGCAACCATGTATGTTTTTGGATTGTCTTTTATATGGTGCGGGGCTGCTTCCATCATAGCTACCGCTTTATTGATGTGGTCGTTAGCTTTTGAATAGATTTGCTGAATAAAATAATAGATAAAATAACACAGGTGGAAATTCAATAAGGAAGAATAGGAAGTTGCCTGTTTCTCGTCTTTAAAAATTGACTGGTTGATTATTTTTTTGAATGGCTCCAGGTCAATTGATTTCATGATCTTTCCCGCGCGGCTGCTAAACCAAAACATGTGTGACACTGCTTTTCTATATTGCAAAAAGTTTTCGAATTTTTTTAGCTCAGCGGCAGTCTCATCAAAAAGCGCATCAATATCCGTCTGCGATTTACCAATGTAATTACGGCGACCCATCAATCTTTCTTTCCAGAAAAGGATCTCCATTAACGGTACATGTTGATCATATTCTAAGGCAAGCCGTATTCCTTTTGCCACCAGTTTTTCAACCTGCAGAAATAATCCCCGTGTATACAGGATCTCAATATCCATTAAAAGAGATTTTAATCTCATTTCTATGGAATCTTCCGCGTGATAATTACGCAGACTTTTTAAAATTAAATGGTAGAGGTAATTTTTTGTCGCGGTAAGCTGGTCGATAAACTTTTCTCCCTCGAACTGCTTTTTGATATCATCTTCATTATAACTTTTTTGCTTCTCAATAGTATCAAACAACTTCAGGTAATTTTTATCGCCGCCATGCATTGACGCAAATACGCGAAAATATCTTTTCTCCGTTTGACCCAGCGATTTAATAAGTTCGAAAAGTTCAAGAGATGGTGTGCGCATTCAAAATAAAATTTCTACTCAAATGTAAAGAATGAAAAACTAAAAAGCAAACGTATAAAAGCTATGAAATACCGCACATATTTATATTTAAATGATTGATATAAAGGTGTTTACACAATTGAGTTGTCAAAATGAAGTTATAATTATCCATGATTAGGCATGGAAATTATTTGTCTTGAAAACTGATATTACCACAAGTAAATAAAGATCCGAATAGAAAAAGAAAAAAAATAACATAACGAAATGAAAAAGGAAAAATTAAAAATCACATCACTTAAAATTGAAAGTTTTGTAACACAGTTAGGAGTCCTTGAAAAGAAAACAATTGATGGTGGAGTTGAAAATGGCTCAGGTTATCCAGGTTGTGACTCCATTGGAGCTGGTAAAACGTGCGCTATTAATTCTCGTTGCTGTCCCAGTGAAGGAATTATTTGTTCCGCACTGTTCGTATGTGGTGCCAAAGATTAAACCGAACTTTAGCTTTGTAGTTTATCAGTTGATGTTATTTGCGAAAAACCCCTAACAAGTATAGAACTTGTTAGGGGTTTTTTAACTCAGGGAATTATTTTTCTAACGTATATAAAATTCGTGCGTTAGAAATTTTGCTGCCACTTACAATACCAACGAAATACAATCCCGGATCAATAGATAGCGACCTCAAATCAATACTAAATTTGTTAGCGCTATTTACAATAATTGTCTCGCCATACACTAACTCTCCCAACAAATTATATAGTTTAAAATCGACTTGTCGGCTAAAATTGTCGAGGCCATAAAAAGTTATTTCCCCTGCGGTAGGATTAGGCACTACTGTAATTTCTGTTTTTCCGAACGTGTTTATCCCTGAGCAATTTTTCACAGTAATATCAAATTGGTGTGTTGCACTGCAACCCAAATTATTTTTATATTTTACCGAGGCGAGAATATTGCTGCTGATACTCGGTGATGATGTAAAAAAAGTATCAACAACATAAGCTCCTCCATTCCATGACACAACACACTTTGCCGTATCAATGCCATATAATCTCATCGTAATATTTTGCCCAGAGCAAATAGTATCGTTTGCGGATGCAGTGAAAGAGGGTGAATCACCGTATGGTCTATAATTCTTCCACATATATGTCATAAATTCGCCGCCATCACCGCCATACCCATAAAAATCCCTGTAATAAGCCGTTGAGCTATTACTCCAACTGGCAGTGTCATTTGTCCAACGATCTATGTAATCAAAAAATTCGTTGTGATTCCATAATGAGTCTGCACATAAAAGCTGTGCGGCAAGTCCGGCTCCTACCCATGTTTGCGATGTGCAGCAAATACGATAACCGCCGCCATTCGTCATTTGCTCCGCTTCTAAAATACCATTGGGATCGCGACAATCATGGTTACCAAAAAAAGGAGCAGTATATCCATCTGCTATACAATCTCTCCCCCACAAGGGTTTACCATTGGGATATGCTACTGTAGGCTGGCCATAATACGTAAAGCCGTCTTCTCCGAATTTATATTCATAAGGGATCGTACTTATTTTTAATTGCGGATGTTGCATTGCAGTATTATTCAACAACAAACCGCTGAATAAAATTGGCCACTTGCGGCCGCTTCCAAATCCACCATAAGCGCGCCATGCATCATCATTCACAAGCGAAATAGGATACAGATCTATTCCTAATTGTATTAATCTATTAGCATACTCGTGTTGTTGAGGAATATTCAACAAGGCCATTACAGAAATTCTCGAAACTACTACAGAAAGATCGCGCGGATATGGAGGCATATTATTTTGAGGGTGAATTTTCGCGCCACTAACCTTAGGGCCATGATCAAGCCAGGGACGAACCATCTCATTGGTCACAACTGGTGGTGTTTGTGATGGCTGGGGAAGTTTTGGCAACAAACCATAATTTACCTGCGAAGTATCAAAAATAGTTTTAACAGATCCAAAATACGCGGGGCGAAAAGATCCATTTGCCGGCGCCGAAGACAATACTGTAAGCACCGCTGCATCTGAAATACATTCTGCCGCACCACCGCTCGCACAAGTCATTAAACCAATTACCGAAATCACAGAGCTAGATGAATTAACTACTTTAGGAAATCTCACTCTCAATGAATCAGTGAAACCATAAACGCGTATATCATATCCCTGTTGTGCGCTGTTCATGGGGTTTATCATTGTTCCGTTACGAGTAGTGTCCCAATCCGGGCTCACACTATTAATGGTAACCGGGCCAACCACCCACCAATCACCATTTACAAATTGTCCGCATTGATATTGCATATTAAAACGCCAGGTGATGCCATACTGCGAAATACTGTCCAGCATCTGTGCTTTAAGACATACATGTAACAATAAAATAAAACCCAAGAGGGTTATCAATTTTTTCACGGAAAGAAATTTTGTTATAAATATAGGAAAGAAATTACCTTATCACGGTAACATGCCCATCGTAAGCATGTCCTTTGCCAAGTATATCCCTGGCAGAAATTTTCCAAACGTAGGTATCCTGGATAACAATATCACCACCAGTATTGTCTCTGCGGGCATTCCATCCTTTAAACGGATCATTTGTTTTGAAAATTAAATTTCCCCAGCGATCGTAAATAGTTAATTCGTAATCTCTCGTAACATCTAATCCCGTGGACATAGGAATAAACTCGTCATTCAGTCCGTCATTATTTGGTGTTATTGCATTAGGCACATAAAAAGCATATGCTGCATTAATTTTTATGTATTGCTCTGAACTATCAACACAACCAAGTTGATTCGTTACAATTTGTTTTACCAGGTAACTTCCCATTTCAGTATATGAATAAGAGGTGTTCTGCAGTGAGGATGCTCCGTTTAACAGATCACCAAAACTCCATGACCAGGAAACGGCACCCACAGACTGATCAGCGAATGTAATCTCGGGAGTTACTATTGTTGCTTCATTTGTTGATGCAACAAATTGTGAGTGTGGTGTTGGATGAACGGTGATCATATTCGGAGTTGTCAATGAATCAATGCAGCCATTTACATCTGTTACGATCAGTTTTACATTATAAGTGCCGTCTGTTGAATAACAATGCTGAGGCAATGCATTTAAACTATTCGCATCACCAAAATTCCAAACTACCGAAGATGAATTAACTGTAGTATTATTAAAATTCACACACAGTTCTGCGCAACCTACTGTAGCATCGCTATTAAAAGAAACTACTGGAAGTAAATTTACATTTACCAATACAGTAGCTGTTACCGAAGAATTACAATTATCAGTAACTATCATTGAATATGTCGTTGGCACTACAGGCGAAGTATTAAGAGTTGAACTATTAACCGCTGTAGGCAGCCAGTTATAATTATATCCACCAGCACCACCAGAGGCAGAAGAAGTAAGCGTTATGTTTTGTCCGATACAAATTGCAGTTGGATTTGAAACATTTACAAGCAGCGGTGTTGGAACAGTTAACGTAACATAATGTGGGCCAGAAGTACAACCATTACCATCCGCAGCCATCATTGTATATGTAGTTGTAGCGACTGGACTTACATTATATGGATTACCTACAAATGCACCGGGAGCCCAAGCGAAAGAAACAGCCCCTGACCCACCAATTGCAGAAGCAGTTAAGTTCACATTATCCCCCGAACAAATATTCGCAGATGCAGAAATATTTACAATCAACTGGGGAGGCTGGGCAATACTAACTGTTTCGGTAGCAACGCAACCGTTCGCATCTGTAACCGTAACTGAATAAATTGCTGCTGAAAGATTATTTGCTGTCGCATTAAGTATTGCATTCGACCATGAATAAACAAATACTCCTGAACCTCCGTTACCCAAAGCTGTAGCAGAGCCGGTAGCTTGTCCGTTACATAACACATCCGTTTGCGAAGTAATTGCTGCAGTTAATAACGGGGGTTCTGTAATTGTAACCGTAGTTGTTGCAGTACAATTATTTGCGTCAGTAACAGTAAGCGAATAAATTCCCGCCCTTATATTATTATTTGCAGTTGTTGAAACTAAATTTGACCAATTGTAAACGTAACCACTATTACCTCCTGATGCGTTAACGGTAACATTACCGGTATTCCTGCCATTGCAAAGCACATCATTTTGTGAAACAATATTAATAACAAGAGAGGCTGGCTCTGTTATAGTAACCGTTGCGGTTGCAACACATCCATTACCATCAGATACTGTTGCTGAATAAACGCCCTGCGAAAGATTGGTGAGAGAAACGGCAGTCGCTGCATTGAACCATGTATAATTATATACACCCGTTCCACCTGCTGCATTAATAACAGCTGTTCCATTCGCCATGCCGTTGCATGTTACATCACTTTGCGAAACAATACTCAACGTTGGACTGCCAATACTATTTACTATTATTGAATTTATCGCTGTGCAATTATTTGCATCAGTTACTGTTGTTGAATACATACCTGCAACTAACAATGAAACTGATGATGTTGTTGCTCCAGCAGTATTCCACAAATAGGTAAATCCGTTTGAGCCGCCGTTTGCGAGTACTGATACTGATCCGTTTGGCATACCACAGGTAGCATCAACGCTATCCATTGTTAATGCTATTGCAGAAGGCTCAGATATGCTCACTGTATTTGTTGCAATACAATTATGATTATCAGTCACACTAACTGTATAAACTGCAGCCTGCAAATTTGTAACTGATGCGCCCGTATGTGCTCCCGTCCAATTATAATTGTATGGCGATGTGCCTCCTAATGCATTCACAGATGCAGTTCCGGTACTTGCGCCATTGCACAATGCATCTGTTTGTGAAATAAGTGCAAGTGTTAATGTGACAGGCTGCGTAACTGTAACCGAGGATGTTTGTGTACAACCGCTGGCATCAGTTACAGTTACTGTAAAAGTACCTGCAGAAAGATTGGTAATACTACTTCCTGTTTGCAATGTTGACCACACAAAATTATATCCACCCGCTCCACCGCTGGCATTAAGATTCACGGAACCATTGTTCATTCCATTACATGTAACATCTGTTTGCGAAACAACATTAATCACCGGTGTATTGCCAACAGTAACAACCACGGTTGCAGAAGATACACATCCTCCATTATTACTTTGTACAATATAATTTGTATTTGCAATAGGGTTCGCCATCACGGAACTTCCTGTTGTTGCACTCAACCCTAAAGCAGGAGACCATGAATATAAAGTGCCTCCATTTACAGTAAGAGTTGCCGACACTCCCTGGCAAACAGTTGCAGAAGGGGTTACATTTAATGCAGGAGATGGTGTTACTGTTATTGTTATAATTCTATTGTCGTTACATATTCCATTTATTGCAGTAACCGTATAACTGGTTGTAATATTTGGTGAAGCAGTTACAGATGAGCCCGTTGTACTGCTTAAGCCAACTGAAGGCAGCCATGAATATGACGTTCCGCCCGATGCAGTTATTAAAGTCGAACTACCCTGGCAAATAGAATTATCGGGGCTTACTTGTAAATTAAGTAATATGGGATTAACTGTAATGTGTATACTATCAACATATATACATCCTGAACCATAGTTAGCGGTAACCCAATACGTTCCGGGATTTGAAACATTTAGAGAAGCAGCTGTAGAGCCGTTGCTCCAGACATAAGTAGTTGCAGCAACGCCATTAAAATTTACTGTAGTTAAGGTAATTGGTGTTCCGCAAGATTGAAAAGCGGTATCTCTTCCTAAACCAAAAATATATCCTGGTGCATTATTAAAAACCCATCCTGAATTATTTCCTGCATCAATACTGTATTGTCCGGCAAAGAAAGATGCTCCACCGGTTCCCATTATATCTTTAATATTTAAGTAATCTCCTAAAACACTTCCGGATGCTTTTGAAATACGTGCTTGTGTTCCCGCTGTATTAGAACGAAGAGTAATTATATAACAAGGATTTCCCCTTGCAACTAAAGTATCAACTGTTTGTGTTTGATTGCTTCCTAATGTATATGTCTTCCCCGGGGAGAAAGTCAGTTTGCTAAAAGTATTTGCTCCGGTTATCAACCCATCATGAATAAAAAATACATTATGAAAACTGGCAGTGCTTGAATTAATTCTGCTTACATAATTGGGATGAATAAAATCTACATCATAAAAATTCATATTGGCTCCGGTATGATTAAATGTTGGAGTGATATATGTTCCGTC
>Ga0163144_10031432_pt1 | contig 10121 bp, 13 predicted proteins | sample OliLak19BULKMAT1_FD_123175 | JGI IMG/M metagenome (GOLD analysis project Ga0163144, IMG submission 123175) | Freshwater microbial mat bacterial communities from Lake Vanda, McMurdo Dry Valleys, Antarctica - Oligotrophic Lake LV.19.BULKMAT1 | ecosystem: Environmental > Aquatic > Freshwater >...
TAGCCGCTTCGCCGGCAGCGAGCGTTTTTCCATCCGTTAGAGACAGAATATGCACGTCATATTCCAATCAGACAACTAATCGATGTCAATCCTGTTTCGATGCGATTCGAGGAAGGGGCGGCACCGCCGATATTCCGCTTTGGTAGGGTGTTAATCAACGATTGCTTGATAGACGAGGCTTCGGGATAAGGCGTGGATGGAGCGGGAGGCGTCGAGATTTTGATGCTGGACCATGCCGATGAAGAAGATGTCGTTGACCGGGTCGATCCAGAACCAGGTTCCGGCGATGCCCCACCAACTGTAGGTTCCATTGGGGACAGGGGTGCCGGCGGCGGCGGCGTCGGTGACGACCTGGAAGTCCATGCCCCAGCCGGTGCCGGGGGGCATCGTCTTGAGAGGGTCGGGATTGACATGGTTGGTCCGCATCATCTCGACCGTGCGGGGGGCGAGGAGACGGGTGCCGTTGAACTGGCCGCCGCGGAGGAGCATTTCGCAGAAGCGGGCGTAGTCCATGGCGGTGGAGAAGAGGCCGCCGCCGCCGGAAGGGCCGAGGGGGATGACGGTGGGGTCGGGGCGGTTTTCGTCGACCGCGAGAGTGGGTCCCGCGCCGGTGTGGACTTGGGCGAGACGCGACAACTTTTCTTTGGGGACGTAGAAGGCGGTGTCGGTCATGCCGAGGGGGGCGAAGATGCGCTGGCGGGCGAAGCCGGCGAGGGGTTGGCCGGAGAGCTTTTCGACGAGGTAGCCCTGGACGTCGACGGCGATGCTGTAGGACCAACGGGTGCCGGGCGGGGCGAGGAGGGGGACCTTTGCCAAGCCGTCGATCATGGTTTGGAGGGGGGCGTTTGCGTTGAGGAGTTTTGCGTCGATGATCATGCGGTCGACGGGGGAGGCGGGGTTGAGGACGTAGCCGAGGCCGCCGGTGTGGGTCATGAGTTCGCGCATGGTCATAGGGCGGGGGGCGGGTTCAAGCTTGGGGGTGCCGTCGGGATTTTTGCCGGTGTAGACCTGGAGGCGGGCGAACTCGGGGATGTAGCGGGAGACGGGGTCGTTGAGCTGCCATTTTCCTTCCTCGAAGAGCATCATCATGGCGACGCCGGTGACGGGCTTGGTCATGGAGTAGATGCGGAAGATGGAATCTTTATGGAGGGGGCTGGGACGGCGGACGTCGAGTTGGCCGTGAGATTGGAAGCTGGCGATTTTGCCGTGGCGGACGAGGAGGGTGACGAGGCCGGCGACTTGTTTTTCGTCGACGAGGCGCTTCATGGCGGAGTTGAGGCGGGCGAGGCGGTCGGGGGAGAGGCCGAGGGATTCGGGAGGGGCGGAGGCGAGATCGCGGGTGCGTTTCGGGGCGATGGAGTTGGGGGAGGGGGCCGGTTGGGCCCAGGCGATCGGCGGGAGCGAGGCGGCGAAGAGGGCGAGGGCGACGGCGGGGAGGGGGCGGAATGGGGAGGTCATGGGGCTTCTATCATATTCGCTCGTGGGGAGAGCGGGGTGGGTTTCGGCGAGGGTGTATACTGGGGCTCTCTCAAAATAGGGCTTAAAAAGGACGGATGGATGATCGCTCATACTTCGGTTTTTCCATACGTATTCGGACTGTTGCTCGTGATTTCGGTAGGCAACGGTTTGCTGCGGTTCGGCCGGGGTCGTCGATTAGGACCGGCGCTGCTCAAGGCGACAAATGGTTTTCGTTGGTTTGCTGGGGTGTTCTTACTGCTGTTTTTGAGTGAGATTTTTGATTATTTAAATGGTGAGTCGATTGGGTGGGCGTGGCTTCGAGCGGGGGTGTATGGCACGGCGGCGGTCGCCGGGTTGTTTAGTAAAGATTTTTCGATTCATTCAGAGGGGATGGTGATTGGAACGACGGTGGTGTTCTGGAGCGAGTTGGAGGGCTGGAGTTGGGACTCCGGGAAGAGGACGCTTTTGGTGTGGTCGAGTTCCTGGTGGGTTCGGGCGATGTCGCTTCGACCGGTGAGTGGACTGAATACAGGGCAGGCGAAGACTGAGGAACTGGAGGCGCTGCTGGAGCGGTTTGCGGGAGGCGCGAAGCGGTGCTTGTAGGGCAAGAGGCATGTCGGCGGAATAGGTTTCACGCATCAGTTTGAGCGAGTTTCTGGAGTTGGAGACTACTGCGGCGCCGAATAGCGAGTACTGGGATGGCCAGGTGTTCGTGATGGCGGCGGGGACTTACGCGCACGACTGGCGCAACCACAGCCGAGCCTTGGCGGGTACATCGCGAACTGGCGGCTGGCGGACTTTGGACGACCCCGCGGACGTTGCCAAGTTTGCGATCAAAGTGCAGCAGTCTGTGTGTGGTAAGTCCAATCGTGTGCTTTCGACCGCCCATGTGCGCGAGATGCTTTGTCGTATTTGGTTGCCCACTTTCGAAGGGGAATGGCGCAGTGATCATGACGGACTCGGATGGGGGCCGCCGACTCAAAGTCCGCCTGCTCCTGATTATCTACGAAGAGTTCGCCTGGGACGCGGGTGTCAAGCCTATTCCGCGCGGCTACGGCCCACCGACTCCTTCCAAGTAGGAAGCCGCGGTCGCGCTCGACTAGCGGTATTCGCTACGGGATAGGCGGCCGTCTTTGTTGGTGTCGAGACGGTCGAACTCAGCGCTGGCGGTGGAGGGCTTGTTGTAGAGGTACTCGGCGCGGGAGATTTGGCCGTCGCCGTTGCGGTCGAGACCGCCAAGGCCGGTGGTGCTCTTGTTGGTGCGAGGCGGCGTGCCCACTTCGACCTTCGTCTTAGTGGTGACGATGGGCTTCTTTTTGTCGGCGGCAGAGGCGAGTGCGGCGAGGCAGAGGATGGCTATGGTTATGCGCATGGCGGTCTCAACATTGTATGCGATCGGAAACGGGTGATAGACTTCGGGGCGTGAGACGACTTTGCTTACTTAGCGTGATTTTGGCGGGTGGATTGGCGGCGCAGCCGAAGGCGGGGGAGTGGCAGTCGCTATTCGACGGGAAGAGTTTGGGGGAATGGAAGGAGACGGGTTTTCCGCGCAAAGGGCCGGTGAAGGTGGAGGGCGGGGAGATGGTGTTGGGGGCCGGGGCTCCGTTGACCGGGGTGACCTGGGGCGGCGCGTTTCCGAAGATGAATTATGAGATCCGGTTTGAGGGGACACGGCGGGCGGGGGGAGACTTCTTTGCCAGTTTGACGTTTCCGGTGGGGGAGTCGTTTGCGACGCTGGTGACCGGGGGATGGGGCGGGGATATTGTGGGGGTTTCGAGCCTTGACGGGTGGGACGCAGCGGACAACGAGACGCGGAACTACTTTACGTTTGAGACGGGGAAGTGGTACGCGATTCGGTTGGAGGTGACGCCGGGGCGGATCCGGGCTTGGATTGGGGAGGAGCGGGTGGTGGATTTGGCGATTCAGGGGCGGGAGATCGGGTTGCGGCGGGGGGACATTGGGCTGTCGTCGCCGCTGGGGTTTGCTTCGTATAACACGACGGGGGCGGTGCGGGGGGTGGCGTATCGGGTGTTGCAGTGACGAATGGTAGAATCAGGTAGGGTGAATGGATGAATCTCAATATTAAGAACGGTGAAGCTTATGAGCTCGCTCATAGCTTGGCTGAATTGACTGGGAAGTCGATGACGCAAGTGGTAACGGAGGCTCTGCGGGATTCGCTGAATCGGATTCAGCCGAGAGAAGCGAGGGTTGAAGCGTTGTTGGCAATTGGCAGGGATTGCGCGAAGCATATGAGTGAGCCTTATTTGAGCGTCGACCACGGGGAGCTTCTGTACGATGAGTTAGGTCTACCGAAGTGATTGTCGATACTTCGGCGCTGATCGCGATCTTAAGAGGGGAACCGGACGCTGCGTATTTTGTGGATGCGATTGTAGCGGAGGAGGGGAGAACGCTGCTGTCGGCGGGAAGTTACCTGGAGACTGCCATCGTCGTGGATGGAGGGCGCAGCCCCGTTGCGAGCCGACGATTGGATGAGTTTCTGGCTGAAGCCGGGATAAAAATAGTAGAAGTGACTGTTAGCCAGGCGCGGATTGCGCGGGCGGCCTATCGGGATTTTGGGAAGGGAAGCGGGCATCCCGCGCAATTAAACTTTGGCGATTGCTTCGCGTATGCTCTCGCCACCGAGCGTGGCGAGAGGTTGCTGGCCAAAGGCAATGATTTTGTTCGGACCGATGTGCGGATGTGGACTTCTAGCCGTTGAGAGTCCAGTTGGGGCGGTAGGTCCGTTTGAGGTAGTCGTTGGCCTCGGGGACGTTGGTGACGCGGCCGGCCACGGGATCGTAAGTTAGTTTCTTGCCGACTCGATGGGCGACTAAGCCGAGTAACATCTGCTCCATCATTGTTCCGGAGTAATCGAAGTCGCAATGCGTTTTGCTGCTCGTGCCGTGCGTGACGTTGTTCGACTTGCCTTTGCAGGCGTCGAGCCATTCGCGCTGGAAGGCGTCGCCACTACGGTTGGGCGGGTTGCCGGCGCGGATGCCTTCAAGGGCGGGGTTGGGTAGTCCTAGAGCGGCAGGGATTTTGCCGTTCAGCATCTGGATTTCAGGGAAGCCGCTGGGGCCAGGCTGCTGGTTGGGCTGGGCGGTGAAACCGGGGGGGAGGGGCTGGGCGGCGCGGTTGCCACCGCCTCCGCCGCCGGGACGGGAGGCGGCCCCCTGGGTGGGCTGGCCGGTGCCGCCGATGAGGGGAAGGGTATCGGATTTGGCGCGGCGCTTATAGTAAGTGAGATCGCCGTCGTCATTGTTGGGGATGATGACTCGGGTCGTGAAGTCGGCGAAGATGCTGCCCTTGGTTCCTTCGAAGATGGCTCCGTTGGGCACCTTCGAGATATCGATGTAGCCCTTGGGCGCGGTGGGCTTCATGCCGCCTTGGTACCAGACGACCTCAATGGGCCCGCGCCAAGTGTTGGCGGGGTGTTCGAACGTCACTTTCAGTTTGACGGGGCAGATGTCAGGGTTGTATTTGTCGGTGGCTTCCTGGTCGACTTCAATGCCGGTGGGGGCTCCGGCGTCGATCGCGTTCCAGAGAAGATCCATGGTGTGGGCTCCCATGTCGCCCATTTGGCCGACGCCGAAATCGCGGTACATGTTCCAGAAGAGGCAGTTGAGGCCAGCGGCACCGCCGAAGTATTGGGGGCTATAGGGGTGATAGGGCGAGGGGCCGATCCACTGTTCATAGTGCAGTTCGGCGGGGGGCTGGCCCTGGGCGACGGGGTAGCCGGGGCGGGGAAGTTGGCGGGCGTCCCAGCCATGGACGGTTTTGAGGTCGCCGATGGCACCGTCGAGGATGAGCTCGCGGAGACGTTCGAAGTTGGGGTAGGCGTGGCGCTGGGTGCCATGCTGGGTGGCTACCTTGGTTTTGTTCTTGAGGTAGTTAGCGCGGACGGTGCGGACCTCTTCGACGGAGATGCCGAGGGGCTTTTCGCAGAAGACGTGCTTGCCGCGGTTGATGGCCCAGTTAGCGATGAAGGCGTGATGGTGGTCGGCGGTGCAAATGATGACGGCGTCAATATCCTTCTGATCGAGGCATGGGCGCCAGTCGGAGTAGGTTTTGGCTTTGGGGAAGATTTCGAGACCTTCCTTGGTGCGGAGGTCGTTGACGTCGCAGAGGGCGACGACGTTTTCATCGCGGAGGACGTTGTAGTGGGCGGTGCCGCGTCCCCAGACGCCGATGAGGGCGACGTTGAGGCGGTTGCTGGGGGCGGTCTGGCCGCGAAGGATGCCGCTGCGAAGGATGGTGAGGCCGGCGGCGGATTGGATGAGTTCTCTGCGTTGCATGGGCGATATTCCTGGCCTGATTGTATAAGAAATATTTGCGGGGCGGTGCATCTGATCGGCGGTGGTGGACGAACTACAGGGTCATGATGCGTAGAACAACCTTTCTTTCACGAGTTTTGATTTTGGCGGCTTCGGCGGCCACGATGAGTTTGGGCGGGTCGCACCCGAAGGGGGACCTGGTAGAGACAGCCGTGGGGGCCGGGAACTTCGAGACGTTGGTGGGAGCGGTGAAGGCGGCGGGGCTGCTGGAGACGCTGCGGGGGCCGGGACCGTATACGGTGTTTGCGCCGACGGACGAAGCGTTTCAGAAGATTCCGCGGGCGACCTTGCGGGGGCTGCTGGAGCCGCGGAACCGGGCTACGCTAGCGAAGATTTTGACTTATCACGTGGTGCCGGGGCGGTTGGCGGCGGCGGATGTGGTTGCGCTGAACGGGGCGAAGACGGTGGAGGGGGGCATTGTGAAGTTCTCGTCGAACGGGCAGGCGGTGCATGTGAATAATGCCCGGGTGTTGAAGGCAAACGTGCAGACGACGAACGGGATCATCCACGTGATTGATACGGTGTTGATGCCGTAAGGTAGTAACTGAGTGGCCCTGGAAACAAAGTCCGCGCCGGTATCGGCTCCCCAGGAGGCGCGGCTCTTGCCGCGGGTGGCGGCGGGGGAGCCGGCGGCAGTGCGCGAGTGTGTGGAGCGGTACGGCGGGTTGGTGTGGTCGATTGCTCGCCGGTATGCGGAGGGCAGGGAGGACGCAGAGGACGCGGTGCAGGAGATCTTTGTTGACTTGTGGCGGAGCGCGGGGCGGTTCGATGAACGAGTGGCGGGGGAGGCGACGTTTGTGGCTATGATTGCTCGGCGGCGGTTGATTGACCGGCGGCGGGCGCGGGGGAGGCGGCCGGAGTTGGTGGCCGAGAAGGGCGAGGTGACGGCCGGGGGGACGACGTTGGATACGATGCTGGACGCGCAGATTGCGGCGCGGGAGATGGAGAATTTACGGCCGGAGCAGCGCGAGGCTTTGCAGTTGGCGATTTGGAAAGATATGTCGCATCCGGAGATTGCGGAGCGGATGGGGGTGCCGTTGGGGACGGTGAAGAGTTATCTGCGGCGGGGGCTGCTACAGTTGCGGTTTGCGCTGAGCATGGGGAGGGCTGTATGAATCCGCACGACGCTGAGCGAGACGCTGTGGAGATGGCGGAGGCGGCGGCGATGTTGGCGGAGGGGATTCCGCTGGAGCCGATGCCGGCGGATTTGAAAGAGCGGGTGTTGCGGCAGGGGCCTCGGCGACGGGCTTGGCCTTTGTGGGGGGCTGCCGCGGCGGCGATTTTTGTGATGGCCTTGGCGGCGGGATTTTGGCCGCGACCGGTGGGCGGGACGACGGTGGCTTGGTCGGGGGAGGCCAAGGGGGAGGTGGTTTGGAACGGGGCGGAGCAGCGGGGGCTGATGAAGTTTGTGGGGCTGAAGCGGAACGATCCGCGGAATTCGGTGTATCAGCTATGGATTTTTGATGCCGAGCGGGACGAGCGGTACCCGGTGGATGGTGGCGTGTTTTCGATTGAGCGGGAGGGCGAGGTGACGGTGCCGATTGTGGCGAAGTTGCCGGTGCGGCGGGCGGTGTTGTTTGCGGTGACGGTGGAGGCGCCGGGGGGCGTTGTGGTGTCGAAGAGGGAGCAGATTGTGGCGACGGCTAAGTTCGGGGGGGATTGACGAGGGGCTGGAGTGTCACTTTCAGGATTATCTGGCATAGGCCGCAAGCTCCCATTGGGCAAACGTGTCGCTATTCCCAGACGTAACGTAATCCAGTTTGCAGTGCTGAACGCCAGCAAATCGAGCGTTTTTGCAACGTCCATTTGGTACGACTCCGTGGCCGGTACCAGTTCGTCGGACCGTGCGCGACAAGGCGGGAACTTTGGGGAAATCGAAGTCCGCAACGCGTCTCAAAATGTTTCAAGAATCACGGGGTCTCCGACGGATACTTCCCCGGGCTCAACGGTAGTGCCGTACATTCCGAAATACGCTTCACGCTCTTTTACGATCGCGCGAAGAACTTGAGGGTTTGACAAAGCAGGGTCCGACGGATCGACGTTGACCATCACGCATCGTTTGTCACGCCTGTCGAGCCTGCAGCGCAGCCCACCCGCTCGCAAGGTGGCCCCCGCCCATCCGTCTTCTGGAAAAGGAACGGGTTCACTCGCATTGATCAGGATGTTTGGGCGAAAACGCAGCGGCAGCAGCGCTTGTCCCACCACATCGGATAACCCTTCCACGCTTTGGACGGTCAGAAAAGAGAGTGGGAAGGTATCGAAAACGCCTCTGTACTGTTTCATCACCCGGACGCCATCGCCTAGGCGTCGTATTAGCTCGGGATCGGTAACCTCTAGCTCGTCACCTTCCGGGGTTCTGACCATCGTCTTCGAGCTTTCCACATCCTGTGGATCAACAGAGTACGGCTGGTAGCGCCACAAATCGGACTTCTCGCGAATTGTAAGCCACGGAAATCCGCTGCGCTCCATTCCTGGCCGGACGAAAGCCCATCGACGATCGCCTGCGAACCCGTGCCAAGAAACGGCTGAGGATTTGAGCAGTTCTGCAGCCATTGATTTCACCGGGTACCGATACAGGGCCTGAATTACCCCAACCTTCTGGTGTGCCATGTGTCAATGTTAACACCGGCTCGCGCGGTCGGGATGTGACCAGGGATTACGGCGGCAAAGCAGGTGCCCCCCGTTATGGATCCCGCAAAACGGCGTTTCCGGCGGGAGATTGGTGCGAGGCTGTTCTCCGTACGAAAGCGCGCCGTGCAGGTCGCCGTCGCGGAAACCGGCGCGGAGCCAAATGATTCTGAAAGTGACAGGCCAGAGGCTGAAAGAGACAGGCCAGAGGAAGGCGGCGGCAAGGTAGAGAACGGCGTTCCAGTTTGAGGCAGAGCGGGACGAGCGGTACCCGGTGGACGGGGGCGTGTTTTCGATTGAGCGGGAGGGCGAGGTGACGGTGGGAGCGTCTTCAGGCGGCGCTAGAGATGTTTCAACCCCAGCGCCGTCCGTAATTCCACCCTCCGAGCGTCGTTCATGGCCAGGACCTGCAGTGTGGCTCGTCCAATCGGCGTTAGTCCCTTGATTCGAAAGCTGCGCAGTTGCAGGTGTTCGTTCCATAGGTCCCGGCGCGGATGAAACAAGCGGACCAGGGCACCGGTCTCCGGGTCGATTCCCGAAAGATTAGGGCCCTTGCGCAGGTTGCAACGATGGCGGGCAAACGCGAGATTGTCCTCAGACTCACCGCCGCCGTGCTGCTTGGCGACAATGTGCTCGACATGAAACGCGAGGCGGCTATGCTGTTGTTCCAGTCCGCAATACTCACAACGGTCCTTAGCACGCTTCCGCACCAATTCCCGTAGTGTTATGTCCGCAGTAATCCGATTGCTTAGGGGACGAGGGAAAGATCCTGTTGGGCTTTGTGCTGCAGAATTGAAATTAAATCCTCGGCATTCACCAGGGCTTCGTATTCGTTCCGCTCGTCGGGGCTTAGCTTCCCTTCGCTCGCCCGCTGCGCCAGATCGGCGATCCGGTTCTGAACCAGCTCAGGCACGCGCAAGTCGACCAATCGCCGCGTGGATTCCGCGTCTAGACACTTGCCGAGAGGGTCCAACAGATCGTCCAATGTAGCCGCGCCCATGGCCAACGATACCACCTCACAACCCTTCAATCTCAACCACTATTCCTTCCGATAGCCCCCGTGTACCGGCGTTGGCGGCGGGAGATTGGTACGACGCTGGTTTGCTTGCCGAAGCGGGTCGTTCAGGTCGCCGCCGCAGGAACCGGCGCTGCGCTAAATAATTCTGAAAGGGACAGGCCAGAGGGAGGAGGCGGCGAGATAAAGGGCGGCGTTCCAGTTTGAGGCGGAGCGGTACCCGGTGGACGGGGGCGTGTTTGGGAGGGCGAGGTGACGGTGGAGGTGCCGGGCGGCGTCGTAGAGTCGAGGCGGGAGCAGTTAGTGGCGACGGCTAAGTTTGGCGGGGATTGACGAAGGGCCGGAGTGTAACTTTCAGAATTATTTGGCATAGGTCGCAAGCTCCCGTTGTGCAAACGACGGGATAGATCACGATAAGCGCTAGAACGCTACTTGGAGTGATCGAGTAGCAGCCGACTCACGGCGCAGGGATCTTCGATCCAAGCTATCCTGGCGGATCTGGAATTGAAAGCCGGCGGCATATTCGCTTTGCAAGCATGTTCGCGATCTCGACATGGCGAGGAACGGCCTCAGAGTGACCAGTCTGTGGGTTCTCCCAAAGGGAGTGCTCCTTTCCTTCTCGCCGTATCACGCAGCCGTGCCGCCGGAGGTGGCGGAGCAAGGTGTCGCGCTTCATCCAACGACAA
>Ga0163144_10031433_pt1 | contig 10121 bp, 5 predicted proteins | sample OliLak19BULKMAT1_FD_123175 | JGI IMG/M metagenome (GOLD analysis project Ga0163144, IMG submission 123175) | Freshwater microbial mat bacterial communities from Lake Vanda, McMurdo Dry Valleys, Antarctica - Oligotrophic Lake LV.19.BULKMAT1 | ecosystem: Environmental > Aquatic > Freshwater > Lake...
GGCCCTCATGCCCGGTTTCAGGTCGCGGACCACGCGTATCCACCTAAACCAATCCGCTGAAATCCGTACCGGTGCCCGTTTCAACCAGATTTCAGCCCCTTCGCATGCTTGCCGAAGGGACACGTTCCAACGCGATCGCTCCTGGATCGAGGCCCGCCGTAAATGGCATGTGCCGGGAGCAATCGCCGAACCGCTGGACGCCGACCCCGTCCCGACGCCATCGGGCCCACCGACGACCGATCGCGGAAGGCCTGCACCTGCAGAATCACCCGTATTCGCAAAATGATCCCGCGCGGCCCAGTTCCGATCCAACGGGCTCGAAGTCAAAGATGCGGACGTAGAATTTCCCAGGCCTCCGAGAGCGACCGTCCAGGCGGAAGGCTGTGATAGACCGTGACCCGAGCGCGTCCGGCCCGTGTCTCGTGGGCCGTCAGACCAAAAACGTTACCGCCAAGATGGCGGAAGACCGCATACGTCAGCCGGTAAATGAAGGCACCAATCTCGCTCGACGTTTCCGCCCGAAGGCTGAATAGGCCGGGTCGCAACTCCGAGAGCGTCACATTCTGCCCACCGCACGGGAGCAAAGCCTCCGCCTCCGAGCCGAGGTGGAGCTGTTGCTGGATGGCATCTTCAATCGCTCGGAGCTGATCCGGGCCAACCGGCGGATTCATCCGGGCCAGGTGAAAGAAATCCAGAGCTAGGCCCTGCTTGGCCGCCGAGAACAGATGCGCCTGGCGCAACGGAATACCCAGTCGCCAGAGCGCGCCGGCGATGCACGCCGCTAGGCCACGATAATCCCGCGCCGCCACACCGAGAATCGTCGAGGCCCCTTCGCGCAGCAGGGTGACCTTGGGCCGCGTGGAGGCGTCCGCCACTAACCGGAGCAAATGACTACCAAAGCGGGTGGCGTGAATGCCATACGATCCGCTGAAGAAGTCTTCGCCGAAGTCCTCGAGAATCGCGACTTCCTCCCGCGTGAATCCGGCCTTTCCCAGCGGATTAGCCATGGGCAACTCTGGGCGGAACTGCCGGCGGGTCTTGAGATAAAGCTCCCGGGTGTTCCGCCAACGGGCCGGGTCGACCCGCTCCGATTGCCAAACGACATGGTCCGCACAGGTGAACACAAACAGCGCCCGTAATCGCGCTTCATCGCTGCACAGGGCCTGAAACTCATGAACCCGCTCAACGTCATTGAGAGCGGCGGCCGCGTGCTCGCTGAAGGCCCGATGGTTGGCCACCAAGAAGCGCGCCACGCTCAGGGTTTCGGGCGTGAACTCGCAGTCGGCGAAACACTGGCGGTAATATCCGTCCAGGGGGATGCCAGAAAAGCCGGTCGAAAACCGGTCGTGCAGTGGAAGTGACGTGTCGTCACGCCGCTGCTGGTCGTCCGGAGTGAGGGGCAATCGTTTGGTTTTGAGCGCCAATTTCACCGCGGCCAAATGATCCGAATCCAGCAGGGCCGCCTCGACGGCGGCGAACTTCGGATGCGTGGGATCACTGGCAGTGGAGGCCGGGGCGGGTCCGGCCAGAGTGGCCTGCCCCTCGCGGAGAAGAGTCTCGAGAGCGCGCATTTTTTCTCGTTCGAGCGCGCTGCGGAGCGATTTCCGCTCGCTGAGTACTCGCTCGTCCAGGGAAGCCTCAAATTTCGCGTAGCCCGGAAAAAGTTGATCTTCCGCCCGATCGAGCCGGGAGAGAAATTCGAAGGAGTTCGCGAGGCTGCCTCGTCGTTCGTAGAACAGTGCGGAGAGTTCGGGCACCGGGACCAGCCAGTCACCGGCGTTGCGGAACGTACCCACCAGTTCCGCGCGGTCGATCGCGACTTGGTACCGTTGCGAAGCGAGCAGCAGTGACAGGGCAGCTCGACTCTTCTCTTCGGGCGTTTGGCACGAGTCCGAACGTTCATACCGCAGACCGCCTTCGCCGTAAACAATGGGGCTGCCAAGTCGGCCTTTCCGACCATGGCGGAATTCCTGGCCCAGCACCCCAATGGTGAACTGCGCCACGCGGCGGCGAGCAGACAGCAGACGCGCTCGCACTTCGCCGGAAAATTCAAACCGGGACTGCTCATCTGCCTCCGGACCCAGCAATTCGCCGAAAGAGATGAAATCGTCAAAGCCGAGCACGTCTTCGGCATGATGGCCCGTGGTCGAGGGTCGGAGATGAGTGGTGCGCCGACTGTGAATGAAACCACGGATACGTAGCAAAAATTCGTAAGCGGACAGGTCACGCGGATCTTCGAGCGTGCGGTAGATTTCGTGACTGTGGACAAAGTCCTTGCCAGCCCGCGTCCAGATTCCGGCCAAGAAAATGCGTAGGCCTTCATTCTTGATGTCGAAGTGGTCGAGTCGCTCGGATTCGGCCGCCGATTTTTCCCACTGTTCTCGCCAGAAACTCTGCACGTGGAGAAAATGTTCAAACGGATCAAAGGTCTCCCGAATGCGCTCTCGAAAGCGTCGGTCGAGACCTTGCGGATCGTAGACCGCGCGCTGATCAAGAAAGCTGTTAAGTTGCTTGCCGTCTAAGACCGGGATGTCGTCGAGATTGAAGGGAAGCGGCTCGAAGCTGAAGCCGTAGGATCGGCCGAATTCGCCCGAGTGCAGTAGTTGCCGCTGCAATTCCAGCAGGAAGGGATTCCCCTCGAGGGTGTCGTCAAAGAGCAAGGCAAAATCCAGATCCGAGCAGGGCGTCAGCTCAGCCCGACCCGTCCCCCCCAGCGCCACCACCGCGAACGGTCGATCATACCCAAAGGTCAGCTGCTGTTCCGCCGCCCAGCGGGCCACCAGGTCGGTATGGATCGTCGTGCGAGCCGATGCGAGAGCGCGTCCGTTGTCCAACTCGTCTCCGCGGATCAAACGGTCATTGTCGGCGATCCGCCGGTGATATTCCAGGATTGGAGTTTCGCCGGGAATGGGTCCCTGTTCCTGGAGATTTAACTCGGGGTTCACGACCCGTAGAAAATACCAACCGGGGGCAGCGGTAAAGCGTTCAGCCCAGGCGCGACCCACGGATTTCCGTCAGGTCCTTCAGGCCAGCAAGGGCTCAATCACGGTTCCCTTGCCATCTTTGGTGACGTAAAAGGGCCGACCTTCGCTGAGGTAACTGGTGTTCGCCGGAATCCCCAGAGCCCGATAAATCGTCGCGTGCACATCGATCAAGGGAACCGGATCCTCGACGGCCAACATCGGATGTCGCTCCGCGGTTTTTCCGTGGACATAACCACGTTTGAAGCCGCCGCCGAAGAAGGTCATGCAGTTGCAGCTGCTAAAGTGACCGTGGAAGCCGTACATTTTCTCATTCGCAATCACCAACTCTTCACCCGTGTGTCGCTCGGCAAATCCCTCAGTCTCGGTTCCCGCCGAAGGCGCACTGGCAATGGTGCGACCCAATTCCGTCCTGAGACACACCAGGGTTCGTTCAAGCACCTCAAAATCGCTCTGTCGATCTTGGGCGGAATAACACTCCACACAGGCGTGGAGCAGGATCGGCCGAATGTCCCGGGTGAAACTGACCTTATCCGCTGCGCCTGAGTTAATCGGTCGCAATCCAATCTCGACCGGTTTCTTTCTCACGTCTGCCGCCAGAGCCGTCGCCGCGGCGAGGAACAGCCGGACAAGTCCACCGCCAATCAGCAGTCCACTGGCTCGCGGCAGACTTCGGTTACGGTTCATTCCCGGGTTCACAGCAAACTGGGCGTGTCGGGTTCGAGTCGGGCCGGCAACGTCTCAGCTAGCCCAGGGTAATCGTGGCCGCGGCCGCGGCCCTGCCGTCCACGGCCAAGGCGGACCTTCTGGTCGGTCTTGGGATCAGTATCGAAGGCCCAATTGAAGCGCCGATTCGAGCACGTTCCCACTCAAGCCAAGACGATTTTGGACTTCTTGTTCGGTTTGGCGTTCTGGGCCGGAGCTCCTTTAGCCTCACGTGGCGTCCCCTTCGAGGCAGGGGTGTACCACTCCTCATGGGTCTCATCGATGTCCACATGACCGCCAGTTTTCTGGTGGTTCTCGCGCCATCCGTGCAGCGCCTCAAAGGCAGAATGGTCAATGAAATCAACAGCCAGATCGATGTCCACGGGTTGGCCGGCCGGAATCCTGGCCAACTCAGCCGTCAGCTTCGGCACGGAAGCAAAGGTCAATGTACCCCCGATGCGCACATGCCATTTGCCCTCGCGCTGCTCCATCGAGACATTCGTGGTGGACAATCGACGTAGGAGGAAAATGATGGAAAGTCCCACGCCGATGCCAACACCGGCCAATAGGTTCAAACACGTCACGCCGAGCACGGTGGCAAAGTAGATGGGGGCTTCTCGGTGGGTCCGGAGTTCGCGGATATGGTGCAAATTCACCAAGTTTACCCCGACATGCACCAACAAGCCGGCGAGGACAGCCAACGGGATTGTTTCGATTAAACCGCTGAGAAGGAGGGCAAACAATAGGATCCACACGCCATGCAGTACCGCCGACCAGCGACTGGCCCCACCGGCGTTGATATTAGCGGAGGAGCGAACAATTACACCCGTGATGGGGAGTCCCCCGAGCAGGCCGGACACGAGATTACCGGACCCTTGGGCCTGCAATTCCTTGTCGAGATTCGAGCGCACGCCCGAGTGCAATTTGTCGGTCGCCACCGCACAGAGGAGTGATTCGATACTGGCAATCAAAGCCACCGTGAGGACCGCGATCGTGAACCCTCCCCAATTGGTCGGCGGGATCAGTTTCGTGAGTTCAAACTTTTCCGGCAGATCCACCCGGGCGACATCCATTTTCAGGACGAGCGCCAAGAGTGTTCCGGCCACCACGGCCACCAAGGGCCCAGGAATGGCCTTGAGCGCCGGCACCTTAAGCTTCTTCCACAGCACCAGAATTCCGATGGTTACGAAACCCAGGATCGCCGCCGAGGTGTTCATTTGGCCGAGCTGTTTCGGAATGCTCAGCAGGTTCATGAGGGGCGAACTTTGCGGCGAGTCGCCCAGCACGATGTGGATCTGCGCCAGCGCGATCGAAATGCCAATACCCGCCAGCATGCCGTGCACTACCGCCGGGGCAATGATCAGAGCCCCGCGCGCCACTTTGAACCAACCGAGCAGAAGCTGCACGGCGCCCGCACAGGCGGTGATCAGACACATCGTCTCCCAGCCAAACTGTTGCACCAGGCCAGCCACGACGACCGTCAAACCCGCGGCTGGCCCCGAAACCTGCAGCGGCGATCCGGCCAACAAGCCCGTAACGATTCCGCCAACGACCGCCCCAATCAAACCCGCCATAATCGGAGCGCCCGAGGCCAAAGCGATACCGAGCGACAGCGGCACCGCGATGAGAAAAACGACGAGGGAAGCGGGAAGGTCGCGGCGGAGAGTATTCATCATCGGTTTGTTGAAAGACGTTAATTTAGGTTTTCCATAATTCTGCAGTACCGCTCATCGGTCAACCCAATGAACCATTAGAATCCATTTAGTTTCGCCGCCGATACCGATGGAAATTCTGATGAAAAATCCGCCCGATACGCCCCCGAAATACCTCCAGGCTATTAGGGCTGGGCCAATGGATCGAAGTGCAGGTACAAGATCCGCCGAATTTCCTCACTCGTGGCCGGATTGGTTCCAACACGAGTGGTATGACCGGACGGATGAACTGCAACTCGGCATAATCGACGGGCGCGCTGGTGGTCGTGGTCCCGATGATCGCAACCCAATTCAGGTCGCGTTTCAGTGGGGCGATCCGGGTGCGGCCGGCCTAGAAATACGAAGAGCGGACCCGCCGGTCTGCTGCCAAGGAGTGTCTCCACCTCGCTGGACATGGGCTTGGAGCGCCCGGGCCAATTCAGCTCGAATCTTTGGGTTCGCAGAGGCGAGGTTGATCCGTTCCTGCGGATCCGTGCTCAGATTGTAGAGTTCCCATGGGCTGAAGGGATCGTTCTGGAGGAGTTTCCAATCACCCCGAATGAGGGCTTCATAGCTCTTGCCGCCGTAGGCCAGTCCACCCTCGCGACGCACAAAATAAAGTTCGCGCCCAACCGGAAGCGTCCCGCCGTTCAACACCGGCACTAGACTGACGGCATCCAAATCAATTCCGGGCGCCGCACCGGCCAGCTCGAGAAACGTCGGAAAGAGATCAAAGTTGAGTCCGGCATAATCGGAACGAGATCCGGGCGTGATGTGACCGGGCCATCGCACCAAAAACGGAACCCGTAGACCGCCGTCGTAATGGCTCTGCTTACCGCCACGCCAAGGATCATTATTTTGTCCGTGTGGCAACGAGCCCCCGTTGTCCGAGGTAAAAACGACGACCGTGTTTTGCTCCAACCCAGACTCCCGAAGCGCCGCCAACACGCGGCCAATCCCCTCGTCCAGATGCTCAATCAGGGCTACGTTAGCGGCTCGTGGTGGACTCAAGTGTGGCAGCCGTTGACGCACTCGATTGAGGGAGGTGGCGGGGGGCTCAATCGGAAAATGGGGGGCATTATAAGCCAGATAGAGAAAAAAAGGCTGCTGCGCTCGCTGCGCCCGTTCGCGCAGAAAAGCGCTGGCCCAATCGGAAAATAAATCGGTGGCATGGCCCGTCGATTCGATGACCTCACCATTGCGTCGGAGGTAGTTTTCCTCGTGGCGAAGATGGGTCTGATAGCTGTCCATCATGTCCCCCAAGAAACCGTGGAAAAACTCGAAGCCGCGTTCGTTTGGCGTGTTCGGTGATTTCAAACCCAGATGCCACTTACCGACGAGCGCGGTGTGGTAACCGGCCTGTTTCAACCTATCAGCCAGGGTGGGCACTTGCGGATCAAGGTACCCCCATGATTCCGCCGAATCCGTGCGGATCACCCCGGGCACACCCACACGGTCCGGGTAACGCCCGGTTAACAACGCGGCGCGCGACGGCGAGCAGACCGTCGCGTTAGCCCGCATGTTGGTGAAGAGCATACCCCCGTCCGCCAACCGATCGATGTGGGGAGTCTGTACGTCGGAGGCGTGGTAGGTAGAAACGTCCCCATAGCCGTGGTCGTCGGTGAAGATCAGCAGGAAGTTAGGTCGCGCGGACGGCAGGGCGGCCATCAGGCTAACGCTCGTCCAGCCGAATAACCCCAGGAACAGGGAGACTCGCCGTCGGACCAAACCCAGCCGAACACGGGACGTCAAAAGCAGGCGAAGAAAAATCAGCATGGCCGAGCGACACGGTTCCATTCATTTTGGAAGCACGGCCGGCAACCGCAATCGTTCCACCGGCGAGACTGTCTTTAAGGTCGAATGGCCTTCCCGCTCCAGAATAATTTCGCGTACGGCCAGCAAGGCGAAGGGCGATTGATTGACGGTGGAACGAAGTCGCACCGCGGCCACCGGCGTGTCCCCGAGCTTCGCCTCAGCCACCCCATTCTCGAATCGCGCAACCTCCCGCCATCGTCCGTAGCCCGACGACACTTCGAGCACACCCTGCCGCAGAACATGATCGCCGTTGGCCAGGCCGGTGATGGCTTTAACGCCGTCAAACCGACCCGGTTTTTCCAGCGTAATAGTGAACAAATCCACCTCCGCTCGAGGGCCCCACGAAAGATGAAAGGTCTCCAGATCCCCATCGAAAGCGTGGACTGGATGAAGCGCATCGTACCCCTGCCCCTTGTCGATGCCCATTAGCGTCCAGCGCCAGTCTTCATCGTTTTGGTAGCGCCCCGCGGGATAGACCAGGGGCGGCAACCCATCCCGCACCCGGGCCGGGAGCGTAGGAACGATCGGGTAGCCAAAGGCGGGACCGGTCAGAATACCGAGTTGCTCCAAGCGATTGGCCTGCACTTTGACCCGCTCGACGAAGTCTTCGAAGTCATACTGATCGATGCCCCAGCCCCGCTCGGCGAGCGCCAGAACGCGGGGAAACGCCTGACTGTCGAGATGGTTTTCCGGCAACATTTCTCCCCACAGACACCCCTCCACTCCGAGGACATGCTGGCGCGCGGCCAAGGTCAGGCCAGCCCAGGCGGGGGCCGGATCGAAGTCGTAGGAGTGCTTAAGCGTGGTTCGTTCGATGTTGTAGTTGAGGTAGAGATTATTTCCGGTGGACATAACAACATCCCACCCGGCTTTGGCCGCGTTCCAACCGGCGCTACCGTCAGTATCCCAACACGTGAAGACGGCCCCCGGAGCCACGCCACTCCAGCCAATGACGCGTTTGCCCTTCGACTCCACGATCTTCTTGACACGTTCCATGAACCAACCATGCAAGTCACCCACCTGCTGGTGTCGCTGCTGACACTTCGGGCATTCCCGCCAGTAGTGCATTTCCGCCTCGTCGCCCCCCACGTGAATAAAGGGCCCAGGAAACAGTGCGGCCACCTCGGTGAACACGCCGTCAAGAAACTCGAATACGTCCTCGTTGCCCGCACAAAATTCTGAGCCACACAAAGGATCCATCCCGAACAACACCGTGTTCGTCCGAGTGCCAAAGCAATTCAATGCCGGATACGCTACCATCGCGGCGCCGGAGTGCGAGGGCGTCTCAATTTCGGGAATGACTGTGATGAACCGTTCTGCTGCATAGGCCACGATCTCCCGAAGATCGTCCTGGGTGTAGAACCCGCCTACCTTAATCCCGTCGCCCAGTTCCGCCCAGGCCCCCACCGAAGTGAGTCGCGGATACTTTTTAATTTCCACCCGCCAGCCATCGACATCGGTCAGGTGCAGATGCAGGCGGTTAAGTTTGTACAGGGCCATCCAATCCAGGCAACGTCGGATTCCCTCTTTGCTGATAAATTGCCGGGCTGGATCGAGCATGACTCCTCGCCAGACAAATTGAGGTCGGTCTTCAAATTTCCCCACGGCCGCGCTCCACGTTTGTCCGTTAACTTGGGTTCGGCTCTCCAATTGTTCCGGAAACAACTGACGCAACGTTTGGCATCCATAAAAAACACCCGCGGGTTTCGCCGCTTGCAGGAGCACACGATCCGGCCGTACGTCCAACCGGTAGCCCTCATCACCCCACCGCCCAGAATCTTCGGACAAGAACAGCTCGATTCCTCCGGCCCGACCCGTTTCCGACGCACCCAACACCACCGGAAGCGGAAATCCCGTCGCCGGAGCCAACATCCGCGCCAACTGGTGACCCAACCGCTCAGTCGCCGCCGTCACCCGGATTTCCGTCTGAGCGGTCAGGTGGAATTGCCCGTCGCCCGCGTCAATCCGGGCGGGCCGGGGAACGACCTGAATCCCCTTCTGTCGCCAGACCGCATTCCGCGCCGGGTCGGCGCCGTCAGCAGCCACCGCGTCCAGCACACTACCCTCCAGCGCTAGGAAAGCGCCGAGCCAGACCGCCCAGGTCCAGCGAACGGATACGTATCGGGCGAATTTCATCTCAGAGTTCATGCAATCAAGACTAGGGAAAATAGCCGAGGTAGACCCGGCTATGGGTAAACTTGCTCTAATTGGTATTGGCCGAAGCAATCCTACCCTGGGAAGGAAAAAATACGCGGGCCGGTCCGCCGAGTCGCGAAAAAAAACATAAGCCCCACCCGCCACCCACCCACCCACCCATCCACCCATCCACCCATCCACCCATCCACCCATCCATGAGCTGCAGATTTTCATCCCGGAACCCATCAGAGTCACGGTTCAATCTGCGAAGAGAACAACAGCCTGGACGAGTGAACCCTTCAGGCGAGTTGGTTTTCCAATTTTATCCACGCAGCGATCGATAGAGCGCCTCGAAACATTCCATCCCGCAAACCAGTAACTCGTCGTCACTGATTCCAATCTTGGCCCAACCTTTGAGCAACCGGCCAATCCCGACGCAGTCTGTCGTCTCGAACTTCCTGTCCTCCAGGTCGGTGTCAGTACCATCTCAACCATTTTGAGCGCGGCTTGGTCGGTGATTCCGAACTGCTTCACCAGCGTCTCGAAGGTGCAATCCTCGCCGTGGTGGGAAAACGGCACATCGAGCAGGTCATAGGGAATCGCCGCTGGATCGTTTTTGAGGTCGTTGCCGAAGATAAACCTGGCCTGCGGGTCGATGAATCGGCGAATGAGCTAGTGTAGTGTCTTGCAAACAGCTGGAGTTATTTTCCCTTTGTTTTGCGCATTCTTGGGCGCGTGCAGCCGGGCTTGATGGCCTCCAGGGTTTGCCGGCAACGACTCAGCTTCTCCACGA
>Ga0163144_10031436_pt1 | contig 10120 bp, 10 predicted proteins | sample OliLak19BULKMAT1_FD_123175 | JGI IMG/M metagenome (GOLD analysis project Ga0163144, IMG submission 123175) | Freshwater microbial mat bacterial communities from Lake Vanda, McMurdo Dry Valleys, Antarctica - Oligotrophic Lake LV.19.BULKMAT1 | ecosystem: Environmental > Aquatic > Freshwater >...
GACAGGACAGGACAGGACAACCGAGCGCACGGGGCACCTCGAAGAGCTGCCCGCAGTACTACGCGGCTGCGCGGGTGTACCCGACACTCCGAATCACGATCTCGCGAATAGATTTATTCCCGGATAATAAAAGCGATTTCAAGAGAGCTTGGTTGGCCCGTAATTCGAGACTGAGGAGTACTCGATGCGACTCGCGGAGCTGTGGCAAGAGCACCTCAAGCACTGCGTCTGCGTGAACCCTCTCCTCCCCACGAGGAGACGGCAACGGCCGCTGTTCCTCGAACGCCGCAATAATACGGAGCACGGTCTGAACCACGAGAGGCGCGGGGTGCCACAACACGAGTACAGCCGCGAAAGTCGCCGTGTTTGCAAACGCCAACAGATGCAGCGGACCCCCGTCACGTGTCCACTCCATCTCCCGAGAGAACGAGGAGCCCATTTCATTGACCCACGGACGCTTCCGCCGACTCTCTCCGTGCAACACAGGAGTCTTCGGGTCATGGCGAGCCGACGTCACCATCCAATCCGCTCCGGTCCACAATTCTTCGAGGACAATCACGCGGCGGTATCGCCCGCCCGTTTGTGGAGCCCACAATGTCCGGCCTGACGTATGATCCAGAACCCAGCATCTCGAGTGCCACGTATCGAGGATACGTCGCGCTGCAACAGTGCCAGGGAGAGGGCGCAGGGGGTCCCACCCCCACTCGGCCGCTCGGACTCCAGCTGCGAGCGAGGGGCGATCAAATCGAGTATTCCAGTGACGACGACTTCCCACAAGTGGCGCAGAAGACTGTGCTCCGACCAAGCGACCAGCCATGAGGCGCACTCGGTCGACCCAGCCCATCGGGCGTGGTGCGACCTGAAAAAGATGTTTCGCTGTAGCCTTTTCAGTCGCCCAAGGGGCTGGAAGATACCGATCGAGTGACATACTTTTAGTATACGGGGTGGAGAAAAAGCACGAGTCGCCTGAGCGTTCGGGAGACATTTCGTGATGTGTCGAGTCTGAGAAAGCGCGGCGAACCAGCGCGCGAATTTACCACACTGGCAGCGCTGGCGAAGAGAGAACCTTCTCTGACGGTGTGGCAAAGGGGTGCCGGCACACAAGTTGCCAATTGGAGAGAGCAAAGCAAGAGTAGGCTTGCTCGCAGATTTCTCATTCGACAACGGCAATGGTTGACACCGTAATTGGGATTGATTTAGGCACGACAAACTCTGTTGTCAGCGTGGTGGAAGGCGGCGAGGCGATCGTAATTCCAAACGCTGAGGGGGGCGTACGACCCCCTCGGTCGTGGCGATCACCAAAGATGGGGAGCGACTGGTCGGGCAAATTGCGAAACGACAGGCGGTGACGAATCCGCAGCGTACTCTTTTTTCCATCAAGCGCTTCATGGGGAGACGCCTCAGCGAAGTAGGAGACGAAGTCAGCCGTGTGCCATATTCAGTGGTGGCCGGCGCCAATGACTTAGCGACCGTGATGGTTGGGGATAAGCGGTACACCCCACCGGAGATTTCCGCCATGGTACTGCAGAAAATGAAGCAGACCGCAGAAGCCTATCTCGGAAGACCGGTCACAAAAGCGGTGATTACCGTGCCGGCGTATTTCAATGATGCGCAGCGTCAGGCCACCAAGGATGCGGGAAAGATTGCGGGGCTTGAGGTGTTGCGAATTTTGAACGAGCCGACAGCAGCTGCGTTGGCCTATGGGGTTGATCGCACGAGCACCACAGACGAGAAAGTTGCTGTGGTAGACCTCGGTGGAGGCACGTACGACATCTCGATTCTTGAGCTGTATGACGTTGACGGCACGAAGCAATTTGAAGTCAAGTCGACTAATGGAGATACGCACTTGGGGGGCGATGATTTTGACGACGCGGTAGTCACGTGGCTGATAACCACTTTCAAAAACGAGCAGGGGATCGATCTTCGAAGTGACCCGATGGCGCTGCAGCGATTACGCGAGGCTGCGGAGAAGGCGAAGATGGAACTTTCCGGATCAGTCACAACAGACATCAATCTTCCATTTGTCACGGCCGATGCGGCGGGGCCGAAGCATCTACAGGTGACACTGACGCGGGCCAAATTTGAGCAATTAGTCGACCCCTTGCTGGCAAAGATTCTTCCGCCGATGCGGCAGGCGCTGGCGGATGCGGGAATGACACCAGGGGACATTCATGAGGTGCTTTTGGTCGGTGGATCGACGCGCATGCCAAAAATTCAACAGATTGTGAAGGATTTTTTCGGGAAAGAGCCGAATCGCAGCGTGAATCCTGACGAAGTCGTTGCAAACGGCGCGGCTCTCCAAGGTGGTGTGCTGACAGGAGCGACGCGTGACGTATTGCTCCTTGATGTCACCCCGCTGTCTCTTGGCATTGAAACGCTCGGTGGCGTGAGCACGGTCCTGATTCCACGGAACACGACCATTCCGACGAAAAAAAGCGAAACCTTCTCGACCGCAGAAGACAACCAGACCACGGTCGAAGTGCACGTGCTGCAAGGAGAACGGGAGTTAGCCGTCGGCAATCGCACAATCGGTCGGTTTCAACTGACAAGCATTCCGCCTGCTCCGCGGGGTCTTCCCCAGGTTGAGGTGATGTTTGACATTGACGCAGATGGGATTTTGCATGTCACCGCCAGCGATAAAGCGAGTGGCAAGAAGCAACAGGTCCGCATCGAAGCATCCAGCGGTCTCTCCGCCGCAGAAATTGCGCGGCTAATCAAGGATGCGGCGGCACACGCTGAGGAAGATACAGCGACGCGGCTGTGGATTGAGCAGCGTAACGAGATCGAAGCGCTTGTATTCGAGGTCGAGAAGAATCGGATCGAGTGGGGAGCACGAGTCCCATCCGGCGCGGGGGATTCACTCGATACGGCGGTCGAAGAGGTGAAGTCGGCGCTACGAGGAGAAGAGCGGCCTCGGATTGAAGAGGCACACCGAAAGCTTCTCGCGGCGTATCAGGCGGCGGGTGCAGCCATGAGCGCTTCGCAATCAAACGAAGTTGGGCAGTCAGAATCGGCGCATCCACCGGGTCCGACGGAAGAGGCAGACTACGAAATTCTTCAGCCGGCGTGAGTGAAATATCGGTCTCACGGCCAGCGTTCCGTATTCCGCGAGAGCTGGCGGTGAGACGGCGCGGGCACGGAGAGCTCCGTCAAGAGACAGGAGACGGACCATACAACGGAGCAAGGCCTTAAAGAAAGACCGTGTGAAGAAAATCAGCCGTGTTCGTTCCCTGTGCCCAAAAATCACGGGAGAGAAGCACCGACCCTGGCTCTAGGGCTTGGACTCCAAGGCGGGCCTCTATCGGTCCGTAGAATAGAGGATCGAGCAGAAGACCCCTATCCTCACACTATGTCAACGTCAAATCAGCCAACTGGCGCGCAGCGACTCGAAGACGAGATTACTCGGATTCGAAAAGAAGTGGAACAAGAATGTGACCGACTAGAAAACGATGTTCGATTGGTGTCGCAGCGTCTCAGTGACCGAATGTCTCGGGTAACTGATCAGTGGTGCGACAGGGCGAGCGGTTTCGCCGCTGACGTGTTGGCGACGTGTCAAGCACGGCACACAGAGTCGAGCGCGCCACACGCGTCGGACACGAAGTCACCGTCAGGCCCGCGTGAGACATCTCCGGCAGGAACAGCCCTGTGAGGAAAGAGACCGAAGAAGCACACGTGATGGAAGACGTGGCACAATCATCCAGTCAGAGCGCCGTTACGTTGCCGGAGCAGGGGTCGGCCGGGCAGTCGGGCGAACCGATCGGTAAGCTCAGTAAGTCATGGGAAGCGGGTCTCACGGTGGCTCTGGCGATGCTGATTGTTGCGACGCTCTCCCCATCGCTTGCGAGCTGGGCAACGATTGGCGCGCGGTGGGCTGGCCTCACCGTGGTGATCTATGCGGCACTTGGCCTGCGTGATGGGGTGCCGTGGTATATGAATTTTGAAGAGGTCGGACGACGATACACGTGGCCACTGTTCGGGAAAATTCTCTTTTGGAGTTTTCTTGGATTTGGAGCAATTGAGCATATGACCGGAGAGTCTTTGGGACAGATTCACATGGCGATTGGATTTTTGTTCCTGCTGTTGATGGCGACACCACGTCACGTGCCTGCGCAAGACCAGCAAGCAATGGCTGGGATGAACGCAGAAAGATCTTCAGAGTAGCCGCAGCTGCGAGTGAACAGGGGGAAAGTCCGTTGCGTCTCACCCCTGTCTAGCGAGAGAGAAAATTGCGGCAGTGCTGTAAAAAACGTGGAGTGAATAGACCTATTCGAAAAAACCCGGATGAGTCCGAGCGTGCCGAACAGCGTCATGAGTTGCGTTACTGGACAGGTAGGTGATAATCCGGCCGGTCGTCTTGATGCCGGATTTCACATTTTGTGCGTTTTGCTTCGAGAGACCGGGGTACCTGCTTCGACACTCGTCGGGTCTGTACACCAGTCCCTCGAAGGCCTTCCATCCGAGGAGACCAAGCGCACACTTCGTACTCGGCTGGCCGCTGCTGAATCCATGAGTGACATTGAGACAGCACTCCGGCACGTTCTCGGACTGAAAGCAAAGGATGCGGACGGAGAGGCAGTCACTGCATCGCTTTCACGAGGCCTTGATGAGTCCGCTCGTGCGGTCGCTGAGAATCGAATTCTTAGCGGCTATCATTCGCACCAGTTTATCAGCTAGAGAGGACTCGGTCTAGAAACACGTGGTATGCTGGTGGAGACATCCTCGTGAGAAGTACTCTCGCACCGACAGGTGGGGGATGGACCGCGAAAGACGGGTCCCCTCCCATAGATTAAGAGTCCTGCCATTCGAACTCCGAAGAGGCGTTCTCGGTTCACTGGTGTTTTTGAGACCAATGCGCACACGACTCCCTGATCCACGAGTTTTTGATCCGTACGCGGTACTCGGCGTAACGTCGATGGCAAACACCGTGGAATTGACGCGCGCGTGGCGACGTGCGGCCAAGGACAATCATCCGGACAAGTTTCAAGCCCCCGGAGAGAGCGTGGAGGCCACCGCTCGATTTCAATTGGCGCAATCTGCCTGGAATCTGGTTGGCACGACGTCGAATCGAGAGACATGGGATTATCACGTCGCAACAGTCATTCGGTCTTTTCGTGGAGGTCCGACAGCTTCCCCAACTGGGCGGCAGGCGAAAGGATCTCGCTCCACGGCACAGGGAGATCGGGAGGCACAATCTTCGAATTCTGAATCCACCCGATCATCGACGACAGGGCAAGAACACAAAAGCGAGGCGCCGGCATCGAGTGAGAGAATCACGATGCGATTGAAGGCGAATAAGTCGAAGCGAATGCAGACCATCAGGGTGACCTTGACGTACCTGCAGGCTCTTCACGGCACAACGGTGGTTTTGCGCCACCCCATGGGGGTCAAGAGTGTACAAGTCGAGATCAAAGGCCCAGTGCTGCAGACGTTGACGTACCGGCCACGGCAGCCTATTTTTTATCGCTGGAGCGAAATAGTGGTCCGCACAAGAATGCCGAGGGGCTGGAGGCTGCGGGCGGATGGAGACATTGAGTATACACTCAAAAGAACCCTCAAACAGCGAACGACGCAAGGAAAGAAAAGGACCACGCTTCCCGATGGTCGCCGAATTAGCGTGATGATAGACCCGGCGTGGCGCATGGGGCAATATATTCTTCTCCGTGGCCTTGGACCAACGATCTCAAGCCAAGAGGGACCGAGAGATCTCTGGCTTTTCGTGTACTAGGAAGCGGCCGTGTGCCGTGTCGTCAGTGGTCAATCACCGATGAGAAAGAGCAGGCTCTCTCAGCGAGACCGCGGTGCGAGAAGTCGCGAAGAGTCAAGAAACCAAGAGCAGTGAGGCACGGGTGTCGTCCAAACGCAGCACAACGCTCCCGCACCCAGTAGACTGTATGTAACAGCGGCGGCAACTCCGCGCAGTATAAACATTAGCCAGTATACCGATGTCAGAATTCACTAGCACGTTTCGTTCGCTAATTGAGCGCATGCAGCTCGCTGATCCGACATGGATTGAGTCGGCTGTTCTGACGGCAATGGACACCGACGACATGCTCTACCATGCGGGAGAGCATCTTGAGCCGTTTCAAGTGATTAGCTTTGAACCGGAAGGGAATGTATTTGGCCGCGTTAGTTTTTCGACGCTTCGGGAGGCAGAAGACGAGGTTGCAGCGCACGCGACACTTCGGGCGGGCTATGTGCTCGGTGTCATGGATCTGGCAATGAATCGCCTGATGACAATCCGTGTTCGTGTCGATCTGAACTAACGCTCTGTACGACATTCGCAGGGGGCTCCCGTCTTCGGGGCTTGATCAATAAGCGAAGAAGAGGAAGAACGCGGTACAGAGAAACGACGGAGTCATCGCACGGGAAACGCTTTTTCCCGAAGAGTGGGTGGGTGTACTCCCCATCATCTCACCCGGGGATTCCAGATTGGATACGCAGAACAAAGCAAGCGGCCCGGGAGAGAGAGTCTCCACCGGGCCGCTCGGGCGACATTCAGAAGCGCTCAACGGAAGAGTCCTGTGAATGAGAGTCTCGGCTTTCGGACTCGCCCTCATTCAGAGACCGAGGGGACACAGTTTGGGTCCTGCTCCCCCCTACGACAACAGCAATGACGATACCGACTGCGATGCAGGCGGCGGTGACGTTTTCAAGACGAATACGCGCGACAGCATCTTGGGCGGAAGAAAGCAGGGACATGAGGGGAGGGAAAGGAGAGAATGAACAACACAGTCCGCAACACCGTCCTAAAAACGAAGGCGACCGAGTGGCGCTGAGGCATCTTCGCATGAAGAGACGTATTTGAACATAGAATGCCTTCCACACAGGCTGCCAGAGGAGTGCATTGCTCAGTTCATCAAATGAGAGGATGTGCCTGTGACCAGTTGCGTGTGAGAGAGTGGTATCCGAAGTCCGGGATTCCATGGTGTCACTGCCTCCGGGCCTCTTGCTATATGGAGAAAGCAACAAGGGGGGCGCCGATTCACTGAGCAACGACCGAGCAGTAGCGTGCCCCCACGTGAGCGTGTATGGTGCGTATCACATCTCACCTGTGGCCGAGCCATGACGCAGACTTCATTGACAGCTTGGCGTCGCGTCGCGAGGCGGATCGCCCCGGTGGCGATGGCCGCGTTGGCGCTCGCGCCGACCCCGTCTTCGGCTCAAGTGGCACCCACGTTTTCTCTCCGCGAGGTGCCCGTGTCAGCGGGGATGCCTCAAGCCACCGTTAGTCAGTTGTCTGCCATCCGTCCGTGGGGCGCGCTGATGGAAACGATTTCGGATCAGGGGCTCGTTGGCAAAACCCTAGCCAATATCGAGATCGTCGATGGGTATGTCGTGGTGGTTGATCCCAAGGGGTGGGAGGAGGATCGCCCGACAGCTGGGTTTGACTTCTTGGGCCGTGCGGCGCTGCTGGAATACGGCCCCGTCAATGGATGGTGGGGGGTGGTAAAAGTCAACTTGCCGCCGCAGCGGATGCGACGTGATGGAATGGTAGTGCTTCTGATTGGCCAGTCGTCCGTCGTACTCTCCCCGGCAAGCCCGGTCCTCTCGCACCTGAAGCGCCTCGCGTCACTCACACCGCGAGAGGCCGCCCACGCGCTCGGGCATCCTGCAGTGACTGTGCCGCCGACCACGTTCGAACGCAAGCGACCTGGGATCTCTGCCGACGATACATGGGACGCATTGGATCGCGAGCCGTCGATTCAGCTCGCCCACACACTCTTTGGACGTAGTGCGGTGCGCCAGTATCTTCAACCGCTAGATCTGCGTGATGCGGCCTTCTCAGCGCTTGACGATGAGGTTTTGCTGCGGCCTACGACATCCGCAGACTCCAGCGATATTCAACTCGGCCTCGTTGGGCAAACGCAGAACTATATCCACGAGTTGGGACACCGACTCATCAGCCGCATGCCTGCGGGGCAAATGGATACGATCTGGTCGCGCCACCGTATCCCTCGGGTGCCCAATGCGGCGGTCTATGGACACGCCGATCGGGAAGAGCACCAGGTGGAAGCTCTGGCCTATGCGGTCCGTGTGCTCAGTCACGCCCGCACGCTTCCGGCGGCGCAGCGCGCGCAGCAGGACGCCGTGTTGGACGAGATCGAGCATCGCATTCCGGGGACGAAACTCATGGCCGCCTTGGCGCTCTCGCATCCCTCGCAGGCGCGCGAAATGTCGCCGCGTGGCCTCACGGGGCGCACCGCGGTGGAAGATGCTATCGCGTGGAATCAACTCCCCGTACAGCCGCGGCGATTTCGTCAAAGCAGTGCAGTCTCAGTGGATATGCCAACCCCAGCGACTCCCGCCGCTCAAGTACGGGCGCGATAAGGCGCCGCTGCAACGTGTGCGCGGAGCCCGTGGATGGATCTCGAAGCCACGGAGCAAACGTCGAGAACGGGCCCTTGCCACACCCAGCACTAATCAGCAGTCACCGCAGGTGGTCGCACTCCAGCCCGACACCTGTGTGATGAGCACGAGGACACGTACGGGAGACCACCGAACGGCCGGTTACCACCACCTCGCGCAACAAATGGGGCGTTCGATTTTATCTGCGCCGTGTTCGGGGCGATGGCCCAGCCGACCACAACACACAGCGCTCTTCGGTAAAGTCGCCAGGAGACTGCCCGTGACCGAGGCGCAGGCGGTCTCGTGCGTGGCGTTGCGAGCCGGACTCTCCTAGCGCGGAGCGCCATGGGCGAGCAACGCCGAAGAGGAGCCGCTGGGTGAGTCTGTATGACGACATCTGCGGATCAGGCGAAGAGACTCCTGAACGAAGCGCCTGCAACTGTCTGAGATTTCTGTGAAGCAGGCAGAGCGCCTTCGAGCTCAATGATAATATCGACGGTATCACTCATGTCCGCGGCATTCGGAATTTGGAGTTCGCCGAATCGGCCAAAGTCGGCACGGTAAATACGCCCCGCGAGCGAAAGAGTCGCGAAAGAGCCGAGAGGCGTGACGCGCGTGCCTGAGCGTGTCGCGGAAAGCAGCAACGGCCTCTCAACGCCCGGCGTCGACAAGAGCCCAGAGGCGGTGTACGTTCCCTCGCGTTCTTCAGTCACGCGCGTCGACGTAAAGGTCATCACGGGGAAACCAGCGTTCCTGTCGATATTCGGCACGTCCCACATCGTGCCGTCGGGAGGAGAATCAAGGATGAGACTCTCCGTCGCAACGGAAAACGAGACTGCGTCCAATTCATCCGAACGAAGGTTCAGATGAAAAAAGCCGGAGACGTCAGTGAATCGTCCTGTCAGCAGAGTCTGGTCGAGATGATTGACTCGAAAAAGAGCGGTGTTTCGCACGGGGTCTGCTTCAAAAGCGGAGACCGCAACAGCCGATACTACGTCGGCCGTCGCGTCGGCATCTATCAGCGCTTCAGGTTGATTCTCCGGTTGTGGGCCGACGGGATGGGGCGACACTGCCCCCATAATGACAGCGACGACAAGTCCGACCGCGAGTCCAACCACCACAACATTATTGAGGGGAAGTCGATCGAAAAAAGACGAGATAGAAGACATTATGGGCACAAGAAAGCTGGGGAAAGGATTGCATCGCCGCAAATGCGGACGACGAGACGAGCAGGAAGCCGCCACTGGGAGATTCAAGCAGTCGTGCGTCACAGACGCAGTAAGCAAGAGCCTTGCCACAGAGGGAGGTCGTTATGCAAGAGAATATTTGGGCTGAACGTGCGACTCCGTCGCCCTGAATAATTCGCATCACGATGCGGCGGGTGCCGTGTGGGTGGCCCCCCGAAATACCGTGGTGCGGATTTCGATGAAATTGCAGGAAGAACAAGAGAGACCTTCGCGAGTGTCAGTCTTAATGTCACGTCAGTGTATATCAGGCCTCTGGCATCGGATGACGCGGTGAATGCTCGAAGTCTATTCAATAACACGGCGGGAGACGCCCCTCTGATATCGGCATGGTTTCGACACCGGAGTAATTTTTCCCCTTCGGGAGAGGCGCGCCACTCCCATTGAACGGCGGGAACGCAGGCACCGCCCCGCGCGAGGACAGACATCCGAGGACGGTTTTTTTTACGTCTAGCACTACGGGATGTGGGACAGACTCTCTCTGTGTGATTGTTTCTCCATCCAGAAACAAGGGGAAGGGGTTACCGACC
>Ga0163144_10031437_pt1 | contig 10120 bp, 2 predicted proteins | sample OliLak19BULKMAT1_FD_123175 | JGI IMG/M metagenome (GOLD analysis project Ga0163144, IMG submission 123175) | Freshwater microbial mat bacterial communities from Lake Vanda, McMurdo Dry Valleys, Antarctica - Oligotrophic Lake LV.19.BULKMAT1 | ecosystem: Environmental > Aquatic > Freshwater > Lake...
ATGGCAGCCCGGCGAATTTGTCGACCGTGGCAATCACGAAGCATGGCAGGCGTCGATACAGCGGTTCGTCCACGGCGACGATCGGCAGCGGACGGTCACCCGTGAAGTCGCATGAGGCGCTGGCGCACAACACCAGCAGCTGCTTCGGCTGATCCGCTCTCGGCGCAAGCCGGAACGACTCCTTCGTGAACTTCGTGCCGCACCATGGGCAGTTCTCGATGGGGATCGGGCTGGGCTTCTTCGCGTCCGCCTGAAAACGCTGTACGCGCTTGCGTGCCGTGCTTTCGTCCTGATCGCCCGTCGCCCCCATGCGATTAGGCGTCGCGGCGCGCCCCACCCACAAGCCGACCTCGAACGGCCAGGTCCCAAGCTCGGGCAATGTCACCCGCAGCTGCTCCAAGGCGCAGATCAACCCAGCCGCACGTCCCAGCTGGTCGAGCGTGAGCAGGCGGAGTGTGTAGCGCATCAGCACGGATACGCCGGCGCTTGCAATCCCCGGGTTCCGCAGGCGACGCAACACCAGCGTGAAAGCCGCGAGCCCGAGATAGGCCTCGGTCTTCCCGCCGCCGGTCGGGAAGAACAACAGATCGACCAACTCCCGATCGTCGTGTGCCGGCTCGGCGATGCCGCGCAGGTTAAGCAGGAAGAACGCCAGCTGAAACGGACGCCACGTCGGTGCAGCAACGTCCGATGGCGCTACAGCGCGGCGTGCTCCCTCGCGATGGCGCGCCGAATCGGCCATTGCCGCATTGGCCAGCTGAAAGGCACGCAACGACTGCGCGTCGCTCAGCAGATCGATCCCCTGTTGCATGCGGTTACGCGCCCGCTCCGACGCGTCGAGCAGCGCCTCGGCGGTCTTTCGACGCTTGGCGTCTCCCGGCATTTCCGTTCTGCGCTTCGCGATCCACGCGGTGTACTGCGTCACGATCGGCGAGAGTCCAGCCGCGATCTGTGTCGCCGTGGCCGTGGCCAGCGCTTCCATCGACAACAGCACTCCACCCAGCGGTGCCGGCTCCGTGAACGGCACGTCCGCGCTTGGCATCCAGCACGTCCACACCGTAGCGCACTTTGCCCCGTCAGCAACCCAGTCGCAGGCGACGTTGTGCCCCGTCGCGAACTCCAACTCGTCGGCGTACTGTACGTCGGCCACGCAGTCATCCCAATCGTCGGCGTTACCGCGACGGGGATCGGGCCGACCCAGGAATCCCCTGTCACACGTCAACTCCAGCGCGGCCTGAAACGCGAACGCCGGATCCGGACGCTCCTTCTCGCCCGGGACGCGCTCGTTCACCAGAAACACGGCGACGGCGGCTGTCCCAGCTGGCAAACCCGCACCAAGTCCGTCGGCAGGACGGGCATACGTATACACCTGCAGACCGTTACTCCCAGGCACGGCAACCTTGGTGGGCTTCTCCCCAGCCTTCGGTATCCGGACGCCTTTTAGTGTCTCCGCACGCGGCACACGACGCCATATGTCGTTCACGCGCCCCTCGCCCTCAGCGCCATCACCGGCTCCTCCCGTACCCTGAGGTTCGACCTCCGGCACGTAGTCGCCCCAACACACGGTGACGTTGAGCGACGACACCGCTGCCGGCACCAATACGCTCACCCCGAGCGACGATGGCAGGAACTGACGGCGCGACGCACCCTTCTCGGTTGGCGCATCGTCATCGCCTTTCGAGTCGGCATCACCTGTCAGCTCGAGCTCCTCCTGTGAGGTCTCGTCAGACCGGTCTTCCTCGGGGGCATCGCGCGGTACAAGAAAGCCGGTGAGATACCAGCGCGACGGTCGCATGGGCAACCGCTCGTCCACGTACTCGGCGTCAACCGGGAAACGCGCTGCGTCCGGTCCGATGAGATCAAGGCGCAACGCGCGCACCATGTCCGTGCGCACTTCGCGGGACGTCTGCATGCTCAGGAGCTCCGTGGTGTGGCAGCCGCGCCGCCGATGAATCGCAGAATGTCGGGGGCGAGATACACGCGATCGCGCACACGACCAGTCACTTCCGTCACGATGCCGGCCTTCTCGAGATCCCTCAACCGGTCCGCCGCCGTCGCCGCCGTGACCGACAGCAGCGCACTCACGCCCTTGATGGTGAGCGCCGGCGACTGGAACAGTTCATCCACCAGCTTGAGCAGTAATGCCGACGCACGCGCCGAAAGGAAGCGCGCCCGCCACGCCTCGCGCAGGTCGATCAATCCATTCACCTGGCCTAGCGCCAGCTGCGCGGCCTCGATCACGCACTCGAGAAAGAACCGCAGCCACGGTTCCCACGCGCCTTGCGTGCTGACCGCGAGCATGAGGTCCGTGCACTCGGTGCGACGGCGTTCGATGGCCACGCTGAGTGGCAGGAGCGGGCCGGGAAGCAGCCCGTCACGCACCAGCAGCAGCGTGATGAGCAACCGACCGATGCGGCCGTTGCCGTCGCGAAAGGGGTGGATGGTTTCGAACTGATAGAGCGCGATGGCCGCACGTACGAGATCAGGCATCGCCGGCAGCTCGTCGTGCAGGTATCGCTCGGGATCGGCCATCAGCGCACCAATCTGCAGAGGCGGTGGCGGGACGAAACGCGCCCAGTGGATGTCGAGGCTGCTGCCGATGAAGTTCTGCGCGTCGCGGAATTCGCCTGGCCGCTCCCGGTCGCCGCGCACGCCGTGCATCACGATGCGATGGGCGTCCCGGAGCAGGGGACCGGCGATCGGATCACCCTCGGCCAGCCGTGCGAGAGCATGTTGGGTGGCCCGCACGAAGTTGTTCACTTCACCCGCATCGGGGGTGACGGCCGGGCTGCCCACTTCGATCAGCGCCAGCTGTTCCGGGGTGGCCAGCGTGCCTTCAATACGGCTGGAGATCAGTGCTTCCTGCCTCAGCAGTGGCGCGCTCACGAGATGGGGATTCACCACGCGACCAGCCGCGCCTGTCAGTTCCCCCAGCCGACGCTCAGCGAGACCGTTCAGACGGGCGAGCGTGCCGTCCAGCGGGAGCGCGCGCGGCGCCGAGTCTGGCACGCGCGCCAGAGCGCCCGACACGGTCGGGGCCAGCTGCCCCGGTGCCGTGGGCAGGAACTGGTCAGTGCGCATAGAGGAAACTCAGGAAAGTCAAATATAGCCCGTCGGTAGTTTACCCAAATAGGCTATCGGTGAAATAACCCGACTTGGGCACATTGCCATCAGCGGGCCCGCTGTCGATTTAGCTCCAGTAGACGGGCCAGCACTTCATCGCGCGCTTCGTCCGGCCAGCGGAGCCGGTACTTGCGGCGGGCGCGGGTACCGGGCTCGATGTCATCTGCATCGAACTCGGGAATAAACTCGGCGACTGGCGCGAGGTCCGTCCAGCCGTAGGCGCCGAGCACGGCGCGGTCCATCGCTGCGTGCAGGGTGCGGAGCTGCTGGATGTCAGCGCTGGTTTCTGCGGGGTCGTGGAAGCGGTTGTATGTGTCTGTGAGACCTTCGTTACGGGCGCTCATCAGCGCAGTGCGAAATTCGCTGTACGCGGAGCCCTCCGCGTCGATCGTAGAAGATGAGAGCCAGCCTTCTGGAAATGGAAATGTTTCGAAGCAATCCGTAGGTGTGTAGCGCAAATCATCTTTCATCGAGGAGCCGAAGAAGCGCGCCCAAAGCTCGTGCGCTCGCGACTGCATTACACCAAACGCTCCGGCCGTATCCAACGGGAAAACCACAGCTGAGTGCGCAAACACGACTCCCGTGTGAACGAACGCGATTTGGAGATTGCCACTTACTGCAGAGCACGCGAGGACTCTGGATTTGCCTCTCATATTTGCATAAAGATCATGAGCTGAATGGTAGTGTAGCCACCATGTCAGCGCGCGTCGACCATGACCGGAGCCACTGGCGAGAGATGACCTCATACGCTCGGGCTTTACTCGATCCTCCAGTATTTGCATAAGCATCGGCCAACGTGATCTGCACTCAGACTCAGTTCTGTCACCAAAGTCAATCACGAACCGGTGATGCGCATGGAGTGGATCCGAGTTGATTTCTTCCCCGCCGATGAACGGAAAGATGACATCTGCACTCTGCGGCTCCTCACGGATTATTCGACCCATCTCCGCGATCGGACTAGCCACACTCGACGTCGGGCTATCGTCAAAAGTGAAGCCCATGCCCAACAGGTAGCTCCCTATGAAGCTTTTGCCGTTGTTCTCGGCGATCGGCGATGGATCTTCGTCACTGCCGCGATGAAACAAGAATGCTGTGATAAGTTCAACAGGCGTGCCATCGATCTTCTTCGTACCTGAGTATGGCCCCTTCACGCCATGCACCACACTAACCACTACTGCGGCCGCACCAGGCCACTTGTAGCGGCGGCGCGCTTCAAACAACGTGCACTTGTTCTGGCGAAGCCATCGCAGCCCCGAGGCACGCGTGTCTCCCTGCGCGATGGTATTAGTAGCGATCAGTCCAAACGCGCCACCTTCGCGTAGAAGACCGTACGCGCGCCGGAAGAAGTGGGCAACGAGGTCACACTTCCCGGCTGACTCAGTATGAATCTCTCGCAGCCAATCAGTGTACCCAGGCGGATTTCCGACTGTAACCGTGACGTGGCCCGCAAACGGCGGATTCCCCACCATCGCGTCGAACCCCGGACGCGAGCGTCGGAATACTTCGGGGAACTCCACCTCCCAGTGAAACGGCACAAGCCCTCGTTCGCGCAGCGACTCAGCCAGTTCGTCCAGCAGCCCCGGTTCACTGCCAAGCACCGCGCGCCCCACGCGCTCCTCGTATGTGCCTAGCAGTCCGTTCCGAGCGCGGTCTTTATTCGCGCCAAACAAGGCGGCAATCGCGGCATCTCCGATCCGCCGCACCGTGTCCAAAACGCCATCGGCCTCGGCCAACAGCCGCTGCTTCTCTCGCGTGTCGTCTGACGCGGCCATCCCTTCCAGTCGCTCACGCGCTCGATCCGCCGCGTCCAGCCAGCCGTCGATGTTCGGTGACCAGAGCTGCATGGTCTCGCCACCGCCCAACTTCCAGGTGAACGTCTGGATCTGCCGCCGCGTGAGCCCCACCAGCGAATCGCCGTGGCGCAGAGCGTGATCCAGGAACGTGAAGGGATGTTCACGCGCCAGCGTCACCAGCCAGAGCGAGAGCTTGGCCAGCTGCACCGCGTACGGGTTCCGGTCCACACCGTACACGCACTGCTGCGCCACGAGCCGGCGTGCGAACAGTTGCGGGTCTTCATCAGGCGGGATCGCGGGCATGGAGTCGGTACGCTGCCATGCTTCCACCAGGCGGTCGCCCAAATAGCGGCACACACCCACGAGGAACGCGCCCGATCCCATCGCGGGATCGCACACCTTGAGCGACAGCAGTTGCGCCGGCGTTGGCGTATTGCCGTACGATTCGAGAATCGGCCGCAGCGTGGTCGCGACGATCGGTTCGGTGAGTTCGCGCGGCGTGTAGTGTGATCCACTGCGGCGGCGCTCCTCTGTCGGGTGCAGCGTAAGGGCGCCGAGTCGCGCAGGTGTTGGCGTGAAACGTGACACACGCTTCTGCAGCGCCTCGAGCAGCCCATCCACAGCGGTGGCGGTCTTCAGCAGCGCTGCCTGGGCAGGCGGCACGTCGCAGTCGCACTTTTCCTTGAGCCACTTTGCGCGGTCAGCACCCTTCATCCGAAGCAGCTCATCGAGGTTCACCACCGGATGGCTCGGACTTCCCTTGGCCTTGGTCTTAGGCGTGACCGAAATCGACGCGCCCAACGCCGGCTTCACCTCGAAGCCCATCATGGCCTCGTACACGGAACCGATCTGCTCCACGTCCAGTGCGCGGTATGACAGCCGCTCGCCCTCCAGCACCAGCAGGCGCTCAAGCACGCGCAGCACGCAACCATCGCTCACGCGCGGCACACTCAAGAGCCGATCGCCCATCACGCGGTGCGTGGCAAACGGTCGCCCCTCGAGAAACGGATAGCGATCGGGATCGAACAGCTCACCGGCGCGCGCGGGAATGCGCATGGCGCCGTGCTGCGCGCCATCGTGCATCACGCGCGCGAGCGTCAGCAATCGCGCCCAACTACCGAAGCGCTGGTCCATGGTGTCGGGGAAGCGCGAACGATCTTCCGCCAAACGCTGGTACAGTGCGCCCACACCGTAATTCTCCACCCACACGGCATCCTGTGGGAGCATGCCGCGCTCCTCGGCATACAACACGAAGACCAGCCGCATGATGGTGGTGAGCAGACCGCCATACACGTCCAGCGGCGCGTTGCCTAATGTCTCCTGAACCACCGTGCCGCTTGCCGCGTCGTCGGCTGCCTGCACGCCACGCACCAGATCGTACAGCGCGCCCAGCACCTGCTCGGCGAGTTTGGCGGACACCGTGTTCTGGTACTTCCGCGATTCGCGGAGCACGGCGCCCAACCGACTGGTCGTCGGGCATGCACGGGACAGGCGCCAGCCCTTCAGCAGCTCCAGCATCGCGAGGAACATCGGCCGGCCGGCCACTGTCGCCATGGCCGCGACGGGGAACGACAGGTACCCCGATGACTCGCCTCGCGGCGCATACACCAGGCGCACGACGGCGTCGGTCGCAATGATGCCGATCGGCACGTTCGTTTCGCGCAGCAATCGTTCGAACTGATCGTGCGGTGACGCGGTCCACGCGCCGTTGTCGCTGGCGTTGTCCAGCGCCGTGCCAGCTGGCAGCACCTTGACCAGGAGTTGCCACGTATCCGGCTTGTCCGGATCGGGCACGGCGTAGCTAGGCTCGAGCTGTGCGCGCAGTTCGGGCAGCGCGACAAACATCGTCTCGGGCAGCGCCGGGACGCTGGGAGTACCTGCGACGGTGCGCAGATCCCACTCGAGTATCGATTCGGCGAATGCCAGGAAGGCGGTGAGTCGCGGTTCGTCGTCGATGGTCGTCGCGCCAACCATGGCGGCGTATGCCTTCCACTTCGTGCGTTCTGTCTCCTCGATCACGATGTTGGCCGACACCAGCGCCGAGGGCACCACGACCAGCCCCACCGGTTGGATGAGGCCGAGCCACTGCTGGTGGGCGAGAGTAGGCGCGTCAGGCATCAGCCGCTCACCGGCCAGAGGTACACCACGCCGAGTGGCTCTACGCGTGCATGCCGAACCTCGTAGGACTCGCGAATGCGTGCCGGCTCGGTCATGAGCTCCTGCTCGAGTGCAGTAAGGCGTCGCTCCCAGTGCAGCCGTTCAGCGCGCAGTTGGCGCTTCTCGTCGTCGGACTGCAGCGTGAGCTCCAGCTGCGGGCTTTGGTCAGACGTCTCGCGAATCCGTGTGATGCGTTCGGAGATCAGTCGTGCCAGTTCGCGCGACTCGCGCTCACCGCGTTCGGTCAGCTGCTTCTTCGCCACGTCGCCAACCAGGGCCGCGCGGTCCTGAAGGTGCGTGCGAAGGTCGGACACATCTGCCGACATGCTCTCCTGCAGGCGCGCCGTGACCTCAGGGGGAACGGACCTTCCGTCTGCATCGGGCAGCGTGCGATCGAGCAGATCGAGCGTCTTCGATTCACCCACACCGCCTTCAGTGAACGGCTCGAGCGCACCCCTCCGCTCACTAAGTGGACGCCAGCGCGCTGCGACCGCGACGATCTCGTCGTGCAGACGACCGGCCTGCGGACCGTACAGCGACAGTCTACCCAAAAGGACCACGCGAGGCTGTGAGTCTTCCACGTAGCCGATGCAGGCGCGTGCGAGATCGAACTGCACGAGCCCCTGGGCCGTGAATCGGCCGAGCAGCCGCTGCGCCAAGCGCTGCTCGAGGTGAAGATGTACAGTGTCCGGAGTGCCCAATCCGGTGTCACGGAAGACCACCGGGCGCAACGCGTGACGGCTGCGCCATTCATGGACGGATTCCGTGCGTTCGCGCGGCGGCCGCAACGTGTCGAGCGTGTCCTGCCAGGCGGGGTCGTTGGTGGGAAGCGGAACGTGCCAGACCGTGCGGCCGCGTTCGACGGTCTCGCGTAGTGTGTCTGCACCGGACAGCGTGAGCGCACGATCGAGAGCGGCGCGAAAGGCAGGTTCGTGAAAGTTGAGGTGGTCCTGGGCTTTGCCACGTAACCGTTGCAACTCATCGATCTGCTTTTCGAGATCTTCGCGGGACGAACGGGCGGCCTCGAGTTCGTCGAGCGCCTTGGCGCGCTTGAGCGGATCCGGTTCGACTTCGTTGATGCGGCGCGTCAGGTCGTCAAGCGTGGCGCGAGACATACCCTGATGCAGCAACGCTTCCACCTCGCGCTCGAGCACGGGCGCGAGGCTGCCCAACTCCTTGCGGATGCGCTCCGTCTTAAGCACGAGCGTGTCGAGCACGCGATCTTCCGGGCGTTGCTCGAGCACGAAATAGTGGCAGCGGACTTCCGCCGCCGGCTGCCCTTTGCGATCGATACGGCCGTTGCGCTGTTCGAGGCGTGCCGGGTTCCAGGGCAGGTCAAAGTGAAAGAGATCAGCGCAGTGGTGCTGGAGGTTGAGCCCTTCACGTGCGGCATCGGTCGCAATGAGGATGCGCAGCGGATGCTGCTCGGGCTCCGAGTTGAACGCCTGCTTCACAGCCTCGCGCGCGTCCGTGCCCATGCCGCCGTGATAGACCGCGATTCGCTCGTGCTCACGCTTGGTGCCGGCAATCGCGGCGCGGAGTTGCTGCTCGAGATAGCGCTTGGTGTCGGCGTATTCGGTGAAGATGATGACGCGGCGCGGCAACCACTCGGCCTCCGGGTCATCGCGGTCGGGCGTGTCAAGCGCTGGCAGCCCGGGGCACTGATTCGTGCGGATCCAGTCCACGAGCGCGCGGATCCGCGCGTCGGGCTGGTAGCGCGCCCTGCCACCGATAGCGGCCATCTCCCGCACAAGGTCGCGTTCCTGCATCAGGAGTGCGCGCTCACCGGAGGCGGCGGCCATCGTCGCGCGTTCCATGGCCGAATCGTCGGCGGATTGCTGCGCAGCGTCATCGTTCTCGGCCTCGGCATCGTCGGCGCCCGGCGGAGTCATCTCCAGCAACGAAACCTGCAGATTCCTGTTCACCGCGGGCACGCCGTCGCCTGGCGCCGCCGCCGTCTCCCGTAGCATTCGGTCGAGCGTGTTGGCGTGCACTTCGGCGGTGCGGGCGAACGCCTCGATGGACGAAAGCAGACGCTTCTGAAGGCCGATGATCGTGAGGCGACCGGCGGCCTGCGCCGAACGACGTGCTGATGCCAGTCTCTTGGCACGAAGCTGGTCGAGCTCATCGAGCTTGGCAGCCAGCACGAGTTCGGGGGCTGAATCAGGCAGACCCGTGATCGGAATGCGCGTGACTTGGCGCAGCGGGAATCCGCCCTGAAGCTGGCGCAGATCCTCCTTCAGTCGCCGGACCATCACCGCGTCCAGTTCCTTTGCGCTCTTGACCGGCACACCGCGGGTGAAGCGCTGCGGATCGAGGAGCTCGAGGAGTGCGGCGAAGCTGTTCGAGTGCCCGTTGTGCGGCGTCGCGGACAGGAAAAGGCGGTGTTCGAATCGCCCGGCGAGATCGCGGATCGTCCGAGTGAACTGGGAGTCGATCGCGTAGCGAGAGCCGCTCGCGGGCGCAGCGTGATGCGCTTCGTCGAGGATGAGCAGTGTCCCCGGCGCCGATTCGCCGAGCCAGTCGCGCAATCCAGCGGCATATGATTCGTCAGACAGCAGGCTATGCGAGATGATGAAACGCGAGTGGGTCGTCCACGGATTGATCCCGTAGCCGCGCTCCATGCGCTTGCGTTGCACGTAGCCGCGATCATAGACCTCGAACGTGAGGCCGAACCGCTGCTCGAGCTCCTCGCGCCATTGCGGTACGACGGACGGTGGTGCCGCAACCACCACGCGTTGCACGCGCTGCCGGAGCATCAACTCGCGGAGGATGAGCCCCGCCTCGATCGTCTTGCCGAGTCCGACGTCGTCGGCGATGAACAGGTTCACGCGCGGCAGCCGCAGGGCCTTCCGAAGTGGCTCGAGCTGATAGGCCATCACTTCGATGCCGGCACGGAACGGTGCCTGGAAGAGCGTTGGGTCCGTGGCGGTGACGGTGTTCCAGCGGATGGTATTCAGATAGGCGGCGAAGAGTCCCGGTTCGTCGAAACCGCGCTCGCCGATGCGCGTCCAGCCGGCGTCAGCGACGATCTGGGCGTCGACCTC
>Ga0163144_10031441_pt1 | contig 10119 bp, 6 predicted proteins | sample OliLak19BULKMAT1_FD_123175 | JGI IMG/M metagenome (GOLD analysis project Ga0163144, IMG submission 123175) | Freshwater microbial mat bacterial communities from Lake Vanda, McMurdo Dry Valleys, Antarctica - Oligotrophic Lake LV.19.BULKMAT1 | ecosystem: Environmental > Aquatic > Freshwater > Lake...
CGGCCGAGCTCGTCGACCGGCGCCGTGCCGCGCGTGAGGTAGTGGACGACGCCGTACGCGATCGCGCCGGTCGCCGCCGCCGCGAGCCCCGCGAACAGCGCGACGCGCCAGCGCAGCCGGATCCGATCGGGCAGGAGCAGCACGGCCGTCAGCGCCTGGACCAGCAGGATCGCCGTCACGCCGACGTCGAACGGCACGAGCAGCCCGACGAGCATGCTCGCGAGCACGCCGGTGGCCACGCCGGTCTCGCGATCGATCGCCATCGTCGCCGCGAGCGCGAGCAGCGCGACCGGTACGGCGAGCACCGACATCGACGTCACCATCATCGCGGCCTTGACCGCGACGCAGGTCACGAGCAGGACGCCGAGCATGACGAGCTGGGTGCGGAGCAGGCGCCCGCGCGTCGAGCGGCGGAGCTGGTGCGTGTAGATCGCGGTCAGCGCGAGCACGACCGCGAAGTAGGCGAGGTCGCCGAACAGGCCGTGCGGCGTCCGCGCGCGCAGGCTCGCCACCGTCCGGGCGGTGTCGCGGTTCGCGATCTCGCCGCGCGCGATCAGGATGCCGCCGCCGCCGATCCGCTGCGGACCGTCCCAGCCCGCGAACGGCGCCACGCGCACCGTCACGGGCGACGGCTCGCCGGCGCGGACGTCGAGGGCGCCGCTCGACGCCAGCCAGAGATCGAGCCGCAGGATCGGCGTCACGGCGATCGCGAACGCGAGCGCGAGCAGCAGCGCCGTGACGGGGCCGACCTTGGGCCGCCGCGGGATCACCGCGCGCATGCCCGCGCGCGACGACGTCGCGAGGATCGGTCCCGATGGGTCGAGCGTGCTCATCCCCCGATGTCGAACTCGGCGCGGGTGCGGAGGCCGTCGAACTTCGGGAACTGCATCGAGCGCATCAGCTTGTTGATGCACTCGTACGTGCCGCCCGAGCGCCCGCCGTTGACCTTGACGCTGCCGACCTTGCCGGTCTTGCCGCAGATCTCGATCCAGATGTTGGCGCTGCCGCCGTGGATGCAGCGGCCGAACCCGCTGCCGTGGCGCGAGTACACGTTGAACACCGCGTCCATCGACAGCTTGTCGTCGCCGCCGTCGTCGTCGCCGCCCTCGAGATCCATCGAGATGTTGCCGCAGCTGCCGCCGCCGCCGCCGCCACTCGAGCCGCCGCCGCTGGAGTGTCCGCCGCTCGAGTGACCGCCGCTGCTCTTGGGCTCGGGCGGCGGCTTCTTCGGCTTGCTGATCGTGATGTCGAGGCTCGCGCTGCCGACCTCGTCGACGCCCGCGACCTGCGCGGACAGACACTCGGCCATCTCGGGCGAGTCCGCCTTCAGGTTGGCGCACGGCTTCTTCGGCGGATCGCGGAAGAAGATCAGGAACACCGCGACGCCGATGCCGAGCAGCGCGACGCCGAGGCCGACGAACAGGAACGTCGTGCGCTTCTTGTGGGTCTCGTGGTGCGTGACCTCGGCGTGCGCGCGGCGCGCGTCGTCGTGGTTCTGCTTGGCCTGCTCGACGAGCGGCCCGAGCAGCGGGTGATCGCTGACGTCGAACCGGTTGCCCGAGTCCTTGTCGATCAGGATGTTCCCCGCGACGATCTCGCGCTTGTTGATCTGATCGAGGATGCCCTGCAGGGCGAACGGCCCGTAGTCGAGGCGTCCCTTCGCGACCAGCCACTTCTCGTTGGTGTCGGCGAGCGCGGCGGCGAGCGCGGGATCCGCGGCCGCGGCGGGGACGCGCATGCCCGAGCTCGAGGCGGCGGTCGCGGACATCTGGCCGGACATCTGGCCGGACATCTGGCCGGACAGCGACGGGTTCGCGATCGCCTGCGACAGGCTCGGCCGCGAGGCAGCCGCGCTCGGCGCCGGCGTGGCCTTGTCCGGATCGTCATCGACCGCGGCGCCGCGGCCGAGCGCGTCCGCGACCAGCTCGCGCATGACCTCGATCGAGCCGAACCGCTTGTCAGGCGACGACGCGCACGACCGCGCGATGATCTCGTCGATCGTCGTGGTCAGCCCGGCGACCGCCTCGCTCGGGCGTGGCCCGCCGCGCTCCAGCGGCTTGCCGACCAGCCCCTCGTAGAGCAGGGCGCCGAGGCCGTACACGTCCGCCTCGGCGGACGGCGCGCCGCCCTTGCCGACCTCGGGCGCGAGGCTCGACGGTGGTGGCAGCGCGCCCGCCGCAGCGGCCGCCGCGAGCCCGGCGCCGAGCGCGAAGTCGCAGACCCGGACGCGCCCCGATCGGCTCACGACCACCGAGTCCGTCGACAGGCCGCCGTGGACGCCGACCGCCGACAGCCCGGCCGCGACCCCGACGACGAGGTTGCCCGCGCCGCGCGCGCCGAAGCCGCCGCCGCCGCTCTGCCGCTTGCGCGCGAGCAGGTCCTTCACGGTGCTGCCGTCGAGCGGCTCGGTGAGCACCCACAACAGCTCGCCCTCGACGCCGGCGCCGTGCGTCCGCACGAGGTGCTTGTGCTCGGCCGCGGCGACCGCGACCTTCGCCGCCGCGAGCACCGCTTGCCGGACCGCCGGGACCTTCGCGAGGTCCGCGTGGACCAGGTGCAAGGTGCACGGGTTCCCCGACTCGTCCTGAGCCTGGTAGACCTCGGACATCGCGGTGACGCGAAGCGGGCCGGTGACGGTGGCGGTGCCGACACGCGCCCCCGCGCTGAGCCGGACCGGGGTTGCTACGCGACCGGATGCGGCGCTGGAGGTCATCGAACCCCTGCGAGGATACGGACGTGCCGCGGGCCGGTCAATCGACCGGGCAGCGACCCGACGACAGGATCGCGCGGGCGTCTCCCATCGACTTTGCGCTCCGCAAGTACTTGCAACCGTTGGCCGCATCCCCAGTCTCGAGCAGCGCCTCGCCCATCAGGAACCGCGCGCGCGTGTGCTTCGGGGCCCGTTCGAGGGCCGCGTCGGCCTCCGCGAGCTGCCGGAGCCGGTTCTTGCTCCGTCGCGCGGACTCGGCCGCGGCGAGGTGTCTGGCCAGGACCGCGTCCACCTCGTGGCTGACGTCAGTCCCCGACGCCTTCCGGGGCGGGGCGGCGTCGATGGGGATCTCCACCGACCGCGCGTCCGCCACCGGCGTCGCGTCGATCGGGATCACCTCGGGCACGCCCGCGTCTTTGATCGGCTCGCTTACCGAAGCGCTTCGCGAACCGCTTCCGGAAGCGCGCTTCCGCGTCATCGCGATCGCGACGACCGCGCCGAGGCCCAGGACCAGCACCGCGATCACGCCGATCGTGAACCGCGTGCCGCGCCGCAGCCCGCGCGTCGACACCATCTCCGTGCCGGTCGAGGGCAGGCTGCGTGGGCGAGCCGGGACCGTGGGCGCCTGCACGACGGGCGGCTCCGACGGCACGGCGTCGACATCGACGGTCGCGCTGGCCGCGAGCGCCGCGGGGACGCGGGTCGCCGCGTTGCCCTGCGAGTCCGCCAGGGCGCGCAGCGCTGTCGCCAGCGCCTCGGCGCTCGCCGGGCGGTCGTCGGGCCGCTTCGCGAGGCAGCGCCGCATCAGCGCCTCGAGCGCGTCGGTGACGGACAGCGTCGGCGCGACCTCGCGCAGCCCCGGCGGCGCCGTCTTCACGTGATGCGCCAGCAGCCGCATTGGCGAGGTCTCGACGAACGGCGGCCGCCCGGTGAGCATCTCGAACAGCGTCGCGCCCACCGCGTAGAGATCGGTGCGCGGGTCGAGCGTGTGGCCCATCGCCTGCTCCGGCGCCATGTACTCGGGCGTGCCGAACACGATGTCCTTCTGGGTGAGCGCCGCGACCGAGAACGGCGCGCCCGCCGAGCCGTCGATCAGCTTGGCGAGCCCGAAGTCGAGCACCTTCACGAAGTCGGGATCCGCGCCGCGTCGGATCAGCATCACGTTCTCGGGCTTGATGTCGCGGTGCAGGAACCCGCGGCGGTGCGCCGCCGCGAGCGCGTCGCACATCTGGGCCGCCACCCGCACCGCGCGCGATGGCGCGAGCGGCCCGTCGACGCCGAGCTCGTCGTGGACCGTGCGACCGTCGAGCAGCTCCATCACCATGTAGAGGAGGCCGGCCTCCGAGAACCCGAAGTCGGCGACCTTGATCGCGTGCTCGGTGTCGAGGACGAACGTGCCCTTGGCCTCGCGCGCGAACCGCCGCGCCGCGGTCGCGTCGGCCGCCAGGTGCGGCCGCATCACCTTGATCGCGACGACGGTCTCGAGGTGGATGTGGGTGCCGCGGTAGACCGCGCCCATGCCACCGTGGCCGAGCAGGGCATCGAGCCGGTAGCGACCGTCGAGGACCTGGCCGATCAGGGCCGGGTCGGGAGACGCCCGGTCCATCCGTGGTCCTAGAACCGCAGGCCGTTCTTGATCCGGTACGCGAGCCAGCTCCAGCCGAGGTAAGCGGCGCCGGCCAGGCCCGCGATCGGCAGGATGATCGGCGCCCCGGCCACGCCGATCGCCACCGACGCCCCTGCGGCCCCCGCGGCGAGCATGCCCTTGCGCCGGGCGACGACCTTGTTGCGCTGGACCAGGGAACCACCCATCGGGAACGAGGCTGCACCATCGATCCGGAGCTGTCAAACCGTGGCTGGACGCCCGCACCCGGCGTGTCCCGACGCCCACACCGCGGCCACGAACTACGCAACCCCGCGCGGTCAGGGCTACGATCCCCTGGCCCCGAGGCTGCAGAATGATCCAGGCGGAAGGCCTCATGATATGAGGCCGTAGAACGGACCCCATGACCTCGACTCGACGAAGCTCTCAGCGCGGATCGGTGTATCTCGGCATCGCCGGCGGCCTGTTCCTGGTCAGCGGCGCGCTCGCCGGCGGCTATTTCCTGCTCGCGGGTGACGCGCGCGCGGACGTCGGGCAGCTTCCCTCGGGCAAGGCCTCGGGCAAGGCCGCGAGCCAGGGCGCGCCCACCGATCCCGCCGATCTCCAGGCGCTGGTCGAGACCTCCCTCGGCGACGCGGTCGACGTGGTGATCGCGGGCTCGACGGTGTCGATGCGGTGGAGCGATCTCGGCGTCGGGCTCGACGAGGCGGAGCTCGCGCACGCGGCCCGCCGCGCGGCGTCCGACGAGCCGCTCGGCTCGCTCCGCGAGGCCGGCGCGTTGCCGGTGAAGCTCGATCGCGACGTCGCGGTGGCCGCGATGACCGAGCTCAAGGGCCGGTTCGATCGCGCGTCGGTGGACGCGCGGCTGGATCTCGAGGCCCGCGAGGTCAAGGCCGAGGTCCCCGGGTTCGGCATCGACGTGTTCGCCTCGCTCGCCAAGATCGAGGCCGCCGCGCGCTCCGGCCTCGACAAGCTCGAGCTGGCGGGCGTGCCGCTGCCCGCGCGCGTCACCCGCGACTCGCTCGGCATCACCGACATCAGCAAGGTGATGGGCCACTACGAGACCAAGTTCGCGACCAGCGACAAGGACCGCAACTTCAACCTCAAGCTCGCCGCGTCGAAGCTCAACGGCTACGTCGTGGCGCCGCACGCGACGCTGTCGTTCAACGCCGTCGTGGGCGATCGCACCGAGAAAGAGGGCTACAAGATCGCGCACGTGATCACGGCGGGCGAGATGGTCGACGGCCTCGCCGGCGGCACGTGCCAGATCTCGACGACGCTGTTCGGCGCCGCGTTCTTCGCCGCGCTCGACATCGACGACATGCACAACCACTCGCGGCCGAGCGCGTACACGCCGCTCGCGTTCGACGCCACCGTCGTCTACCCGCGCGCCGATCTGGTGCTCAGCAACCCGTACGACTTCCCGGTCGCGATCCACTACGTGGTCGCGAGCGGCGTCGCCAAGGTCGAGATCCTCGGCCCGGGCCGGCCGTACACGAAGGTCGTGTTCGAGCGGAAGATCTACGAGGAGTTCCCGTACCTCACCGAGGAGCGCCTCGACGAGGAGCTCCCGCTCGACCAGACGCTGATCGACCAGCCCGGGTTCCCCGGCTACAAGGCGGTCCGCCTCCGCAAGCTCTACGACGGCAAGAAGCTGGTCCGCACCGACAAGTGGAACGTGACCTACAAGCCGGTCACCGAGTACATCCGCAAGGGGACGAACCCCGACCCGCTCGCCGTGCTGCCGGAGCAGAAGAAGCACCACGGTCCGATGAAGCCCACCGACGGCAACTCGCAGATGTCGCAGTGACCGCGTAGGACGCTCGTCGCGTGGTCCAGTACGACACCCGCAACTGGGTGCGCATCCTGCTCACCGTGCAGGGCACGGTGCTCCCGCGCATCGCCCTGCGCACGCTGCTCGTCGCGGTGATCGGCACGCTGGCGTGGCTGATCACCGATCGCGGCGACGCCAACCTCGCGATCCCGTCGAGCGTGCACACGCTGGTCGGCCTCGCGCTCGGCCTGCTACTCGTGTTCCGCACCAACGCGTCCTACGACCGGTTCTGGGAGGGCCGCCGGATGATGGGCGCGCTGGTCAACACGTCGCGCGATCTGGCGCGGCAACTCCGCAGCTTCCTCGACGCGTCGCCGCCGGGGACCCGGGCGATGCACGGCGAGCTGGTGGTCGCGCTGTACGCGACGACCCGGCGCTACCTCCGCAACGAGCGCGAGTGGCCCGAGCTGGCCGCGCAGCTCGGCGCGGAGCGGATGGCGGTGCTCGCGGCGACGCGGTGTCCGCCGCTGGTGGTCGCGCGGTGGCTGAGCGACGCGCTGGTCGCCGAGGCCGCCGCGGGCCGGCTGTCCGAGCACCGGCTCGCCGCGCTCGACCTCTCGATCACGAAGCTGATCGACTTCCTCGGCGGCGCCGAGCGGATCATGAAGACGCCCGTGCCGTTCGCGTACGCCCACCACATCAAGGGCTTCCTGACGCTGTTCTGCCTCACGGCGCCGCTCGCCCTGCTCGGCTCGATGCAGCAGTACACGCCGCTCGCGTCCGCGATCGTCGCGTACGCGATGTTCGGCATCGACGAGATCGGCGTCGAGATCGAGGACCCGTTCGGCTACGACCCCAACGACCTGCCGCTCGACGCGATCGGCGACACGATCGCGACCGACGTCAGGGAGCTGGTCAGCTGAGCTGGTCGGCGATCAGCCCGGCGGCGCGGGTGGCCAGGGCCATGATCGTGACCTGCGGGTTGACGCCGAGCGAGCTCGGCACCGAGCTGCCGTCGACGACGTAGAGGCCGTCGCAGTCGTGGAGCTGGTGATCCGGTCCGACGACGGAGCGGGCCGGGTCTTGCCCCATCCGGCAGGTGCCGAGCGGGTGGTACGCCGACAGCTCGAGGTCGGAGGCGCGGATGTCGACGCGACGGAACCGCTCGAGGTCGGCCTCGCCGCGCAGCTCGTCGAAGCCGTGGAGCGGCGGGAGGAACGCCTTGGCGCCCGCCGCGAAGAACACGCGCGCGAGGATGTCGAGGCCGCGCTTGATCCGCGCGACGTCCTGGTCGTTGAGCCGGTAGGTGATCACGGTGCGGCCGGCGATCGTGCGGACACGTCCGCGCGAGGTGTCCTCGACCATGAAGCCGAAGCTCGCGACGTGGTCGTACTTCTCGGCGAGCTCGACGAGCCGCGGGCCGAGCTGCGGCATCATCCCCGTCGTGTACTCGAGCGGCAGCTGCACGCCCTCGAACAGGATGCCCTCGTCGTGGAACTCCTCGATCGCGTAGCCCTGCGGGATCGCGTTCCAGCCGGCGATCTGCTCGTCGAACTCCGCGAGGCAGCCGACCGCGGGGTGGATGCTGAGGTTGCCGCCGAGCTCGCCCGACGCGCCGGCGAGGCGGTTCTGCTCGAGCAGGACGGGGCTGTGCAACGTGCCGCACGCGATCACGACCGCGCGGGCGTGCACCGTGAGCGTGCGCGGGCGGCCGTCCTTGCCGCGGGCGCGCGCGACCACGCCGGTGGCGCGACCGCCGCTGACGATGATGCGGTCGACGCGCACGTCGTGGAACAGCTCGGCGCCCGCCTTGAGCGCGAGCGGCACGTAGCTGACGTTCGTCGATCGCTTGGCGTCGGTCGGGCAGCCGAAGATGCACGTGCCCTTGCCGTCGCAGTCGGGCGCGTTGCGGCGCAGCGGGCCGTGCTTGTAGCCGAGCTTGTCGCAGCCGCGCGCGATCACGCGCGCGTTGCCGCCGAGGTGCTGCGCCTGGCCCTCGGTCACGCCGAGGATGTGCTCGACCTTGTCGAACATCGGGCCGAGCTTGGCCTCGGTGAGCTCGGTCAGGCCCAGGTCATCCCGCCAATGGCGGAGCACGCGGCCGGGGACGCGGTAGCAGGTGCCGGAGTTGATCGTCGTCGAGCCGCCGACGGTCACGCCGACCGGGATCGGGATCGGGACGTTGCCGACCGAGAACGTCGCGCCGCCGGCGCGGTACATCCGCTGCTGCATGTCGAACGCGCGGCCGGTGAAGTCGGCGCGGTCGTAGTAGTGGCCCTCCTCGAGCAGCACCACCGCGACGCCGGCCTCGGCGAGCTCCTTGGCGACCACCGCGCCGCCCGCGCCGGAGCCGACCACGACGACGTCGCACTCGACCGCGAGATCGGCGTCGAGGTCGGCGCCCGCGTGGACGCGATCGCGGAACCACGCCGGCTTCGCCTCGCGCGCGACCTTCGCGTGCTCGAACACGGTGCCGAGCGTCCGGTAGAACTCGGCGTCGTCGAAGTGCGCGAGCTTGATCGGCGTCATCAGCGCGCGGACCGCGGTCCGCCGCGCGAGCCCTCCGGCGCGCCAGCGCTGGAGCAGCGCGAGCCGCTGCGCCGGCGTGATGGCGGCCAGCGTGCGGCCGTGGTGGAGCAGGGCGTCGGCGTCGAGCCCGGCGAGCACGGCGCTGACGCCGGTCCCGAGCGCCTCGGGCAGCTGGTCGAGCGACGGCTCGAGCTTCGCGATCGTGTGCGCGCCCGCCGCCCGGAACTTCGCGCCCGCGGGCAGCGCCGCCTCGGCGATCGCGGTCAGCGTCCGCCGCTGCCGCTCCGTGAACCGCCGAGACGTGGCCGCGTGGCGCATGCCGCGGACCTTACGCGCCCTGGTCCGACCAATGCAATCGCAGACTCCGGAGGCTAGTTCAGCGCGCTCGAGAACGCGTTGTCGAGGAAGCCGTAAGAGGCCTCGAGGCGGCCGCCGATGAACAGCTCGCCGGCGTCGACGGTGATATCGCCGGACACGCGGATCGAGCTCGCGCGCGACAGGATCATCGTCCAGCCGACCTCGCCGCGGACGCGCAGCGCGGCCTGGGTCTCGTCCAGGTCGTCGTCGGACAGCCCGAGCTCGGCGCCGACGTCGAGCGCGCCCTTCGGATCGAAGTGGTTGCCATAGACGAACTTGCGCCACCGGCCGGTCGCGCCGATCGCCCACGGCGCGGGCTGCATATCGCCGGGGAACAGGCGGAGGCGGCCGAACAGCCCCGCCGACGCGTCGCTCTCGTCGCCGAGCTGCGTGGCGAACCGCGCGCGGACCAGCAGCTCCTCGAGCCGGCCGTCGTCGAAGTCGACGTTGGGATCGGGGACGGGATCGCGCGAGCGCTTGAGGTAGCCCTCGCCGAACGCGAGGTCAGCCTCGTAGCCGCTGGCCCGGCCGTCGAGCGACGGATCCTCGAGGATCTCGAGCAGCTCGTAGGTCGTGCCGGCGTCGGGCTCGCCGAGCAGCACGCCGGCGTCGCGCAGGATCCGCACGGTCGTGGTCAGCCGGCGGTGCGCGCCGAGCTCGCCGCGCAGCGCCCACCACGCGCTCTGCAGCCGGCGCGCGAGGCTGTCGTCGATCGGCCGGCCCAGCGCGCGCTGCCGCTCGAGCGCGGTGGCGATCCGCGCGACCCGGGCGCGGGTCCCGACGTCGAGCACGCGGCCGTAGCCGCCGCCGATCGCGAGCTGGAAGTCGAGCGCGAACCACTTGTCGAACACGTCGTTGGCGCCATCCACCGGGTCCTTCGCGGACAGGCGCGTCGCCTCGAGGTTCATCGCCGCGTAGCCCACGCCATAGAGGCCGGGGCCGGCGTAGCCGCGGAACTCGCCGAACCCGCGCGCGGTCGCGAGCACGAGCGTGTTCTTGGCGCGGCCGTCCGGGTTGTCCACGCCGACGATCAGCGCGCCGTCGCCGCCGAGCTTCCACGCCATCTTGTCCTTGTCCATCGTGCGCAGGTAGTGCGCGTTCGCGTCGATGTTGATCGCGAGCCGGCGCCGCACGCTGTCCCAGCCG
>Ga0163144_10031443_pt1 | contig 10119 bp, 7 predicted proteins | sample OliLak19BULKMAT1_FD_123175 | JGI IMG/M metagenome (GOLD analysis project Ga0163144, IMG submission 123175) | Freshwater microbial mat bacterial communities from Lake Vanda, McMurdo Dry Valleys, Antarctica - Oligotrophic Lake LV.19.BULKMAT1 | ecosystem: Environmental > Aquatic > Freshwater > Lake...
AGCAATCACGACTTCAAGGCCCAGGCCGGTGAGCTTGGTGCCACCGAACCAGGCTGGCGGCGCAATCTGGTTGATGCCGGTGTCGCCATTGGTGTACTTGGGAAAGAAGATGAAAGCCAGAGTCAACACCGACTGGATCACCAGTGAGCAAAGCGTGAAATAAAAGCCCTTGAGCCGCAGTGCCGGTAGCCCGAGCGCCACCCCCACCAGCGCCGCCAGCAAGGTAGCGGCGGGCATGGACTGCCAGAAGCTCCAGCCGGCGTTGCGGGTCAGATGCACCATGGCGTAAGCGGCGATTCCGGCAATGCCGGCGAACATCAGCGGCATCAATCCGACAAAGCCGTACATCAGGTTCATGCCGGTGGCCCACAGCAGGCTGATGAAGGTCATGCCCAGCACAAACGCCAGGAAGCGATTGCTGTCGGCGATGAAGGGCAGAGACAGGGCCAGCAGTGTTGCTGCCAGAAGACCGAGTTTTTGGTTGGTGGTCATCGTTTGAACAATCCGTTGGGCTTGAACAGCAGCATGATCAACATGGCGCCAAGGTATGAAAACGTTGCAGCGGTCGGGCTGGCAAAGATGCTGACAATCGCCTGGGTGAAGCCGAAGGTCATTCCAACCACCACGGCGCCCAGCACAGAACCTGGCCCGCCAATGATCATGATGGCGAAGGCGGTAATCGACATGGTCCAGGCGACAGTCAGATCAAAGCTGTAAGCCAGCGCAAACAACAGCCCGCCCAGGAAGATGATGGTCGAGCCCAGCACGAACGACAGCTTGTAAATGGCGCGGACGTTGACGCCGCGCAGCGCCGCCGCCTCACGGTTCTGGAACACCGCGCGCAGCGCGCGGCCATAGGGGTGGTAGCGTAGCAGCGCGAACAACAGCGCCAGGGTGGCCAAGCTCATGACCATCAGCAACAGGCGGTTGTTGGAGATGGGCATTGGCCCGACCATGGTCAGACCGGCGATCAGCGGCGGCAGCGAGAACTGGTCGCTCCATTTGGCGTAGGTCAGCGAGAACATCCCCGACATGATCTGCGTCAGGCCCAGTGTCACGACGAAGTAGGCCACGTTACGGTTTGGCGTGTCATAGAGCCTTCGGATCAACACCCATTCGAGCGCATAGGCCACCAGGATGCCCAGTGCCAGCACGGCCAGACTGGCCCACCAGCTATTCCAGCCAAAGGACGATGTCAGTGTCCAGGCCAGCAGGGCAGCTGCCAGAAAGAACTGGCCGTTGCTGGCATTGGGAAGCCATACGCAGCCGTAGACGATGGTCACGCCGGCTGCCACCAGTGCAAAGATCGCACCCATGATCAAGCCGGTTGACAAGGTCGACAGAAGAATCAGCAAACTTGCATCAGACATGCAGGGGGTCTTTCATTCGTTCCACGATCGCGATCGCAAGCCAGAGTTGCCGGCTTGCGATCACACAGGGAGCCCCAGGGATTACTTGACCAGGTCGTAGACCGGAATCACTTCAGGATCCCACTCGATGTAGTACTGCTGCTTGGACTTGTAGGTCCGTTTGCCATCGACGGAGAGAATCTCCATGAAGTACATGTACTCCTTGCGCGCGCCGTTCTTGTCGAACTCGATCGGCACGCCGCTGGTGAACTCTTTGGTCTTGAGCTGCGACAAGGCGTTGCGTAGTTTTTCGCGGTCATCTGTTCCTGCAGCTTCCAGCGCCTGCTTGAAGATGTAGGGCGTGACGTAGCAGTAGTTCTCGACATAAGACGGCGGGCGGCCCGCTGCGGCGTCAAAGCGCGCGATGAAGGACTTGCCCTCTTCGGTCAGCTTGTCCAGGCCATGGTCAAAGAAGGTACCGTAAATCGAGCCTACGCTGCGGCTTCCCCAGCCGAACACCTGTGTGGTGATGCCGTAGGGATGAATGATCTGCTCGGGCTTGATGCCCAGGTCGAGCAGCTGGTTGGTCAGCACGTTGTCAAAGGCGCCGGCGCCGCTGACGATCACGTAGTCCGGATTGGCGGCCTTGACTTGTGCAGCCTGCACGGTGGCGTCACTGGAACCTTGGGGAAACAGAAAGTCCGAGACGATGGTCAGCTTGGACCTCGGAGCCTGGTATCGAAAGCCCGCCATGATGGCGCGCATCAGCGCCGCGTCTGAGTGCATCAACGCTACTTTGGCGCCGGGCTTGCGCTGTTCGATGAATTTGGCCATGGCATAGCCCCACCCCACAGCGCTAGGTTCGATGCGAAAGGTGTATTTGGTACCCGGCTTGGTTAGCTGGGGAAAGGCGGCGACCGGCACCAGCATCGGGAGCCTTTGCTGCTCGGCGTAACCGTACAAGGCCAGGGCAACGTCGGAGCTGGTGGGGCCGCTCAACGCCACCACCTTGTCATTGATGTCCAGGTTGCGCGCGGATGCCAGTGCCAGCGAGGAGTTGGTCTGGTTGTCCTGGATGATGAACTCCAGCGGCCGCTTTAGCACGCCGCCAGCCTTGTTGATTTCGTCCGTGGCCATCTTCAGTCCAGCCACGCAGCTGGTGCCAAAAAAGGCCCAGGGGCCAGTCAACTCGGTGATGAAACCGATCTTGATGGGGTTGCCGGTCTGGGCCATCCCGCTGACGGCGGTGAGGGCCACCGAACCTGCGACCAGGTAGCGGGCAACCCGCGATAAAGCGCTGCTTTTCATCTCTTGTCTCCTTTGGTTGGATTGACTTACTGCGTGACTGGAATTCTCTGAGCTCGCTCCTGCTCGGCGAGCAATCCGGCCCGTACCAGGGCGCTGCGGATTCTCGCAATCTCGTCTGCGGGCACCTTCACAAGCGGTGGCCGCACCACGGCGCGGGGCAACTTGCCCAGCAGCACCAATGCTTCTTTCATCCGGTTGTGCATGTCCACCGATGGCTCGGCATAAAACACTTCGGCGGTAGGGAAAATCTGCCGATCCAGTTGTCTGGCCAGCGCCAGATCATTGGCCTGCACGGCGCGAAACAGCCGCGCCTGCAGATCGGCAATCACCGAACCGCTGCCCGATAAAAGACCATTGCAGCCAAGGACCAGCGAGCTCATCAGCCAGGCGCTGTGCGTCGTCAGCACGTTCACCGGGCGAGGCAGCGCCTGCAGCGCATGCACGGTACGCGCGTGCAAATGCGGGTTGGCCGACCAGTCCTTGATCGCGCGGACACTGGGCACTTGCTCCACGATCTTCAGCAGGGTTGACAGCGGATAGCCCTGACCGCCTGCCGGCGGATACTGAAACAGGATCAACGGCAGATCAGTTGCGTCCGCAACACGCTTGAAATGCTCGACCGCCATCTCGGGCCGTTGGCCCAGGGTGTAGATGGCCGGCGGAAACACCAAGAGCGCGCTGGCACCGCCTGTCGTTGCCATCCTGGCAATCTCCTGTGCCTGAAGGCTGCCATCTGCGTAAACACCGTTGACGACGGGCACCTTGTCGCCGACCTCATCCATCGTCAGTTCGAGCACACGGCGCTGTTCCTCGAAGGTGCAGGACGCTACCTCGGACGAGTGGGCATTGGTGGTGATGGCACTGAGCCCCTGCACCGAGGTGACGTCGCGCAGATGGGCGCGGTAGCTGGCCTCATCGATGGAAAAGTCTTCATGGAAAGGCAGCAGAACTGCCGGAATAACACCGCTGGGAACGAACATGGCAACTCCTGGTTCAGGTAAGTGACGCGTGATGGCGTCGGCAACGCACCGCAACGGGAGCGGCGCACGGTGGCGACCGAAGCAGGGCGGCGGTCATTCGTCGACCACGGTGTTGCGCAGCACGCCGATCTGCTCGATTTCGATCTCGCACACGTCGCCCGCTTTCATGTACAAGGGCGGCTTGCGCGCCATGCCCACGCCGGAAGGCGTGCCCGAGATGATGATGTCTCCGACGTTCAGGGTCATCGCTTCAGCGCAGGCATGAACGAGGGTGGCCACGTCAAAGATCATGTCGCGGGTGTTGGCGTCCTGAACCACTTGGCCATTGAGCCGGGTCTGAATGCGAAGTCCTGAAGCACCTGCTGGCAGCTCGTCTGCGGTGACCAGTTCGGGACCAAAACCGGCGCTGTCGTCAAAGTTCTTGCCGATCATCCATTGCGTGGTGCGCAGCTGGTAGTCCCGGATCGAGCCGTCGTTGAAGATGGAGTAGCCGGCCACATGGGATAACGCGTTCCGCTTGTCGATGTATCGTCCGGGCCGGCCGATCACAACCACCAGTTCGCACTCGTAGTCAAAGGCGGTCGACACATGCGGGCGCACGATATCGTGGTTGTGCGCGACCCAGGACGACCGATACCGGTTGAAGAGAATCGGAAACTTGGGCGGGTCTTTATACGGACTCTCGGCTGCGTGGTCCACGTAGTTCAGACCGACGGCGATGGCCTTGGCGGGGTTTAGCACCGGCGGCAAATAGACCAGACCCCCCAATGGAACGGTGCTGCCGGCGGCGGCCAGGGCCACCTGGGCCTGGCTCATGCCAGACTCACCCATGCGCAGCAATGCATCGACGCTGGCGGGCAGGCCGGCGGCTGTGAGGTCTACGACCTTGTCGCCAGAACGGGCACCTAGACGGGGGTGGCCGTCCAGCAGAAAATTGATCAAACGCATGTAGTGTTCCTTGATGTGTGGGTCACTTGGCAAGTATGGGTTCAGGGCGCGGCGGCTGATCGATTCAGGAACTGCTTGACCCGATGGGCCAGATGTCGCTGAGCTTCTTGACGCCGCGCAGCAGCAGCGGGGCCATGGCGCGAAGCTCTTGCGCAGTCATGCGGGAGGTCGGCGCGGCGATGCTTACCACGCCCATACATGCTGTCTGTCCAGATGCCAGCCGCACCATGATGGGCGCGGCAATGGCGCCAACACCCAGCTCGTTTTCTTCGTAGCTTTCGGCAAAGCCATGCACTCTGGCAAATTCAAGATCAGCTTCGATATCGCTGCGCCTCGTCTTGGAGTGGCGCGTGCACTTGACGATGCCGTCGACCATCAGAACCTGCCAGGCCTGCTCGCGCGCCAGCGTAGCCAGCCAGGCCTTGCCTGCGGCATGGGTGTTGAGCTGGATATCCAGGCGGTAGTTGGGATCGATGTGCAAGGTGCGCCGCTCGCCGACATAGGCCAACACCCAGGTGACTTTCTGGCCAAATTCAACCACGCCCAGACGCACCAGTTCACCTGACTCATTGGCCAACTCACGCAGCACGCCGCCCGACTGGTCCAGCAGGCGGGTCTGGGCCAGCTTGCGCAGACCCAGGTTGCTCAGTTTGTAGGTGAGCATGTACAGGCCGGTATTCTCGTCCCGATGGACGTACCCGGTGTCCCGCAATTCATCGATCAGCCGGATGGCGATGGCCTTGTTCACTTCCAGTTGCCGGGCAATGTCCGCCAGCGACCAGGGCTTCTCGCCTTCAGAGAGAAGCTCCAGCAACTGCATGCTGCGCCGCACGGACAGAACACCGCTGGTGACCCTCGGCGCAGCGGGTGGGGCCTTGGAGCTTGCCGCGCGTGCGCGGGGCCGGGCCGTGGCGGGTGACGGGAGCTCGCGGGCCATCAGCTGCAGCACCGGTCAACCAGCAGGCCTTCGGCACGCGCCTGCGCATGCATTTCCTGGGCTTTGCGCGAAAGCACCACGGGGTTTAGAGACACCCGGGGCGTGGCTTTCCGGGACGTGTCGCTCAGCGCCTTGAGCAAACGTGCAGGGCTGCTGTAGGGCTGGTCCAGCGGCAAGCCGTGCTGGTTCATGTGGGCACGCAGTTCTGCAGTGGCTTCGCGATCAGCCTTCCTGGTCACCAGGTCGATCACGGCTCCGTACTGGCTGCGCGCGGCCTCGGCCGAGATGTAGCCGTTGAGCACGTCGCTTTCAACACGCGTCAATTCACGCTCGGTGGGGCGGCCAAAGCCGCCGCCGCCGCCCGAGCGCAGGGTCCAGCGGTCGCCTTCTTGCAGCATTTGTGAGAACACTTTGCCCGTGGTGTAGACCACCTCGTCCTTCCCCTTGCGATGCAGGGCCACCTCGTTGCCCATGGCCGACATGCCACCGGCGAGGCCCCAGGGACAGCACTCCACCCGTTCGATCTGGGTGTTGAACATGATGTTGGACAACACCCTCATCACCTGTTCGGTGCCCAGCCCGCCTCGGTAGGTGCCAGCGCCGCCGGAGTCGCTGCGCAGGGCATAACGTTCAACCAGTAGCGGGTACTTGGCCTCGACCTGTTCCGACGGTCCGTTGTGTGTATCGCCGTCATTGATGGCGATGGTGGCGCTCATGCCGTCTTCGTTGTGCTTGGCGCCCCAGCCGCCGCCGATCAGTCCGCCCAGGTAAAGGAAGAGCTTGTTGTCATGCGGTTGATGGCCATGCACCGAGGCAATGCACAAATCGGCATGGTGACCGGCGATCACCTTGGAGGGAATGGCCGGTGCCAGCGCCCGGAACACTGTGTCGACCACCGTCATCGGGAAGGTCATCCACCATCGCATCGGGGCGGGGCGCCTGGCGTTGATCACCTTGCCCTCGGGCAGGATCACGGTCAGCGCGCGAAAGCAGCCATCGTTGATCGGCAGTTCGGTGGGCGCCACCAGGCACTTGAAGGCAACCTGGGCACAGGCAATGCCGGCGGCCTCGCCGGAGTTGTAGAAGCCGCGCACCTGGTCGCTGACGTTGGTCAGGTCGATGGTCATCTGGTCGCCCTGAATCTGCACCTTGACCCGGATCGGAATCCGTTGGCCATGCGTCACGCCGTCGTCGTCCATGAAGGACTCGGCTTCATACTCGCCGTCGGGCATCTCGCGCAGGACGGCCCGCGACGCGGCGTCGCTTTGCTCGAAGATGTGCTCAATGGCGCTGGCCACTGTGGCCTTGCCGTACTTGCGCAGCATTTCGAACACGCGCTTCTCGCCCGTCTTGACGGTCGCGATCTGGGCCCGCAAGTCGCCCATGGCGCGCTCGGGAATGCGCACGTTCATCTCGATAATGCGAAACACGTCGTCGTTGGGAACGCCTTTGCGGTACACCTTCACGATCGGCATTTGCAGGCCCTCGGAGAAGATGTCGAAGGTCATTCCGTCGAGCGTTCCGCCAATGTCCTGCCAGTGCGCCATGCAGGCTGAAAAGCCCAGGATCTCGCCTTCAAAGAAAATTGGCACCGCGAAGGTCATGTGGTTCAGGTGGCTGCCGGTGAGGTAGGCGTCGTTGGTCAGCAGAACGTCGCCCTCTTCGAGCTTGTCGTAGCCGAAATGAGAAATCATTCGCTTGACCGTGTTGCTCATGCCGCGGATGAACATCGGCAAGCCAATGCCGATCGACACGGTGTTGCCTTCCCGATCGAAGATGCCCACGGTAAAGTCCAGCGCCTCGTAGATGATCATGTTGTAGGCGGTGCGCATCAGGTTGGACTTCATTTCCTCCGTAGTTGCCACCATGCCGTTGCGGATGATCTCTGTGATCACCGCGTCTTTGCGCGAACGGGGCGCAGTGGGCATCGCTTCAGAGTCAGTCATTTGCCACCTCGATAACCAGGTTGCCGAACGCGTCGACCTCCAGATGGTCACCCTCGAAAATGATGGTGGTAGATGCGTATTCCTCCACAAGGGCCGGCCCAGCAATGCGGTTGCCCGCCAGCAGGTCCTCGCGCTGGTACACACGGGCGTCTTGCCAGCCACTCTCCGACGTGAAGTACACGGGCCTGATGCTCGGCGGCACAGGCGCAAGCTCGGTTCCCTCGGCCACTTTGGCTGCGGTCGGCTTTGGCATGTCACCTGACACCGAGGTGCGAATGCTGACCACTTCGGCACGTTCGTTGTCCGAGCTGTAGCCGTAGCGCTTGAGGTGCACGGCGTCGAACAGCCGCTTGATGGCCACCAGGTCCTTGTCTTCGAACACCTGGATGGGAATGTCCACCGAGACCGCGTGCTCCTGCCCGACGTAGCGCATGTCCAGACCGCGTTCGATGCGGATTGCGCCAACATGAATTGCGGCGCTACGAATTTCCCTCTCGCCAGCTTTCTCCATTTGATCGAAGCGCTCATTCATTTCCGCAAAGTCAAAACCCGCCAACGGTGTGAAACGTGTATTGACGTAGTCACGTCGCAGGTCAGCTACCAGCATGCCGTAGGCCGAGAAGTGACCTGGGGCATTCGGGATGATGATGCGCGGCATTTGCAGCTCGCGCGCGACAAGCACTGCGTGCAACGGGCCAGCGCCACCGAAGGCAACCATGGGAAAATCGCGGGCGTCGAGACCACGCTTGGTGGTCACGCGCTGAACCACATTAGACATGGTCACGGCCGCAATGCGTATGACGCCTTCGGCTGCGGCTTCTGCCGAGATCCCCAGTGGCTGGCCGATGTGCCGATCCATGGCCTTGCGCGCCGAAGCTGCGTCCAGCGACATGTCGCCACCGAGAAAGCGGCTCTCCGACAAGCGCCCGAGGATCAGGTTGGCATCGGTCACCGTAGGCGCCGTACCGCCGAGTCCGTAGCACACCGGTCCGGGCACCGAGCCGGCGCTTTGCGGGCCGACTCGCAGCGCGTTGCCGGCCACCAGCCGCGCCATGCTGCCCCCGCCAGTGCCAACTTCCTGGATATCGATCATTGGAATCTGAACTGGCAGCCCCTCGCTGTAGCCCCCGATCATGGAGTTGGAGGTCATAAGCACATTGCCGTCCAGAATCACACCAGACTTGGCCGTGGTGCCGCCCATGTCAAAGGCAATGGCGTCACGCATGCCCAGCAGGCGGCACAGCTCGCGGGTGCCAATCACGCCGGCGGCAGGTCCGGATTCGAGCATACGGATGCATTCCTTCTGTGCACTGGCCACGTCATAAAGACCCCCGGAAGACTGCACGATCAGGAAGCCGCCACCAAACTTGCGCGCGTCAAGGTGTTGGACGATCTCCCCAAGGTAGGTTTTAACGCGCGGACCGACGTACGCATTGGCGGCAACGGTGGATGTCCGCTCGTACTCGCGGTACTCTTGTGAGAGTTCGTGCGAAGCCGTGATGTACATGCTGGGGAAGCGTTTCTCGAAGAAGCGCTTGGCACGGATTTCGTGCTCGGCGTTTCGGTACGAGTGCATGAACATGATGGCCAACGCCTCGACATCGTGAACTTCAATCTCCTTGGCGATCTTTTCCAGATCCTCATCGTTGAGCGGCCGCAGCACCTCGCCGGAGCCGTATAGGCGCTCATTGACTTCGAACCTGTGTGCCCTCTCCACCAGCGGCCGGTGCTTCCGAAAAAACAGGTTGTACGCTTCCGGCCGGTTGATTCGCCCTATCTCGTAGATGTCGCGAAAACCCTGCGTAGTCACCAGGGCCGTGCGTGCGCCGGTTCGTTCCAGCAGGGTGTTGATGGCCACGGTAGTGCCATGCAGAAACAGGTTGGCCTTGTCAAAACTTGAGCCGGCTTTATGTACACCGTCGCTGATGCCGTCAATCAAATGGGCCGGCGTCGTCAGGCACTTGCCCAGCTTGATCTGACCCGACTCCTCATCGAAGATGGCGATGTCGGTAAAGGTTCCCCCGACGTCTGCAGCGATGCGCGACTCCGCATGGTGTGGTTGCACTGGTTGTCTCCTGAATAGCAGCCTGTAGTCGCCAATCCGAACGAGCTCTACATTTAGGTAACGTCGTTACTTTTTCATTCTGATGCGAGACTAAAGCAGAGTCAACCGGTTGGGTCTAGGGGTTTCTACTAGAAATTGGTAATAGCGTTACTTTTTTCATTTTCTACGCTGACGTGGCGCAGGCTGGGGTGCACCGGCTTTGACCCCCGCCGCCTTCTCCAACTCGGCAATCGACGCATTGTTGCAGTCCAGCAAGCGCTGCAACGATGGACTGCATGCTGCTGCTGGAAACTGCGGGCTGGCAATCTCCTGTATGGCAGGTGAAGCCAGCGCTTTGCAGCCAGCGCACCGGCTTCAGCCCGCCCAGTGCGAATGTGTCGGGAAATGTCGTCGGCGACCGGGGCGCCCAGGGTATACACCCATATTGGCGCGATGGGCTCGGCTTGCTGGGCTCCTCCCCTGTGCCACGCTGTGAACGCTTCGCCTGCCACGAATGCACCGCCCCGCAGAAGTAGTCCACCATCGCGTGGTCGCGGAAATACCCCATGACCGGGCCCTACCGACGCCATCGAAAGGCAAGTCGCCT
>Ga0163144_10031444_pt1 | contig 10119 bp, 7 predicted proteins | sample OliLak19BULKMAT1_FD_123175 | JGI IMG/M metagenome (GOLD analysis project Ga0163144, IMG submission 123175) | Freshwater microbial mat bacterial communities from Lake Vanda, McMurdo Dry Valleys, Antarctica - Oligotrophic Lake LV.19.BULKMAT1 | ecosystem: Environmental > Aquatic > Freshwater > Lake...
AAGCAGCCAAGTGCATTGTAGTACAAGCTAGCTAGTCTAATAGACGAATAGTTTACTTTTGAGATCAAGGCCAAACTGAAACAGCGGTCTCGTGTGCGACCGAAAATTATAGAAGTGTTCCTTGCCTCTCGCGTTCACCATACTACGTAGAGTTGAGTAGTAGATGTGCACCGACGACAATGACAATCAACCTACCCGTGGTTCACTCCTAGCCAACTGTGAAGAATCGTTTTCCAGTGCTTGCCACGTAGCTGGAACTGTTCTATATTGTTGTTTCCAACGACGGACTAGAGTTGTGGTGTGTTGCACGAGTGTTTTTTCCTCAGTATAGACACGACTTTTTCTCTTACTCTAAGCGGCACGCGCTTTTGTCTTCGATAGACGACACACGTCTTCGTCTTGGTATTTCCAGGAGACCCAGTCCTGTAACTCTACGCTTCTGAGACGCGTATTTAACTCGCCGCGACACAAGCGGATGCTTCTGTGCGTCTTTCTTATTGGGCGACACGCATCAATTTCTGCTTCTAGCTAGTCGTTCCGCAGAGCACACAGCCGGTTTGTTCCTCGCCACACACGCGAATTAGAGACACGCTCTCTATTTCTTCAAGCTTCGGTTCACGACACGCCCTATCACCCTTTTCAGTACACTGCTGGCATTGGGAGACTCAAAATGGACGGATCTTTCATTTTCTGCTGTTTCCAATTTGTCAATGAAATCTGGAAGGACACGCTACTCGAATCTTCGGAAGAGCAACCCGCCCGAACGGTGAGAACCTTGGTTGCTAATAATCTTGTTTGTCCCATCTCTATGGAGCTTCCATGGGACCCAGTAGCTGCCGAGGATGGAAGGATTTACGAGCGATCCGCGATTACGGAACACATCACGCGACAGAGGAACGCATGTGAGCTGAAATCACCAATCACGAATGAGAAGATGGGGCCAAACCTTCTCTCCATGCACCAAATCAAAAGTTTGATAGCGGAAGCGATAGAGAATAGCGAGATCGAAGAGGAATTGGCGGTAGAATGGAAAAGGAAGCAAGAACAACAACAGAAACTCGACGAGCTTTTGTCGGACGCACAGAAGGGGGATCCTCAAGCAATGCGATCTGTGGCAGAGGTGTATTTATTTGGTAAGTTTGGTGTGAGCATCAACGAGAGCTTAGCGGAAGAATGGTACAAAAAAGCAGCCGATGCTGGGGACATTCCCGCTATCGCTCATTATGCTGCCGTGTACGAGTCAAATGATTGCAATCGTGCTGCCCTCCTTACCGTAGCAGCAGAAGGTGGATCTAATTGTGCCTGTTTGAAACTTGGGTTGTGGATGGCTAATGGGTCACATGGATTTGAAGTCAACAAAGCGCATGCGATGCGATGGCTTCGCAAAGGCTTGAACAATCGAGCCTGTAAATGGGATCAAGCCGCAGAGCATTTCAAGAAAGAATGCCGAATGAAACTGGCCGAGCTGGAAGCGGCAGAGCAGGAATCGCCAGAGACGGAATATTATGTCTGAAGATTGATAGAGAAATAAGAACGAACGCGTGGATTCGAGTTGAAGCACCAACGCCTTGTCCCCCCATTGTACGGAACGAACAAAGTCCGAAATAGTTGACGCTTGGTAATCGAGAATGAGTATAGTCCATGTTTCAGCCCCTAACGAATATCTAGTAGTAATAGGGATGGATAATCGATACTTCTTTCAAAGGACATTTTGGACTAAAGAAATTATGTTTCTGCACCCCCAATCAAGAAAGCGGTGGGATAAAAGTGCTAGTATTTCTATCTGGATCCTCTACTCGTTGATTGGATACGAATTCCTTGTTGCCATTTCAGTATATAAAGGCATTAGTCGACAAGCATCTGCGCTGCTATTTCATCTCGCTTCTGCACGATACACGACATGGGGTGATTTGCAAAATGGTGATTTTGAAACTGTCAGCAAACAATTTCCAATACAAGCCAGAACCAACAACCATCGGACCGTATCGTACGTACCTCTTTTCCAAACAGCTGTTCACCCAAAGACAAGGCAAAGAGAAGGGAGGTTCCTGGGCCCTGAGACGTGACAACATTATCGGCCACCACAACCTTGTCGTCGGACACGGTCTTGAGCGTTTCCCGAAAATTGGGAGCTGGGTAGCATGTGGCAGGCGAGGATTCCACCAATAAACCTTGGGGAGCCAACACAACCGCCGGGGAAGCACAGACGGCGCCATATAACTTTTTGGCCGCCTTTTGTTTTTCCAAGATGGAGCTCAAGGCCGCGGACTCTCGCAAATGTTTGGCGCCTTGATATCCATGAGTCATTATGAATTTTATAATAATAGAGAGTGAGCCAATCACTCCCACTACTAGAGAAACCGATTGTAGTCATTCGAAGAATTAAAATTTACCTGGCATTCCACCTGGGAGAGCCACCAGATCCCAGTCCTCTTTGGCTGCATCCTCGATGGTCATATCTGCCATGATCTAATGCGCCATGGAAATATTATAGTAACCGGAGTGCTTTTGATCAGCAAGAGAATGTTGTAGACCACGCACACACAAAGAAAAATAAAAAATATTGGAAACGTACTTTGATTCCTCGACTCATTTTGCAAAGCAACTCTCCATTCATCACCGATGCCACGGTCACATCGGCCCCAAAACGAACCAACGTATCGGTAATAAAAGTCGTTTCAATTTCTTCCGATCCATCCCCAATGGGGACCAAGACTTTTTTGGACATGGCCACGGACGTTGTTGTGGTGGAGGTAGCAAAGGAACGAACAACAAAAGGCGAAGCTGCTGCAGGCGTGACAAAGCCGAGAGATGCTGGTTGTCGAGAGACGAAAAGAGCTAGAGACAGAATGGTACGAGAACTGCGAGTGCCAAGGAACATTCCACCTGCCGCAAATCTATTATTTGAATAGATGTATTGCTGATGTTGCGTTCGAAAAGTGTTCGGAAGAATCCTTTTCGACCTGCCCAAGTTGCCTATTCATTGATCATGCAGAAGTAAGAGCGAGTAATTTGTGTCAGACGCCATTGCAAAATGAGGGTGCGAACGCTGTGCATCGTGCATGTGCCATCTCCTCGGGGCGTGTACGACAAGACAGCGAGACAGTACATTGGAGGGGGCAACACGAGACGGCGTCAAACCTGTGCTGGTGGTGTTTCGCGCTTCTGTACTTGCAATAAAGTAAAACAGATGGGACTTACTGCTGATGTAGATGTGCGTTGGTAAGGGAGTTTGTTGAGGTTGTAATGGCCGGCGCAAAAGAAGAAAGATACACAAGCTGCCGGTCTATGAAACTTGATGGTGATTCATCCATTTATCTATCTTCTTTCGATCACCTTCGATGATGCGATTCGGACCGTCGAAAGATCCGATACATTCACTGTCTTTAACTTTTGTGAACGAAGAAAAAACAAATGAAAAAGATCAATTCCTGGCCATCGGATAAAGTGTGCTTCCTAAAGTAAGGACACCGGGTCGTCGACAAGACGCTGAATGCAAAATTTTGGCACAGTACAAATCCGGAACAGGAGAGGCATTTCGCCAATCAAAATACGTGTCTGGAATAAGCTCCCAAGGGTAAAAATCTGATAGTGATGTCTAAAGATGAATCGAGCATCAAAAGAAACTTCATTAGCCACAGAATCAAATCGGGGAGTTAAAGGCGAAAATGAGCCAGGCGGATCCACTGCAGATGGAAGTCGCAGCGGTCGGCGCCGACAATGGCGGCGACGTGACCTAGGCAGTGAAGTTGGAGGCACGCATCCATCGGGCACGCGATGAGATTGCTTCCTCGTTGCAAGATCTCATTCATCCAAACGCCTTCGTTTTGATTACCGATCTTGAGAACAGGTCAGACTTGAACGGTGGTCGAGCTCGCGTTCTGTTCTGGAGTGAGCCAACGGGCCGGTGGGCGGTCAAAAAAATGGACACGGGCGAGAAAGTTAAGGTGCGACCAAGGAATCTCTTGCCATTGTTGGACCAACAAGCCAAGCTTGAATTGAAAGAACACATGGCCAACGCAAAGGCCCTGACGCAGCAGAAGGCACTGAATGTGTTCATGATGAGAAACGACAGGAGACAAGCATGGAATTATATTCGGGATGGGTATAGGCTGTACCCGATGCTCATTTGGAACCGTGTCTTTGAGATCAACGACAGCACAGTGGCTCGCCCCCTGACAGTTGCGTATGCGGCACGGCTACAGAACCCCAGTGGATACCATGGAGATGCTGCACTTGCCCAACGTATTATGCGGGCGATAGAGCGATCAGAAGAGGAGTATGTTGCCCCGCCAAATAATAACATCATCTATTTCCCCGAAGATCATGAGAAGGTAGACCCAGAAGACAAGCACGTGCTGTACTGGTTCCTGATTTATGTCCAACTCGACTGTGAGGATTGGACAGGCGCACTTGAAAGCCTTGCTCGCGTTATCAAACTGATTCCATCTGAGACGTCGCCTCTTTTCTATCTGGCAGAGGTTCTCTACTACACAGCTTTGGTAGAGTTTGGTCTCCGTAATCGCTTCAATTGTAAGAAAATGCTTCATGCATACAATGCGTGTGCGCACCCACATGACAGGCATCGTCGTGACGCGTCGATCTTGCAAATGTGGGTTGATGATGTCCCGCCTGCTGCATTCCACCAGGCGCTTGAGGCTGGACCCGAACTGGACATTCAGAAGACGACCCTTCAAAGGATGTGGTGTGGAGACACGTTTTCCCCAACGCCTTGGGTGCTCGCAAAGGTGGCGGAAGCCCTGGGTGCTGAATATCAATCGCCCTACTTGCCCATGGTGGATCTCATCAAAAACCAATGGAATAAAACCTCGTTTCCAAAGCCGCAACATGTCATTGACACCATCGAAGAGTTCACGGCCCCCGGATACCCGCATGGAGTTACAGTGCGGCATCGCATGTCACGCGACACGAAAGCCAAGATGGACGAGGAACACGAGAGAATGATGAGGAGGATGTATGAGGGTTGGTGACGGCGATGGCATTGCTCTGAGGAGACAATGGGTGCGCTTCAGACTACCAACCAGGCCACAGCTTCTAGTAGACATGCAAAAAAAGCTGCAGCACACCAGAATGACAAGCATTGCAATTGTTGGTAAGAAAAGTATGTTGAAAGACACTGCCACATTTGGAAACAGCGACTGAGGCTCTGAAAGTTGTTAAATGGAGAGTAAGCAAATGTAGACCACAATTTTAGATAGTCATTGTGATGGGTTGGTCACTGCACTAGAAAAGAGAATAAATTTTCCTTCTCTGCTTTTTTGAAAAACATGATGCTTCTGCAATCACTTCACTGGGGGGGGGGGGCTATCAAGGCTCACACTGTTCCTCTTGCCTTCTTGGCAATGACATGAGTGCCATGTGTGAAGGCTCACCAAAATTAGGTCTTCCAAGCAGCCTCTAAAATGAGGGTCTTCTTGGGAGAAAACAAATTAAAATTTGTGTGAGAAGGATGCAAAGAAAGTGCATTTCCATTTGCTCATTGTTGGGACATGTTGGACATGTGTCTATCAAAGAACCAATTAGTTGGATCAATTCATTGCAGTGCACAACTGAAGGCACCACATTGCAGTCCAGTCAAGTTAAGGCTAGTCTGTGGCTTCCGGCTCCAACGCAACTCAGCTTTGGTCAAACCGAGCAACCATTGACAGATCCAGAAGGGCTTGTCATGTTCTTCATCCAAACCCTACAAAGACATGGTCCAGAAGTGATGGTGCAATGCACACTTGCTCCATGGCTGTCATCAAGTCCATGAATGGAGTTGTCTGGTGTTTTGTTTTTTGTTTGTTTTTGCAAGTGTCTGCGTCACATGGAAACTAACAACAGCACAACACAAAAGAGGATTAACCCAAAGGATACTGGCTGAACCTCTCTCCATTTCTACTTTGAGTTGTAGATCATTTTGAAAGCTCAGATTCATTTTGCAACAACTCTGAAGACATCTTGTTTTTTGGTGCAACGAATCATCACCACCATTGGTTCTCATTCTTGACTGCCAGCAAATCATCTTATCTCCTCTATCATTCCACAAGGGCTCCATTCCACTTCTTTCTGAATTTGTTCATTCCTCCTTCTTGGGATCACAATGGAGATGCCCCTTTTTCTGGGATGGAACCTCCAAGAGGAGGAGAAAACAGGAGGTGCCACAAGAGAACCCCCATTAGGGTTTGTGTTTTAACCTTGGGAACACTGACGACATCGTCACGCATCACCGTCGAAATCTCAACGAGAACGTCGTACAGTAACGAAGGAATAGAACAACGAAATCACTCAGTAAGTTCGAGCTCTGAATGCTTCACTCACGACAAACATGCAAGGTAGGCCAGGTGTCAATCAATGACGGGAGGAGCTGCTATCATTGGCAGACAACAACCATCACTGACTGAATGCGAGCAAACAACTCACAATTATTTGGTTGGAACTACTCGCGACAAGACAACATGTTCCCGTTCTAAAGAAGCAAAACACAGAAAGAATTCAGTTGGTTGGATTCTATATATTCTATAGACAGGTATATTCAAATTTTTCACAATAGAGATTGCTGCACGTCACACACAACCATAATAATAGTAATAGAGAGAGAAGAAGAATGAGGGTGGGCTTTCAAGAAAGCAGCCAACCTCACGTCATAAGCCGGATAACACGATGGCTCGTTCATGAATGGGATATATTATGGAAAATAACCTTTGCCTTGGTAGCCATTGCCGATATTCTGGGTTGTTGGCCTGTCTTTGTGGAAGGGTGGAAATCCGCCGTCACCCAAAAGAAACCCGGCGTGAGTTTGTCCTCGTTAGATCCGCTCCATTTCTTCAAACAGTTGTCCAACAAGGATCATGAAGGAGATGATACCTGCGCCTCCTACTCGTTTTATTATGAAATTGTAGGAAAAGTACTGTACGCACTCAACTGGATGGGGCCTCTCTTTTCCATGTTGTGCATTTTAGAAGCCGCACGGCGCGCCAAGGAAGCCAGAGAAGAAATGTTGGAAATGGCGGCGCTCGATAATTTTGAAAAAAAGTTGGCTCGACTGTACGGATCCACGCGCCGATTAAGTACCCTGGCCGCAGATACGCAGCAACATGAGGGAAGCGAAGAAACAACCTACGAGCAAGATGATGTGCGGGCGAGAAGGATGTTACGATTCTGGACTCCAGTGTTATCGACCCTTTTTGTATGGAGCTTGATCATGCCCTGGAGATCCATGCTTCAAACAGACTGCGGACAAGAAATGGACACGGCCCTGGCCACGCTCTGGATTACAAAGTCCATTGTTCAAATACAAAAGGCGACCGCCTTTGTCATGAATGAGCTAGTCTCTTGGGCTTGGAGTCTCGCCTTGCCCTTCCCCTGGTGGCAACTTGACAAAATCTACAAACGATTGTTCCGTCTCTTGCGATGGGTCCGGTACTTTCGGTTTGCGGGACCTCTTTTAAGGATACTCCTCAAGCTCAGCGATCAGTTTTTTGTCTTTCTCAAGACACAACGGCAGTCCTTGCACCTGCAAGTCGAAAAGGCCAAACGCGAGCTCCACCGAAGCATGCTCTTTGAAGATATTCGAAAAATTGAGTCACTCAACAAACTGCAAGGCTTGTTACGAGTTCCGACCAATCATATTTTTAGCATGGCCGCCACCGAAGGAGATTCCCAAGTGGGCTCAATCGTGCAAGAGAAAAAGTCACAAGGAAAAAAGTTGAAGCGACAATTGGAGAGCATCAAACGAATGATACGGAGGTCGTCCGATATCTTTCCATCATCCGAATTGTACGATCGTATTGTCGACTTGAGTCAAGAACTTACAACAACTGTGAGTTCTTCTCTTTGGTCGGCCAATCTAATCTCACCGCAAACACGTTTCAGTTTATCATGGCGGGTGATCGTCACGTGTGCCCTACTATCCGAGGTATCCCGAATTTGTACATCCTATCAGCTCTATGGTAGAGTGGACGTAACGTACACGACAATGATGATGAGTGTTTTGGGCTGCGAACAAGATCGCGGGGGAAACATCTTGACCAACACGGGCCGATTGACACGAAAAATCGTGCGACAGCTCATTCGACTTCCCAAGGAGCAACTCCTGTCCACCTGCACGAAATCGAGTATCAGCTCGCATACCTTGGCGAGTATGTTGTTGCGCATGAGCAGCACATTCGAGATTGTCATTGATCTGGTATGCTTTATTGATATTTATGTCTGGTTCTTTACGGGAGAATTGGACATGGCTGGCAGAGTGGTGCCGAAGCCCTTCTTTTATCGATGCGTCCTACCCGGAACATTGGTGCAAATCATGGATCATCCAACCGTCCCCGACGTACTCCCCAATTTACTGTATTACAGTCTCAGTGCCGCCTGTGCCGTGGGTTACAGTCGGATGATTCGATGGTTAGTCGCGGTTGGTCCCGCCCTCAACCTGCTTCTGGTCGACCCTATCAAACGCTTCTTGTTCCGACCCATGGAGGCTGAAGAGTGGCTCCAATACACGGAAAGCATGGCTATTTTACCAGTCATTTCCGGGGCTGACCTTCGCTATGCTGTCAACATGTCGCATCCCAACTTGAGGGACATTCAGCGAAATCAGAGCATGGCAAATCTCCGACGAAGAACTTCTGCTGTTACCTTTGCACCACCAACGAAATCATTCGTTCCTATGCCTCTGAGTGACACGGCACGCAGGGAGTCCTCATCTGCTGGGCTAAATTTGGACAGCCAACACCTGAATTACATGGATGATTCCTCCTACGCACAAATGGAAGACTTTTCGTACCACGACGAAATGGATTTAATGTCCCCGTCAAGAACTTCATATGCATCAGTTCTCTCACCTTTTCGATCGGAGCGTCTCCACAATATACCCTCTTTTGGTGACAGTTCGAATGCCAGTTCAACTGGAGATGCAATACATAACCCCAAAGCACCAGAGTCAACAATAGGTGACAGTGATGATGCCGATGGTGGCAGTGCGACTGGAGAAGGAATAGATATCCACATAGCACCAGAGCCAACAGCAACAGGTGACAGTAACGATGCTGATGCCGATGATGTCAGTGTGACTTGGGAAGCGATAGATGCCCCCAAAGTATCAGAGCCAACCACAACTGAGAGCAGCGAAGCTAAAATAGAGCCGGTCTCCAGAGGACCAGAACCAACAAAAACTGAGAACAGCGAGGCTAAAACAGAGCCGGTTTCCAGTGTACTCGTACCAGAGCCAACAACAACTGAAAACAGTGAAGCTGAAACAGAGCAGATTTCAGTAGAATAAAGATGACGCTTTCTCATACAATGGGGTCCAGCTTTCGCCCCGAAGTACCAGTAGATGGATCAGCTAGTTTATGCTATCTAGCTAGCTAACTCTATCTATAGAATTTACCCAACATATTTTGACTGCCGTAATGTAGCTCATCAGGGAATTAAAATATTGTTTATTGTTGCTTGCTATCTATGCGTATTTGTAATTGATTTATTTTCACGGCCCACAACGATGAAAGGGGAAGAAAGTCGCGGCATTCTTGCGCTAATTAACAAAGCCCAGGGTTGTTCCTGCCCCTTGAGACGATTTCATTCATCCCATCATCAGAATGATTATCTCACAGTTGAAAAAATTTGCGACACGACTGTGACAAAGCCGTGGTACCAGGAAATTTGTCAATTTCGCTTCCAACCTGTCTCAAAGTCGCAGCCTTCTCCGAAGGACTTCCCGCCTTGATTTTGTCCAGCGTGGACCTCATTTCTCGCGCCTCGTACACGACACTGAACGCACTCAAAGCTCCCATCGTCAGTGGCCTGAGCGCGGTCGATGCAGCTCGGGTCCAATTTTTCTTGGCCGCAATCTCTTCTTCTCGGACTTTTTTACGTGCCGCTGCCGCTTCTGCATCGCGGGACGACGTCGTCGAAATACCATCCCCCGACGCCGTGGAGGCAGCATCTCCATTCATACTATTTCCGTCTTCGCTTTTGGCAGCGTCCAGACCCAGTGCCGTAGTTGGATTTTTGGCGTCTCCTGCGGATAATGTCAGGAGCGAAATGGAATTGACCAAACCATGCAACGCCAAAATGGTATCCGCCATTTTGTTGGCGGAACAATGGTAATTGACGGCTTCACTT
>Ga0163144_10031445_pt1 | contig 10118 bp, 8 predicted proteins | sample OliLak19BULKMAT1_FD_123175 | JGI IMG/M metagenome (GOLD analysis project Ga0163144, IMG submission 123175) | Freshwater microbial mat bacterial communities from Lake Vanda, McMurdo Dry Valleys, Antarctica - Oligotrophic Lake LV.19.BULKMAT1 | ecosystem: Environmental > Aquatic > Freshwater > Lake...
AAAATATAAATTATTGAAAGGTAACTTATTATAAAAAAAAAAACGCTTAAAAAAAAAAAAAAAACTGTTTTCGTAATTGTTTAAGTTATTTATTTTTGAAATTGATAAATTCGTATTTAAAATATTTATATTGTAATGCGCTGCGGAAGTGTTCGTATCACCGACAGCAGAAGAGCTGTTGATAAGATTAGATAATAATAAATTTTTAACAGGTAATTTGCCAATTTTTGTTATAGATCATAAGGTCTCATCTTGTTTTATAAAATTATAAAGTCCTGAATTTAATAATCGTTTTATGGTAGTTATTTTGTGCGAATTTTTTAAAATTTTTCTATGCAGTATTGAGTATCGGTAAAGTCAGCGATTTCATTTTGCAATTAAAAATTGTGAGGAGACGTTGTTTGTAAAAAATTGAAGTTCTGGGAAATTTATAATATAATTTATTAAGTGAGAAGCGTTGAGATTCGTTGTATAAAAATTTCCTATTTTAGAGTGTATTAAGTAACCGTAATTCAGTGATTCCAGAGTAATTTTTTGAAGATTATGTTTTCTATTATAAAATGATACCGGCGTTTGGTAAAAAGATTCTGTTGGGTTTATATCGGTGGGTGTTTGTTTTACGAAATATCATAGTAGCGCCGAAACGTTAAACGGTGCAATACGCGTATTATTAGTTGTTAAGAAAAGTTGAACTTTTTCAATACTCGTTTCATCTAGTTCTAAATTTTTTTTTAAATCTGCAGACGTGCGCGATAACGAGGAAGACAATTTAGTCAAGTAATCATTAATTTTATAGGTATTATGTAAAATCGAGTGCGTGCTGTTTCATCATTTTAAATTAGTGTTGGTGTCAAACAAATAAGAAATTGCATCTGTTTTTAGTAGATTTTCACGAGAGTTGAGTCAACTATATACTAAATAACTAAAAGAGGTTGAAGTGCTGAGTTTTTCCCGTGGTAACGTTTTTTTTTTAAAATTAGTTGGTATAACTGAAAGTCGTTTGAAGTTAGAAAAGTTATTGAAAAAAAGGTAAGAGTGTAGCGAGTTTATTAAATTTACAAAAAATAAAGTAGTTAGTCACACGAAAAACGATATATAGTAGTCAAGCGCATCAGAGCTAAATCATAAATTAAAAGCAACTAAATTGAATGCATAATAGAACATGTAATATTTTCTTACGTATAAACATATCAAAAGAAGAGCTAAGAATCCAATCAAAGCGTATAAAATAACTAAAAAACTCGATTTAAATTGTAATTTGATATTGAATAGGGTGTAGTCAGATCATTTTGAATTACGAAAAGTAAGTCCTAAATTTGAAAAAATACGTTTAGTTTTTGTATCACGTTCGATGAAAAGTCGATTTTTAAAAAGGAAAGATGTAGGTAATGTTTTATATTTAATTCAATTGTAAAGTCTTTGAAAGAGCACTTTTATACTAAATTAAATTTTTCAAATTTTAATTTGAAATTTGTTAAGACGATTAAACGCGACGTACGAATTTACAATCAATAAAAGGAATAGATTTAAAAAATTTTCGCTGCCTATTTCATTATAAAAATTAAAAAGTTTACTTGAGTATGTATTAGTAGAATATACGGTTTTTGTAAATTGTAGAGTGTCGTTATGGAATATTTTTAAAAAATTATTATTTTGTAATAAATATTCCGAAAATAAATCAACAAGGTAGGTATTATATCCTGTGTTATTGAAATAATTATAAACATAATATAAATCGCATTCAATATATTTAAAATTTAATTTAAAACAAAATAATGCGACCAGGTCGTTATTCAATTCGTACACGTAATTAGTATTAAAAATAGTGGCATATTCGTTAGAGAAATATAACAAATAACTACCAAAATGTAACGTATTAACGAGATTGAAAAAGTACTGAAATTTGATAAAAAAAAATAAAATATTTGAAATAAATATTGAAATTATAATGAATAATAGTATTGAAAAATTTATTTTTAAGAAATAAACTAAAAATATTATAACCAAGGTTCGCGCAAGTTGTTCGAATTCGATACTTATGTTAAATGAATTAGACGGGAGCAAACTTCAGTAAAAAAAATTCAGTAATGATTTAAATCCAATTACAAAAATTACTAACGATGGGACTAATAAAAATAAAATAGTTTTTTTTTTTAAATAAGAATAATGTATTGAGTTATTATAATTTAATAAGAAATAAATTTTATAGAAATTATAGCAATTATAAGCAATATTGATTAGAAAATAGATATTTAATAGTAGTAATATTTCTACAAAAAATCAATTATTATTGAAAAAATAAGAAAATTTAAGACCGAAGTTATGCGAAGTATAGGAATAATTTATCTGTAAAAAACTATAAATTAAAGCATAAATGTAACAAAACAGAATAGATAACAATTTTATTGAAAATAAATTTGTTATTTTAACAAAAAAATGAATTAGAATAACGATATTGAAAAGCAAGAGTAGACCAAAATTTTCAGACGGATCTCAATTTCATCACCCGCCTCACGAACCCTCCTGAATAGCTCATCAACTGCCTAAAAATAACGTTAAATTTGCTAAGTAAAACATAATAGCGCCTAATTTATATAAATTAACTATTGATATGGTTTCGACGTATTGAGTTTTTTTTAAATTAAAAATTGTAGTTAGGTATATTCAAAATAGAAACGACACATTTATATAAAAAATAAACGGATGGTATTTATTTAAAATATTCAACAATAGAAAATTGTTAAGTCACGTATAATTATTTAAGAATTTGAAATACGTGTTGGAGTAATGAAACGACGACAATTCGAAAATAAAATAATTAATAAGTAGGAGTCACACAGATATTATTAAATACGAATTGAAATATCGTCATGTATTTATTAAAAAATAAATTAATAGAAGTAGCAGTAGTAGTAGATATCATGTGTTAGTTCAGAAAATACTATAAAAATTGAAAAATAACTCATTCGAATTAATACGATATGAGATGTCTACTACGTTTATTGAAATGTTACTACAAGTTTTAAGAGGAGACAGGTAAAAACATAAAATAGATGCGCAAAAATAATTGGACAAATGTTAATATAGATTTATATTGTTATTAGTTAATAATGTAAACTAATAAATAAATCGAATAACAAGAGATGATCGTACGTAAATACATGAAAATTGATTGATAGGTGACTACTCAATTCATATTCGATTAAAAGTATTAAATAACCCAACTCAGTAATTGATATCGTGAGGTACTAGGAAAATAGACGGTAGGAAAAATAGAACTTTTATAAAATTTCAACCTCCACAAAAAAATAAAACAAAATGAACTGAAGCGATTACAAGATGAAGATATTCGCACAAATAAAACATCATAAGCATAGGTCCGCTATATTCAACGGCATAACCGGCAACTACCTCTGATTCAGTTTCAGCATGATCGAACGGCGCACGTTTAGCTTCGAGTAGTAGAACAATAACAAAGGCAGAAGCGGCCGGGCTGTACAGGAAAAGAAATCAATAGGTGTTTTGAATATTAACAAAGTCGTGGAAATTCGCCGATTGAGCACTAAAAATCAATAAGGAGTATAGTAACGTAACAAATATATCTAGCGATATTACATGTATTAGAGCACGCACTGTACCTATAATTGCGTAACGGGATTGGCTTAATAATCCTACTAGTACTAGGAGAATATTACTTAAAAGTACGAAAGTGAGGTGGTACAAGATTAGGGAATCTGCACTATCGAAAATCATTAAAGAAGGTCCTCATATAAAATGTTGTGAGAAGGCCAATTGGATGGCGTATAAGAATGCTAGGAAAATAGGAGCTAGCGCTGTAGTCGGGCGTGGGATTAAAAAAATTTCTTTTGTTAATAACTTAACAAGATCGAGTATTATTTGAAAAGCTCCGTTACGTCCCATTACGGCAGGACCCATGCGACGTTGCGCGTATGCTAAAAATTTGCGTTCAACTAAAACCACGAATAGCGTTAGAAGGATTGTAATTAGTGAAATAATAAGTGCAATTTCGCTCAAATACTTAAATTAATTAAATATAGTATAAATATTATTAAGTTTAGAATAGAAGTAAGAACACGTACAAATAAATTAAAGAAAATAAAAATAGAACGAAAATAAATAAAATTATAAATAACGTATTGGATACGTTGTTAAATTCAAAAATCGAAGAATGGTGTAAAGGTCAGATAATTAAATCAAGATAAAATTTAACAATTTTATCGAACAAAAACCGTTCATTGAACAAATACGCCGAACTAATTAAAAAACGTCTGATTCAGTTATCGATAATTTTTTTTTGTAAAAAATCAATTAATAAACCCTCTTGCCACAGGAACTCGTTTAATTGGAAATAGCGCAAAAGGATTTGTGAATTTGATAAAAAATTAACAGATCGAGCGGACGCCGTATTTATTATTTTTGTATAAAATAAGTTATATTTATAGAATAATTGGAAAAGCATTATAGGGTAGGAAGCAGGATTTGAACCTGCAACCTTTGGAGCCACAATCCACTGTTCTACCGATTGAACTATACCTACCGTTTTTTTAATTTTAGATTTATTTTATAGTTGTTATCGAGAAAAGTAATATGCGTAGATATATTTGAAGATTTTAAATTTACAAAACGAGAATTATTATTTTTTAAAATTGATAAACTACGTTTGTATAGCTTTAGATATTTACGAATAAACGTTTGGAAGAACTGAAAAATGTAATGATCTATCAGATCAAGATGATGTATAAATCAAGCCAAGTACAGATAAATATATTGGTAAGAAAATTTCACTCAGGGATTACCTACGTAACCGCCTTCGGGTTCATAGTAATAACGGCCGCACGGTAACATGCTAGCACTGCAGTATAGGGATAACATAAAAACAATAAAAGCAGCGGTTTGCAATAATGAATTTTGCATAGGAATTGTAGGTACGTGTTTGTTATAAACGTTGTATCAATTATATATAATAGGAAGGAACGTTAAAAGGACGAAAAAAAGTCCCATTCACATAAGTCCTTCGTAGTGGGTTGGGGAGATAACAAGTAAACCCATTAAGGGTCGGAAATATCAATGAGGTGCTACACCATAAAAACGAATTTCATCGAGTTCGGAAATATTTCATCGTTCGAAAAAAAAATAATTAACCGTAGAGGGAGTAAAGTGATGTAGTCAGAAATAGATAAAAACAAGGGTGGTTCAGTATCAGGCATCTTGTATTTCTTTTAAAAAAGCGTCGTAGAATCAAGAAATATAGGAACCAGACTTATCTTCATAGGTTGATTCGCCACTATCCGAATCTCAAGACTCGTGACAGAACAGTACATGTAATTGTATAAGATAGAGGTAGTATCAGGGAGTGAAATAATGTAGAACCATTAAACGCGTCATTTGATCGACATTTAAATGTTTATTTGTAAAGATAATATAATAAGTTTTATAGATATTATTAAACAAGGATCAGTATATATTAGCTACTATTGTTAAAGTTAAATCGCTTAAGTGAGTGGCGCTAAGCGAGATACCTAATGCAACGATATAATGAAATCAGAAAAACGCGTATCCGCCTAAAATTCAACCATCCGATTCAGCTGTAACGTAATTTTTTAAATAAATTTTTTTTAAAATATGCATGTAAGATAGAACGAAAATTGTATCAACACCACGTACGTGCATATAAAAAACTTCGGCTCCGAAGCGCGTGTCATTAAACATTTCTTCTCGTAATTCAATAACTAAACCGGGTTCGGGAATATAATATCAACCTAAATAAAAACCAGATACTAATTGTAAAATAATAGCTATTAAGAGCATAAAACCGATGACTGAAGTGACGCTAGAAAACGGTAAAACAAGACGATTAACGAAAAAATTTAAATACGAGAAAAACACACCGGAAAGCGAGATCATATTTCAACCTCAGTTAGTAACAGCATCAATACTTTGGAAAATAGGATGGTATCCTCATTGAACGCGACGAAAATATCTACCTTCGAGCACAGTGGTGCTAATATTGTCAATAGAGTGCGTGTCTTTCGTAATCAACTATTAGACTGAGAAGTAACAAAAAGAAGAAGAAGAGGAGGAGGACTGTATCGTAATAACCCGTAAAGGTAATCCCCGAAACGTATGGAAATACGAACACCAATTCAATATCGTATAGTAGGAAAAAAATACAAATAAGTAGAAATTGTAGTGGTAATCTTATAGGTTTTTGAGTTTGCGGACGGAATCCACATTCGTAAAAATCTCGTCTCGATGTTTTTAAAAAACCAAAACGACGTAACAGGTCTCTAAACGAGAACGAACATATGATGTTGTAAACAATAATTCCTAGAAAAATTGAAGATATATAATTAAAAAAGACTTCGAAATCTCCCAAACACACGAATAAAAATTAAATTAAGAAATAGGGAAATAGTAGAAACGTTAGTAATTTCATTAGGTATTTTTGTCAGTAGAAAAAATAATATTCTAAAAATTGTAAAGTTGTATAACTAAAAATCATTTTTATTAGTAATCAGAGTTTTTTGAAGAAGAACGTACTAATCAATTTTGAAATTTAATTAACGATACGAGCTAATTTTTCCAGTCTTACGATATACTATTTGTCGTGAGAAACGAAGACCACGTCCGGTGAAAACATTAATAGGTCTTTTAGAGAGTAACTTATAAGCACATTTGAGAAGGTTTCAATAATTTAATCCAAACATGAGAATAATAGTTTTAGTTAAAAATCTCATGTTAGTTAAAAAACAATAAACTCTTACTATATGTGAATAACCGAAACGAAGTGCGATCGTATTTCTGATATTTTTGTAAATGTAATAACCTTTTCCTTTAAATTTTATTTTTTTAAAAAAAATGCGTGTAAAACTATAAAATATCGTTTTATACAAATTTCAGAAAGTAGAATAGTAGTTATTTTTAGTAAACAATAAGAAACATAATGTTGCTGTGTTTTTGTCGTAATGAAAACGAATGAGTGTGTCTGGATATGGGAATAAAAAAAAATAAATAGAAGAATAGAAGAAGGCGCTTAGCTGCTTGCGTTTATTTACGAATAAAATAAAATTTCAATTGGACGGTAAATATAATAAAAAGAGTGTATTGTTTAAGTTGTTTCGATTAAAAAGAAGGAAACCGGCTTTATTGATTTTTTTTTGGAATCGTATTTTTAAATTTGTGATTTTTTTTTCACGTAAATATTGTTGCGAACCATACCACTTAATAAAAATAATTTAATGCGTTGTTTTTAATGTGGACATTAGACTTTTACGGAAATTTTTAAAGACATAATTATGCGAGAATATTTTAGATCGTCACGCGAAACTTTTTTCCGGTGAATGGTTTAGGGTGGATAATACGTTAATTATTCTTTCTGAGAATTTTTTATTTTGATTAAATTTTATGTCTTTCGCGACTCAACGCATTGTCAAATAAATTCGCTTATAATACGGGATATATTTTCACAAAAATGTGTATTTACCGGATTTTCCACGTGAGAATTTACGTATATTTTTGTCTACACTATAGATGAAGTAACTAAACAATGGTGATACTTTCGACAATAGTTTAATAAGGAAATTTTTTATAAAATCACCAGTCGTTAGACTAGAATCTGTTAACGAAACTAGAAGATTTTCATTATTGTTTGATTGTATTAAATAATCAAATTCGTGAAATAAGATGTCATTGTTATAGTTAAAATTGAAGTAATTATGCAACAAGAAATGGAAGCTTTTTCAATTACTTCAGCTATTTGAAATTGCGCATGTTGTATTAAAAGTCGATTGGTTTTTATTTGATAGTAGTCGAATGGCTAAAAAAAGAATTCTAAACAAGGATTCTCGTTTACCTGAACGTGTTAACAGATTGGCGAATTTAAGTAGCGGTAATTGAGAATTAATAGATTTTAGTGATGGGCTTTTTTTAAAACAAATAGGTACATCAATCGCATAGTTAATAAAAAAATCTATAAAAGAAACACGTCGCAAATGTGAATAACTACTCGCAACATCGCTAGTTGCGCACGTTTCTAAAGTTTCGTAAGGAATGGATGGAAGCGATATATCGTCGTAATACGGCAATTTTGTGTAATCAAAAGATTTCAGGTAAGTAGTGTTTAGTGATTCGAAAACATTCGTAATAAGATCTAAATTGGAATTAAAATAAAATGGGGAGAAGACATATGTAGTTTTGGGTGAGAAGCTCCATAACGGTAATAAAAAGTTAAAAGTTTTGTATTTTTTTTCGTTATAAATATCTTTAATGTCTTTAGGATGCGTGCGCAGATTTTTGCGATTTTCACCAAACAAATCAGCCACTTCGAGTTGATCGAATTTTTTATTTTTAAAAAAGGATATATTGTTTTTTTTTAATAATTTTATATTGTTGACAGACTGATATGGGTTGGCGTTTTGCGCTAACAAGAGTCAATTACTATTGAACAAGATTTATTTAAATTTAAATAGTAATTTAAATAAAATTTTAATTTTATTTATAATTTGTAAACTTATTATTAAAAAAAATAATAAAGCGGCGCTACCACATTTTTAAAAAAATAAAAAAGTATTAATTTTTGTCGTAAAAGCATTTTTAAATGTATTTTGGAAGTGTATTTTAGTAATGTTGTTGAAGATTTAATATTTTTGTTTTTTTCTATTTTAAATTTTTTTAAGGGTTGAAAAAAATAAAAATTTAGAATTAGTCAATTTTGAAAACGTAAAATTCATATTTTCGAATTGTATAAAGCACTTGGTTTAACCCGAGCTTTTCGTGTATTTTTTTCATTAAAAGTCTGATGTACGCGTTCAACGTAACGTGTTACTTTTGTCATGTAAACATTAGCAAAATTTTTTATTTTAGCAAACGAAAGTGGTGTTCAATAATGCGAAGTGAATGTGTTTTTCGTGTGTGTAGTACCGTAGTTGATGTATGTATATACGATTCGCTCAATTAAGATATCTTGATGGTATAGTAGGGTGGAGATTTTGTCATTGTATCATCATTTATATCAAAATAAATTTAATCCTCATCTATTAGTTACGGGGTTACTCATATTTCCCAAGATATGATTAATAATTATCGTTGGATGTAGTTAAGGTGGCTAGAGTCGAGAGAGTTACCACCTTTTGTTGGTCTTGGAATCGAGCGTGTTTAGAACGGTTAGTTACATAAACATGACGATACCAGCGACAAAAAAAAGTAAAAAAGCGAAACTCTCGACGAAAGCAAAACCTAAAGTAGTGTAATTAAATAGGACTTCTTCTAGATCTGGAGCGTAGGAAATTCCTCTAATTAGGGAAGCAAAGATTAGTCCGGTGGCTACGGCGCAGCCCATAAGAGGCATGAATACGAAACTTAATGACAAAACTTTTGAGGCTTTGATGAATAACAGAGCACATTTTTTGATAATTATAAATTACATTCAAATAATTATATTAAAACAGTGATACGAGAAATAAAGGATAGTCCGCTATAATTTTAAAAAAATTTCAAACTCATGAATTTGAATTAGATATTCATAAAAATTCAATTGGGAAGCGTCAATAACACACTATAAAACTCATGAAAACTAGTACGTATATTAGGAAAAAAAAGTAATAAAATTGTTTTAAAGCAGAGACACAGAAAGTTGTAAAAGTAAAGGTGATTTCTCTCGTAACATAAATTTTACGAAGTAAAACTAGTCAATAAAGATATATAAAAAATACACTTAAAAAAAAGAATAAATGGAACATTAGAAACGCGCCTGCAAAAGGCCCATCATTTTTAAATCAAAACGTGGTCGTTACTTTATGATAAGTGAAGTGGTCTCTTTTTGCCGAACCTCAGCCTCATTTAAGCGGTTCGTGGCTTAATTGAATGTAGTCAACAAAACGTGTTTTTTGGTATCAGGTAGGATCTGTAAAATAACCAAAGAATGTCATTATAAAATGAGTGTACAAAAGATATGCTAAGAAGAAATTAATAAGTAGCACAGAAATTAATAATTTTTTTCAGTTTAGTCATCTTAAGTTTATTTGTAATAAATGTGCAAAAATTAGAATTATCGAATATATACTTATGAACTTGAAAAAAAAAAAACAAGAAAACAAGAA
>Ga0163144_10031446_pt1 | contig 10118 bp, 5 predicted proteins | sample OliLak19BULKMAT1_FD_123175 | JGI IMG/M metagenome (GOLD analysis project Ga0163144, IMG submission 123175) | Freshwater microbial mat bacterial communities from Lake Vanda, McMurdo Dry Valleys, Antarctica - Oligotrophic Lake LV.19.BULKMAT1 | ecosystem: Environmental > Aquatic > Freshwater > Lake...
ATGGCAAGTGGACGGACGGACTTACCTGTTCTGTTGCCCTCCTTGCATCGTGGACTTCATTGAAGCAGCACGCGCCAGTATTAAGCCTATGATTGCCCCCGAACAGTTGGTGAAAAAGGACTAATCTCGTCACCAAAGGAATGAGCGATGGCCATGTGGAATCAATGGGGAGCTACGATCATGAACGTCGAAAACGCCCCGGTCGAACTTGCTGAAATCATCACGGCGCGGCTGCAACACCGGCTGGGTTGCAGGGTCCGTAACGTGCGGGTTCGGCTAGAGAATGGCGGGTTAGTGCTGCAAGGACATGCGACGACCTATTACGCCAAGCAGCTGGCCCAGCATTTTGCCATGGAAACGAGCGGGTTGCCGATTCTCGTGAACGAGATTGAGGTCCGGTAGTTGTTGATGGGATCGCTTCCCCCCAGCATAGGGGTGGGGAATCACTTGTGAACAAATTCGAGGAGCGAGTCATGGGAGAAAGTAACAATCGTTGGGGCAAGACCCTTCGACGCGCCGGACTAGCCGTTGGTTTTGTGGCTGTTTTCGGCGCTGGCATTCTCGTGCAGGGCTGGTTCTCCGGTCCTACGTCTCCGGTTGAGCAGCCGTCTCACGGGGACCACTCCGGGAGTGCCGCTGCCAAAGAAAAGGAACCTTCCTTCTGGACCTGCGCGATGCATCCGCAGATTCGTCTACCTCGACCCGGCAAGTGCCCCATCTGCGCGATGGAACTGGTGCCGGTAACATCGAGTGCCGGCGGCATTCGCCAAATCACGCTCAGTCCCGAGACTGTGAAACTGATGGCGCTGGAGACGTCGCCGGTGGAGCGGAAGTTTGTCACGGCCGAGGTGCGTATGGTGGGCAAGGTCGCCTACGACGAAACGCGGCTCGGTTACATCACCGCATGGGTCGCGGGCCGGCTGGACCGGCTTTACGTGGACTACACAGGGGTCAGCGTGAAGAAGGGCGACCACATGGTCTACATTTACAGCCCCGAGTTGTACACCGCGCAGACGGAGTTGATTCAGGCCCTGCAGTTCCCCAAAACTCCGGGTCAGGTGGTAGATTTGGCAGCTTCCGCTCGCGAGAGGTTGCGCCTGCTTGGAATGATACCTGACCAGATCAAGGACATCGAGAAGAGCAAGAAGGCCACCGATCACATGACGATTTTTGCACCGTCTGCTGGAATCGTGATTCAGAAGCGGTTCAGCGAAGGCGACTACGTCAAAGTGGGCGACCGTATCTACGCCATTGCCGATCTAAGTCAGGTCTGGGTTCTTCTGGACGCCTATGAGTCGGACCTTTCCTGGATTCGCTACGGGCAGGAAGTGACCTTTACCACGGAAGCCTATCCCGGCGAAACCTTCGTGGGACGCATCTCCTTCCTCGATCCCGTTCTCAATGACAAAACGCGGACCGTCAAGGTCCGCGTGAACGTGCCCAATGCGACCGGGAAACTGAAGCCGGACATGTTCGTCAGCGGCGTGGTCAGGGCGCGGGTTGCCGGCGCGGGGCGTGTCATGGACCCGAGTCTGGCCGGGAAATGGATCAGTCCGATGCATCCGGAGATCGTCCGGGACGAGTCAGGGAAATGCCCGGTCTGCGGTATGCCCCTGGTGCGTGCGGAAGAGTTGGGCTACGTGACGGCTGTCCTTGACAAGGAAGCACCGCCACTGGTCATTCCGCGGTCGGCGGCGCTGGTGACCGGCACGCGGGCGATTGTTTACGTGCAGCTTCCGGGGCAAGAAAAACCCACCTATGAGGGCCGCGAGATCGTGCTTGGTCCGCGTGCGGGGGATTATTATCTCGTCCGGTACGGGCTCAAGGAAGGGGACATTGTCGTCACCAATGGGAACTTCAAGCTCGACAGCGCTCTGCAAATCCAGGCCAAGCCCAGCATGATGACGCCCGACGGCGGGGGCGGCGGCGGCCATGATCACGGCGGCCAAGGCGCAACGGACAAGAAGAAAGAGACGCCCGGGATGGAAAAGATGAAAGTTCCCGCCGAGTTCCATCTCCATCTGAAAATGCTGGAGGGGGCATATCAAAAAGTGGCTCGCGCAGTCGAGACAGACAAGCTGGACGAGATTCGCGGCGCGTTTTTTGAATTCGGCAAGGTCATGGACGGCATGAACGGAAAGGTCTTGAAGGACCATCCGCTGATGCTCTGGAACGATCTGGCGATGCTGCTGCGCAACGATGTCGTCGAAGGCAAAGACGTCAAACAATCCGCGGACGCCAAGCGCGTATTCGGCCTCTTGACGGAACACATGCGGCGTGTGCGCGAACAATTTGGAGCAACCCACGGGGGCCATGAACCTGCGGCAGCACTGGTTGTTCCGGAACCGTTTCAAAAACAGCTTGCCACAGTGTTCGATCCGTACCTTGCGCTTCAAAAAGGGCTGGCCGGCGACAACCTGAAGCAATCTCAAGAAGCGGTCGGCCGAATTCGCGCAACCATTTCGACCATCGATACCAAGATGCTCCCCGAGGTTTCCTTGGCCGCCTGGAAGAAAGAACAAACGCAGTTCTTGCAGATCATGGAGCGCCTGGAAAAAGCAAAAGACCTCACAGGTCTCCGCGCGGAGTTCTCGCCGCTTTCCGCTGAGATGGCGGTGTTGGTGCGGCAATTCGGCATCGGGGCGAGCGGACCAGTGTACCAGTTGAACTGTTCGATGGCATTCGGCGGCCGGGGAGCAAGCTGGCTTCAGGGGGATAGTCAACCTCTGAATCCCTATTTTGGCAGTGCCATGCTGCGGTGTGCGGATCGTGTCGAAACTTTGGTAGCTCCCAAGGAAGGACATCGCCATGAATGATGCGAAACCCGCCGATCAAAAAGTGTCCTTCCTCGATCGCGTGATCCGCTTCTGTCTTGAGAACAAGCTGGTCGTCGCCCTCGTTGTTATTGCGGTCGTGTGCTGGGGCGTGCTGGTAGCGCCGTTTGACTGGGAAATCGGGGGCTTGCCACGTTCGCCGGTCGCGGTGGATGCCATCCCGGACATTGGCGAGAATCAGCAGATCGTGTTCACGGAGTGGATGGGCCGCTCGCCGCAGGATGTGGAGGACCAGATCAACTATCCGCTCACGGTGGCGCTCATCGGCATTCCCAATGTGCGGACGGTGCGCAGTTATTCCTTCTTCGGCTTTTCATCCATCTACATCATTTTCGATGAGAAGGTGGACTTCTACTGGTCGCGCAGCCGGGTGCTGGAAAAGCTCAACAGCCTACCTGCCGGGACTTTGCCGGAAGGAGTGCAGCCGGCGCTCGGGCCTGACGCCACGGCGTTGGGCCAGGTCTTTTGGTACACGCTGGAGGGGCGCGATCCAGACGGCAATGCCACCGGCGGCTGGGATCTGCACGAACTGCGAAGCATCCAGGACTGGTATGTGCGCTACTCGCTGAACGCGGCGGGCGGCATCAGCGAAGTGGCGTCCGTCGGCGGCTTCGTGCGGGAGTATCAGGTCGACGTGAACCCCGACGCCATGCGCGCCGCTCGCGTCAGCCTGCAGGAGGTCTTCCAGGCGGTGAAGATGACCAATGTCGATGTGGGTGCGCGCACCATCGAGTTGAACAAGATCGAGTACATCATCCGCGGGCTGGGCTTCATCAAGAGCGCCGCCGATATCGAGAAGACCGTCGTCAAGGTCAACGACAACGTGCCCATCCGTGTCAAGGACATTGGCAAGGTGACGTTGGGACCGGCCTTGCGCCGCGGCGCTCTGGACAAAGGAGGGGCGGAGGCGGTTGGCGGTATTGTCGTGGTTCGCTACGGATTCAATCCCCTCGAAGCGATCCGAAACGTCAAGAAGAAGATCGAGGAAATCGCGCCCGGCTTGCCGAGCAAGGCAATCATCGACTACCGCAAGGCGACTCGTGCCGAAGTTGAAGCCTTCGGGAGCAAACAGGATTTCAAGGCCTACAACGGAACTGAGCCGAATCAGAAGGACTGGGTGAAATGGCTGCGCGCGACTCCACGCAGCGAGTGGCCCGCGTGGGTGACGCTCAGCCAGGTGACGGTCGTGCCCTATTACGACCGCACGGGGCTGATTTACGAGACCCTGGGTACGCTCAACAGCGCCCTGGTGGAAGAAATCCTCGTCGCTATCATTGTGGTGCTGGTGATGGTTTTGCATTTCCGTAGTTCGATCGTGATCACTGCACTTCTGCCGATCGCAGTGCTGATGTGTTTCATTGCCATGAAGGTGTTTGGCGTCGATGCCAATATTGTCGCTTTGTCGGGCATTGTGATCGCCATCGGCACGCTCGTGGACGTGGGCATCATCATGTGCGAGAACATCCTCAAGCACCTCGACGAGGCGCCCCCGGAGGCGAATCGGTTGGAGGTTGTTTATCGGGCTTCAAGCGAGGTCGGCGGCGCCATCTTCATAGCCGTGATCAGCACAGTCGTCGGCTTCCTGCCAGTTTTTGCCATGATCGGCGCCGAAGGAAAACTGTTCCGACCGCTGGCTTTCACGAAGACTTTTGCCCTGGTTGCATCCCTGGTCGTTGGCCTGACGATGATTCCGCCGGCGGCGCACATCCTGTTGGCGGGACGGATCCGTTCCAAGAGGCTCAAACAGATTGCCATGGGCGGTCTGGTGGTGGCTGGGTTTTTCGTCGCAATCTGGCAGGCATGGTGGGCCGGTCTGATTCTCATTGCGTTGGGGGCGCTCCAGCTGGCTCGCGACTACTTGCCGAGCCGAGTCCCGAACTATGGCCCTTGGTTGATCAGCGGCGCCGCGGTGGTGGTTGTCGGGATTCTGCTAACGGACCACTGGTCGCCGCTTGGCCCCGAAAAGGGGTTTTTACGCAATCTCGTGTTCGTCGGCGTGCTGATCGGTGGGCTCCTCGCCTTTTTTGTGGTATTTCAGCGTTACCTGTACACCCCGATCTTGCGCTGGTGCCTGAACCATAAGCTGTTGTTTCTGACGATTCCTGCGTTGACCTTACTCCTTGGCGTGTTGGCCTGGATGGGGTTCGACCGCACCTTCAGCTTCGTTCCGTGGTTGGCGGAACGCGCCGGCGCAGATCCCGCGTCCCTGCGCGAGTCAAGGGTCTGGGCTTCCGGCTCAAAAGCCTTTCCGGGCCTGGGCAAGGAGTTCATGCCGCCGCTGGATGAGGGCTCGTACCTCTACATGCCGACGACCATGCCGCATGCGTCCATCGGCGAGTCGCTGGACGTGTTGCAACTTCAGAACAAGTTGATCGCTTCGATACCGGAAGTCGATATGGTTGTGGGCAAGATCGGCCGTTCCGAGAGCGCGCTCGACCCAGCTCCCATCTCCATGATCGAGACGGTAATCAGCTACAAACCCGAATACCAGACGGACAAATCGGGAAGCAGGATCAACTTCAAATACGACGATGAGAAGAAAGAGTTTGTTCGTGACCAGAAGGGGGACCTCATTTCTGACGAGAACGGCCGCCCGTTCCGCCTTTGGCGCGATCACATAAAGGTGCCGAATGACATTTGGCGCGAGATCGTGAAGGTGGCGGAGCTTCCGGGCACGACGTCGGCGCCGAAACTTCAACCGATCGCGGCCCGCATCGTGATGCTGCAAAGTGGCATGCGGGCGCCGATGGGCGTGAAGATCAAGGGCCCCGATTTGAAAACCATCGAGCGCGTTGGATTCGAAATCGAGCGTTACCTGAAGCAGGTGCCGACGGTGGAGGCGTCGGCGGTGATCGCGGATCGAATCGTTGGCAAGCCCTACCTGGAAATCGAAATCAATCGCGACGCCATTGCTCGCTTCGGCCTGCATGTTCGCACCGTGCAAGACGTGATCGAAGTGGCGGTCGGCGGCCGGCGCCTGACGACAACGATCGAGGGCCGAGAACGCTATCCGGTGCGAGTGCGCTATCAGCGTGAGTTGCGCGACGAAATCGAGACCCTGGGCCGGATCCTCGTTCCCGCCCCGGACGGCGCACAGATTCCGCTGGAACAAGTCGCCACCATCCGTTACCTCCGGGGCCCCCAGGTCATCAAGAGTGAAGACACGTTCCTGGTCGGCTACGTGCTCTTCGACATGAAGCCCGGCAATGCCGAAGTGGATGTCGTGGAGGAATGCCAGCGCTATTTGAAGGACAAGATCGACAACGGCGAGTTCGTGCTGCCCGCGGGAGTCAGCTACAGTTTCGCGGGCAACTACGAAAATCAGATTCGCTCGCAAAAGACCCTTATGATCGTGTTGCCGTTGGCATTCTTCTTAATCTTCCTCGTGCAGTATTTCCAGTTCCGCTCGGTCCTCACGACCCTGATGGTTTTCAGCAGCGTTCTGCTCGCCTGGGCGGGAGGTTTCTTGATGCTATGGCTTTATGCCCAGCCCTGGTTCCTTGATGTCGACGTGTTCGGCGCCAACCTCAGGCCCCTTCTCCAGGTGCATCCGATCAACCTGAGCGTTGCCGTGTGGGTCGGCTTTCTGGCCGTATTCGGCATCGCCGACGACAACGCTATCATCCTAGCAACCTATCTGGACCAGAGCTTCGGCGCCAAGAAGGCTCAGTCGGTGCAAGAGGCTCGGGAGATGGCCATTGAGGCCGGAGAACGGCGTGTGCGGCCGTGCCTGATGACGAGCGCGACAACGATTTTGGCCCTGATCCCCGTTCTGACGTCAACTGGCCGCGGCTCCGACATTATGGTGCCAATGGCAATCCCCAGCGTCGGCGGAATGATGGTCGTGCTGTTGACATTGTTCGTAGTGCCGGTCCTCTATTGTGCAGTTCAAGAGTGGAAGATTCGCTTCGGCGTCAAGGCCGCTGCCATCCCGGAAGTCGCCCAGGCGCCTCCAGCGTCACTGCCGGAAAAGCAATAAGGGGCGCGCCTATCGCCAAAACAAGGGGCCTGCAATGGATCACCCTAACCCCGATTCGCTATCAATGGCTCGTAGAGTGCCAGCGGTTCAAGCATGGCACGGCAAGCCGATCGAGGCAGTCCTGGAGTCGTTCAGCTCCGCTGCGAAGGAGGGGCTGACCGATGCCCGTGTTGCCGAGTTGCGGCAGCAGCACGGCTTCAACGAACTCGCTGAAGGGCCAGCGTCGCCGCACTGGAAGAAGTTCCTCGCGCAGTTCAACGAACTCGTGATCTGGATCCTCATCGTTGCCGCTGTCATTTCCGGCTTCCTTGGAGATTGGACGGACATGACGGCCATTCTGGCCATCGTGTTCCTGAACGCATTGATCGGTTTCTTCCAGGAAGAACGTGCCGAGCAGGCCATGGCAGCACTGCAAAAACTGTCAAAACCCATGGCCAAGGTAATTCGTGCAGGAAAACTACAAACCGTGTCCGCCCGCGAACTCGTCCCTGGCGACCGCATCGAGTTGGAGGCGGGTGACAACATCCCTGCCGATGCCCGCTTACTTGAGGCATTCAGCTTTCGGGTCCAGGAAGCCGCACTGACGGGAGAATCCGTTCCAGTCAACAAGGACGCCGGGGCGACGCTGAGCGAGACAACGCCGCTCGCTGACCGTCGCAACATGGTCTACATGGCCACGGTTGCCTCGAACGGCAAGGCGAGCGCCGTGGTCGTGGCAACGGGCATGAACACCGAGTTGGGGCGCATCGCCGGCCTGCTCCAGCGCTATGAGCCCGAACCGACCCCGCTGCAACGCCGATTGGCGGAATTGGGCCGAGTACTGGTTTACGCTTGCCTCGGGGTCGTCGGATTGGTTTTCGTTCTTGAACTCTTGGCCGGCGGCAAGTTGGTGGATGTATTCTTGCTGTCGGTCAGTCTCGCTGTGGCGGCGGTGCCGGAAGGACTGCCAGCCGTCGTCACCATCGCTCTGGCCCTGGGCCTACAGCGAATGGTGAAGCGCAACGCCCTGATTCGCAAGTTACCCAGCGTCGAAACCCTGGGCTCGGTGACCGTCATCTGCTCGGACAAAACCGGGACCCTTACCCGCAACGAAATGACGGTGCGGGAAATCGTAGCTGGCGGTGAACTCTATCAGGTAACTGGGGCCGGGTATGCGCCCCGCGGTGAGTTTCTGAAGGTCTCGGCGAATAAGCCCGCGGAGCCAAAACCAGTAGATGCCAGCCAAGAGCCAGCGCTACGGCAGGCGTTGGCCATCGGGGCGCATTGCAATCATGCCGAATTGAGTCCGCGCGGCGACAGTGTTGAGGATTGGCAGATTGTCGGTGACCCGACAGAAGGTGCGCTCGTCGTTGCCGCCCGCAAGGCCAAAATCGATCCCTCAGACCACTCGCACCAGAAACTCTCCGAGATCCCCTTTGACTCGGAACGCAAGGCGATGTCGCTGGTGCTGCGCGAACCCTCGGCCAAGGTGGTCATGTACACCAAAGGAGCACCGGAGGTCATTCTGGGCAAGTGTACCAGCGAACTGCGCGAAGATCGCGTCGAACCGCTTTCAGAAGAACGCCGCCAGGAGATCTTGCGAACCAGCTCCGATATGGCTGCGCGCGCCCTCCGTGTGCTGGGCCTGGCCTATCGCGAGGTCTCTGACCATACCGGCGGCGCCTTTGAAGAGAAGGACCTGATCTTCGCTGGGGTGGTGGGTATGATCGATCCGCCGCGCGAGGAGGCCAAGGACGCGGTACGCAAATGTCGTGGGGCCGGCATCCGACCAGTCATGATCACCGGCGATCATCCGGCCACCGCGCTGGCAATTGCCCGGGAACTCGGCATCGCCGGCGAAGGTGACAGGGTCGTCACCGGACAGGAACTCGATGACTTGTCCGACGAGAGCCTTGCTGCCGGCGTTCAAGAAATCTCCGTCTACGCACGGGTTTCGGCCGAGCACAAGATGCGCGTCGTCAAGGCCTGGAAGAGCCGAGGACAGATCGTGGCCATGACCGGCGATGGAGTCAACGACGCCCCCGCGGTTAAAGCGGCCGACATTGGCATCGCCATGGGGATCACCGGAACCGATGTCACCAAGGAAGCCGCAGCGATGGTGCTGACCGACGATAACTTCGCTTCCATCGTCAACGCCATCGAGGAGGGCCGGGGCATCCTCGACAACATCCAGAATGTCTTGATATACCTGCTCTCGTGTAATGCCGGCGAAATCTTGTTTATCTTGCTGGCGGCCCTGTTGGGCTGGCCGGCGCCGATCCTCGCAATCCAGTTGCTGTGGATCAACCTGGTTACCGATGGCCTTCCTGCGCTAGCCCTGTCGCTTGAGCCGACCGAACCCGGCGTCATGCGGCGTAAACCAAAGCCGCCCAGGGAGTCGATCCTTTCACCGGCAATCGGCCTTGTTATCTTGCTGCAAGGGGCCCTGGTCGGCGGGGTCGCCTTGCTAGCCTTCGCAATTGTCTACTTGCGTGATCCTACTCAGTTGGACCGCGCTCGAACGATGGCCTTCTGTGTACTTGTCTATTCGGAATTGCTTCGCGCGCTGGCTGCACGAAGCCAGAGGCTGACCGTGATTCAGTTGGGTTTGTGGTCGAACCCGTTCCTGCTTGGAGCAATAGTGGTTTCCGTACTACTTCAGCTCAGTGTCGTCACGCTGCCGTTCGCCCAGACTGTGTTTGAGACAGTGACGCATATGCCGGCGAGATGGGTGCTGCTCTTCACGCTGGCCCTCGTGCCCGTCACGGTCATTGAAACGGTGAAATGGCTACGCTTCCGCTCACAGATCGATGGCCAATAGGAGCATGGGCGGTTGTGGGGCACATGAAGTCATCATCGAGTCACCCGAACATGAACGCTTCCTCGGCCATCAGCCGGTCGAGCACATCGAGATCGTCCTCCGCACCTTGCAACTTCGTTTCAACGATCTGCTGCGGGATTCGCTCCAATCGTCGTTCGGCCAGGTGGAGGCGGCCCGCCTTCGACCGCTCGCGGAGATTCTGAAGGTTCTTCTCTCCAAACTCTATACGGGCCTCGATAATCCTGCCTTCAATCATGGAGACAAGCAGAATCGCCCGCGGGTTGTTCTCGGAGCGGGTTACCTTGGATTGATGAAGCCTTGAAGTTGCCTTTCTCGGCTGGAGCCATACGATAGTGATGTGGACTGAATGCGACTCCAACAGAGTGTATCGAAGTCGTCGGATGACTAGATGAACGGCACCTGAGCATCGCTTGGGGGGCTGGTTGACGAGTAAACCGACGTGACCGAATGCCGAAGGGCATTCGGTCACGTCGGTTTTTTTTGG